>Ga0302319_10001461_pt1 | contig 52721 bp, 39 predicted proteins | sample Bog_T0_2_FD_203319 | JGI IMG/M metagenome (GOLD analysis project Ga0302319, IMG submission 203319) | Peat permafrost microbial communities from Stordalen Mire near Abisko, Sweden - Bog_T0_2 | ecosystem: Environmental > Terrestrial > Soil > Wetlands > Peat | place: Sweden: Abisko, Stordalen Mire... | reverse complement strand
ATCCCTGCCCGCAATCATAGGCCGTCAACAGCTTGCATCGAAGATCATTTGAATAGGCCTTTGCCATCTTCTTTATCGCGAAGGCCAGAGCAATTACAGTGTACACCTATTAGTGATATGCTCTAATAGTCGAATGGCAAGTCTTGAAAACTTCCGTGTGGTGGTCTTCCGGGCAGTTGCTGAACAGCTCAGCTTCCGCAAAGCCGCCGAAGAACTATACCTCACTCAACCTGCGGTTAGCCTCCAGATCAAGGCGCTGGAAGAGGAACTTGGCGTTCAAGTGTTTGATCGCTCTGGGGCGCAGATCACGCTGACGCCGGCCGGCAAGGTGCTCCTCCAGTACGCGAAGCAGGTCAATTCGCTTTTCGTTCAGGTTGAGCGCGATATTGTAGCCCTCACCGGCGACCACGCTGGGCAACTTTCCCTTGGAGCTTCCACGACCATCGCTCAGTATGTGCTGCCACATCTTCTGGGCGAGTTCTGCAAGGAGTATCCCCGCGTTCATCCGACACTGATCAGTGGCAACACAGAGCACATCGTCGATGCTGTGGAAAAGCAGAAGATCGAGTTGGGCTTTATTGAAGGTCCGGCGCGAAGCCGCGAAGTCAAGAGCGAACCGTTTCTGGAGGATGAGTTGGTCTTGATTGCGTCTACTGCGCATGAATGGGCAGAGCGCGCATCAATCTCTGTCTTCGATTTATGCTCCGCCCCGCTACTCATGCGCGAGCGCGGTTCCGGTACGCGCAGAGTGATTGAAATGGCGCTTGAACGGCAAGGCGCCAAGCGGAGTGCGATGCATATCGTGATGGAACTTGATTCTACCGAGGCCATCAAATCCGCCGTTGAAGCAGGACTGGGAGTTGGTTTCGTCTCTCGATGGGCGATTGCCAAAGATCTGAGGCTGGGCACAAACTTCAAGATCGTTGCAATCGAAGGACTCCGGATCAAGCGAGATTTTCTGGTCACGTACATAAAGGGGCCTGAGCCGCAAGGCTTGGCTCATCAGTTCCGCAGGTTTCTCATCGCACGCGCCGGCGCGGAGAGAACATTGGCAAAAGTCAAACGTTCGTAATTGAAACAGCCCATAAGATGCGCTTATGTGCAATGAGTACTTCTGCTTGGACACGGACGCACATCTCAGCGAAACTTGTTTCATGTCCAAGGATATATTTTTCATCGGGTTGATTCTCGCCGCCAGCGGTCTGGTGTCTCCACCGGTGGCGCTGGCCGGTGGTTTCGTTTATGGATTCTCATTTCTTCATCCATTTCATGTAGAGGCAAAGAAACTATCCAAACTGCTCCTCCAGGCATCCGTAGTCGGCCTTGGATTTGGTATGGACTTGCAGCAGGTCATGCAAGCCGGACGCTCCGGGTTCATCTATACCGCGGGCAGCATCAGCATCGCCTTGCTCCTGGGCTGGGGGCTGGGAAGACTCCTGCGCGTGAAGCAAAGAATCTCATATCTCATCTCAGCCGGCACGGCCATCTGCGGCGGCAGCGCCATTGCAGCGATTGCCCCCATCACCAATGCGAGTCAGGAAGAGATTGCCGTCTCACTGGGAACTGTTTTTGTGCTGAACTCGGTTGCCTTGCTCACCTTCCCCGCAATCGGGACAGCGCTGCATATGACTCAGCCGCAGTTTGGCCTTTGGGCGGCGCTCGCTATTCATGACATAAGTTCCGTCGTCGGCGCGACAGCAAAGTATGGATCGGTGGCTCTTACCGTCGGCACGACCGTCAAGCTGGCCCGCGCTCTATGGATCGTACCGCTTTCGGTCGGAACCGCCATGGCCAACAAGAGCAAGGCGCGCATTCAATGGCCGTGGTTCATTCTCTTCTTCTGCCTCGCGGCTGTCTCAAATACTTACGTCCACATTTTCCAGTCCGCCTATCCAGTGCTCAAGCATCTTGGGGGCATCGGCCTGACCGTGACGCTCTTTCTCATTGGAACAGGACTCTCCATGAAGACTCTCCGCGAGGTCGGGGTTCGACCATTCCTTCAGGGAATCCTTCTCTGGCTTTTTGTCGCGGTGGGATCGCTTACACTCATCCGCGGAGGTTGGATTCATCTGTAAAGTTGCGCGGAAGGGTTGAGTTGGCCGCAACAGGAGGTGATCGGCCAACGGCAAAAGGTACTCGATGCGGCTATGCGCGCAATCCGGAACGCTTCACCCACGCTCGGCCCAAGCATCCGCCTCAGCCCACCGCAGTCTGGATCAACCCGCTCATCCTAGCCATCGCGACAGAGGGAAATCTACACTAAACTCTGACGCCACCTGTCTCACAATCGTTGACACGCTCCGCTCGCGCCGGGATTGCATCTTTCTCCAGTGTCAGTTGCTGACCGGATCGAAAGCACGGTTTCGATGCTGAGTTGGTACGGCAGCGTTGACTCAACGATTTCTTTCCTGAACTGCGTCAATGGACACTTCTTAAGGGCACAATTGAGTATTGCTAGTATATGTTTGTGACCAACCAGCAGAACCGTTTTTCCACCATAGGTTGAGCATATCTCGCGGACGCCCTCCAGAATGCGCTGTTGAGCCGCAAGAGCGGTCTCGGAGCTCCCAGGAATAAGTACAGCGCCCGGGTCTGCCATCCACAGCTCGTATGGCGAATTCGGAAGGTTCAAGAGATCTTGTATCCGTTGCCCTTCCCATTCGCCATGATCCAACTCGCGAAATCGAGGCGAAGACTGGAGGGGGACGCCAAGCCCTTGGGCATAAATTGTTGCCGTTTGCATAGCCCGTTTCGCAGTACTGCAAACGATTTGCTGAATGCCCAAACTCCGGATCGCAGGCAGATTTAATTCTGCATCGTGAGCACCCTCCGGAGAAAGTTCAATATCCATTGTTCCTTGCACTCGCCCTTCACGATTCCACGCAGTCTTGCAGTGCCGAGCCAGGTAGATTGTCGGCAGCGGAAGTTCCTGTTGCCTCTGTCGGAAACGGATGAGCGCGACCAGCGTACCGAAGATGACGATGCAGGCGCCAATACAAGTCCAGATGACAAGTGGATTCAAGAACACCTTGAAGATCGGCAAGACTGTCTCCTGGTTTTCGTGATGCAAAAATGCAACCGTCCGATTAGATGTAATATACATCTACAGAGGGCGCTTGAGTCAACGCCGAAAAAGAGAGCCAGGAAAAAACCTGGCTTTCTTCTTGAAAAGAGGAAAAAGACTTCAGGAATCAAAACCAGTTGCGCAACATCTTGAGCGTTGTGTTTGAACGGCAGCCGCCAACTCACGGACGAAGAAGAGGCTTGAACCGTTCTTCGATCAATTCCAAGTCGGTTTCGCCACTAAACTGAGCCTGGACTTTGCCCTGGCTGTCGATCAGAAAAGCTAATGGGAGGCCGAGCACTCCTCCGTATAGTTGCCCAAGTTTTTCATCGCCCATTACTACGGGGTAGTTCAGCTTCATCTTCTTGTAAAGTTTTCGCGCCAGTGCCGGATCGTCGTCCATTGAGATGCCGATGATTTGCAGGCCACGCGGACCGTACTGGGTTTGCCAGGCAACAAAACGAGGCATTTCGAGTTGGCAGGAGGCACACCAAGTGGCCCAGAAATCAAGCAGAACAACCTTGCCGCAATAGGCGTGGAGATCCAATTTCCGATTCTCCAAATCAATGCGCACGAACTCCGGCGCCTCTTTGTGGAGGAGCGAAGTTGCCGTTACCGGAGCCTGTGCCGTGCTCACCCCAACGCAGAGGCACAAAAGCAGCTTTACTGTAAATGAGCGGCGGAGAGTGCGCGGCGCAATCCATACCGCATTCAGAATCGCTGACATTCCGCTCCGCCTCTCTAGGCTAGTAGCCATGTTCAACCGGGTAGCCCTTGTCGGCCCAATCCGCGCCGAAGTTGTTGGCGAGATAGAGGACCTTCACGTTGGCAAATCCCATCTCGCGCAGTTTTGCGAACGCTGGCCCGAGGTTCGGACAACGATTCCAGGGACAGCAGCCGCAATAAAGCACAATGAGCTTTTTTCGCGGAAGCGAGTTCACCCGATTCTGCAGTTGCTCAATTCCTGTTGGCTGTGATCCCGGCCCTGCGTATTCCGATCCGGGGATATGCGCCTGGGCGAAGAGCATATGCGAGCCAACTAGCAAGATCAGGGGCTTGTCTTTGTTTGTCGTTTGCAGCAGTTGGACCAACGCCTCCGGTTTCAGCAACTGAGCCTCTGGAATGGAAAACGCGCTTCCCGCAGGAACCGGGGTAAACTGCGCTCGGATCTGCACAGGAAGAGAAAGACAAGCGAATAAAAGGAAAGCGGTGATCCCTGATCGCCCAACCAGACCGATTTTCATAGTGCTCCTCCGAAGTGAGTTTAACCCATTTGGCCGGGCTCACTCGATGTGTGTGCCCTGGACCGTAAAGATGCTCCGTCTCGTGACCAACTCGCCCTTTATGAATGGCTTATATGATCGTTGGCGCATGCAGATTCTTCCCCGGGATGTCCCTGGAAAACCGCCCCACTGATCAGTTCCTGCCGCGCCAAGGCCATGTGGCGGTGGTTCCTGAATCGATGCTGGTACGCTCGACACTGACGGTGTCACGTTGGTCCATCTTCCGATGCCCACCAGTTCGATAGATTTTTCTTATGGAAGATAAGGAAGATTCCTGCAACTTCTCCGCACCATTGTGCGGTCTAATACTGTAAGGTCTCTTTAGAGCCGCATACGCATATGCGTTGTGGTTGATGATTTTACCAGAATTCAATCAGGATTGCAGCGACTGTGCATCGTTGGGGCAAATTTCGGCCATTCGGTCTCTCCGGGAGCCTCGCGTTCCTGGGATTGGCCTTTTGCGTATTTGCCTGGGGCTTGCAATACAAGCTTTCCCTCTATGATCCACCTCAGACTTCTTCCCATCAGATTCCAAAGGCCAAACTTCTATCCCGAGATGAGCAATCTAGTACAGCCGAAAGCCCGCTTATCATTCGAGCGAAAACCTTCACCAGTGTGATCTACACTGCGCCTACAGCCGTTTTCTTGATTCTGTTGCTGGCCATCAGAGCGTTGAACCCGCCAGCGTCAAAAAGAGTGGAGCAACCGGCCCATAAGTTATTGAATTTACACCGTGCTATCTTAAACACCCTCTTCGTTCGTCCCCCTCCCGTTCTCGCCTAGTCATTCCTTCATCGCCACTTCTGAAGCATTCGATCAAGTTCTGTGATCGAGTGCAACAAGACCTATTCTCCATCGGAGAACGTGTCCTGTCGTCGTGAACCTAGCAATTCCAACTTCATATAGAGGTGCATTCGACCTATGCGAAAGCGAACCTCCCTGATCGTCGCCGCGGGAATCACGATTCCTGTTTTGGCCGGCATCGTTGCGTACATTGTCATGAATCAACAACCGAACGCGCACGCAGCAGAGGCGCCATCGGCTAAGGTGGCCGTGGCTGCCAGGGGAGACATTGCGCACACCCTGAGTCTTGCCGGGCAGTTTCAGCCTTACCAGGTGGTGGATGTTCATCCCAAGGTCACCGGTTTCATGGTGAAGATCAACGTGGATATCGGCGACAAAGTCCGCAAAGGCCAGACTCTGGCGGTATTGGAAGTTCCAGAGTTAAATGCGCAGTTGAAGGGCACAGTATTCGAGGTGCAGCGAGCCAAGGACGACCTGCTGCGCACGCAACATGAGATCAAGCGGGCAGAGGCCGTCCATTCAGCGCTCCATGCAGATTATGAGCGGTTGTTGGAGACATCAAAGGCGCAGCCAGGTTTGATCGCACAACAGGAACTGGACGATGCCGAGAGCAAAGACCTCTCTTCGGAGTCGCAGGTGGATGCGGCCAAAGCTGCCGCGGCTGCCGCAGAGCAGCACACCGAGGTGGCCCACTCTGACAACGATAGGGTGCAGGCACTCAAAAACTACACCAACGTCGTGGCCCCGCTGGACGGCGTGATTGTCTGGCGCTATGCCGACACGGGCGCATTGATTCAGAGCGGGACCAATTCGAATGAGCAAGACATTCCGATCGTAAGGCTTTCGCAGAGCAGCCTATTGCGCCTGCGTATGCCGATTCCGGAGAACGATGTCCAGTTTGTTCATCTAGGCGACCCGATGCAGGTTCGAGTGGATGCCATTGGCCGCTCATTCACCGGAAAGATCGTGCGATTCACACGCGACGTAAACTTTGAAACGCGGACGATGGAGACCGAGATCGATGTTGACAATCAAGATCTTTCGATCTCCCCTGGTATGTATGCCAACACTCAAATGCAACTTGCGCGCGCATCGAACGTAACGACGATTCCGGTTGAAGCGCTTGTGCTCAAGGAGAATCGGGAAGAGGTCTATTCGCTGGATGCAGGTAATCGCGTTCGTATCCGCAATGTGGAGGTTGGGCTGCGTGGATCGAAACTCGCTGAAATCAAAAACGGCCTTGAACCTGGCGACCGAGTCATTCTTGGCGGTCAGGAGAATTACACCGAAGGCGAGCAGGTATCTCCGATCTCCACACCGACTCCCTCCTCCGATGTTCTGCGCGAGTCGGGCGGCGTGATCGACATGAAAGCGGAAGAAGAGAATAACGGAGGAGCAAAGTAATGCCGAAGTTTGCTCTCAAGTATCCGTTCTTCATCATCATGCTCTGCCTGATGGTCTCGCTCGTGGGTGTGGTGAACACAGTGCGTATGCCGGTCGATCTGTTTCCCAAAATCGATATGCCCGTGGTGGTGGTGGCTACGTTCTACAACGGCATGCCGCCCGAGCAGATCGAGGCCGACATTACCAATACCTTCGAGCGATTCTTCACGCTAGGCGCAAATATCGACCACAGTGAATCGCGATCGCTGACCGGCGTGAGTCTTATCAAGATCTACTTCAAGCCGGGCACCGATCCCAATGCCGCGCTCAGTAACATTGCCAACCTTGCCATGGCTGATCTCAGGCGCTTGCCTCCTGGAACATTGCCTCCGGTGGTGCTGGGCATGGACGCCTCGACCCAGCCGGTGTGCCTCGTGACATTGAAGGGGCAGGGACTGAATGAGACAAACCTGAAAGACATGGCTCAGTTCCAGGTACGCAACCAGATCTCGAATGTTCAAGGCGCTTCGGTTCCGCAGCCATATGGAGGAACCTACCGGCAGATTCAAGTCTATGTGGACCCGGTAAAGATGGAGGCGCGCAACCTCAGCCTGAACGACGTAGTTGAGTCTGTCAACAGCTCGAATCTGATTCTGCCCGCCGGCGATGTGCGCATCGGCTCGAAGGACTTCAACATCTATGCGAACAGCCAGTTCCCCGACGCGAGCTCAATGAATGAGATGCCGCTGAAGTCAGTAGGCAATGCCTCGGTTCTGGTGGCCGACATCGGAAAGGCTTTGGACTCAGGCGCATTGCAGTACAATATCGTGCGCATCGATGGACAGCGCTCCGTTTACATACCAGTATTTAAGCAAGGCGGCAATAGCAACACCATCACCATCGTCAATGGCATGAAGACAGCCATCAAGCATCTGGTCGATATTCCTGCATCGCTGAAGACGGCCGTTGTCTTCGACCAGTCTGTCTTTGTCAAGCTCGCCATCAAGAACCTGCTCAAGGAAGCAAGTATCGGCCTTGTGCTCACCGGAATTATGATTTTGGTCTTCCTCGGCAGTCCGCGAGCAACCTTTGCAGTCCTTCTGTCGATTCCGCTTTCTGCGCTGGTGTGCCTGTTGCTTACCAGCGCTATGGGAGGATCGATCAACACTATGATTCTGGGCGGACTGGCGTTGGCATTCTCGCGCCTGATCGACGATTCGGTCGTTGTTCTGGAAAACATCTTCCGATACATGGAGATGGGATTTCCGCCGCGGGAGGCGGCAGAAAAAGGAGGCATGGAAGTATCTCTTGCCGTGTTGGCAGCTACCTCTACCACATCCATCGTCTTCTTTCCGGTGAGCTTTCTCTCCGGCATCAGCAAATACATCTTCACTCCACTGGCGCTCGGTGTGGTACTGTCGATCTTCGCTTCGTACTTCTTTGCCATGACAGTGGTGCCTCTCTACTGCGCCAACTTCATTCGATTGCGAGATGAGGAAACACAAGGGAGGGACAACAGGCCAAAGTTCTTTGCCCGCTTCGAGAGCACGTTCAACCAGAAGTTCCAGCGCCTGCTCGACTGGTATGAGGGCCTTGCGAAACGCGCGATGCAGCGTCCTGGCCTCACGGCGGCCGCAATTCTGGGAGGCGTGGCGTTGACGCTGCTGGTGCTCTTCCCGTTCCTTGGGCGCGCTTACTTCCCGCGTACCGATCCCGGGCAGTTCGTCATCGACGTGCGCATGCCCAGCGGCACGCGGCTGGAAGTCAGCAACGACGACATCGCCAAGGTGGAGACCATCGTTCGCAGCGTGGTCAAGCCGTCCGATCTGGACATGATCGTCTCCAATATCGGCGTCTACCCCGATCTCTCCGCAATCTACACGACCAACGCCTCGATGGACACGGCATTCGTGCAAACGAGCCTGAAGGAAAACCATAGTATCGGCAGCTACGAATATATGCGGCGAGTACAGGAGAAGCTCTCCCGCGAGATGCCTGAGCTTACCACGTACTTCCAGGCCGGCGGCCTTGTTGATGGCGTGATCAATCAGGGGTTGCCGGCTCCCATAGATATTCAGATCGGCTCCAACGATATGGATGGAGCCTACGCACTGGCCAAGAACCTCTCCGAGAAAATCAAAACCATGCCCAATGTAAGTGGAGTTTACATTCCGCAGGATCTGAATTATCCAGGCATCGCGCTCAACATCGACCGCGAGAAGGCCAGCCTGATCGGCCTCTCCGCCAAGGACGTGGTGGACAACGTGATCACCGCTATGACCTCCGACGGCATGATCGCACCCAGTTATTGGATCGATCCTAAGAGCGGCAACAACTACATGGTGACTGTCCAGTATGCCAACCGCATCGTCGACAACATGTCGATGGAGGACTTCGAAAGTATTCCCTTGCGCGGCATTCAGCCCGCCGGCTACAGCCCTGTGCAGCAGGCCCACGGCGCGTCCAGCGATGCGCGCGCATTCTGGAAGGGCGACCACAACGCCGGATATACGCCGCTCAGTTCGGTCGCGGACATCAAGCTGATCGATACTCCGACCGAAGTGGATCACTATCAAATCCGCCGCGTGATCGACATCTATGTCTCCACCAAAACAGAAGCGCTGCAAGGGGTGGGCGCCAATATCGGCAAGCTTCTGGCAAACACCAAGACCGACAAGAATACGGTTCTGAACTTGCGCGGCGCCGTGGTCAGCATGAACCGGTCGTTCGTGGAGTTTGGGCTGGGCCTCATCCTTTCTGTGTTAATGGTCTATCTGATTCTGATGTCTCAATTCAGATCGTTCATCGATCCATTCATCATCCTCATGGCCATTCCACCCGGACTGGCAGGGGTTGTAATGATCCTTCTGATAACGGGAAGTTCGCTCAATATCATGTCGTTGATGGGCGTGATCATGATGACCGGCATCGTAGTCTCGAACAGCATTCTGATCGTCGAATTCGCCGGTACTCTGCATAAACAGGGGCTGCCGCTAATGGAAGCCGTCGTCCAGTCCTGCAAGATACGCCTGCGTCCAATTCTGATGACCTCGCTGGCAACCTTGCTGGGTATGATTCCGATGGCGCTTGGAAAGGAAGCAGGCAGCGAGCAATATGCACCGCTCGCGCGTGCGGTCATCGGCGGCCTGGGAGTTTCGGTGGTCGCAACCGTCTTCCTTGTGCCGGCTGTCTTTCTGATGATTCACGGCAGGCATGAGAAGAAGTCTGCGATTGCCGAGGAGGCATGAGAAGAATGAAACGACTGAAGACTCGAAAGCCTTTTTCCAAGTTTCTCTTTGCGTTTGCAGCCCTCTGTTCCGGCACACTTATTGGACAGACGACAAAGGCGGAACCGCAGTTGCCGGATGCACCGCAAGTGGCGCTCGTTGCTCTTGCACAACAAAGCGCAACGCCGATCGAGCAGGGATTCAGCGACGTCTCGGCGGCGCAGGCGAGTTCTTCAGCCTCCGGTCAGCTCCCGCGCCTGACGCAAGCGGATGCTGAAAGGCTGGCTGTTAAGAACAATCCTCGGGTCAGTGTAGCTCGACTGCTTGCACTGGCACAGCACCAGGTTGTTCGTGAAACCAGGTCAGCAGAGCTGCCGACAGGAACAGCCAGCATTACCGCTGAGGATGCGGAAGATGCAAGCCGTGTGTCGGCCGGCTCGCTCACTGCCTCGCGTCTTTTTGAGCACGCGGGAGCTGGAGGAGGATTTACCCAACTGATCACGGACTTTGGAAGAACCAGCAATCTTGTGGCATCTTCAAAGCTCCAGGAAAAGGCACAAAACGCGAATGCTCTTGCATCAACTGAAGACATAGTTCTTGCGGCCGATCAGGCGTTCTTCAATGCTCTTCAGGCCCAGGCGCTGCTTAAAGTAGCGGAACAAAACGTCAGCACTCGGCAGACCACGGATACACAGATTAGTGAGTTGACAAAGAATAAGCTCAAATCCACTCTGGACCTGAGCTTTGCGGATGTTAACTTATCGCAAGCCAAGCTATTACTGCTCGATGCTCAGAACAATGTTGACTCGACAATGGCGGCATTGGATGCGGTCTTGGGACTCGATCGGCAGGCAACGTATGACCTGGTCGAAGACAATGGAACCGTGCAAGCGCCGCCTGCGAACGCGGATCAACTCCTGCAACTCGCGTTAACGCAACGGCCGGACCTGCAAGCCTTGACGTATAGCCAGCAAGCAGCCGTAAAGTTCAGCCATGCGCAGCGGGATCAAATGCTGCCCAGCATAAGTGCCGCGGGGACCGTTGGCAGCGTTCCCATCCGTCCCGCCGCGTACTACCTTACGAATTGGTGGGGAGGCATCGGCGTAAACATAAACATTCCGGTCTTCAATGGCTTCCTTTACTCGGCCCAGGCAGAGGAATCGTCTATCCGCGCTCAGGCAGCCTCGGAACAGAGCCGCGATCTGCGTGACAGGATTGCCCGGGATGTTCGCACTGCTTGGCTTGCGGCAAATACCGCGTATCAACGTGTCGCCGTATCAGCCGAGCTGCTGAGAGAAGCAAACCTCGCTCTCCAACTGGCGCAAACACGCTACCGACTGGGACTCAGTTCGATCGTGGAGTTGAGCCAGGCGCAGTTTCAACAGACCGATGCAGCAATAGGCAACACAGATGCGCAGTACCAATACCGGCTTGCCCTCTCCACGGTCAACTACGAGATAGGAGCAAATCCATGATTGAGAACTTCAAGCTGAAAGTATTCCGCGTGGTCGCGGACAATCTGAATTATCGCAGGGCCGCAGACGAGCTTCATATCACCCAGCCTGCGGTTACGGCTCAGATCAGGTCCTTGGAAGAGAGCCTTGGAATCGCGCTCTTCGACCGCGTTGGTCGTGAAACCAGTCTCACCTTAGCTGGTGCGACGCTCTTGCAATATGTACGACAGATCGAGGCAGTTACCAACGATGCCATTGCCGCACTTGCGCCGTTTGGAGGACTCGATGGCGTCGAAGTGAGTATTGGTGCATCCCATACCATAGCCGTCTATATTCTGCCGATTCTACTGCCTCATCTTTTGCTGGAGTGGCCCAAACTTAGAATCCATGTCACGAGTGGCAGCACAAATGAAGTTTTGCAGGCTCTGACTTTGCATCAGATCGGAATCGCTTTGATTGAGGCTCCCGCCCATCGTCCAGATCTGAAGGTAGAAGCATTCGGGGAAGATGAGTTGACGCTCATTGTGAAGCCCGATCACCACTGGGCGAAGAAGCCATTTATAAGTGCTGCTGAGCTGGTTCAAGAGCCAATTCTACTGCGAGAGGTCGGGTCCGGTATGCGCCATTTTGTTGAAGAGTATATTGAACAGAATGGCATTCTGCGGCAGCAACTCCAAACATTCCTCGACATCAACTCGACCGAAGGGATTATCTCCGCAGTGGAGGCGGGTCTCGGTATTGGCTTTGTGCCAAGCCTCGCGCTTGAAAAAGCATTGAAGCTTGGAACAGTCAAGGCAATTCAACTCGACAACGGTCCAATCCGGCGCGAGCTGAGCATTGTATTACACAATGGTCCAGATCCAAAGGGGCCGGTCGGGACGCTGTTGGAGCTTGTTCGCGAGTATGGTGCAGATAAGCGATACTTTTCACCTAAGATTCGAGAGTATAAGGAGTCAACAAGAGTGGTTGTGGCAGGCGATCCGAATTCAACAGAGCATAAATACGTGGCCTCCTGAAATTGATCATTTTGTTGTTTAGTTCATCTGAGAGGAGACAGCGATGAGGTCGGCAATAAATGACAAGCCAGTTCTAAACCTGAATTCGGTTGTGTACGCTACCGACTTCTCTATTTGTTCCCAGAACGCAGGACTATATGCGGCGCGAATGGCCGCCTATTTTTCAGCGAAGCTTTTTATTGCTCATGCTTTCACGCTTTCACAAGCCGCCTTGGAGGTTGAGATCGGCGACCATAAAGTGAGCCAGCAGCGAGTCGATTTGAAGCGTCTCCTATCGAATGAGGAACTTCGCCTTGGAATAAATTCGGTGGAAATCATTCCCACTCTTCTGGAAGGTAACCCGAAAGACGTTATTACGCAACTTGCTGATAGAAATGAGCCTTCCGTGATCGTCTTGGGGACACATGGGGGGAGCAGGCTTGAACGTGGGATTATTGGTTCTGTCGCGGAGAAAATCCTGCGGTCTAGCAGTTGGCCCGCGCTTACCGTTGGCCCACATGTCAAACCCGTTTCTTCACAGACTCTCCCATTAAAGAGGATTCTTTTTGCCACCGACTTTACACCAGCCGCGGCCAGCGCAGCAACCTATGCCGTGATCCTGGCAGAAGCTTTCGGAGCCAGGATTGATGTGCTTAATGTGGTCCGGGATGGCGTCATTGAGCGCCCAGAACGACTGTCCGATCTTCGGAATCGCTTCTATGGCATGCTTGATGGCCTTTTGCCAAAGCAGGCATTGGAATTCTGCGATCCGATAACCTTTGTGGAAATGGGCAACGCATTTGATCGAATTCTTGAACACATCAGAGAACAATCAATTGACCTATTGGTGCTCGGCATCCGGAAGACCTCACATCTCGGCATGGAGATGAGAACATCCGCGGCCTTCCAGATCATTGTGGGCGCGGAATGCCCGGTCCTGACGATTAGGAGGTAAGAAGCTGATCGTTTGCTGGTGATGCAAATGGGACATAGGAAGAAGCAATCGAGCCACGAGTATAATCACACCCCGACAACACTGGGTGTGGCGGCGTTTGGCGGTGCTTGCGCAATCATGGCTGTAGAAAGCACATTCAACGACGTAATGGATATGTGGGAACATCAAATGAACAGAATTCCCGCTTGGCAGTTCCATATGGGATCGGTGAGCGTGGGGATCATGACATTCTTTGTGTTCCTGTTTATTATGGAATTCCTGGAAACAAGGTCTTGGCTAACCGCATGGCGATCAAGTGCTCCGTGGCTGCCTATTGTAGGGCTTTCGTCGTTGGCAACAGTCGTTCATATACCGATTTACGTTGTTTTCCTGGTTGGTGGCAGCTATGCCGTATGGGCATACCGTCGAACGTGCAGTGTGCGCCGCTCACCGTGATCTAGCAAAGTAAAGGAAGTTGCATAATCGCGTTTGGGTGATATCGATAAGATATTCGATTTATGTAATGCTCAGCTTGGCATCACTCGGACCTACCTGTATAGACTTCATTTCGAGCTGAAACGTTTCTGCGGAGCGATCTTTTGTCAGCCGGAGCCTGCGGCTGGGTTCCACAAACGGTTGTTGCGCTCGGGTGAAAACGGCGAACGCAAGCCCGTGGTTTCCTACCTCTGCGGCAAGAGCAGCCGCAGGGGCAGGCACGGGAAGCATGGCCGGTTGAACCCAGGACGATATCCTATTGGATTTTTGCGTCTCGCAGGAGTTTGGCCCGCCGTTCTTCGTATTCTTCGCTTGTGATCTCCCCTGCGGCATATCTCCTTTTCAGGAGTTGCAGAGGAGATTGCATTTGCCGATAGGTGATTCGTCTCACTGGCATCATGAAGGAAAAGAAGCTGATCCAGAGAAGTATCCAGAAAAACCACCAAAACCAATGCATTCCCAAAAAGTAGTAGTACATGGTTAGACTCCTAGCTGTGCTGGTTATCGTTTCCCGGCTGCCGCCGATGATTTACGAAATGTCTTCATGGGGCAACGCGAGCTTTTTGTGAACTATTCCATCGGCACCCGCCACCCCGTTTGTGACTCCTGCAAGAAATTGGCAAGCCTCTCCGAAATCGAGTAAGACGATAATAGGGCTGGCAGAAAATCGCGTCTGTTCGCAATTGACCGCGATAGGTTATCTTTATCGCCTCCACGCGTTTGCACCCTCATAACATTGACGATTGTGATACTCTTATACTTCAGCTTATGAGTCATAAAGGAAATGCGTGGTAAGTGGTTTTGCCGGGCAAATTGGGAGTAAACATACAGGCAAGTTAGCATCGAAGCGGCCCACTCATCCGAATCTTTAGGCATTTGTTCATTATGAGCAAGAAGGAACACATTGTTGTTGTTGACGGCGCTATGCTGACGTGAAGCGTCATGCTGCTCATATGGCCAGGCGGGTCAAGGTGAGTTTCAGTGCGTAGATGACGATGGAGGCCGCAAAACATGAGTGCTAATAGCGTCGTCAGCCCGGCATCAACAAGCCAACCGGCTAAGCCAAGTCAAGACATCGCCTCGAAAGGGCTCACGAGCGACGAGGCGCGCATTCGTCTTGCGAAAGACGGACCCAACGCAATGCCGGACACTTCAGCTCATCCGCTTCGCAATGCATTGGCCAAGTTCTGGGCGCCTGTACCGTGGTTGCTCGAAGCCTCCATTGTGCTTGAGCTTATGCTGCATAAGTACTACGAAGCTGCGGTCATCGCGGCCCTCTTGGTCTTCAATGCAGCGCTTGCCTACTTTCAGGAGAGTCGCGCGCAGGCTACCCTTGCAGCTCTGAAGTCACGACTTGCCCTCAATGCTTCAGTTCAACGCGATGGCGCATGGAAAACTGTGCCGGCTGCGGAATTGGTATGTGGCGACCTGGTGAAGCTCTCGCTTGGTGGTGTGGTCGCCGCCGATGTACATCTGACCGGTGGCTCGGTCGAACTCGATCAGTCGATGCTCACTGGGGAATCCCTGCCCATTGAGGCCAGTCCAGGTACTGACACCTATGCAGGGGCTCTCGTCAAGCGCGGCGAAGCAACGGCCGTGGTCACCGCCACCGGCGCCCGAACCAAATTCGGACGCACGGCGGAACTCGTTCGCACCGCACATGTTGTAAGCACGCAGCAGACGGCCGTACTCAAAATCGTGCGCAACCTCGCGATCTTCAACGGGGCCTTGATTCTTGCCATGGGCGCATACGCCTATTTCCGTGCGATGCCGTGGAGTGAGATGGTTCCTTTGTTGCTCACTTCAGTCCTTGCAGCCATTCCGGTGGCTTTGCCCGCAACATTCACCCTTGCTGCCGCGATCGGAGCTCGCGCCTTGGCAAAACTGGGTGTGCTGCCGACACGTCTCTCTGCCGTGGACGAGGCCGCTTCGATCGATGTCCTGTGCTCCGACAAAACAGGAACTCTAACCCTCAATGCGCTTTCAGTCACCAGCGTTCGCCCTTTGCCCGGTTTCGATGAAGCGCACGTTCTAGGGCTGGCGGCTCTGGCAAGTTCTGAGGGCGGTCAGGACTCTGTCGATGCAGCGATTCGTTCTGCCGCCTCGAAAAAACCGGCGCAGGACCTGCCAAAACTGGCGACGTTTGTGCCGTTCGACCCAGCCAAGAAGACATCGGAGGCGACCGCAACAGATACCAAGGGTGTCGCGGAGCGCATCATCAAGGGCGCCTACGCAGCGGTCATCGCCCTCACCGCTCCGTCGCCCGCTGCGGCTGGGATCGTTGACGAACTGGAGAAGCAAGGCTTCAGGGTTCTGGCAGTAGCCGCGGGGCCGGCGGCTTCCGTTCAGCTAATCGGCATGATTGCCCTCAGCGACCCTCCGCGATCGGATTCGAGTTCTCTCATCTCGGAGTTACATACCCTCGGCGTGGCCACGGTCATGGTGACGGGAGATGCCCCGGCCACGGCGGCAATCGTCGCTCATGACGTAGGGTTGACCGGGCCTGTTTGCCCGCCCGGAAAGCTTCCCGATGGTGTCAAGCCGGAGGATTTCGCGGTCTTCGCGAGCATTCTTCCCGAAGGTAAGTATGACCTTGTCAAGGCCTTCCAGAAAAGCGGGCATACGGTTGGGATGTGCGGCGATGGCGCCAATGATGCACCCGCGCTCCGCCAGGCGCAGATCGGCATTGCCGTCTCGACCGCTACCGATGTGGCGAAATCAGCAGCAGGGGTTGTACTCACCGAAGCTGGGCTGGGCGGCATTGTTGCCGCTGTAAAAGAGGGCAGGATCACGTTTCAGCGCATTCTCACCTACACGCTCAACTCGGTGATGAAAAAGATTGTGCAGGTGCTCCTGCTGGCAGTCGGTCTGGTGATAACCGGACATGCCGTCCTGACTCCAATGTTGATGATCCTACTGATGATCACCGGCGACTTTCTTTCTATGTCTCTCACCACGGACAGAGTACAGCCATCCACAATGCCGAATTCTTGGAATATCGGCCGAATTACAGCTGCTGGAGTGATCTTTGGGGCTTGCTTCCTGGCATTCTCAACCGCAATCCTCATAGTCGGAAAATTTGAGCTGCATTTGGGAATCGAAGCCCTGCAAACTTTGTCCGTAGTCGGTATTGTGTTTGGCAGCCAGGCAATGACGTACGTCATACGTGGACGCCAGCATCTCTGGGGATTGCGTCCGAGCTTGATGCTCGTACTGTGTTCTGTGGCCGACGTTCTTATCATCCCAATACTTGCGATTTACGGAATCGCCATGGCGCCGCTGCCGCTCGCGGTTGTCGCCTGTGAGTTCGCCGCAGCTATTGCATTTGGACTGGTCATGGATTTAGTAAAGATTCCTGTCTTTGCCCGTCTCAGCATCTCGTAAAGCAATCAGGGATTACGCGACGCCCAATCCCCGCCCCTACGTTGCCGTGAGCCTGACAGTTTTGGCAGTCCTGCTTTTCAGCTTCTTCCACTCGCAGTGACCAGCGAGTGCTTCGTCGAAATGCGTCTGCACAATCGCAGCGAAAGGGAGCTGTCGCCCCTTGTTCATGGACGCCTCAGGAATCTCAAGTAGAACGCTGCGAACACCAAGACGATTCCAATATTCACTGTCAGCCGTTCCCAGAATCGGTTTCTGAAGAACACGAAATCTATACTAACTATGACGGCTGCCATCGCCACCCCGTAAAGCACGTTAGCTACCTGTCTGCGCATTTGAGTCCCTGGTTCAATCGTAAATCTAATCAGGCGCAAGAGCGAATTCTCGGACGAACTCCTAGTGCTCCGTTACAAGCGAGTGGTCTTAGACTGGCCCGCCTTCCGATAGCAGCGGCTGCTCGATCTGTTCGGCGTCCTTGTCCCGGCGACCATATACAACCATGTATACGGCTGGCACGAGGAACACCGTTACGACGACCGAAACCAGCAGGCCTCCGATAATTGCGCGAACGAGCGGAGCGTATTGCTCGCTTCCTGCATCTAGTCCGAGCGCCAACGGAATCATTCCTAGCAGCGTTGCGAGAGAAGTCATAAGAATCGGGCGCAGTCGAATCTTGCATGACTGAACCACCGACTCTCGATAGCTGGACCCGCGGCTATGCAGAATTCCGGCAAACTCTACAATCAGGATGCTGTTCGATACCACGATGCCCACCATCATAATGACACCCATCAAGGACATCACATTCAACGTTGAGCCCGTGATTACCAACAGAACGATGACGCCGGCGAGACCGGGCGGCACTGCCATTAAGATGATGAACGGATCGATAAATGAAGTGAACTGCGCCATCAGGATCAAATACACCAGAACGACCGCCAGAAGAATGCCCATGCCAAATCGTAGAAACGAAGAATCCATGCTCTCGACCGCACCGTGCATCAGTACCCGCATCCCATTGGCAGTAGGTACATTCTTGATCAGTCCGTTTATCTGCTTGCTGACTGTATTCAATGCCTCTGACTTCGGCAGAACATAGACATCGATCACGCGCCGCAACTGATAGTGATCTACCTCAGTCGGCGTGTCGATCTGCTTGGTAAACACTACAGACCGCAGCGGAGTGTAGCTTTGACTGTCCTTGCCGCGAAGGGGGATATTCCCGAGTTCCTCCATATTCATATGCCCGATCAGCGCATTGGAGTACTGGACGGTAAGCATGTAATTATTTCCGGTTTCCGGATCGATCCAATAGCTAGGCGCGATTACGCCATTCGAGGTGAGGGCCGTTATCACGTTGTCTACAACGTTCTTCGGCGTCAACCCAATCAAGCTTGCACGTTCACGGTCGATATCCATTTCGAGACCGGGATATTTTAGATCCTGCGGAATAAACACGCCTGAGACACTGCTCAGGCCGCGAAGTTTTGTAGCGAGGCTTTGGGCCTGCGCATATGCTGCATTTTGATCGTTTGAAGCAATCTGAATGTCGATCGGAGCTGGAAGTCCCTGATTGACGACAGAATCGACTAAACCGCCAACCTGGAAGTAGGTATCAAGCTGGGGTAATTGCGAACCGATGGCGTCGCGCACTTTCGATAGATAGGCGTAACTGCCGATCTTGTGGCCTTCTGTCAGGCTTACCTGTACAAAAGCCGTATCCATGGCAGAATTCGGCGTGTAGATCGCCGACAGATCGGGAGTGATGCCTATGTTCGAGACAATCATGCCCAGATCGGCAGGAGCGACGACCTGCCGGATAACTGCCTCGATTTTCCCTATGTCCTCATTACTTATTTCGATACGCGTTCCGCTTGGCATCTTCACATTCACAATGAACTGTCCTGGGTCGGTGCGGGGAAAATAAGCACGGCCCAGGAAAGGCACAAATAATGCAATCACCAGCGCCGACCCGCCCAGCATGGCCGCGGCAGAAAGTCCCGGCGTGCGCAACGTCCAGTATGCAAAGCGCTCATACCGTTCGAGCATTCCCGCAAAGGCGAGGTTGAAGCGGTCCAGTCCGCGTCTAAATATGGAAGGATTTTTCTTAGGAAAATCCTTTGACTTCTTCTTGCCGGTGTCCATCGGCGCGATTTCGCTGTTCTCCTCGTGTTCGATAGCGGCGTCTTCTTTTGCCTTCGGATGAATGAACTTTGCGCAGAAAAGCGGCACGAGCGTCATCGAGAATATATAAGAGGCAAAGATAGAAAAGACAACTCCATAGGCAAGATCGGTAAAGATATATTTGCTCACTCCACTGAGCAGAAATACTGGGAAAAACACTACCGATGTGGTCACAGTTGCTGCGAATACCGGAGCCTCGCCAAGCTGATCTTTTTCGCTGTCTCAAACTCGTCCCCGTGTCCGAGCTCAAGCTGAGCTTGACCTCTCAGTAGGTGATGAGATAGGTGTCCGAAAGTTTCACATGGTCCGCACGAATGTTGCGGATGTTATTGACGCTCCTGGATGGGCACCGTCTCGCACTCTTCCGTTAGCTTTCCCTGATTTCTTTCGACAGCTTGCATTCAGATTTCTTGTCCGAGGTTTGAGTCCTGCGTCTGCCTATGCGAGTTCTGCAAGAACTCCCTAGCCGGCCTCGTTTGAGTTTGAGAGGCGCCGCAACGCTCCGTATTCCATCTTTCACTGTCCACGAAATGTCTGGAATCATCTGGTCAATTCTGCTCAAAAACCAAGGCGGCATCGCTGATCGTTGCCAAGAAATTCAGTCACTGCGAAGGCCAAGGCGGCTGAACGGGGTGACGCTGCCGCTTTGGTGTTCATGTGAGATTCGTCCTTGGGCTGCCATATTGGCCCTTACCCTCAAATCTTGTAGCGGCAAGTACCTACCTTTCGAATGCCTTCTGGCGGGGCGGAAACCCTCTCCCGTCCTTGGACCGAAGCCAAGCAGGAGTAGGCCGGAGCGGAATGGTTCCGTCAACTGCTGTTTTTCTACGCTATCTCTCTGCACCATGCCGAGCTGTTGCGCCGAAGTGTGCAAAAGAGAGCATCAAAGTTTTTTGCCGAGCAGTTAAATCCGTAGTGAGGGACTTGTCAGGCTGCTCGTATTGCAGAGTAAACAGTCCTAACAATGAGGTTCGGCCTTTGCGACACAAAATAGAAGCCGCTCGCGTTCGACACCTGCAATTCGGACGAACCGTGAACACCAAGCATATGAGAATGTGACCATTGCAGCCGGGCCTCAACGGTAGCAGAAAGCGGTAAACCGAGAGATCCTCTCATAACCCAATGGGCGTAGAAGCCCGTTTTCCTGGGAATCAAAATGAAAAACGCTTTAAAGTTCTTCAAGACGCCTCTGTTCGGCATTGTCGCGCTGGAAGTAATGCTCACAATTGGCGCTGTCCACGTGCAAGCCAGTCCGCAGCAGGCAGTCCCGCCTCCGATGCAAGGCCAGCCGCCCTCCGCGCCGTTGGCGCCGGAACAGTTGCAGCAGTTGGTCGCGCCCATCGCGCTGTACCCGGATAAACTGGTTGCGCAGATTCTTGCGGCTTCTGCATACCCGACGCAGATTGTCGAAGCGGATCAGTTTCTGCAGAAGAATTTCAACCTGAGCGGTGCGGCGCTAGGTGCGGAGGTTGACAAGCAGGACTGGGATCCAAGCGTGAAAGCCTTGACGCAGTTTGCACCCGTGCTTGCGGATTTGGACAAGAACCTCTCGTGGACCTCTGAGCTGGGCGATGCGAATTACAACCAGCAGGCGGACGTAATGAGCGCTGTTCAGTTCATGAGGAGTAAAGCGGAAGCGGCAGGGAACCTGAAAACTACGCCACAACAGAGCGTAACGAACCAAGGGTCGGATGTCGTGATCCAACCGGAGAATCCAGACACCGTTTACGTGCCTGATTATGATCCGGAATTGGCCTACGGCTATCCGATCGGGCTTTGGCCGGGATTCAACCCTTGGTGGGGCGTCGACAGCCCATATCTTTCTTTCGGCATTGGATATGGCATTGGCCCATTCTTCGGGTTTGGCTGGGGCTGGAATGGCTGGGGCCTCGACTGGCGCAATAGAGGCTTGATGTATGGTGGCGGGCGTTATGGGTATCAAAGCCGCAGCTTCTATGATCGCAACGCATATTCTCGTGGAAATTACCGAGGCAATGCGTCTTACGCTCGCGGGGATAGCGGCTTGCGTGGTTATGGAGCAGCAGGGAGCAGGGGCAACGCAGGTTTGCGTTCCGGTGGCCTAGGCGGAGTAAGCCATGGCGGAGATGCACGAGGCAGTTCCTCACGCGGAAGGTCCAGTATGGGCGGAGGCGGTATGCGTGGTGGGGGCGGTATGCGCGGCGGCGGCGGTGGAATGCGCGGCGGCGGTGGTGGCGGCGGACATCGCTAACTCACAAGATGGATCACCCAAAACGCAGCTCGAATTGGCATATGTGCATCAGAATGGAGACAGGAATGATTTGGTTTAAGAAGCATAGTTCAAAGGAAAGCCTTCGCGGTGCCGCTGGCAGCGTGGCCACCTTGGTCTTTGTAGCGGCTTGTCTAGGACTTGGCTCCATTCCGGCTGCAGGGCAATCTACCGCACTACCGCCCTCGGCATCCGGACAGGCGTCGGCAAGCCATCGTTCCGCAGAGGTTCCGGCCGGGCAGCAGACTTTTTCTTCCGCGGCAGAAGCGAGCGAGACCTTGGTCGCAGCTCTCAAGAACGATGATCAGCAATCATTGTTGAAGGTGCTGGGACCGGGCGCAGAGGAGATCCTCTCATCAGGCGACCAAACCGAAGATAAGGAAAACAGAGAACACTTTGTGCAGAAATACAAGCAGATGCATCGTCTGCTCACTGAACCGGATGGCACCACAACGCTGTACATTGGCGCGGAAAACTGGCCAACGCCCATTCCGCTGGTGCATAAGGGCAACGCGTGGCATTTCGATACAGCGGCCGGCAAACAAGAGATTCTGTACAGAAGAGTTGGAAAAAACGAATTGACTGTGATCCAGGTATGCCGTGAACTGGCTGATGCCGAGAAGGAGTACGACGCGCAACCGCATGACGGCGATTCAGAGAGACAGTATGCACAGAAAATATTGAGCGATTCGGGTAAGCATAATGGTCTCTACTGGAAGACAGGCTCCGGTGATGCCAATAGTCCCCTCGGCCCGTTGGTGGCGTCGGCTGAGCGTGAGGGTTATGCGGAAAACGCTGGTCAGAAACCAGAGCCTTTTCATGGCTACTACTTTAGTGTGCTCAGGGGACAGGAAACACACGCGCCCGGTGGTTCCCAAAGTTACGTCGTAGACGGAAAGATGACGCTGGGGTTCGCATTCCTTGCCTATCCGGCGGAATACCGGTCATCGGGAGTGATGACGTTCCTTGTGGATCAAAACGGAATTGTCTATGAAAAGGATCTTGGTCACAAAACCGCTGAGATCACAAAATCGCTCATGCGATATGATCGAGACTCGACCTGGCGGAAGGCAGACTAGCTGGCTAAATGGATTTGTTCTGACCCACAATCAGGATCAATCGGTCGCGGCAAAAGTCGTCGAACAGTCTGTTAGGGCATCCGCCCGCCGCATCCTTGGAGTGCGGGGCAAACCGAGGGCATCAACCCCAGTATTCGCGAGTGTGCAAAATGGGATTGCATGACCTCTATCTCGATGCCATCAAGTAAAATTGGCCAAGTCTCTGTTCGTAATTCTTTCGCCGGCTTGCAGAGCCGCTTTTTCCAGCAGCAATTTCTCTAGTGCTGAATCAAGAGGAAAACATGACTGGCTCAAGCGGGCGCAAGGCGTGTTGGCGAGCACACTGGTCCAAGTGCACCCTGGATTACATTATTGCCTGACAATGCGGCGCGTAATTGCACTTTCGCTGATGATGCTGTTCAGCTGGACGCTGATCGCGCCGCTCTTTGCCTCCAACGCTGACGTAAATCTCCCAGCGTGCTGCCGAAGGAACGGCAAGCATCACTGCATGATGCGCATGATGGAGCGGCGCGGCGGCCTACAGAAGGGCTTCACGTCCGTTTCGGAGAAGTGTCCTTGTTTTCCGGTCAGCACCTGTGCTATTTATTCGCCAATCTTCAAGCCGGAAGCCGAGGGACAGTTCTCCGCGGATGTCGTTCGCCATCCGGCGATTGCGCCGCAGTCTGAGGCGTTCTACCGCATTTCTTCTCTCCGGAGCCATCAGAAGCGCGGCCCTCCAATTCCTCTTGCCTGACAACCTGTGGTGTTTGACGAATGGGACCGGCTCAGCCTGTCCCGTTGTTCCGCGTTGTTCAAGTAAGAGGGAAATCCATGAAAAGCAAGCTATTGCTGGCGTTGTTGCCAGCTGTCTGCCTATGCTGGCAGTCAAACACTCTCCATGCTCAACAAAGCCCGAATACTAAAGCAATCCCCGTTGTCACTGGCCGTATCGCCGGAGTCCTAAAGGACCAATCCGGCGCGATGGTTCCGGGCGTAAGAATCGAACTCAGGAGTCTCGCACAGAGGTTCAATCGATCGGCGGAAACAGACCAGCAGGGGCGCTTTGTCTTCGGCGAGATTCCGGCAGGACGCTACCAGGTCACCGTCACCGTCAGCGGCTTCGATATTGCAGTCCTTCATGACCTGACAGTTACCGCTGGTGCTGAAACGACCGCCAATGTGGTTCTGAAGATCGCTCCAGCGAAGACCTTCGTCGAGGTAACCGGCACCGATTTCGAATCCGCCACTGCAACTCGGCACAACGTGGACGACGGCGACCAGGCGCGAAGCCGCAACGCGGCCGAACTGGTGGGAGACGCGCCCGGCGTCAGCTTGCGAGAAAACGGCCAGCTTGCCAGCATTCCATTTCTTCACGGGCTGGGCGACGAACGTACCAAGCTCGTGGTGGACGGCATGACGGTTTCTTCCGCCTGCCCGAACCACATGAACCCGCCGCTCTCCTATATCGCCCCGTCTCATGCAGCAGAGGTTACTGTTTTGGCCGGAATTACGCCGGTCAGCTTGGGCGGTGACAGCCTGGGCGGAACGGTCTCCATCGATTCCCCTCAACCCGTCTTTGCCAGTACCGGTGAACGGCTGCACGAGGAAGGCGCGTCCTCGGGCTTTTATCGTAGCAACGGTCAGAATTATGGTGGTTCGCTGTCAAAATGGATCGCCGGTCGAAACGTTGGCATCGGCTACACCGGATCGTGGGCTAGCAACGACGATTACACCGACGGCAGCGGCCACAAGGTCACATCCACTTATGCGCAGAGCACCGACCACACCCTGACCTTGGCCGCACAGGGCGCGGGCAACCTCGCCGTCCTCCAGGCCAGTCTGCATCACTCTCCATACGAGGGCTTTGTCAACGCGCAGATGGACTTGGTGCGCAACTACGCCGAATCGCTCAACCTGCATTACCGCAGAAACTTCGACAGCGGCGTTCTCGACGCATATGTGTTCTGGCAAAACACCTGGCACTCGATGAACATCGGCCATGACAAATCCACTTTCCCAATGCCCATGTTTATGCCGATGAACACCCACGGACGGGATCTCGGCTACTCCGCCAAATTCGATCTCCAATTGACAGATCGCCACACCCTTCGGCTTGGCAACGAGTTGCATCGCTTTGTTCTCGACGATACCTGGGCCGCCGTTCCCGGCACGGCACCCATGATGGGGCCAAACACCTTCGTCAACATCAACGACGGGCGCCGTATCAGGTTAGGCACCTTTGCCGAGTTGGCCAGCAAGTGGAACGCGCAATGGACCACTCTCATCGGTCTGCGCAACGATACCGTCTGGAGCCATGCGAGTACGGTGCAGGGCTACTCGGCAATGTATGCCATGGACGCGGACGCCTTCAACGCGTTGAACCGCGCCCACTCAGACCCGGACCTTGATGCCACTGCATTGGCCCGCTTCGAGCCGAACACGGCCAACACCTTCGAGTTTGGCTACGCGCGTAAGACCCGCGCGCCCAACCTCTACGAGCGCTATGCATGGTCAACCAATAGGATGACCAGCGGCATGATCGGCTGGTTTGGCGACGGCAACTACTACGTGGGTAACGTGGGCCTCAAGCCGGAGATCGCCAACACCGTCAGCGGCACGGCAACCTGGCACGACCGGGCGCGCAAAGCGTGGGAGATCAAGCTCACGCCCTATAAAACCCATATCCAGGATTACGTCGATGTGGATACGCTGGGCACCACGATGTACGGGATGAGCACCTTTGCCCAACTGCAATTCGCCAATCACAAAGCCAGAATCTATGGGACCGATCTCTCCGGAAACGCCGCGATCTGGAACAACTTTAGCTTCGGGATGGGCAAGATCAGCGGCGTTGCCGGATGGCTGCACGGCGAGAGGCTCGACACACAGACCGGCCTCTACCAGATGATGCCGCTCAATGCGCGTCTAGCCTTCGACGAGGAACTGAAGGGATGGACGGCCGGCCTCGGCGTTCAGGCCGTGGACCACAAATCGAACGTGGACCCGAATCGCTTTGAACAACCCACGCCGGGGTATGCACTCTTCAATTTGCACACTGGCTATCAACGAGGGCACTTGCGTGCGAGCGCGGCTGCCGACAATCTGCTCAACAGGAACTATGAACTTCCGCTGGGAGGAGTGAACCTCGACGACTTCATGGCAAGTATGTGGATGAGCCAGATCAAACCACTGACGGGACGGGGACGGTCAGCCTATGCGAGTTTGACCGTCCAGTTCTGACCCGCTCGATGCATTCCTCATCGGGTGGGTGGTCGTGCGCAATTTTGACGCACGACCCCGCATCTTGAGTACGAAAAACAAGCGGCGCCAAGTGTGTCAATTGCAGATTGTCTCAACCGAGGGGTTCACCCCACGCGCCACATACCTTTTCCACGTCCAGCGACGCAAGCTGAGACCATCCCCTTCAGCACGTTCTGAATGCGCGGCAGATGTCCAATAGAGCACAGCCTTTGCTTTCCTAATCAAAGGAGAATTGAACTCTAGCCGCTTTTCTGATTAGGCGAGGAGACCGTTATGCCTGAAGCTCGTGTTTTCCCTTCCATCCCAACGAAGATTCTGTTGCCTATCGACTTTAGCGCCTCATCCCAGGTGGCCTTGGAGATGGCAGCAGATCTTGCTCAGCACTTCCATGCCGAACTCTGCCTTGTAAACGTCATCCCGTTTTTCCCTACTACCACTCTGCCTGACATGATTCCGGAAACCGAATATATCCAGGAAGCGAGAACATTTGCCGAGCGGCATCTGGAGAAGTGCCATGCTGCCCTTATTGCCAGAGGAATCAAGGCGAGTTCCAGCGTCGAAGTTGGCAATGACATTGCCGGAAACATCATGCAAGTGGTTGACCGCGAGCATATCGACCTGGTGGTGATCTCGACGCACGGAATCTCCGGCTGGCATCCACTGATCTTCGGTTCGATTGCCGAGAAGGTCATCAAGCTCGTGCAATGCCCGCTCTTGCTGCTTCGCTCAGCCAAGCCTGACAGTGGCGCGAAGAATCCATCGGGGCGTGCTTCGGAATGGTGGTAGTGAAGACAGCCGATACTATGGAAAAGTCTGACCACGAGCAACTTATCGCGCTTGCAATCTAATGCTGAATCGCGGTCTCTGCCTTTGAAGGCTTCTCCGTAACCTGATGAGGCGCAGGCAACTGCGACCGGTCCCAGCCGCCACCCAAAGCTTCAATCAGTTGCACCGAAGCCGCCATCTCCTGCACTTGTAGAGTCGTCAGGGACTGCTGATTGGCGAGCAGGGTGGTTTGCGCTATGACCACGTCGATGTAAGGATCAATGCCGTTTTTGTAACGCCCCATCTCCAGCCGCAGAAACGTTTGCGAGGAGTCGAGAGCCTCCTGTTGTTGCCGGATTTGCTGCGACAGAATGCGAACCTCGGCAAGCGCGTCTTCGACCTGCTGGAATGCGGTGAGCACGGATTGGCGATACGCGGCGACGTTCGCATTGTAAGTGGCGATGTACTGGTTTACAGTCGCGCGGCGCAGGCCGCCATCATAGACGGTTTCAGAAATCGATGGGCCGACAGACCAGAAGCGACTGGGCCAATCCAGGAGATTCTTGAGGGCCGAACTCTCCATGCCGCCGGTGGCCGAGAGTGTCAATGCCGGGTAATAAGCCGCATAAGCAACCCCGATCTGCGCATTGGCCGCAGCCATATTCCGCTCCGCGGCGGCGATGTCCGGGCGTCGTTCGAGCAGCTGGGACGGTACGCCAACAGGTATTGCCGGAGGAGCACTCGTTGTGGGTTCCACCGGGATAGTGAACGTTGGCGCAGGCTTGCCAACAAGCATGGCAATCGCATGCTCATACTGTGCTCGCGCAATCCCGATGTTGATTGCCGCTGATTGCGCGCTCTCCAGCGTTGTCTGCGCTTCAACGAGGGATATCTGGTCGTCAACGCCGGTGTCATAGCGAGTCTTTGCAATTTCAAGAGCCTTCTTGTCGGCTTCCACCGTGTCATCGAGGATTTTTTGCAGCGCATCCTGGCCGCGAATCTCAAAAAAGTATTCGGCAAGGCTCGCTTGTTCCGTGAGGCGTTCATTTTCAAGGTCGGCCGCGCTCAACTGTGCTTGGTATTGGCTGGCGCGCACGGTGTTGCGGACTTTGTCCCAAAGATCGGGTTCCCACGAAACAACGCCTGGAATAGAAAACACCTGAGATTGTTTACCGCTTGTTGTGCCGCTGCCGGCCGCGGACCCAACGTTGGAAGATGACCGCGATCGAGTGTAGGAGCCGCCAACGCCGACCGTCGGGAAATACTGCGAGCGCGCCTCGCGCACCAGGGCGCGCGCTTCCATGAAGTTCTCGAAAGCCTGGCGGATATTCTGGTTGTCGATATTCAACTGATCTTCGAGCGCATTCAACTCCGGCTCATTGTAGATCTCCCACCACTTGCCGCGAAGAGCCGCGTCCTGTGGCTGCGCGACCGTCCATCCACCGGATTCCTTGAATTGAGTTGGAGACTCCTTGAAGGCCGGAGGCGCCGTAATCGCGGGCGGAAGATACCTGGGTCCTACGTTGCATCCAGCCAGCAAAGCGCAGAACACCGCGACAGAAAGTCCATCAAATTGCCGGGATCGCACGGTCGAATTTTTCATCGTGAACACTCCATAAGCTAAGATGCCTCCGCGGTTCTGTTGGGGAGGGTCGCCGGTTGTTTGCCGCGGAACCAAAGGCGCGCCCAATCGAAGAGAATATAAACAACGGGCGTCGTGTAGAGAGTCAGCATCTGGCTGACGATCAGTCCGCCTACGATCGTGATTCCGAGCGGGCGCCTCAGCTCGGAGCCGGTCCCGGTGCCGAAGGCCAGCGGCAGCGCTCCAAACAAGGCGGCCATCGTTGTCATCAGGATGGGGCGAAAGCGAAGCTGGCAGGCTTCAAAGATGGCATCGGTCGTGGATTTGCCGTGTTCGCGCTCGGCCACCAGGGCGAAGTCAATCATCATGATCGCGTTCTTCTTCACAATGCCGATCAACAAGATGATGCCGATGATCGAGATCACGTTGAGGTCAACCTTGAAGAGCATGAGCGCGAGCATGGCACCCACGCTCGCTGACGGTAAGGTGGAGATGATGGTGAGCGGATGCACCAGGCTCTCATACAAAATGCCGAGCACAATGTAGACCGCGAGCAGCGCCGTGCCGATGAGGAGGGGCTCACTGTTCAGCGAAGTTTGATACGCCGCTGCCGTCCCGGCAAAAAAGCCGCGAACCGTTTGCGGCATATTCAGCCGCTGCTCCATCTGGGAAACCAGACGGGTGGCATCGCTCAACGACATATCCGTCGCAAGATTGAACGACACCGTTACGGATGGAAAGGAACTGGTGTGATTGATGACCAGCGGCGTGGTGCTGGCATGCGCAGAGGTGACCGTGGAGAGCGGAACGATGCCGCTGCCCGAGGTATGGAGGTAGATATTCTTTAACCCATCGGGGCTCTGCCAGTACTGCGGCGCTACCTCCAACACAACGTAATACTGATTCAACTGTGTGTAGATGATAGAGACTTCCGATTGCCCGAAGGCGCTGTAGAGGGATTGATCCAAAGATTGGGGAGTGATGCCGAGCCTCGCGGCAGTGGCACGATCATAGCTGAGTGACTCTTGCAGGCCGCTATTCTGAGCATCGCTGCTCACATCCTGAAAGCCGGGGATCTTTTGCATCCCTGTTAGCAAAACGGGCCCCCAGTGCGAGAGATCCTGCACGTTGTCCGACTGAATGGTGTATTGATACATGGCATTGCTCGATCGCCCTCCAATGCGCAAGTCCTGCGCAGCCTGGAGAAAAGCCGATGCAACTGGAAGCCGATTCAACTTCGGCCGCAGGCGGTTGATCACATCCGCCGCGGAGATTTTCCGCTCATTCAGCTGCTTCAGTGCTATAAACATGAAGCCCCCGTTCGTTGAGCCACCGCCGCCCGTGTACGCAATCACGTTGGCGACGGCCGGATCGGCCTTGATCACATTCTCCAGTTGCAAAACCGAGTTGTTCATCACCGCAAACGAAGCGTCCTGCGGCCCGCGCGCGCTGCCCATAATCGCTCCCGTATCCTGCTGCGGGAAAAAGCCCTTCGGGATAATTTCGATGAGATAAAAATTCAACGCAATAGTGAGGACCAGGAGAGCGAATATCGGCCATGGATGCTTGAGCACCCATGTCAGAGAGCGGCTGTACGTGGAGAGCATCCAGGTAAATCCACGCTCCGTGTACCGATACGCGCTGCCGTGCTTGATTGTCCTCTCGTCCTTGAGCAGATAGGCGCACATCATGGGAGTGGTGGTCAGCGAGATCAGCATCGAAACAACGATGGCCGTCGACAGCGTGATCGCGAACTCGCGGAAGAGCCGGCCGACGATGCCGGCCATGAGCAGAATGGGAATAAACACCGCAATCAGCGACATGCTGATGGAAAGAATGGTAAATCCTATCTCCTTGGAACCTTGAAATGCGGCCTTCATGGGCGGCATGCCCGCTTCACGAAGGCGTGAAATGTTTTCCATGACAACGATGGCATCATCGACGACGAAACCCGTCGAGATGGTCAGCGCCATCAGCGAGAGGTTGTCGATGCTGAAGCCGAACAGGTACATGACGGCGAAGGTGCCGATGAGCGATGCAGGAACGGCCACGGTGGGAATGAGTGTGGCGCGCCAGTTGCGCAGGAAGACGAAGACGACAAGAATCACCAGGATGATCGAGAGGATGAGCGTCTTCTCCACATCGCTGACAGATGCGCGGATGGTTGTGGTGCGGTCGAGAACAACGGTAGTCTTGATGCCTTGCGGAATGGACGCTTGAATCGACGGCAATTCAGCTTTGACACGATCGACGGTGTCGATGATGTTGGCGCCCGGCTGGCGGAAGATCATGATGGTGATTGACGGTATGCCGTTCAGGTATCCCGCGGTGCGAATGTTCTGCGCTCCGTTGGATACGTCGGCCACATCGGCGAGCCTGACCGCCGCTCCTTTGTTATAGCCGACAATGAGCGACTTGAATTGGTCGGCGCGGGAGATCTGGTCGTTGGTGACGATGTCCGCGGTCGTGGTCCCGTCGGAGAGTTGGCCGGCGGGCTCGTGAGCATTCTGCTGGCTAAGTACGGACTGAATATTCGGAATGGTAAGGCCGTGGCTGTTGAGCAGCGTAGGATTCACTTCCACACGCACGGAAGGACCGGCGCCTCCCCCGACCGACACCTGTCCAACACCCGCGATCTGCGAAAGCTTTTGCGCAATGACCGACGACGCCTCGTCATAGAGCGTCGGCTTGTCGTACTTATCCGATGTGAGGCCCAAAATCAGAATCGGCGCATCCGCGGGATTCACTTTGCGATACGTCGGGTTGGCGGGCAGGTTTGCCGGCAGGTAAGTACGCGCCGCGTTGATCGCCGCCTCCACGTCTCGCGCGGCGCCGTCGATATCGCGGCTCAGATCGAACTGGAGAGTGATCGAGGTGCTGCCAAGCGAGCTCGATGAGGTCATTTCAGTCACGCCGGCGATGTGGCTGAACTGGCGCTCCAGCGGAGTTGCGATCGAGGAGGCGGTAATGTCGGGGCTTGCGCCGGGCAAGCTGGCCGAAACCGAGATCGTCGGGAAATCCACTTGCGGCAATGGGGAAACAGGAAGAACGTTGAAGGCGATGGCCCCCACAAGCGTGATGCCCGCTGTCAGCAGGGTGGTGGCTACCGGCCGGCGGATGAAGGGGGCGGAGATATTCATGTTTCCTCCGCCAGGATCGGTTCATCGCCGCCTTCGACACTCTTCGGCGCGCGAGAGAAGCGATGGCCTAGATTATCGAAAAAGATGTAAATGACAGGTGTTGTGTAGAGCGTGAGCACCTGGCTCAGCAGCAGTCCGCCAACCATGGCAATGCCCAGAGGACGCCGCAGCTCCGAGCCCATCCCTTGACCGAGAGCCAGCGGAAGGCCCGCCAGCAGCGCCGCCATGGTCGTCATCATGATGGGGCGGAAACGCAGCAGGCAAGCGTCGTAAATCGCGTCGGTTGCGCTCTTCCCGTGTTCGCGTTCTCCCTCCATCGCGAAGTCGACCATCATGATTCCGTTCTTCTTGACAATGCCGATCAGCAGTATGATGCCGATGATCGCGACGACGCTGAGATCCTGCTTGAACAGGATGAGTGCCAGCAATGCGCCCACACCCGCCGAGGGCAGTGTAGATAGAATGGTAATGGGGTGAATGAAGCTCTCGTACAATACTCCGAGCACAATATAAACCGCTGCCAGCGCGGCCAGAATCAGCAAGCCCTCATTGGAGAGCGAACCCTGAAATGAGGCCGCGGTTCCCTGAAATCCATACTGGACGCTGGCCGGCATGTTCAGATCCTTTTGCGCCTTTTCGATGGCCGTTATTGCGCCTCCCAGCGCGGCGTTGGGAGCAAGATTGAACGACACGGTCACGGCTGGGAACTGCCCTTGGTGATTGATCGAGAGCGGCTCAGCCACTCTTTCGACATGAGTAAATGCACTGAGGGGTACTGCATTGGAAGGCAAGGTCGTCGCGGCTGCATTCGCAGTGGAAGAAGTGCTGCTGGCGCCGACGCCGGACGTAATGGCATTCGTGGGCGCGCTGAGGGCTGCCGACGAAGGAGTGTAGGCCACAGCGGTCGTCGTTGCATTCGAGCCGGCGGACGAGGACCCTGAGGAAGCATAAGACGACGAAGCACCCGGACCGCTGCCGCCCGCGGATGTGTTGGTCTGAATATACAGGTCCTGGAGTTTGCCGGGGCTTTGCTGATCACTTGGAGCAGTTTCAAGAATCACGTGATACTGGTTCAACTGCGTATACATGGTGCTGATCTGCCGCTGTCCATACGCGTCATAGAGAGTGCTGTCGATGGTGGACGGCGCAATGCCAAGCCGCGATGCGCTGACGCGATCGATGACCAGCGATACCGCCAGCCCCCCGGTTTGCTGGTCCGTCGCCACATCGGCAAGCTGTGGCAATTGCTTCATCTTGTCGACAAGCCGGCCGGTCCACAAGTTCAACTCGTTGGCGTCGGGGTCTTCCAGCGTGTATTGATACTGGGTTCGGCTCACCCGGTCGTCCACGGTAATATCCTGTACCGGCTCCATGAATAGCTCGATGCCCTCGACCGGCTTGAGGCTCGTTTGCAGCCTGCGAATCACGTCGGAGGCGCTCAGTTTGCGCACGCCGATCGGCTTCAGGTTGATCGACATTCGTCCGCTGTTCAAAGTGGTATTGGTTCCATCCGCGCCGATAAAGGAAGACAAACTCTCAACTGCGGGGTCCTGAAGAATGATGGCTGCCAGTTGCTGCTGCTTCTGCTCCATGGCCGCAAAGGAAATCGTCGCCGGCGCCTGCGAGATGCCCTGAATCTCGCCTGTATCCTGTATAGGAAAGAATCCTTTGGGGATCACGATGTAGAGCACAATCGTCAGCACCAGCGTGGCCGCGGCCACCAGCAGCGTGATGGTCTGATAGCCCAGCACGAACTTCAGCGTGCGGCCGTAAAACGCGATCATGTTCTCGAATACACGCTCGGATGCTTTGTAGAAACGGCCCTGCTCTTCCTTGGGAGTGTGGCGCAAAATGCGTGCGCACATCATGGGCGTCAGCGTGAGCGAGACGACGGCCGAGAGGATGATGGTGACGGCCAGGGTGACCGCGAATTCGCGAAAGAGGCGGCCGACAACATCGCCCATGAAGAGCAGCGGAATCAGCACCGCGATCAGCGAGACCGTAAGAGAAATAATCGTAAAGCCGATCTGCTCAGCGCCCTTCATGGCCGCCTGCATGGGCGAGTCCCCGGCCTCGAGATAGCGGGTAATGTTCTCGATCATCACGATCGCGTCATCCACCACAAACCCCGTGGAGATGGTGAGCGCCATCAGCGAAAGATTGTCCAGACTATAACCCAGCGCATACATGGCGCCGAAGGTTCCCACCAATGAAACCGGCACGGCAATGCTGGGGATGATGGTGGCGTAAAGGTTGCGCAGAAACAGAAAAATCACCATCACCACCAGCGCAACGGTCAGCATCAACTCGAACTCGACGTCGGCGACAGAGGCGTTGATAGCAGTGGTGAGATCGGTCAGCGGAGTCACCTGGATGGATGCCGGTAGGTTTACCTCAAGCTGGGGCAGAATCGCCTTGATGGCCTTTACCACGCTGATGGTATTGGCGCCGGGCTGCCTTTGAATGTTGACGATGACCGCCGGCGTCTCGTTCATCCACGCTGCCTGCTTGTTGTTCTCGATGCCGTCCACCACCTGCGCAACATTACTGAGCATGATGGGCGCGCCGTTGCGGTAGGCAACCACAACCTTGCGATAATCGTCGCTGGTTATCAACTGATCGTTGGCGTTGATCTGATAATCCTGATGAGGTCCGTCGAAGTTTCCCTTGGCGGCATTGACGCTGGTCTGCGTAAGCGCCGTGCGCAGGTCTTCAAGGTTGAGTCCGTAAGACGACAGCGCCGTCGGATTGGCTTGAATGCGCACGGCCGGCTTTTGGCCGCCGCTGATGCTCACCAAGCCGACGCCGCTCAACTGCGAAAGCTTGGGCGCAAGCCGCGTATCCACCATATCCTCAACCTGCGAGAGCGGAATCGAGTCGGAGGTGATGGCCAGCGTCAGCACCGGAGCATCCGCCGGATTGGTCTTGCTATAAACCGGAGGCGATGGAAGGCTCGACGGCAGAAAGCTCTGCGCGGCGTTAATCGAGGACTGAACCTCTTCCTCGGCGATGTCGATGTTGAGGCTGAGAGCGAACTGCAACACAATTACAGACGATCCGCCGGAACTGGTCGACGTCATCTGGCTCAGCCCCTGGAGTTGGCCGAACTGACGTTCAAGGGGAGCAGTAACCGTTGTGGCCATCACGTCCGGGCTGGCGCCTGGATAGAAAGTCAGCACCTGGATGGTCGGGTAATCAACCTCAGGCAAGGCGGAAACCGGCAGTTGGGTATATGCAACAATACCCACCAGCAGGATTGCCGCCATCAGCAGCGACGTGGCTACAGGGCGCTGGATGAAAGGCCCGGATGGATTCACGGAGCACGGCTCCCAACGGTATTTTCTGGTGGCGCCTGCTTTGCCGCCACGACTTTACTCCCGGCCTGCAACTTGTCGAAGCTGCTCGTCGCCACCACCTCGCCGGGATTGATTCCCGTGACCGAGGTCATGCCGCCGTCGGCAACGCCCGTCGTGATATTGCGCACGCTCACTACACCATTCGCAATCACATAGAGGAACGCAACTTGTCCGTTGTGCTGGACGGCAGCAGTGGGAACCAGCGTAACCCCGTCGAGCGTATTGACCAGCAACCTTGTGTTCACAAACTGGTTCGGGAAGAGTGCGCCGTTCTTGTTATCGAATTGGGCGCGCAACTTGACCGTTCCCGTCGTGGTGTCAATCTGGTTGTTGATGGTGAACAACTGGCCCGATGCTATCTTGGCGGTCTGCGCGCGATCCCACGCCTCGACGGGCAGCGTATGCAGCTTCCGCATCCGCGCCTGCACTTGCCCAAGGCTGTCTTCCGCCATCGTGAAGATCACGGTTGTGGGCTGCATCTGCGTGATCACCACCAGTACAGTGGATGCGCTTGCCTGCACCACGTTCCCTGGGTCCACCAGGCGAAGGCCTGTCTGGCCGGCAATCGGCGCGGTGATGTGGCAGTAGCTGAGTTGGACCTGATCGTAATTCACGGTGCCTTGATCGTTTTTCACCGTGCCCTGGTCCTGCAATACAAGCTTCTCCTGGTCGTCCAGCACCTGCTTGGAGATGCCGTTGCCGGCCCATGCGGTGCGATAACGGTCCAGGTCCATCTGCGCTTGCGCCAGAACGTTGTTGTCGCGCTCCAGCGCGCCCTGGGCCTGAAGCAACTGCGCCTGATAGGGCCGCGGATCGATGTCGATCAACGCATCCCCTTTTTGAACGAACTGCCCCTCGCTGTAATGCACAGCGGTCAAAACTCCACTGGCTTGCGCCAAAATGGAGGCTGTATAGACCGGAGTGACCGTGCCGATCGCATCGAGGTAGATGCCAATGCTGCCCTTCGCGGCCGTGGAGACAGTGGCCGTGACGGATGGTTTCACGGCTGCCAGTGCTTTCTTGGCAGCCGCTGCCTTGGCTTCGTTCTTGTGGATGACCATGAAGACGATCACCGCCAGAAGCAGCAGGAGCAGCAAGCTCGTCCACAGGATCCAACGCTTCCGATACCACGGAACCGGCGGGGGCAGCTGATGAGCCGCGCCAATGTGCTGACCACCCCATTCGTCTTCGATTTCAGACATGCAGGACTCCGCGCCTACGCACCGTTGGCAATGTGCTCTTCGCAGAATCGCTGAATTCCGGGACGATTGTATGCTCTGTTTTGCTCACTTTCAGAGCGCATACAGTTAGGAAGTTCTGAGAATGCTGTGGGCGTTTCAGTGGGGTGGGGTGACGAACCAGCTTCGCTGCCATTGAGAGGCCGTGTTTTCCGTGGGACTACGGAGGTATGTACACGGTGGAACTGTATGCGAGAGTGCGGCAGGCGGTTCTTGTCGAGGGCAGGGGCCGACGAGCGGTGGCCCGGGAGTTTGGGCTGGCGCGGAAGACGGTTGGGAAGATGCCGGAGTATGTTCTCCCACCCGGTTATCAGCGGAAAAAGCCGGTGCGAAGACCGAAGCTGGGGCCATGGCAGGGCGTCATCGATGAGATATTGGTCGACGACAAGCAGAGGCCATCCAAGCAGCGGCACACGGCCAAGCGGATCTACGAGCGGCTGAGAGCCGAGTACGAGTACACGGGCGGCTACACGATCGTGAAGGACTGCATGCGACAGTCCCGGATTGGCGGCCAGGAGATGTCAGAGCGATCTGAAGGCTCCGCGCAGAGCCAATTCAGCTCCGATCATGCCAGCAGTGTCGAGATGAGGAGGAAAAAGAGCGTTTGAGAAATGACGTTTCAGCTTCGATCAAGCTGGACATCCGTCTTGCTTTCCCGCCTCGCGCAGATCTCCCTACCTTCCCAGGATCGAAGGATTGGCCGGTCCAGTCTTCGCGTCGCTTCGGAGGATTACCTCCGTATTTGAACCCGTTTGACAGGGCCTTCCACCTTCACGAAAAGAAGCGCCATTTTCAGATCCTCACAGAGTTTTCTGGTATCCGTTTCGAATGTCGGACAGTCGGCAATCACTTCCACAATCTCGCCTGGCTTCATCTCACGGCTAACGCTCATCAGCTGCAGTGTGGGCCGCGGGCATTTCATTCCACGGCAATCTAATGTTCTCGGTTCCATGGTTCGAGCCTCCTACCTTCAATGTCCACATTGATGTGTGGCGAGGAGACTATCGGCCAGATTGGTGTCAACGTTCAATATCCGTTCGTTTTATCCGGGATGCCGGGCAAGATCTTTCAATGAGCAAATGGGCAAGCGAAGCCATCGTGGCTATCGCGAATATCGCGGCTGAATCACGAACGGATCTCAAATAAGCCTGCGAGCGGGTTGAAATGCCGCCGGGGTAATGCCGATAAGCAGTTAGATTTACTGAAACTACACAGCAGAAACTGTTTTGGTTTGAGGAGCGGAGGTTGCTTCAATGGCGCAAAAGCCTAAGCTGGCGATGTACTGGGCTTCTTCCTGCGGTGGTTGTGAGATTGCCCTGGTCAATCTGAACGAAAAGCTCCTGGATGTTGACGCCCATTTCGATTTCATGTTCTGTCCTTGTCTACTCGATACGAAAATCAGCGATATTGAGGCTCTGCCGGATGGCAGCTTGGCTATCACGCTATTCAATGGGGCCATACGAACCTCGGAAAACGAAGAGATGGCTCACCTGCTCCGCCGAAAGTCGAAGCTGTTGATTGCCTTTGGCTCCTGCTCGTCGAAAGGCGGCATTCCAGCCTTGAGCAATCTGTCCAGCAAATCGGATCACTTCGGGACGATCTATCTCGACAATGTCTCTCTCGACAATCCGCAAGGCATATTGCCCCAGACACGCACCACGGCGCCCGAGGGCGAACTGGAACTGCCGGAGTTCTACGAGAGAGTGCGGCATCTGGCCGAGATCGTGGAAGTGGACTACTTTATTCCTGGATGTCCACCGGAACCGCACCAGATCTGGAACGTGGTTGAGGCTTTGGTCCAGGGCGCGCAGTTGCCGCCGAAGGGCAGCACGCTGGGCGGCGGCAAGTCAACGGTTTGCAATGAGTGCGCCCACCGCAAGGAAAACAAGACCATCAAGAAGTTTTACCGTACTTACGAGATCGTTCCGGACCGCGAGCGTTGTCTGCTGGAGCAGGGAATCGTGTGCATGGGAATTGCCACACGCGACGGATGCGGTGCACTTTGCCCGCAGGTCAATATGCCTTGCACTGGCTGCTATGGGCCTCCTGAAGGAGTCCTCGATCAAGGAGCGAAGATGTTATCGGCGCTAGGGTCGGTACTCGACATAGGCAGCTCCAAAGATCTGTCCGATCAACAGATCTCCGGAAGAATCGATGCGGCCATAGAGGGTCTGCCGGATTTCGCCGGGACTTGCTACAAGTACAGCCTTGCAGCATCTCTGCTTGGGGGAAAATCACGATGAAGCAAATCACGATCAACCCGATTACGCGCCTGGAGGGACACGGAAGGATCGAGATATTCCTCGACGCGCACGGCGATGTCGCCAACGCGGTTTTGCAGGTGCCTGAGTTGCGCGGCTTCGAGCAATTCTGCGTCGGGCGAAAAGCCGAAGACATGCCGGTCATCATGAGCCGGATCTGCGGCGTCTGTCCGGAAGCGCACCATCTGGCGGCCACCAAGGCACTCGACCGGCTTTTCGCAGTCGAGCCGCCCCCGGCCGCCAAGAAGATCCGCGAGTTGCTCTATATGGCGTTTTACGTCACCGATCACACGACCCACTTCTACGCTCTGGGCGGGCCGGACTTCATTGTTGGTCCGGATGCTCCTCCTTCGGAGCGAAATATTCTGGGAGTGATCAGGAAAGTGGGTCTCGACGTCGGCAAGCAGGTTATTGCTTGCAGAGCGCGCAATCATCATGTCATCCAAATGCTGGGCGGAAGAGGAGTTCATCTGGCCGCAGGCCTGCCCGGCGGCTGGAGCAAGTTTATCTCCGAAGAAGAGCGCAAAGAGATTGAGAAGATCGCAATCGAGAACCTGGAGTTTGCTCAGTTCACTCTCCGGATCTTCGCGTCGGTGGTGCTCAACAACAGCGTGTATGCAGACCTGATTCAGTCCGATGTTTACTGCCATGAGACCTACTACATGGGCACGGTGGATGAGAATAACCACAGCAACCTCTACGACGGAGAGATTCGCGTCGTCGATCCCCAGGGGCGGGAGTTCCTCAAGTTTCCCTCGGCAAAGTATTTCGAACACATCGCCGAGCGCGTCGAGCCTTGGACGTACCTGAAGTTCCCATTTCTCAAGAAGGTGGGCTGGAAGGGACTTGTCGACGGCATCGACAGCGGCGTCTATTGTGCTACACCTTTATCGAGATTGAATGTTTCCGACGGGTTGGCGACCCCGCTGGCTCAGGCGGAATACGAGCGGTTCTACGCAGCATTTGGCCGCAAGAAAATCGATGGCCACTATCAACCGGTCCACCACCGCCTGGCAACGCATTGGGCACGGCTTATAGAGATCCTCTACGCCTCGGAGCGCATGTTGGAGTTGGTGCGCGATAAGGAGATTACTTCCCAGGACGTGCGCCGCATTCCCAGCAGCGTGGCTGGGGTGGGCGTCGGGTCGGTGGAAGCGCCGCGTGGCACCCTCTTCCATCACTATGAGTCGGATGCGAACGGCATTCTCACAAAAGTCAACCTGATCGTCGGCACAACCAACAACCATGCCGCCATGGCGATGTCTATCAAACGCGCCGCGCAGAAGCTGATCCGGGCCGGCCATGTTATCGAGGAAGGGCTGCTGAACCGGATTGAAATGGCGTTCCGCCTTTACGATCCTTGCCTCTCATGTGCGACCCATGCGCTTCCCGGCTCAATGCCTTTGATTGTGAATGTCAGGAACGACGACGGCGAAATCGTACGCTCCTTCCGGCGTGACGGATAAGCCATGACCAATGCGATCGTCATCGGCGTGGGCAACCCGGTTATTGCGGACGATGCTCTGGGTCTGGCTGCCGTACGCTGCGTAGGGCGGCAACTGGGCGGCCAGAGCGGAATCACGGTTGCCGAGGTATACAACGGCGGCCTTGAATTGATGGAAGCCATGGCCGGATACGATTGCGCATTCGTAGTGGACGCCATTGTTTCTGGAGGCCGGCCTGGAACCATCTACCGCCTCGGAATAGAGGACGTGGCTACCACCCGCAACACCTCCACGACGCATAACGGAAGTCTTTCCGCCGCACTTGAACTGGGCCGTATTTCAGGGATCAAGCTTCCCTCCCTGATTCAGTTTTGGGCAGTGGAAGCTGAGGATGTAACCACCTTTAAGGAAGGCCTTACTCCGGAAGTCGAAGCGTCAGTTCCGGTGGTGGCTAGGGAAATCTTGAGCGCACTGTTGTCCTCAACCGGCGCATTACGTGAGGAGTCTTAGGAGATTTGTCCCATGAAGATCGGACTCTATGTTTGCACTTGCGGTACCAACATCACCGCGACAGTCGATGCCGGCAAGGTGATCGACGAGTTGACGGCGCAGTTTCCCGAGTCCTATGCCGCCCAGGTTGAGTTCATCTGCGCAGCAGAAGGCAAAGAATTCCTGAAGGATCATCTTATCGCCAACCGGCCCGACCGCGTGGTGGTTGCGGCGTGCTCACCGCGAGAGTACGAGAGCACCTTCATGCAGATTCTGGCTGAAGCGGGAATCAATCCTTATTACCTGCAAATGGTCAACATCCGGGAACAGGTCGCATGGGTGACGCCGGACCCGGCCCAGGCTACACGAAAAGCAACCACCGCGATTCGTGCCGCCATGATGCGCGTCCGCTACCAAGAGCCCCTGGAGAAGATAGAACAGGAGGCCAACGGCGATGTGCTCGTGATCGGCGCCGGTCCGGCCGGGTTGCAGAGCGCCCTTTTCCTGGCCGAGGCGGGTCGCAAAGTCGTGTTAGTGGAGAAGACTCCGGTGATCGGCGGCATGCCCGTTCTGTACGAGGAACTGTTTCCCACCATGGAGTGCGGCCCTTGTCTGCTGGAACCGTTCGAGGCGCAGGTTCTCCACGGCGACTCCGCTCACAACATCGAATTGCTGCTGCTCTCCGAGGTCACGGGGGTCACAGGCTACTACGGAAATTTCACCGCGACCATCAAGCAGGCCCCGCGGTTTGTCGGGACCACCTGCATTGGATGTGGCATGTGCGTCGAAGCCTGCCCGGCTTCGGCCGCCAATGAGTTCAACTGCGGCATGGACGAGAAAAAGGCGATTGCCATGCCATTCCTCGGCGCCCTGCCCAACCTGCCCTACATCGATCCGGGTTCCTGCCTGCGGAGCCTTGGTCAGGACTGCCAGCTCTGCCTTGACGCGTGCCCCATGCCGGGAGCTGTGGATCTCGAAGACCCAGGGCGCATCGTTGAGCGCAAGGTGGGGGCCATCATTCTGGCGATCGGCAGCAAGCTCTACGACTGCAGCAAGGTGAACGGTCTCGGATACGGCGAAATCCCCGGCGTCTACACGAGTCTGGAGTTCGAGCGTCTGGCGTCGTCCAATGGACCGACCGCCGGCGAAATCAAGATTCCGGGGGGCAGTAGCCCGGCTAGCGTCGCGATCGTCCACTGCGTCGGCAGCCTCGACCCTCAACACCAGCAGTACTGCTCAGGCATTTGCTGCGAGTATGCCTTCAAGTTCAATCGTGTGCTGGAACATAAACTGCCGGGAACCAAAATCCACCACTTTTATAAAGAGATGGTGACGGCCGGCAAGAGCGATTTTGTCATGTATGAGCATGCCAGGAAGAATCCCGATGCCGGATTCATTCGCTACCGCGAGATCGAGGAAATTCAGATTTCAGCCTCGGCAAGCGGGCAGAAGATCGCTTACCGGCGCGAGGACAACACCGTCGATTCAATTGCCACGGACATGGTCATTCTGTGCCCCGCGATGGTGGGCAGTGGCGACGCGGCCAAACTCGGCGACATGATGGACTTGACCCGAGGCGAAGCCGGCTTCTTTGACGAACTGAACGGAAGGTTGCACACCGCGCAAAGCAAAGTGAAGGGCATCTATCTGGCTGGAACGTGCCAGGCGCCGATGGACATAGCCCAAGCCACCAGCCAGGCCATGGCCGCCGCGGGATACGTCTTGTCGGGTCTGGCCGCTGGGAAGAAGCTCGTGATTGAGCCGATTTCCGCTTTCGTCGATGAAGAACGCTGCTCGGGTTGCCGCATCTGCGGCGGCGTTTGCCCTTACAAAGCCATCACCTTCAAAGACGATACCCACACCTCCAGTGTCAATGCATTGCTCTGCCACGGTTGCGGCACATGCGTAGCAGCCTGTCCGGCGGGAGCCATTCAGGGCAACCATTTCACCAACAAGCAAATCCTTGCGGAAATCGAGGCCATCTTACAATGACAGCGCAAGCAATGACGAACGTAGGCACGCCAGTCTCTGAATCCTTTGAACCAAAGATTGTTGGCTTCCTGTGCAACTGGTGTTCCTACGCTGGAGCCGACAAGGCCGGCTCATCGCAGACGCCCTATCCGCCCAATGTGGCTGTCATCCGCGTGATGTGCAGCGGCCGCGTCGATCCCCAGTTCATTCTGGACGCGTTCCACAAGGGAGCCGACGGCGTTATGATTCTGGCCTGCCATCCCGGCGACTGCCATTACAAGGAGGGCAATCAACGGGCAGTTCAGCGTTATCGCATTTTACTGGGACTGCTTGAGCAGTTTGGAATCGAAAAGGAACGGTGCAAATTCGACTACGTCTCCGCTGGCGAGGGAGAAAAGTTCGTCCGCGTCATCACCGAAATGGTAGACACAGTCAAAGGTCTGGGGCCCTTGACTCTTCCTGTCCGGGCCTACTGACTACTGCACGCTCTTTAATGCTGAAAAACCCCGCGTTTCCAATGCGCGCGCATCCCCAATGCCGTGATTCCGCATGGGCGATGTTTACTGATCTTGAGTGGAGACACAGGAATAAGGGCCGGCGCGGATCATTTTGGCGGCACTTTGGGATTCCTCATAACTCTGCCGAGGACGAACCAGTTCTGGGGCTATCGTCTGATTGCAACGAATCTCCCATGCAGTACGCGAAGGACGCCTGTTTGGTGCTCCCGCGGAATGCAAGAGACCTTAAGGCATAGGGTTGCGGCAGCCAGGGAACAAATCGAGAACATCTACTGTCGAGGTTGTGGTAGAAATTCTGTCCCATTGCGCAACCGAGTTGTTTCAGATTCTCAGTGGCCGCCCGCGTGCAGATCGACTTTGCCGCGAAACTTGGCGTACACGAAGACAATGTAGCCGATGGCCAGCACCATGCCGAAGCCCCACCAGACCAGGCCCACGGCGAGCGTATGCGGGCCGGAGATGGCGCGGGTGAGCGTGATGTCGCGATCAGTGCCGGTGGTTGCGGGCAGCAGCGTCGGATAGAGTCCCCAGCACGCTCCGGCCAGCATGAAGAAGAGATAGAGGCAGGAAGAGAGGAACGCCTTGACGGGCTGGGCGTTTCGATTGAGGAGCCAGATGCCGGCCATGGAAGCGATGACTCCGGCGGGAACGACGAAGGTGAATGGATAATTGAAGTAGTTGTTCAGGCTGACGGGGCGGACGATGATGGTGGCGGCGAGGCTGACGACGGTGAGGGCCGCCAGCGCAAGCCAGAGTGGTGTGACGATGCGGCGGGCGCGCTGGGCCAGGTCGCCCGAGGTTTTGATGGTGAGCCAGAGAGCGCCGTGGAGTGTGAGGGCGACGAGCGCGACAAGACCGCCGATGACCGTGTACCAGTCAAGAACGCCGGGATGCGGGCCGGGTTGCCAGTTGGTCCACAGAGGCAGAAAGAAGTATCCGTCAGCTTGCAGCGGAACGCCACGCAGCACGTTGGCGAGGGCTGCGCCGAAGAAGATGGTGAGCAGGACGCTGGACAGACCGAAGAGGCCGTCGAGCAATGCGCGCCAGACACCCACTTCGACGTGGTTGCGCAACTCGATGCTGATACCGCGCAAAATCAGCAGCCAAAGCACGATCATCAGCGGCAGATAAAAACCGCTAAAGGCCGAGGCGTAGAGCAGCGGAAATGCGAAATAGAGAGTGCCTCCGCCAGCCAAAAGCCAGACCTCATTGCCGTCCCATACCGGGCCGATGCTGGCAAGCGTTGTGCGGCGCTCAGCTTCATTACGGACCAGAAACAGGTGAAGCACACCTACGCCCAGATCGAAGCCGTCGAGCACCACGTAGCCGACGATCATCACGGCAACCAACCAGAACCAGATGAAACCCATCATGAAAATGCTCCTATCTCTTCAGCGCAGGTGGAAAGCATCAATCAACGTGAACCGTATCGGCGGCAATAGTCTCAGGCCCGCTGCTGATTTCGCGATAAATCAGAACAGTAAACAGGATGCCCAGCAGCAGGTAAAGGCCCATGAAGCCCAGCAGCGTGAACAGGCCGTTGCTGGCGGAGACGGTATTCGAGTAGCCTTCGCTGGTGCGCATCAGACCGTAGATGAGCCACGGTTGGCGGCCAAGCTCGGCGGTCATCCAGCCAGCGGTGTTGGCAATGTAAGGAAGCGGAAAGCTCAACAGCAACGCCCACAATGCCCAGCGCGCGGTGTAAAGGCGCTTGCGCCAGAGCAGAAGCGCGGAGACGATCATCAGCAGCGCAAACCAGGTTCCCAGGCCGGCCATGATGTGGTAGGCGTAGTAGAGCAGCGGCAGAGCGGTGGGCCACTGATCGTGGGGAATTTGATCGAGTCCCTTCACCTCGGCCTTGGTCGTTCCGTAGATGAGGAAGCTCAACATATCGTTCACGACGATAGGGTTGTCGATCTGGCCGGTCTCTTCATTGGGTTGTCCCATCAGCACCAGACCCGCGCCGGCCTCGCTGTGGAAGAGACCCTCCATTGCGGCGATGGCGGCTGGTTGATTGCGCGCAACGTACTTGCCGTGAAGGTCGCCGGTGGGAAAGATGATGAGGATCGAAGCGATGAGGCCCGCGATGACACCGACCTTCAGGAAGATGCGGCCGTAGCTTTCCAATCTTCCTTCCAATAGATAAAAGGCGCCCACGGCGGCCATGACGAAGGAGCCGGTTACGACCGCGCCGGTCATATTATGCGCGTATTGCAGCAGGCCCCAGGGATTCATCAGCAGTTGCCAGAAGCTGAGCACTTCGAACTGGCCATTGGGCAGGCGATCATAGGCTACGGGATGCTGCATCCAGGCGTCGGTGACGATGATGAAGAAGCCTGAAATCCACGATCCGGCGAAGACCATCACGGCTGAGAACCAATGCATGAGTTTTGAAATTCGTTTTTCGCCGTAAAGAAACAAGCCGAGAAAAGCCGATTCCAGAAAGAAGCTAAAGACGCCTTCCATGGCCAGCGGCTGGCCGATCACACCGCCTGAAAGCCGCGCGAAGCGCGCCCAGTTGGTGCCGAACTCGAACTCCATGGGAATGCCGGTGACCACGCCGAAGACGAAGTTGATGGCGAAGATGCGGCCCCAAAAGCGTGCCGCCCGGTCCCACTGCTCACTGCCGGTTTTGAGCGCCACCGACTTGAGCACCACGATCAACAATGCCAGCCCCATCGTGAGTTGGGGAAAGAGATAGTGAAAGGTGATGGTGAAGGCGAAGTGCAAACGGTGGATCAATTCAGCGGTCATTGAGACGCTCCTGTGTCAGGACGTGCGCGGGGGAATACAGAGACATTCCTCTCCGCATGGGTGGCCTGTCACAAGAGTAACCGAAAGTGACCACCTGTCGCGCGAGTATGGCGTAGATCCCCTTGAGATGGTCCGTGTCTCTGACCGCAGCAAGATTTGAAGGCCATCACATCGTCCAACTGCCGCCGACTGAATCACTCGCAGTGCATCGCGAGTGATTCAGTCGATGATTCTCATGCGGTTTTATTCAACACGGTTTTTATCTGAACGAGCAGCATTTTGACGGGGGATTTTGCCGAAATTCCATGGGGCAACATTGGCGGCATATAGACGAACGATCCGGCCTGGGCCTGGACCCTGTCCTCTCCCAATTGGACTTCGGCCTCTCCTTCGAGAAAATACAGCACTGCCGGAGTGGGTGCTGAATGAGCAGACAACTCCTGCCCAGCTGCAAATCCAAAGGCCGTGATATTCACATACTCGTCCTTTTGCAGGACATTGCTCAGGATTCCTTTTTCTGGGATTGCGAATTCCTGTTGCAGATTTGCAAGAAATGTGTAATCCATCGATTTCTCCTTCGTACAGGCGCATATCAGTGATTCGGTTAAGTGCGGCGCGTTAGGAGGTAAGCCCTCGGTAGGCGCCGCATCGATTTTCGAGGTGCGATCAGTGGCCAGAAGGCGACGCTTCTCGTTCTTCGTGCAGATCGCGTAATCGAGAGTTCAAACCTGTGAAACTCTCGTTTTCGTAGGAATGCCCGGTCAACAACCCGAGGACAAACCAGGCGAAGAACGCTGCTCCTATTGCGAACAGGATGTCTCCGGGAACACGCATCCAGCGCAGTGTTTGCATCGAGCCGGACTGCATGAACTCCGCAGAGCGCGCATACCACGTGCCCCGTTCGATGGAGGCCCAAGCCTGCAATAATCCGACCGGCAACATACTGAGAATTACCATGAAGATCAGCCCCAGGTTGAGACACCAGAATGAAAGTTTCAAGGGCCCTTGCTTCCATTTGAGATTCGGCTTCAACGCTCGAAGACAAAAGAGCGTCAGGCCCAGGCCCAGCATTCCGTATACGCCGAACAGAGCCGTGTGACCGTGAACCGGTGTCAAATTCAGACCTTGCACGTAGTAGAGTGAGATCGGCGGATTGATGAGGAAGCCGAACAGACCTGCTCCCACCAGGTTCCAGAATGCGACTGCAACGAAGAAGTAGATGGGCCACTGGTAGTTCGCGATCCACTCTGACTTCTTAATAGGCTGTGCAAGACGGATATTGTCCCAAGCCTCGTAGCCGATCAGCGTAAGCGGCACAACTTCAAATGCGCTGAAGATCGCTCCAAGGCCAATGACAGCAGGCGTCGCACCTGCAAAGTAGAGGTGATGAAACGTGCCGATGATTCCACCCGAAAGAAAGATAATCGTCGAAAATAGAGCAGCCTTGGTTGCGGTGCGAATCTCAATCAGCTTGAGCCGCGTGAAGAGGAATCCAATCACGACGGTTGCGAATACTTCAAAGAAGCCCTCGACCCAAAGGTGAACCGCCCACCAGCGCCAGTATTCGGCGGTGACGAGATGGCTGCGCTGACCATACATCAGGCCAGCCGAATAAAAGAGCGGAATGGCGATGCTTGAGATGAGGAACAGAATCAGAAGGGATCTGTCTTCGCTCTTGCGAACAAGTGCTGGCTTGAGCGCCGCGACCATCAGGACAAGCCAAAGAACCAACCCGATGAACAGCAGGATTTGCCAGAATCTTCCCAGGTCAACATACTCATAACCCTGGCTGCCGAACCAGAACCACATATTGCCAAGGCGCTGTTGAATGCCAAGCCATTCGCCTGCGAGCGATCCGCCAACGACGAGAATCAGTGCGCTGAAGAGTACGTTGACACCCAACCGCTGATATTTTGGCTCATGGCCGCTCACGGCTGGGCCAACATAAAGCCCAGTTGCCAGCCACGATGTTGCGATCCAAAATATTGCGAGTTGCAGATGCCACGTGCGAGTCACCGCGTAAGGGAGATATTTATCCAGCGGAAAGCCATAGAATCCATGGCCCTCGACTCCGTAGTGCGCGGTCAATATGCCCATTGAAATCTGAACGCCCCAGAGAAGGATGACTACGAAGAAATACTTCATGATCGCGCGCTGCGACGGCGTTGGCTGAAATGCAAGAAATGGATCATTGTCAGGATAAGGGCCATGAACGAGAACCTTCTCCTGCGAGGCGTACCACCAGACAAGGCCGCCGATACCAGCCAGCAAACCGACAAAGCTGAGAACACTCCATAGAACGGCTCCGGATGTTGGAACATTTCCAATCAAAGGTTCATGCGGCCAATTGTTTGTATAAGTCGTCTCCGACCCTGGACGATCCGTGCTGCAAGCCCACGAGGTCCACCAAAAGAACGCGGCCAGTTGATGCTGCTTTGCAGTGTTGGTCAATGCACCGCTTGGAATCGCGTACTCTGACCGGCCTGTGGCAAATACGTCGGTATAGTAGACCCTGAGCTGCTCGAATGCGGCGGCGCGATCGGCGCTTAGCGTGACTCGATTGCGCGAAGCATCATAGGTGTTTGTTCGCATCTCACGAATCAGACGAGCCTTGAATATAGCCTGTTGATCCAGATTGAGAGCGGCAAAGTTTGTTGCACCGGCCCGGACGGCCCAGATGTTGAGCAGAATCTCCGATTCCCGGTGCAGCCAGTCCGCGCTCCAGTCGGGTGCGACGTAGGCGCCGTGACCCCAGACTGTGCCGATCTCCTGACCGCCGATGGACTGCCACACGCCTTGTCCATCGGTGATGGAGCTGCCTGTGAATAGAAGCTGCCCATCCGTCGTGTAGACATCAGGAAGGGGCGGAGCTTCACTGATCATCTTCCGGCCCACACCGCCGAGCACAGCGAACGATCCAATGATGACGATGGCCAAAGCCCACCAATAACGCTTATAAGACATGATTTCTCCTCTCGAACAACGCACGAAACTATGCTGCGCTGAAACCACCATAGAATCTCGCGCTAACCGATGCAGGGACTTTAGTCACAAGAAGGGTTTGATTTTACTTATTTTGCAGAAGGTATCTCGCGCGAATTTGGCATTACGCCGCGGCCTTTTTACTCGCGCTGTTCACAGCAAACGCGGAGCGGCCAAGAAGAAAGGTGAGCGCGAGATTAGCTGCAAAGAGAAGCACTCCGGTCAACTCCAGCATTCCGGAGATGGGCAGCACCTTCCATGCAAAGGGAAGCAGCCCTTCATAGGCCAGAGGTTCGGAAGAGACGCGCAGCAGGCACCCCATTTGAAGGAACAGCAGGCTCAAGAACATCAACCGCTTACTGAAGATGCCGTGCACGCCGCCAAAGTGAGGAAGGATGCGCGGCCCAATGGAGAAGACCATCGTAGCTGCAAATCCGACTGTAAGAGCGTGGCGAGATGCACCCCAGATGCCTCCATGCTGATCGGCAAAGGCGGCCCAAATACTCAACAAGCCGGCGATCACCAACCACGCATAGGCAAGCCGAATGAACGTCGGAAAGCTGGGGTGAATCCCCTGCACCTTTGCAGGTCCATGAGGCCGCTGTGTGAGGTGCAGCGCGAACCCAATGGCGACTGCGCTCGAAGCGAGCATGATTGTCGCTGGTTTTGACAGACCCGCAACGCCGCACAATACTCCCATTAGATTCATAACCAGCGCCAATCTAAATAATTGTGCGTCGGGTTTTGCAATCGCGAGGAACGAAGGCAACCAGCGCGCGGAGAAGCCCCACACCACTGGAACGAGAAATCCCCAGCCCAATAACACGAGATATTTCTGATCGAGCGCATACGGAAAAGAGAGCTGCATCCCGTGAATTGCGAGGTTCAGACACTCAACGAAATTGAAGATGACTGCGGCAGATAGACCTGCTGTGCCAAGAAGCACGGAGACCATCCAGAGTTCCATCGATGTCTTTGCAGGCTTGCCTTCCATCGGCTCGGGAAGTTTGTGACGGGAAGCGGCCGCAAGAAACAAGAGGACCGCAATCAATTCAAATCCAGCGGAGATCGGAAACAGGAAACGCCAATGCCAGGCGTAGATGTTCGCCGCCCAACGCATCGCTACGCCCGAGGTCCAAAGTACGAAGCATATCAGTTGAATCCTGATTGCCAACCTATCACGCGCAGGCTGCTAATAGAAGCCGATTCCGAGAATGAAGCTCCCAATCCAGCCGAACATTTGCGCATGGCCGTGGCCTTCCATCCACGCGGCGGGCAAGAAAGCGAGCCCGTGGTGCGCGCTGATTGCCATCAGATTTGAAAAGCCCAGCAGTGTGCCGGGCAGCGCCATGAAGAACAGGCCGCTCAGAATCCATGCGCGAAGCATCAGACTCTTCTGGCGCTCGCGGACAACGATTTCCGCCGTCAGGTTTGCACCTACAATCTTGAAATCCGGTTCGATTGGAGCGATCATCGCCATTTCTACCCCCGGCTGTTCAGTGCGGCTTCCAATTCGATTGCGCGTGGGAAAAGCACGTCGTTTTCAAGATGAATGTGCTGTCTGAGGTCAGTTTCAAATTCGCTGAGTCCGGCAAAAAGCGCAATGTGTGTGGCGCAGGCCCACGCAGGCGGCTGAAAACCGAGAGTGAGGCGGCGGAGTTCGGCAACGATTTGATTGGCGGACTCATGTTCCTGCATCATCTTTGAAACAGGATGAGCTACCGAACGGAAGCATGTGTGCGCCGGCGGATAGGCGATGATCGAGTCCTGATCCATCTGTGCGATGAAAGGAAACAGAACCTGCTCTTCTTTCTGAATGTGCGCGAACATCTCGGCACGAAGTGCTTCGAGCAACTCTTCGACATTTTTCAGTTCGGGAGCGCGATCGCTTCGCTTGGCCGCAAGCTTCTGGGCCATCTTGGCCAGTCTCGGAAGCTCCTGGCGCACATACTGGTGATGGACACGAACAATATGTTGAATCAACCGGCCGATGGGTAGGCTTGCGGAATTTACAGGCGGACCACCGCATTCCTGAGTCTCAGCGTCGGCAAGCTTTTCGAGAACCTGATCGACCGAGAGTTGCTGTTCGGCGCACGCGCCGTCAAGAGACTTATCGGCCTGTGAGCACAAGTCGATGTCGAAGCGCTGAAATACTTTGGCTGCGGATGGTTGCGTGGCAATGATTTCGCGGATGGACTGTGTCGCGGTAGGCATAAGCACTCTCCACCTGCAACAGTAGCGAATGGCCAACAGGCGCGCAGTAACTTATGTCACTGGGAGTTAAAACCGGCTACGACGCCGTATCCAAAAGGGCGTTCAGTCCCTTCATGTCCTTCACCACGATCTGCCGCGCATCCACATCCAGTAGCCCTTCTGCCTGCAACCGCATGAGGTTGCGCGAGATCAGTTCGCGCACCGTTCCCAGCTGGTTGGCCAGTTCCTGGTGGCTCGCCGGAAGTTGAAACTCAATGCCACGCGCGGTCTTCCTGCCTTCGCTCTGCGCTAGTTTGAGTAAAACGGAGATCAGCCGTTGGCGAATGGTGGTGAACGACAACTCCTCGATGATGCCCACGAGGTTTCGCAGCCTGGCGCCGACCACTGTCAGTACCTTCAGTGGAACCTCGGGATGCTCAAGGCAATAGGCGCTAAAGTCGCGCCGCGAGATGAAGACAATCTCCGTTTCTTCGAGGGCTACCGCGGAAGCAGGGTAGGGACCGCCGTCAAAGACGGGTATCTCGGCGACAGACTCGCCGGAGACATTTACAGACAGCACCTGTTCCCGGCCGTTCACGGAAGTCTTGAAGAGGCGAACCTTGCCCCGCGCAATGATATGCAGCCCATTGCACGGCTCGCCTTCAGAAAACAGCAACTCACCTGCGCTGAATAGCTTGCGCACCGATCGGGCGGCGAGCATTTGCAGCTCAGGCTGAGAAAGATTCGAGAACAATGCGGTTTTTCCGAGGACCGCGGCGAGATCGGTGCGTTGAGCGCTCACCAAGAGATTCTAGCAGGATGCGACTTAGGTCACTGCGCGCTGTGCCAGTACCACCGTCTGATAGGACTATGAATCCGCAAATCAATGCGATCGATTTCAACGAGCGTCCATTCATCGCCATCTGGGAAGTGACGCAGGCTTGCGATCTGGCATGTGTGCATTGCCGCGCCTCTGCCCAGCCGGATCGCCACCCCATGGAACTCAGCACCGCTGAGGGCAAGCGCCTGATTGACCAGATCGCTGGCTGGAAGGTTCCTGTCTTCGTATTAACTGGGGGCGATCCCATCAAGCGGCCAGACTTATTCGAGTTGATCGGCCATGCCCGTTCCGCCGGCGTTCGCGTATCCCTCACGCCGAGCGCCACACCGTTGCTGACACGGGAGATTGTTGTCCGGCTCAAGGAGGCTGGACTGGCCAGGCTCGCAGTAAGCATGGATGGCGCGAGCGCCGAGACTCACGACGCGTTCCGTGGAATGAGCGGCTCGTTTGCGCGCACACTCGACGCGGTTCGTTGGGCCAATGAGATCGGTCTTCCCGTCCAAATCAACACGACTTTCAGCCGCAGGAACATTGGTGAAATCGATGCAATTGTCGCCCTTATGGAGAGCCTGAAGATCACGCTTTGGAGCGTTTTCTTTCTGGTTCCCACGGGGCGAGGAAAGCTCGACGATCTGCTGGACGCCGACGAGTTCGAGCAAGTCTTCGCTAAGATTTACAGTCTCTCAAAGAATGCCATCTTCGACATCAAGACTACCGAGGCGCAGCATTATAGGCGCTTTCTGTTGCAGCAGAGAGTAGCCGAACGCAGGGCCGGCGCCGGTATACACGCAGCTCAAGAAAAAGCCGAGAACAATATTGGCCGCGCGCCGCGTGGCTTGAATGACGGCAAGGGATTTGTGTTCATCTCGCATACGGGAGAAGTTTTCCCCAGCGGGTTTCTGCCGCTGTCCGCGGGCAACATCCGCCAACAGGAATTGAGTGGCCTCTACCGCGAATCGGCTCTCTTCCGGAGTCTGAGAGATACATCAAAGCTGGAAGGAAAATGTGGCGCTTGCGAATTCAAGGAAATCTGCGGTGGCTCGCGTGCACGCGCCTTTGCACTGACAGGCAATCCGAACGCGGAAGAGCCTTGTTGCAGCTATGTTCCCAAAGGTTACATTCTGCTTCCTCCAAGTGTCAGAAGAGCCTCGACTCTTCACGTGTTGCAGGGGGCGTAAGTTAGCTTCGGGTGGAGTTGTGTGCCCGTGTTGCAATAATGAAGCTGCCAATCATCAATGGCAGGATGCAGAGGAGAGCAGAGAATGGCGATACAGATAGGTGCGAAGCTGGATAGTGGATTCGATGATCCGGTTGGAATGCTCATAGACTGCCACCGCAGAATTGAACGATTTCTTCACATCCTATGGATGGTAGCTGAGCGTGCGAACGACAGAGCATTGACGGACGAGGAGGCG
>Ga0302319_10001459_pt1 | contig 52726 bp, 33 predicted proteins | sample Bog_T0_2_FD_203319 | JGI IMG/M metagenome (GOLD analysis project Ga0302319, IMG submission 203319) | Peat permafrost microbial communities from Stordalen Mire near Abisko, Sweden - Bog_T0_2 | ecosystem: Environmental > Terrestrial > Soil > Wetlands > Peat | place: Sweden: Abisko, Stordalen Mire... | reverse complement strand
GCAAATTGGTTTGGCCTTTGACGGCGTTGCGGTATTCTCTGTTTTGTTAGTAGTAGTAGTAGTCATATCGCTGGCAGTTGTACCACCTTTCGGGGCTCAACTGCCAGTTCTCATGTTATCTACCAACCTTGTGCCATGGCAAATCTGCGGTCGGTAGGGCGTGCAGTCCTCTGCGCGCCGCCGTCTGCCAACCAACGCGTTCAGGTTCATGCAACGGCGTATTTTTCGCGAGACCAGGCGGTTTGGCGGACGCATTTTGCTTTGCCACGACGGCGCGCACGGAGTGACGCGCCCTACCAACCTCGTGCCACGGCAAATCTGCGGTCGGTAGGGCGTGCAGTCCGCTGCGCGCCGCCGTCTGCCAACCAACGCGTTCAGGTTCATGCAACGGCGTATTTTTCGCGAGACCAGGCGGTTTGGCGGACGCGTTTTGCTTTGCCACGACGGCGCGCACGGAGTGACGCGCCCTACCGCGCCGGGCGAACCCCGGCGATTTTTTCCACCTTGATTTACCTTGATTGGGTGGCGCAGGCCGGGACGCTTCTTCTGAACCCGAAAACGCACGGAACAGGCGAAAACAGCACCGAGGCCATGGCGGAACTTCATGGCTTCTGGCCGGTTCACCTGCGCGCACGCCCGTTGGTCCCGAAGGTTCCGGGACCGGCGGGTTATTTTGCCGTGAGTGACTCTCATGGATTGATCTTTTTGGCTTCAGCTTAACAGGCGACCTTGGACATAGGCTGTCCAAGGTGTTTTTTTATGCAAAAAAGTTCAACGGCGGGGAGGATTCAGCCCAGGGTTGGCCGCGCAGCGGACCACCCTGGGTAACGGCCCAGAATCAGTTCCAACCCCAACGGGGTGGCATCGGCGGCGGGCGCGCAGGGATTCAACCCTTTCAGGGTTGTATGCCTTCGCATTGCAAACCCAGGGTAGCTCGTGCCTCGCAACCCTGGGCTGAATGACGGAATCCCCTTGGGATTCAACGCCCATCGGCGACTGGTTGGGCGGCATAAACATAAATCTCACCAGAAATTCGGAATGAGTCTAAATTTCACTCGTTGACAGTATGCCTCGTAACCGGGCAAATTTAGGACGAGCAGCCTTTCTTCGTCAAAGAGACGTAAAATAATCAAGACGAGAATGACAATGACAAAAAGCACGCCCCACCACGAACCCACAGCGAGAGGCAAGAAGAAATCCACGACTAAAGCACCAGCATACGGTTCATGGAGCCGGTCATGGGACAATACGCTTGATGCAGGGATTTGGCCGCTGGTTGTGATGGTGCCGCCCTTTCAGGGCTTGAAACTCTTGTTTGACGGTTAACCCAGGGCGTCGCTTCGCTTTGCCCTGGGCTATCCTGTTTTGCCCTTTCAGGGCATACAGTAGATTTGGAAATCTGCGCTATATGGTTGGGATGCCGATCCAGCCGCATTCGGGAGCAAAGGGGATGGTGCATGGGGATGCTGGCGCTGATTCTTTCGTCCCTGGCGGGACTTCTTACACGGGGGTGCGCCAACCCAGCGATGAATCGCTGGGCTATTCTCTGTCGCCCTCCGGGCTGCTTGCAGGCGACGGCGTTCGTGGATTTGCGATTGATGGAGCTGGTCATAACCACCGGATAACCATGAGCCTCATTCCGCCGGTTTCCGCGATAACATGAACATGGCAAAAACAGCTGCGCCGATCACGGCGATGGCGGCGCTGGCCCAGGTGGGGAAAACATAGGCGCTGACCGCGACGCTCGGCGTGACCGACAGGCCCGGTCCGAGGACGTGATCGGCCGGCAGGGGTTCATCAAACACAATCTTCACGGGCACGCGCTGCACCACTTTCACGTAGTTGCCGGTCGCGTTTTCGGGCGGCAAGAGGCTGAATTGCGCGCCGCTGCCCGCCTGCACGCTGTCCACATGCGCCTTGAATTCGCGTCCGCCCAGCGCGTCGATCGCCACGCTCACCGGTTGGTTGGGCCGCATGGCTTTCAACTGCGATTCCTTGAAATTGGCCACCACCCATACTTCCGCCGGGACGAGGGACAGGATTTGCTGGCCGGTTTGCAGATAATCGCCCACTTCCACCGCTTTGCGGGTGATCCGGCCATCCACGGGCGCGTAAATTTTGGTGTAGGACAGGTTCTGCCGGGCCACCGCGAGGTTGGTTTGGGATTCGGTCCATTGCGACAGCGCGGTGCTGGCTTCCGCGCGGGCGGCGGCCAGGGTGCGGTCGGCTTCCTCCACCCGGGAGGTGTCGGCGCGCACGGTTTCCAGCGCGGACTGATAGTCGGCTTGCGCCTTGGTGTTGGCCGCCTGGGCGGTGTCATACTCCGACTGCGAGACGGTTTTTTCCTTCAGCAGATTCGCCATGCGCGTGAAATTGGTCAGCTCGATCTGGGCGGTGGCGGCGGCGGCCCCGGCATCGGCCTGGGATTTGCGGGCGGTGGTCTCGGCGGTGGTCACCTTGGCCTGCATCAATTGGTAGCCCGCCACCATGGTCAGATAGTTGGCGTTTTGCGACGCGGAGGCGGCGGTCTTTTGCGCCAGGGTCAGCGCCAGGTCCGACGGGTCAATCTCCACCAGCAGGTCATTGGAGCGGACCATCTGGTTGTCCACCACATATACCGCCGCGACCTGCCCCGAGACCCGGGGGGCCACGGACACGATGTGCCCGGCAATAAATGCGTCGTCGGTGGATTCGTGCGTGAAGATGTCCGCGACATAGCCGGCGCCGAAATAGAGGAGAACGGCCAGTCCCAGCGCGGCGGGCACGATCAATCCCGGCGAATTGAATTTGGAGCGGCTGCTGGCCACCGGGGCGGCCGCTCCGGACGTCTTTTCTTCAGTCATAATTTAGCTGGTTCCATACCCGGTTCCGCCACCAACGACTTATCCTGCGCGTGGTCTTTGGCGATCAAAATGTAAATGGAGGGCACCACGAGCAGGGTGAACAGGGTGCCGATGGTCATGCCGCTGACCAGCACAATGCCGATGGAATTGCGCGCGGCGGCACCGGCGCCGGACACGAGTGTTAGCGGGAAATTGCCCGCGATGGTGGCCACGGTGGTCATCAGCACCGGGCGCAGCCGCAGCAGGGCCGCTTCCCGGACGGCGGCGGTCTTGCTGCGGCCGTCGCGCTGGAGCTGGTTGGCGAATTCCACGATGAGGATGCCGTTTTTGGCGATCAAGCCCACCAGCGTGATCAGGCCCACCTCGGAATAGATGTTGATCGAGGTGGTCCAGCCATTGGTCCAGAACGGAATGTTGGGGTTGGGCATTTTCAGGAAGCAGAACACCAGCGCGCCAAACAAGGCCAGCGGCACGGAGCCGAGAATGATGATGAACGGGTCGCGGAAGCTGTTGAACAGGGCCGCCAGCACGAGGATGATCAGGATCACGGCCAGCGCGAACGACGGGAGGAACTGGTTGCCCTCCGTGCGCAGAAACCGCGAGTCGCCGGTGTAATCCAGCTTGTAGCCGCCGGGCAGCATCCCGGCGCACTGGCCTTCGAGGAATTTCAGCGCCTGTTCCAGGGGCACGATGGCGTAGCCGCTCAGCTTGACGGAGTTCATCTGCTGGAACCGGTTCAAGGCGCGCGGGGTGGTGTGTTTCACCAGATGCGCGAACGTGCTCACCGGGATCATCTGCCCCACGGGTCCGCGCACATAAGTGCTTTCCAACTGCTCGGCGTTCAAGCGCGCGCCGCGCTGGAGTTGCGGAATGACCTTGTAGCTGCGGCCGGAGAAGTCAAAGCGGTTCACATAGTTGCCGCCCACCAACGCGCCCAGATCCGCGCCGACGCTTTGCATGTTCAGGCCCAGCGCGGCGACCTTGTCCCGGTCAATCACCAGCTCGTATTCCGGCTGATCGACCTTCGTGTCAATTTGCGGCGGGAAGGCGAACATGCCGTTGGTGGCGCAGATCAGTTGCAACTTCTTCGCGAACTGAAGGATTTCCTCCGGTTCCGCAGTGGAGGACAAAATCAGGTTCACCGGGAAATTTTCCCCGCCGGTGGGCAGCGGCGGCGGCGTGACCATGAACATGCGGATGCCGGGGATGGCGTTCACGGCCGCCTGCACTTCCGGCATGATCTGGAACACCGACCGCTTGCGCTGGCCCCATGGCTTAACCACCATGCCGCCAAACCCCATGTCGGGCGTCGTGAGTTGAAACACTTGCGCGGTCTCGGGCACTTTGGCAAAGACCTTGCCCGCCAGGTCGGCATAATGCGAGACCTGCTCGATGGTGCCGTCCGGCGGGGTTTCCACCACGCCGAAAACCACACCCTGGTCTTCCGTGGGGGCGGTTTCCTTGGCCTTCCACGCCATGTTGAACATGGGCAGCATCAGCAGGGTGAGGCCAATCCAGACGGCATATACCAGGGGGCGGCGGGCGATGGTCCAATCCAGCACGCGGGCATAAAAGCGTTTCAGCCGGTCAAAATCCCGGTTGATGCGCCCGGCCAAACCATGCTCTTCGCTGTCGTGCGAGAGCAGCACGGAGGACATCACCGGCGACAGCGTCAGGGCCACGATGCCCGAGATGAACACCGCGCCGGCCAGCGTCAGCGCGAATTCCCGGAACAGTGAGCCGGTCAACCCGCCTTGGAACGCGATGGGCGTGTACACCGCCGCCAGGGTGATGGTCATGGCAATGACCGGCCCCACGAGTTCGCGCGCGCCCAGGATCGCCGCGTCGAAGGGCGTTTTGCCCTCGCGCACATGGCGCTCCACGTTTTCCACAATGACAATCGCATCGTCCACGACCAGGCCCACAGCCAAAACGATGGCCAGCAGGGTCAGCAGGTTCACCGTGAAGCCGAACACCTGCATCAGGAACACCGCGCCAATCAAGGAGAGCGGAATGGCCACCAGGGGAATCAGCACCGACCGGAATGTGCCCAGGAATAAAAAGATCACGACCGAGACAATCACCAGCGTCATGCCCAGCGTTTTGATCACCTCGTTTAAGGCGTCGGAAATATACTGCGTGGCGTCATAAGCGACGTGCGCCGTGAGGCCGGTGGGCAGGTCTTTCTGGATCGCCGCCATTTCCTTGCGCACGAGCTTGATCACGTCCAGCGAATTGGCGTTGGGCAACACCCAGATGCCCATGAACACCGCGCGCTCGCCGCTGAACCGCACCTCGCTGTCGTAATCCTCCGCCCCCAGCACGACGTCGGCAATGTCGCTGAGCCGCACCAGTTGGTCGCCGCTCTGGCGCACGACCAGGTTTTTGAATTCGTTCACGGAGCGCAAATCCGTGTTGGCGGTCAGGTTGACCTGCACCAGCGAGCCCTTGGTGTGGCCCACGGCGGAGAGGAAGTTGTTGGCCGCCAGCACCAGGCGCACTTCATTGGGGCTGATGTTGTAGGCCGCCAGCCGGTCCGGCTTGAGCCAGATGCGCATGGCAAAGGTCCGGCCGCCCAGGATATCCGCCGTCTGCACGCCATCCAGCGCGGACAACCGGGGTTGGACCACACGGGTCAGGTAGTCGGAAATCTGGTTGGCTTCGAGAATGTCGGAGGAGAAGCTCAGATAGGCGGAGGCGAATTGCGAGTCCGCCGTGGCAATGGCCAGGGCCGGGATTTGCGCCTCGGGCGGCAGGTCGTTGCGCACCTGGTCCACCTTGGAGGTGATTTCCGCCAGCGCCTTTTTGGAGTCGTAATTCAGGCGCAAATGAATGGTGATGGTGGAGAGGCCCAGCTTGCTGGCGGACTCCATGTAATCAATGCCGTCCGCCGCCGCGAGCGCGCGCTCCAGCGGCTCGGTGACGAAGCCGCGCACGAGGTTCGCGCTGGCCCCCACATAAACCGTGGTGACGGTGATGGTGGCGTTTTCGCTGCGCGGGTACTGCCGCACGTTCAGCGAACGGATCGCTTGCAGACCGGCGAGGAGGATCAGCAGGCTGACCACCACGGCCAGCACGGGCCGGCGAATGAAGATGTCGGTGAAAAATTTCATGGCCGACCTTAGCTGTTCGGGGGATTCGGCGCGGGTGACGCCTCGGGTGCCAGGGCGTTGTTTTCGCGCACGCTGACATGGTTGCGCAGCTTGAACACGCCGGCGGTCGCCACGCGGTCGCCCGCCTTGAGGCCGCTTTCCACGCTCACAAAATCACCTTGAACGCGGCCGGTGCGGATGAAGGCCTGCTCCACCACCAGGTTGGTGGTGTTGCCATCCGGCACCACCTTGAACACGGAGTCGCCGTAGGGGTTGCTTAAAATGGCAGTGGCCGGAATCACCAGCATGGGTTGCTCCAGCGGCAGGATGACGGTGACGCGCACAAACATGCCGGCATGGAGCAGTTCGCCGGCATTCTCAAACCGGGCCCGCACCCGCACGCTGCGCGTGTCAGTGTCAAGGTCGGGATTGATGGCGGTGATTTCGCCCGCAAACACATTGGTGGGATAGGCATCCGCGACGGCCTGGACCTTGAGGCCGGTTTGCAGCCGGGCAAAGTCCTGCTGCGGCAGCGAGAAATCCACGAAGATCGGCGAGAGCGATTGCAGGGACACAATCCCTTTGCCCACATCCAGTTGTTCCCCCAGGTTCACAAGGCGGATGCCCAGTTTGCCGGCGAACGGGGCGCGGATGGTTTTCTTGGAGATGACCGAGCGGATGTTGTCCGCATTCGCGGCGGCCTGTTTCCAATTGGCGTCCGCCTGGTCCACCTCGGACTGGGAAACGGTTCGGTCGGCCTGGAGCTTGCGCTCGCGGTCAACGTTGATCTTGGCCAGGTCGGCCTCGGCTTCAGCGGCGCGCAGTTGCGCCTCCTCGGAGGAGGTGTCCAGCCGCAGCAGCAGGTCGCCTTGATTGACGGTGGCCCCGGATTCAAAGGCGATTTCACTGACCTTGCCGGCGATTTCCGGCGACACGGTCACGCCCTGCGCGGGGCTGACCGACCCGACGGCCAGCAACGTGTCCGGCCAGGAGGCCGCCTGGGCCACGGCGGTGGCCACGGTGACGACCTCGGCTGGCTTGGGGGTGTGGATCAGGGTTTTGATCTGCAGGATTTTGACCGTGGCCAGCACGCCTGTGACTAACAGGACGATGCCGATGCCGAGGACAACTAATAGGGTGCGTCTCATTTTTTCCGTTGGGTTGATTTTTTAAAGGGCGGGGCGACAGTTTTGGGGGCGGCACCGGCCAGGAACAGGTCCACCACGCGGCGGGCGGTCTGGTGGTCGGTCTGGCATTCGTCGCAGACGAAGTGGCCGACCAGATAGAAATTCACCATGCCGTAGATGCCAAACGTGAGTTCCTCGCTGTTGAATTGCGGATCCAGTTCCCCGCGCTGCAGCGCCTGTTTGATGACGTCGTGGATGAATTCAAAATTGCGGCGGCATTTTTCCTGGCAGCCGGCGTCTTCGGGCACCTCGCCCGGCGCGGCGAACATGGTGGCGAAGGAAATGCGGATCAGGTCGCGGTTGTCGCGGAAATATTCCAGCAACGAGGAGAAGATGGCCTCCAGTTGCGCGCGGATGCCGGCCTGGCTGGCCGCCGCCGCCTGCAACAGCCGGTAGCGGGCGTCGTGCGCCTCATGGACCAGCGCCTGGAACAGCCCGGCCTTGTCCTTGAAATGATAATACAGGGCGGGCTTGGACAGCCGGGCGTCATCCACGATGTCCTGCACGGAGGTGGCCGCATAGCCGCTGTTGGCAAAATGCTTGAGCGCCGCGCGGAGCAGTTGCTCCCGCGTGTCGGAATGGTTGGCGGACCGGCCCATAAATTAACTTACCGAACGGTAGGTAGGTTTGGCCGGGATGTCAAATAAAAGTCATGCCCCCGCCACGCAGCCCAGGGCCCCTCGAAAGTCGCCCTAATGGCAAAAGCATGGACCCTGCCGGTTTGGCCCGGGCCACTGGCCCGTCCTGCCGGGCTACCAGCCCGGCTGAGCGGAGCGGGGCGCCCGGTGGAAAACGGTCTCCGCATGCAAAAAGAGCGCCTCACCCGTTCCGTTCGGCGGGTCGCCGGACGGTACGGGCCAGTGGCCCGTGCCACCCTGGTTTGCAACCGCTCCCTCCAAACCGGACTGGCGGGTCTCCGGTCACGTTTTTAATCCAGGTTTATCTGGGTCCCTCCGAGGTGCAATTACTCTTGAACTGCATGGTTCCGGCTGCCTGGGGCGCTCCACATAACCGGCTGAGGTGGCCCGGCTCTGAAATTGGGGGACGCTAGCCGGGCAGCGGCAAGGCCACGGTGATGGTGGTGCCCACATTGACCTGGCTGGCAATCCGGCATTCCCCGCCCACTTCGGCGAGCCGCTGGCGCATGTTGCGCAAGCCATCTGCCCACGCGTCCTCCGGCGGATGCTCAAAGCCGCAGCCATTATCCTCCACGCTGAGGCTCAGGCTGCGTTCCCCGGTGTTGATGCGCAGCCAGACCTCGGTGGCATGCGCGTGTTTCACGATGTTTTGCAGCGCTTCCTTGACCACCAGAAAAACATTATGCCGCACGTTGGCGGGCACTTCGCGGGCCGGCGTGTGCTCCGGCACGTCCAACCGGCAGCGGATGCCCGCTTCGCGCAGATAATCCGTGGCAAACTGGCCGGTGTAATCCACCAGATTCGCCAGCGTGTCGTTGCGCGGATTCACCGCCCAGACAATTTCATCCAGCGACTTCACGGCGGCGCGCGCGGTGCTGGACATTTTCTCAATGCGTTCGGCGGTCTTTTCCCGGCGGGCCAGGTCCCCCAGCACGGCGATGAGCGTCAAGCTCGCGCCCAGATCGTCATGGATATCCTTGGCGATGCGGGCGCGCTCGCGCTCGACCATCTGCTTGCGCTCGAGTTCCTCCATTTTACGGCGCAACCGGCGCGTGGCCGCCTGGCGCACCCCGCCCGCCACCGCCCCCAGCACCAGCAGCACCCCCAGTGTTTGAAACCACCAGGTTTCGTAATAATGCCGCCGGATGGTCAAGACCAGGGTGCTGCCGGTCTGGTTCCAGACCCCATCGCTGTTGCCGGCCAGGACCTGGAACCGGTAATGCCCCGGCGGCAGAAAACCATATTGCGCGGTCCGGCGCGTGCCCGCCTCCACCCAATCCGCATCCAGCGGGGCCAGTTGATAACGGAATTGCACGCGCTCGGGCGAAGCCAGGCTCAGTCCGGTGTAGTGCAATTCGATCTGATGCCGCCCCGGCGGAATCACCAGCGCCGCATTCGTCGCCGGCAACTCCAGCAGCCGGCCATCCACCAAAATGCCCTCAATCACCACCGGCGGCGGCTTCGGGTTGGCGCGCACCTCGTCGGACTGAATCCACGCGGCGCCCCTGGCGGTGGTGAACCACAGACGCCCGGCCTGATCCCGCCACGCCGCCGGCTGGTATCCGCCCGAACATTCCAGCGACGGCAGGCCGTCGGAACGGCCATAGGTCACACACGACACAAACCCGCGCGGATCGCCCGCGAGCTGATTCAAGTCCGCTTTGGCCACGCGAAACACCCCCTGATGCGAGCCCAGCCACAAATTGCCCCGCCGGTCATCAAGCATCTGGCTGATGACTTCATCCGGCAGCTCATTGCGCCGGCCATAACGCGTGAATACACCATTGCGCCAGCGCAGCAGTCCCCCGCGAAACGTGCCCGCCCACACCGTCCCGTCCCCGTCCGCCAACACGGACCAGACCGCGCTGGCATCCGCGTCGTCCGGACGAAACAGCGACACGGCATTGCTGGCGATGCAAAATAATTCCCCGTTGCCCGTGCCCCCCCACACCACGCCCCCCAACCCCTCGGTCAGCGCCCGCACCGTCCGGTGCGGCAGGCCTTTGAAAGGTTGAAAACCCCCGGGCGAACCCGGCTCGGAAACAAACAATCCCGTGGTGGTGCCCACCCAGATTCGTCCCCTGGAATCCGCGAGCAGCGATTTCACCCGGTGGATCGTGGGCAGGACGCGCCGCAGCTCCCCCTGATCGCGCAGCCACAAATCCTCGTCGCCGCCGCTGATCCACAGCCGTCCCTGCGCATCCGGACACACGCAAAACACCGAGTTGGCGCTCGCATTGTCGCCCACGGGATAGTTGGTGAAATCCCCCTCCTGCCAGCAGTTCAAGCCGCCGCTCAACCGGCCGATCCAAACCCGCCCGCGCGCATCCTCGCACACCGAGCGGGCCGCCTTGGCGGGGGCTTTCTCCACTGCGGGAACCGCATGAAACTGCCGCGCCCGCACCCGCACCAAACCCATCGCATCCAGCCCCGCCCACCAATCGCCTTCCTGATCCTCAAACAGGCAATACACCCGGTCCCCGGGAAACCCGTCATCCAACGTCATTTGCCGGGACTGGCCATCGGCACCCACATGAATCAAACCGCCGCCATAATTGAAAAGCCAGACCCCGCCGCGATGATCCTCCTGCGCGAACACCCGGCCGGTCGCCAGGGGAAACTCCACCCGCCCGGCTTGGGGTGCCACCAGCCAGCGCCCGTCCGCCGCGGCGCAAACGCCCCCATTGGCCAGCGCCCAAATCTGCCCGGTCTCCGTCACCGTGAGGGTTTCGACGTCCAAGGGCGGTTGGGCGGGGCTGCCGGGCACGGCGGATTGAAATCCGCGCCCGTCCCACACGGCAAAGCCGATGTCGGTGCCCACCCACAGGCGTCCCCGGGCATCGGTGGTCAGGCAGTTCACGCTGCGGCCCGCCAGGCCGGCGGTCTCCGGCAACGGCACAAACTGGCTGGCCTGCAACCGCCAGAGATGCTTGTCCCCATCGCGATACCAGAGGGTGCCCGAGCCATCGGCACAGCAAAGGGCACCGATGCCCCGGGCGGGCGGCGGCAGTTCCTCCCAGCCTTCTCCGGCCGGGGCGCTGAGGGTTTTGCGGAGGAGTTCACCCCGGCTCGTGAGGAACACCAACTGGTTGGTCAGCGCGGCCACAAACGCCACCTCCCCTTCGGCGGCCCGGACAAAGCGCCCTTCCCAGGTGAACACCCCGTTCTGAAATCGCGTCAGGGCGCCGTCATAGCTGCTGATCCAGAGGACGCCCCGGTTGTCCACCGAGAGCCGGCGCACCCGGGCATGGGACAACGCCGGCGTGTTGGCGGGATCAAAGGTCACAAAGCGCACCCCATCAAACCGCACCAGACCGTTGTAGGTGCCCACCCACAAATAGCCATCCGGCGTCTGCGCCACGGCGGTCACGGAGCTGTCCGGCAACCCGTTTTCCGAATTCCAGACCTCCAGCAAATAATCCGCCGTATTGGCGGTATTGGCTCCCCAGACCGGCCGGCCCAGAAGAAAAAGGGCGACCCACAACCAGCAAAACTGCCGGCCAGAGATCGTCGGGCATGCGAAGACGGGAAACACCCCGCCTTTGTAAAAGATTTCCCTGCGGCGATCAACCATCGAGCGCAACGAAGCAACGAAGCCAACGATGCCGGTTCAGTTGGCGGGCGCGGACAGGCCGGCCAGGTTTTGCATCCAAGCGGTGGCGGCGGCCGGGTCGGTTTGCTGCCAATGGTTGGCGACAATTTGTATGGCGTTGGCTTTGATGGGGCCCTCCGGGAACTGGGCGGCCCAATTGGCGGCTCCGGCCGGGTCGGTGCTGACCCAGGTGTTGAGAATGTTGAGCGCGGCGTCTTTGACGATGGTGCCGGAGTTGACCTGTTGCACGAGCCAGTCGGCCGCCTGCGCGGGGTCGGTCACGGCATAGGATTGGGCGGCGGAAGCGATCAATCGTTCCCGCAGCGCCGGATCGGTCACGGTATTGATCCAGTCCAAAGCGGCGTTGGGGTCCTGGCTGACCCAGCCATTGGCCACCGCGACCAGCAAGTTGGTCTGGGCGGAGCCCGGCTGCATTTGTTGCGCCAGTTTGACGGCTTCGTTGGGGGTTTGCAACATGGTGGCGCTGCCCGCATCTTGCAGCAAATCTTGTTTCCACGGCGTGTCTGGCAGCTGCTGCACGTATTGATTCAAACCGTCCGGGTTGGCCGCCCAGTCCCTGGCCACGGTCAACGTCTGGTCCGGCGTGGTTTCCGGGCGGCCCGCCAGCCAGTTGGAGGCGGTGAGGGGATCCACCTGCATCCAGTGATGCAGCGCGCCGCTGCCGAAGGCGGAGTTCATTTCCTCGGCGGACAAGGATTGAATGACGGCGGCCACATTTTCATCGGTCACCAGCGCGAGCATCGCTTGCAGGGAGCGTTGCCGTCCGTCCTCGTCGTCGGGGTCGTTGATTTCCGAGTCCCGATACTGTTGCAACCGGGCATGGAGCAACGACAGGGTCCGGACCAGCGGGCTGGCCGGCCGGAACGGCGGGACGGGGTGAAACGCAGGGGGATCGACCGCCGTGGTGGCTGCTGCGGGCGGGTCCGTTGGGGCGGGCTCGCGGAGAGCCGGGACGGCAGCGAGCCGGTGCTGGTGCCAGAAAAAATTCACCGCGGCGGCGATGATTGCCACCACCAGGATTTTTTCAAATAATTTCATTCGCATTGCAATCGCAGGTTTTCACCTTGCGCCGGATCAAGGACCGGGTGCCGGCCGCAAGCTCCGGCACCCGGCGCAAGGTTACAGTGAGTTCAGAAATTCCACCACTTGCGCCTGCTGGTTGGTGGAAAGGTTCACGTAGCGCGTGGCGGAAATCGCGCCGTCGCCGGCGTGGGCGCGGATGGCGGCATCCACCGTAAAGGCGCGGCCGTCATGGAGATACGGCTGACTTTCGCGCAACCCCCAGAGCGGCGCGGTGCGCATCTGGTTGGTGTTGGCGGCAGCTTGGGCAATGCCATCGGCTAGGCTACCCATGTTATGGAGCAGCAAATCCGAGTAGAGCTGGGCCGACTTGCTGCTGAGCGCGGTAATGACGTGATTGGTGACGAGCGCCAGATCCGACACCGGGATGAAATTCGGGCTGGTGGGCAGCGCCGGGGTATGACAGGCGTCACAATGGATTTGACTGAACAAGGCCTTGCCGGCGGTGGCGTTGGCCGTCAACGGCAACGTCGGCGGCGGCCCGAGTAAACGCTGGAAGTCGGCGTCGCGATCAATGTCCGCCTTGCCGGAGCCGTCAAGGTTGTCATTGGGATCGGGCACGGTGTTCAATTCGTTATACAGGTTGGTGTTCCCATTCGGGGCCTGGCCCACCGGCTCAATGCGGCTGGTGATGCCCACCTCGTTGTTGGCGGCGTCGGCCGTGAACGAAAGCAGCGTGGCATGCTGGGCTTTCCAGCCAAACCGCCCGACATGCTGCTTGCCGTCCACCAGATCCGTCACGAAGGCGACGGTGCCGACGATGCCATCCGGGTTGGCGACGGCGGCATTGCTCTCGATCGTGCTCTCGGCGATGGCCTCCACCAACCCGATGCCGAACATGTGCTGCGTGATGCGCTTGGCGGTGACGTTCGCATTGGCGGGAACCACCTCAAAATTCGTGGTCGTGCTGTTGTCCTGCAACAAGGAGCCGCCCTGACTCGTCAAGGGGTTGAACACGCCGTTGGTGAATTCCCCGAAACGCGTGACCGTGGCCGTGCCGGAACCGCCTGCGACCGGGAAGTTATGGCAGTTGGCGCAGCCGGAGTTGTTGAAAATCGGCCCCAGCCCGGAGGCCACGGTCTGCACCTTGTTAAACGCCACGCTGCCGTTGTTGAAGTTGGTGGTATCGCCCGCCGTAAGCCCCGGAACCGGGTCCCCGAAATTGGCGGAGAAATAGGTCGCCGCACATTCGCTGGCCGCCACCAACGTGCCGACCGACGTGCCATTCAACGTGGCGGTGACGGTGCCCAAGCCGGCGCTGGCCGGCGCTTTCAAGGTGGCGCTGTAGGTGCCGTTGTGGTTGTCCGTGGTGGTGCCGATGGTGCCGCTGCCGGAAACCGCAAACACCACCGTGGCCCCGCCGTTGGTTTCATTGACATTATTCGCATCCCGCGCCTGGACGGTGATGACCTGCGTATTGGTGCCATTCGCGGTGAGCGAAGCGAGGTTCGGGCCCAGCGTCGAGTGCGAGGCGCTGACCGGCCCCGGACCACCGCCGCCGCTGCCGTTCGTCACCGTCAGGATGATATTGTCGCCGCTAACGGAAACCGTGCCGGTGTCGCCGCTGGCGAGGCCGTTGCCGCCGGTGAAAGCGGGCGTGGGATTGGGGGCGCCGGAAATGGCGGCCGGCGTGGCCACCAACGTGTAAGTGCCCGCCGCCAGCGCGGTTCCCGGCACGACGATGGTGAAGGCGTTATTATTCAACTGGAGCGCGCCGGCGGACAGGGTCAGCGCGGCGTGGGAACCGTCATAGGTCAGGGTGACCGGGCGGGAACCGAGGCTGACGGTGGTGCCGCCTTTGATGGTGGCGGCGGAAGCGCTGCCGCTGGCGCTCAGCGTGGCGCTGGTGCCCAGGGTGTAAGTCGTCTGGCCAGAGACGTCCAGGGTGGCCCCGGCCGCGAGGCTCACGCTGGAACCGGCGGCGAGACTGCCGCTGGCACTCAACGCCAGCGTGCCGGCGCTGATGGTCGTGGCCCCAGCATAGGTGTTGGCCCCGGAAAGGGTCAGGGTGCCCGTGCCCGCCTTGGTCAAGGCGCCGCTGCCGCCGAGCGCCCCGCTGTAGGTGGTGCTGGCGTTATTGGCACCCGCCGACACGGTCACCGCGCTGCCTCCCGTGTCGGCCAGGGTATCCGCCACCGAACCCGCCATCGCGCCAATGTGAAAGGTGCCGATGCCGGGGCTGAATTTCAGGCCGTTCGCCAGGCTGACCGTGACGGTGCTGTTTTGGACGGCGTTCGCGTTGCCCAATTCCAGGGCGACCGGGTTGGTGGAGTTGTTAATGGTGGTCGCGCCGCTGTAAGTGTTGGCGGCGGTGAAAATATTCGTCCCGGGCCCGTTGATCAGAGACGCCGAGGTGATCAGCCCCCCGGTGCCGCTAATCAGTGAATTAACGGTTAGCAAGCCCGCGCCCGAGGTGCCACCACTAATGTATGCCTGCCCGCCGGGCAGCGAAATGCTGCCGGCCAGGGTCGCGGAACCCGCCGTGCCCAAATCAACCACGCCCCCGTTGTCCAAAATGAAATTGTTGATCGTGGCCACCGTGCCCTTGTTCTTGATGCGCAGATCACCGCCGCTCAGGATTTCCAGTGAAGCGCTCTGAAACGTGGCGGTGGCCGCGACGCGGAGCGTGAACGCAGATTGATAGGTGTTGGCGGCGGACGGAGCCTGGCCGTTGCTCCAGTTGCCCGCAGCGGCGAAACTCGAGGTGCCGCTGGCATCGCTTTTGGTCAGGGTGACATTGCTGGCGTGAACGGGGCTGGGCAGGATCAGGAGGGCGGTGGCGGCCGCCAGGATTAATTGAACGGGATGGTTTTTCATACTGGGATGCTTGGTTTGGTTGCGTTGGTTTGGCTTCCGCCCGGGATGGGAAAGAGTGGCCGGACGAATGGCCCGGCCACTCCATCGTTAGTCATTGCAAATTTCAACTTCCACAATCACGGTTTAGTTCGACGTAATGATTTGCAGCTGGTTGCCGGTGTTAAAACTGGTGCTGCCCCAGATGTAGTTCTGCCCGTCATTGCCGGAATCAAAACGGTCGCCCATCAACATGACAAACAGGCCGCCCGCGTTCACGGCGTTCTGAAGGCGGGGGCCGCGGGTGCCCCGGCCTTCATAAGTCCACGCGTCAAAACGAAAACCCGGATGCAGGCCATCCGTCACCCAGCCGTAGCCGTTGTCATTGTTTGGACCGCCGACCTGGTCGTGGTAAAGGTTGGCAATATTGTTGGCCGTCACGATCTGGCTCACGGAGTCGGAACCGGTGCTCATGGGCGCGCAGCCCACCTTGAACTGGTGCTCGGTCGTCCCGGCCGGATGGCCGGTCCAGACATCGGAAATGTGATAGTCCGTGCTGCCGATGACGAGCATGTTGGCGCTGGTGATCGTCTTGCCCTGGCAGGGTGTCAGATCGAACTCAAAGTAAGCGCCCTGCTCATTGGGGTGCTGGACATTGAATCCGATCAGATACAGGTTGGCGGTGCGGACATTTTGGTTGTTCCAGTTGCCGGAAGCCAGGTTGGTCAGGTTGTAGGTGTGGCCGGCCGCGAGGGCGCCGGAGGCACCACCGAGCAGGGAGGCCACGGTCAGTGCGCCGACCAACGGTTTCGAGTTTTTCATTGTTTGTTGTTTGCTTTGGTTTGGTTGCTGCTTTCCGCGAATGATTCGCCCCGCCCCATGAGGGGACGGCAGTTATACCCGGTTGGGCAGAAGTGGAAAGTATGGTGATCATAAGTGGCACTGCTCGGGAAGTCTATCGGGAGTTCTCCCGATGGCTCCGCGCCGGTGGTCCGGCCGCATGTCCACGCAGAAAAAAACCGCTGATAAACGCCGAGAGACGCAAAGAACGGAGAGGAAACGCAGAGCTTGCGATTACCATCAGAACCCACCTTGGGGGTGGTTGTTCGCCACCTTTGCTCTGCGTCCCTCCGCGTTCTCCGCGCCTTTGCGTTGGTCGGGATCGCCATTTTGGCTACTGCACAGACACGGCTTAGTCCGAGGTGATGATTTGCAACTGGTTGCCGGCATTGAAGCTGGTGCTGCCCCAGATGTAGTTCTGCCCGTCATTGCCGGAGTCAAAGCGGTCGCCCGCCAGCATGACGAACAGGCCGCCGGCATTCACGGCATTCTGGAGCCGGGGACCGCGCTTGCCGTCGCCTTCATAATGCCACGCATCGAAACGGAAGCCCGGATGCAGGCCATCCGTCACCCAGCCGTAACCATTGTCATTCTGCGAATTACCCACCTGGTTGTTGTACAGATTGGCAATATTGTTGCCCGTCACGATCTGGCTCACGGAGTCAGAGCCGACGTTCTGGGGCGCAATGCCCACCTTGAATTGGTGCTCGGTCGTGCCAGCCGGATGTCCCGTCCAGACGTCGGAAATGTGATAATCGGTGCTGCCGATGATGAGCATGTTGGCGCTGCTGATCGTCTTGCCCTGGGCCGGCGTCAGATCAAACTCGAAGTAGGCGCCCTGCTCATTGGGATGCTGGGCATTGAACCCGATCAAATACAGATTGGCGGTCCGGACATTCTGGTTGCTCCAATTGCCGGACGCCAGGTTGGCCAGGTTGTAGGTGTGGCCGGCGGCCAGGGCACCGGCGGTGCCGCCGAGCAGCGAGGCGGCGGTGACTGCGCCGGCCAGCATGGTGGTGGATTTCATGATTTTCCTTGTTTAGTTTTGTTGGTGCTTTCCGCGAACCGTTCGCCCCGCCCCCATCCGGGGACGGCAGATTTACCCGGCAGGGTAGAAGTGGAGAGCATGCCGATCATAAGCCGTACTTTTCTGGAAGTCTATCGGGAGTACTCCCGATGTCTCCGCCTGGCGCAATGGCTATGCTGGCCGCCACCCGTTTCCTCCCGGCCGGCGAATCCGGCTGGCCATCGCCCTGGCAACGTGGTAAACAACTCTGATTCCACGCATGAAAGCATCTTTATTCGCGTTGCTGGCCGCGTCGCTCACGGCCCGGCTCGTCGCCGCGCCGCTGGTCCCCGCCACGAATGCCGTCGCCCCCGCCGGCGATGTCATTGTGGCCCGGGGCCAGGGCTTTGTCATCCGCCGGCATCAAATGGACCAGGTGCTGGCCACCGCCCGGGTGGGCGATGCCCAGGCCAATGCGGCCCTGGGGCGGACCAACGCGCCGGCCGACCTGCCGCCGGAGGCGGAACTCCATGTCCTCAGCCAGCTGATGGAGATCCAGCTCGTGATGCAACAAACCACCCCCGAGGAACGGGCGGCGGGCCGGCAAAAAACCGACGCCACCTTCACCAACATTCTGCAAACCATGGGCGCGGCCAAGTTCGAGGCGCAGTTAAAGGCCACCCTCATGACGCCGGATGAATTGCGCCGCATGCTGTATGAGGAGGAGACCGCCCAGGCTTCGCTCACCCGGCAGTTGGGCGTGCAGGTGACCGACGACGAGGCCAAAAAATATTTCGACGATTATCCGGGCGCCTTTGACCAGCCGAAAAAGGCGCATATCCGGGAACTGCTGCTATATACCACCCTGGGCTACACCAGCGAATCGCTGCCCGAAGATGCGATTCTGGCCAAGCACCAGCAGATTTATGAACTGTACCGGCGGTTCCAGGCCGGCGAAGACTTTGCCGCGCTGGCCAGACAATATAATGAAGACATTGCCTCGAAGGGGGCGGGCGGCGAAGTTTCCTTCACTGCCGACCAGATGGAAAAAGTCATGGGTGATCTGGCCTTTGCCATGCAGGCGGGCCAGGTCAGCCAGGTCATCACCAACGGTGACGGCTATGTTTTTTTCCAACTGCTGGAGATCATTCCGGCCAAAAAAGCGACCTTCGCCGAACTGGCGGACAAAATCAAAAAAAATCTGACCGGCGAACACAAGCGCCAGTTGGCCCCAGCATATCTGGAAAAACTAAAGCAGGAGGCCAACGTGGAAATTCTGGATCCCCGGCTCAAGGCCATGATGGCCGGGGCCGGGGCGAAATCGCGGCCGCCCGGCACCGGCCAATAACTTGCATTACTTCTGCCGCAGATGCTTCGCGACCGCCTCGGTACGCGAACGCACATGGAGCTTTTGATAAATGTGCTCGATGTGGGTGGACACGGTGCGATAACTGATCTGCAACTGGTCGGCGATCTCCTTGTAGATGTGGCCCTGGCTGAGCAGCTCCAGCACTTCGAGTTCCCGCGGGCTCAAGCCGTCCATCTCCCCCGCTGGCGCGTGCGTTTGCCGGAACGCCTCGACGATTTTCCGCGCGATCTGGCTCGTCATGGGCGATCCCCCCGCACACGCCTCCCGCAGCGCGGCCAGCAAGTCCCGCGGCGCGGTCTGTTTCAACAAATAACCGTTCGCCCCCGCCATCAGCGCGCTGAAAATCGCGTCGGTGTCCTTGTACACCGTGGAGATGATGAACTGCGTTTGCGGCAGCAGGGGCTTGAGCTTGCGCACCGCCTCCACCCCGCTGATGCCCGGCAGGTTGATGTCCATCAACACCGCGTCAGGATGAAACCGGGGAATGCGCTCCACGGCATCCTCGCCGGTGGCGTGCTGGCTGACGCAACGAAACTCCGCCGTGCGGTCCAGCAGCAGGCAGAGCCCGTCCCGCGTTTGGGCGTCATCTTCCACGATCGAAACGGTGATGGGCATAAAATTCAGTGTTGGCCGTTCAGCCGGGGCGCGGGCAGGACCAGGCCAATGCGCGTGCCCCCGCCCCGCTCGCTGTGAATCCGGCACTGGCCGCCGATGGCCGCCGCCCGCTTGCGCAGATTATCCAGGCCATTGCCGCCCGCCAGCGACCGCCCCCCGGCCGGTGCCGCGCCCGCAGTTTCCCGCGACAACCCCCGCCCGTTGTCCTGGATCTCCAGGGTCGCGGTGGCGTCATTCAGCTTCAGTTCCAGGAGGACCTCGCTCGCGCCGGCGTGTTTGACGATGTTGTTCAGGATTTCCTTCACCGCCAGAAACAGGTTATGCCGCACCTCGGAAGTCAGCGACCAGGCGGGCAGCCGCGCGGGCACCCGCAGCCGGAGGCTGATCCCCGCCGGGCGCAGAAATTCCCCGGCATAATCGCAAACGTAATTCATGAGGCTTTCCAGCGTGTCGTTTTTGGGATTCACCGCCCAGACAATTTCATCCATGGCGCGCATCAGCTCACAGGTGACGCCCGTGATCTGCCCGACGCGGTAGGCCAGCTGGCCCGGCGGCTCGCCCAGCAGCAACTCGTTGAGCAGGCTGATCCGCGTCAACCCGCTGCCGATGTGGTCGTGGATGTCCCGCGCGATGCGCGCGCGATCCTGCTCCAGGTCGCGCTGGTGTTCGAGGCGTTCCACTTCCCGCCGGAAGGCCTGCCGGCCGTGGTGGCGCACAAAGGCGGCGATCAGGCCGATCAGCACCAGCAACACGGAAAGCTTGAACCAGCCCGTTTCCCAATAAAACGGCAGCACCCGCAAATCCAGCGCGGCCCCGGCATCGTTCCACACCCCGTCATTGTTGCCCGCCCGCACGCGGAAACGATAGTTCCCCGGTTTCAAGTAACTGTACTGCACCCACCGCCGGTTTCCCGCATTCACCCACCCGGCATCAAACCCCTCCAACTGATAACGGAAATTGATTTTTTCCGCCGCCACGAGCGACAGCGCGGTGTAATGGAACTCAAAGTTCTGTTTGCCGGGGGAGATGACCACCGGTCCGGCCAAGTCCGGGCCGCCGCCCCCGGCCGCCGGCCGCAGCAGCTTGCCATCCGCCAGGAATTCCTCCACGACCACCGGCGGTGGCCGGGAATTCAGGACGATGTCGCGGGGCTGCACCGTCACCAACCCCTTGGTCGTGGCAAACCACAGCCGCCCATCGTGCCCGCGCCAGGCCGCCGGCTGATACATGGCGGAGCATTGCAACGTGGGCAGCCCGTCGGCCCGGTCATAGACCGTGCCCGCAATCGTCGCGGCCTGGCCGGCCGCAAACGCGCGCAAGGCCGCCTTGCCCACCCGCCCGATCCCGTGGTGGGTGCCCAGCCACAGGTTGCCCAGGCCGTCGTCCAGAATCTGGCAGATCAAGTCATCCGGCAAGCCGTCCCGGGCCAGAAAGCGCGTAAACTGGCCGTCCGCATAATGCAACAATCCCGCATCCGAGGTGCCGATCCACAACGACCCGTCCGTATCCGCCAGCAAGGCCCACACGGCCTGCTGGCCGGCGAATTCCGGCAGCCGCACCGCTTGCGGCGCGCTGCCGTTGAAACGGTAAACATTGCCGTCATCGCACCCCATCCAGAGTTCGCCCCGTGGGTCCTCCGCCAGGGCCCGCACCGGCTGCGCAATGGATCCGTTGTGCGAATTCCATTCCCGCAGCCGGCCCTCCGCCCAGCACGCCACCCCGTCTTTGCGCCCCAGCCAGACGCGTTGTTCCCGGTCCACAAAAATGCTTTTAACCCCGTGAACGGCGACCGGTGGCGGTCGCATCTGCCCCCCCTCGAAGGCAAACCAATCCTCCTTGCCGGCGCTGACCCAAAGCCTGCCCGACGGCTCGGGACAGACCGAAAACACGAAACTTCCCGGCGTGGGCGTGAGCATCGGAAAATTCGTCAGGCAGCCCTCCTCCCAGCGGTTCAACCCCCCGCCATAAGCCCCCAGCCACAGCGCGCCCGCGGCATCTTCGCAGACCGACATGACGGGCCGGGCGGGCGGCCCGGGCGGCGCGACCGTGTCAAAATATTTCTTCCGGAACCGTGCGATCCCCCCGTTGCCCAAGCCCACCCAGAAGTCGCCCTCGCGGTCTTCGAGCCCGCAGGTCGTGTGGTCGCCCGGCAAGCCATCGGCCACCGTGATTTGCTGCGTGACGCCCCCGGGCGTGATGTGGAAAACCCCCAGTCCGCGCGACACCCGCCAGACCCCGCCGTCGTGGTCCGGGTAAACCGTCGGCTGCAACTGCTGTTCCTGCATCAGGTCCGGCCAGGCGTCGAATTCCCGCGTCCATTTCCCGCCCCACAACTTCCGCAGCCGCCCGTTGCCCGCCACCAGCATGCCGCCATCCGGCGTGAAGGAAAAAAACGCCACGTTCAAATCCGCGTCTTCCGCCGGCGTCCGGTTTTCAAACTGGCCGCCAGTCCAGACGGCGATGCCCTTCTCCGTGGCCACCCAGAGCTGCCCGGCCAAATCGGTCCCGAGCCAGTGGATTTCGCGGCCCGGTAAACCCGCCGTGGGTGCCAGCTGGTATGCCCCATCTCGGAGCTGCCACAGTTGCCCGTTCAGCGTTGAACACCAAACCATGCCGCCGCCATCCTGGCAATAATACGCCCCCGGCGGATTGCCCGGCGGATTCAATGCCCGCCAGTCCTGGGCGTTGCCCCACCGCGGGCGGCGCAGCAACAAACCCTGGCGAAACGCAAAAATCACCTCCTGCGGGCTGCTCGCCACCAGCCACGCATCCGAAACGCCCTGCTTCTTTCCGTTCCATTCCAAGGTGAAGGCGCCGTGGTAAAATGACGTCAGCGAGCCGTCATACGTGTTGATCCATAGCGCCCCTTGCGCGTCCAAAAACAGCTTGATGATCCGTTCGTGCCCCAGTTGCGGCGTGTTGGCCGGCTTGAAAACCACAAAGCGCGAACCGTCGAAACGCACCAGCCCGTTATATGTCCCGATCCAGAGATAGCCGTCCGGCGTTTGCACCAGGGACGTGACAAAATTATCCGGCAGGCCTTTTTCCGTGTCCCAGGCATCAATCAAATATCCGCCCGCCCCTGCGCGGAATTGGCCCAGCCAAAAAACACACAGGAACATCCCGAGGACCAACCGGAGCCGGCCCCCCCGAAACCAGCGGCCTTTGCCGCCATCACGGAGAGCCGCCCCCCGGGCGGGGTTGGGCTTGGGCGCGACATCATCGCCGGGCATGAACGCAAAACGATCCATTCCAAACAACTCTGGCCACCGTTACGACACGACAAAGCACATGGCGGGTCCGCTGGGGACGGTAGGTGGTTAAGATAATGTTTTTGCCTTTCAACCCTCATTGTCAAGCGGATTCAAAAAAGGGTGGCGCCGGCAATCGGCAATCGGCCTAGCCCGCATATTTCATAGCAACTTGGAAAGAGACGCGCAGAACCCAATGAATAGACGGGCGCAAAGAGGTTCGAATGCGCTGTTGAAAGGCCACAGCACGCAGGTTAGGAAACCTGCGACACGGCAGGCTGGGAAGCCTGCGCTACAAGGGTTTGCCATGGTTTTGCCGGTTTCACTATGAAATATCCGGGCTAGCATAAGAAATCTGTCGTGCGCCCCGAAGATTTGGGTCTTACTTTAATGACTTGACAACCCGGCATGCTGCGGGATAATTTGAACCATGCAATTCACCATTTTCGGAAGCCGCACTCCCGTGTCGGCATGCAGGCCTTTAAAGCGGCCTGCGCATGAATCAGGTTGTAACCCCGGTTCGCCAAAACTGCTCCGGGCCAAGGCCTTTACCCTTATTGAACTCTTGGTGGTCATCGCCATTATTGCCGTTCTGGCAGCGATGCTGCTGCCCGCGCTGAGCAAGGCCAAGAACAGGGCCATGAGCGCCACTTGCCTGAACAATCTCAAACAACTTGGCCTGGCATGGACCATGTATGCGGATGACAGTTCTGACCGCATTGTAAACTTAAACACTTATTTTTCCGACGCCAGCGATGCCCCGAACATGAACTGTCCATGGGGTGTTCCATGGCGGACGGGCATCTTGGGCGGCGCTGCTGGTCAGCAATCACCAGCTCTACCCACCGGTACCCAAGCCCAGTGGATTGCGGCTATTCAACAAGGCTACCATAAACCAACGCCAGCGATTGAAGGCTCGCTTTGGCGCTTCGCGCCCGCCCCGGCGATCATGCATTGCCCGGCGGACAAACACTGGCAAATGGCTTTAGGCAATGGTTTCTGTTATGACAGTTACTCGGGGTCCGATTACCTGAATGGTGAGGATCATAACAACGCGAATACCATTGTAAAGCGCGTGGATGTGCGGCATCCCAGTGACAGATTCATTTGGATTGAGTCCTCAGACTCGCGCGGGGAAAACGAAGGATCCTGGTGGATGAATGTCGGCACCCAAGCCAATAACTTTCGAGATGCCACCTTTAGCGATGGCAACGACGCGCCGGCGGCTTTTCACATCACCTCGGCAAACTTCAATTTTTGCGATGGCCACGCTGAGAGTCATAAGTGGCTTAATAGTGCAACCATTAACTTTGCCAATGCCATTAATGGCACACCACCGCCAGCCAACGCTGATTCGCAGTGGGTTGGCCAGCACTATGCCGGCAAGCAGAATCCGTGAAGGAGGTAATTGAGCCTCCCCGGTACCGGGGATTGCTGTCCTTCTGCCGCCGCGCCAGTAGTCACTTGTTTTTTCCGCAAACGGGCAGGGTGTTTCCACCCTGCCCGTTTGTCCATTCATTTGACCATCCGTGGTGATAAATCTTTTTTACGGAATCGTTCCGTCTTAGAATATCACCCCATGAACATCACCGTCTCCATCGTCGAGGACGATGCACCCGCCCGCGGCATTTTAACCGAATGGATTCGTGGCGCGGAAGGCTTCCAATTCGGCACCGCCTATGAGCACGCCGAGGCCGCCCTGGCCGGGTTGCCGGCCGCCCCGCCCGCCGTCGTGCTGATGGACATCAACATGCCCGGCATGAGCGGGATCGAATGCGTCCGGCGCCTCAAACCCCAAATGCCAGCCACCCAGTTCGTGATGCTGACCGTTTATGAGGATGCCGACCATATTTTCAAGGCGCTCGCCTCCGGTGCCAGCGGGTACCTGCTCAAACGCACGCCGCGCGCCGAACTGCTCGCCGCGCTCCAGGATGTGTCCGCCGGCGGCTCGCCCATGAGCAGCAACATTGCGCGCAAAATTGTTCAATCGTTCCAGCGTTTCAATCCTTCCGTTTCGGAGCCGGACCACCTTTCCCCGCGCGAACGCGAGGTGCTGGAGTTGCTGGCCCGCGGCTTGCTTTACAAGGAAATCTCTGAAGCCTTGCACATCAGCGTGCCGACGGTGAACACCCACATCCGCCGCATCTACGAAAAACTGCACGTCCGCTCGCGCTCGCAGGCGGTCGCCAAATTCACGCACATTCCCAACGCCGCCACCACCTGAGGAGAGCCGGGCTAAGCCGGGCTAAGCCGGATTTTCGTATAACCATTTTGGAAAGAGTCGCGAAAAACCCCATGAAAAGAGGGGCGCAAACCCGTTCGAATGCGTGGTTGAAAAGACGCGGCACGCAGGTTTGGAAACCTGCGATACAGCACATATTCATTGATTCCGATTTCGAGAATTTCTTGCGCGGTGGATCAGAAAAACCACGGACGGCACTCCCAGTGCTATCGTACACACAGATATCCAGAAAATCCGCTGGCCGCGTGACATCTCAGCGACGATAGAACCGGCATTATTCCGTAACATTGTGCCGTTCGCGGCCGCAGTATAGCCGACCTGATGAGATGCGGCCGTCCGGGCTTCGGGGGTGGTACGGTCAGTGACAGCGGTACCAGGCAGGTTGTAATCCAGAACGCACTGAATATTTGTGTGCGGACCAAATTCAATCCGGGTCAGTTCGCATGAAATCGTAAATACAGGGGTGTTGGTGAAGCTGTCGAACTCGTCCATGGAGGTGTACCAGTTGATGGTCGATTTGCCCGGCAGCCAGATGTCCTGATCACTATGGTGTTGCCAGGCCTGAGAGTCCACGCCGAGAAACTGGCGTCCGGCGGCGGTGCGTTCCTCGCGTTCGAGCACACCATAGCCACGTTTCGGATCAAGCACGAACGTGACAATCCGCTCCGGGATGGCCTCCCGTAATTTTCGCCAGCCGGCGATCCGTCTGGCCTTGAACTCCGGGCTGCTGGCGCTTTTTTGGAGGTGCTGAATCTGCTTCTCCAAATCCGTCTCCCGCAGAGCTAACAAATAAGGATCGGGAACGCGAACGGTAATGCGGAGGTTGTCGCCAACATGTTCAACTTGGGTTTCCTTGCTCTGTTTGAGGTAGCGTAAAGCCAGCGGCTCGATACCGGAAAAGGAATCTATTTCGGCGATCCGGTTCGGCGCATAAAAGCCAGCGGCATCCAGATAGGGAAACTGCGCCACGCTCTTGATGCGATCAGGGTCGGTGCGGTCGGTTGGCCAGTACTTGGAGAGCAGAGCCGGTCTCTCAATGTTGTTCTCTTGCCGGTCTCCGAAGAAAAAGAATTTTCCGTCAAACGCGTTTTCATGATCGTGCGGCTGCCATTGGCCGCCGGCGCCCCGAATCATGTAATGCCGGCGCTCGTAGAAACGGCCCTCATCGAAATACACATAATAAGTCATTAAATTGGCCTGGCGTCCGGGTTCCTGCTCTGTGCCGGAAAACTCGGCATAAAACACCCTCATGGCGGCCGCCTGCTTCTCCAGTTGGTCAATCACCTCGGGCGGAACATTGGTTGAAACTCCCGGCTGCCCCGCCGCAATCTGGCAGGAGGTTGCCAGCACCACCACCGTCCTCCGCAACCAAGCGGCCATTCGGGCACCAGTTCGAAAATATGGCAATTTCAATTGTTGCATGGCTTGCAGTACTATTATTTAAAAATTTTCTGGATATGAAAGTTCAAACGGTGAGGGGGGACCAACCCGGCAATGAACAATTCGTCCCTCCATCCACGAACAACGCTCCCGGATAAACTCCTTGCTTTCCGCTTCGCGGCTGATATATCAGTATCCAATCAAGCCATGAACCTTGCTCCCCGCTTTTCCCGGTGTTTTTTTCCCGCCGTGGCCCTGGCGTTTTCCCTGTCCGCTCATGGCGAAGCGGCCGCCACCAATCTTTCTGCGGCTCCGGCCACCCCCGCCATCCGCCCCGCGCTCGCGCCGGCGGTTTTGCCGGGCCGGGGATTGGCGCAGCATCCGTTTGTTTACACCGGCGAATGGGATTTCCGCAAAAAAGAGCAGACGGTTTATATCGTTCGGGATGGCCAGGTGGCCTGGTCTTATGCCATTCCCACCCAGGACACCAACGGCGTCATGCAGGAATTGGGCGACGCCACCCTGCTCTCCAATGGCAACCTCCTGTTCTGCCGCAAAACCGGGGCCAGCGAAGTCAACCCGGACAAACAAATCGTCTGGGATTTCCCCGCCGCGCCCGGGGCCGAGATTCATTCCGTGCAACCGCTGGGCTTGGACCGGGTGTTGCTCGTGCAAAATGGCAACCCGGCAAAACTCCAGGTCATCAATATCAAAACCGGGCAGATGGAGAAGGAACTCACCCTCCCCGTGCCGCATCCCGAAAAGGCGCACCTGCAATTCCGCCGCGTACGCCAGACCGCTGCCGGCACTTATCTCGCCGCGCATCTCGATGCGAACAAAGTGGTGGAATACGATGCCACCGGCAAAGCCATCTGGAGTTATTCCGCCCCCGGCGCGTGGTCCGCCACCCGGCTCAAGAATGGCAACACGTTGATTTCAACCTATCATCACACCGTGATCGAAGTGAACCCGCAGGGCCAGGTGGTCTGGCAGTTCACGCAGGAAGACGTTCCCGAATACCGGTGCTTCATTTTTCAGGAGGTCAGCCGCCTCGCCAATGGCAACACCGTCATTTGCAATTGGTGCCCGGTGGACCTCAAGGATCCCAAACAATGGCCCGGCTCGGTGCAGGTCCTGGAAGTGACCCCGGAGAAAAAAGTCGTCTGGGCTTTGCGCCAGTGGGACCAGCCCGACCTCGGCCCGGCCTCGTCCCTGCAATTGCTGGATGAACCCGGCGTGCCCGAAAATCCCGGCGAGCCGCCGCGCTAAATTCCGCTTAACGAGATAACATGAAATCATCCGGTCACCGCACGGGACGCGAACGCTGGTCCGCCAGGCCCCGGCCCAATGACATGCGTATTTCCCCCTGCCGCCACGCCCTGCGTCACCTCGCCCGTGGGGCGTTGGCCGTGCGGTTATTCGCCGCCATGGCCGCCGGCGCACAGACGAATTTTCCCGTGGAAATCACCGTGGATGCCGGCCGGCCGCTGGGGGAATTCAAGCCCATCTGGCGGATGTTCGGTGCGGATGAACCCAACTACGCCACCCTGCCGGAAGGCCGGAAATTGATTGGCGAACTCGGCGCGCTCCAGCCGGGCCAGATCTATTTCCGCACCCACAATCTGCTGTGTTCGGGCGATGGCACCCCGGCGCTCAAATGGGGTTCCACCGGCGTTTACACTGAAGATGCCAGCGGCCAGCCGGTTTACCACTGGCAGATTCTGGACGCGATTTTTGACACCTACCTCACCAACGGCGTCAAACCCTACGCCCAAATCGGCTTCATGCCCGAGGCGCTTTCCACCCATCCAGAACCCTACCAGCATCACTGGAAGCCGGGCGATAAATATGCCGATATCGAAACCGGCTGGGCGTATCCACCCAAGGATTACGAACGCTGGCGCGAGCTGGTGTATCAATGGACCAAACACTGCGTGGAGCGCTACGGCCGGGCCGAGGTTCAGACTTGGTACTGGGAAGTCTGGAATGAGGCCAATGGGAGCTATTGGAAGGCCTCGCCCGCGGAATTTTATCGTTTGCACGATTATGCCGTGGACGGCGTGCGCCGCGCCCTGCCCACCGCCCGCGTCGGCGGCCCCGACGTCGCCGGGGCCGGCGGCCAATGGATGCGGCATTTCCTCGAACATTGCCTGCACGGCACCAATTACGCCACCGGCAAAATCGGCACGCCCCTGGACTTCATCTCCTTTCACGCCAAGGGCTCCCCCGCCTACACGAATGAGCATGTCCGCCTCGGCCTGGCCAATCAGGTACGCACGCTGGATGACGGGTTTGGCCTGATTCAATCCTACCCCGAGCTCCAGCATCTGCCCATCGTCATTGGCGAATCAGATCCCGATGGCTGCGCGGCTTGCCAGGGAGAACAACTCGGCTATCGCAACACCACGATGTATTCCAGCTACACCGCCGCGAGCTTTGCCCGCCATTGGGAACTCGCGCGGCAGCGCGGCGTGAACCTCGATGGCGCGCTGACCTGGGCCTTTACCTTTGCCGATCAACCGCCCTTTGCCGGCTTCCGGCAGCTGGCCACCGCCGGCATTGATCTGCCCGTGCTGAATGTCTTCCGGATGTTCAGCCGCATGCACGGACAACAACTCTCCGTTCAGAGCGACGGCGAGATTCCGCTGGCCGAGCTTAAGCAGCGGGGCGTGCGCGGACGTCCGGATGTTTCCGCCTTGGCGAGCCGCGACCAGCACCGGTTCGCCGTGTTGGTCTGGCATTATCACGACGATGATGTGCCCGGGCCGGATGCCGCCGTGAGTCTGACCCTGGCGCATTTTCCTGCCGCCCACCAGCCAGTCCAATTGACGCGCTACGTCATTGATGCCTCGCACGCCAACGCCTTCACCGCCTGGCAAAAAATGGGGGCTCCGTTCCCGCTCACCGCCGCCCAGTTCGCCTCCTTGGAACAAGCCGGAAAACTGGTCCCCCTGGGACCACCCGAGGCGATTTCCGTCAACGGCGACTCCCTGCCCCTCAAATTCAGCCTCCCCCGCCAAGCCGTCACCCTGCTGCTGTTTGACCCCGAACCGGCAGCCGCGCGCCCCGCGCACTAGCCCGGATATTTCATAGCAATTTGAAAAGACACGCGAATAACCCAATGGAAATATCCGGGCTAGGGTTTTTTCTCGGGTGGCTTCTGGGGTCGATAATCGGATGGCAGCGCAAACAGGGAGGCATCGAGCGGTTCCACCTTGACGGAAACGAGGGTGTTGGTGACCGAATGGCGGTGGAAGATGGAGACACTTTTAATGACCATGCCGGGCAGCTGGCTGACTTGCGGCTGGGCATTGCGGTGCAGGCCCAAGTCATTGAATTTGTCAAGCTTGGCCAGTTCCGTCCGGATGGCGTCGTAGTTGGGGAAGGGCTTGGCCACCCACAAGAGTTGGTTCCTGCCTTTGGCCCCAGACCAGGTGTAAATTTCGGTGTCATAGCCGTTGACCGGTTCGAATTTGCCCGTGGCCACCGGTGGAGCGGGGGGTAAATCCATGGCATTGGTGCCGCCAGCAAGCTTCTTTTCCTCCTCGATTTCCCAGCGAGCCTCCGAGGCGAATTTTTGGAGGTAGGTTTTGTTGGTGGTGAGGAGGGTGTACGAAGCGCGCGTGTCCAGGTCCATAAGCACACTGAAATGGCTGTCCGGATCGTCCATGCGCATCTGGTGGCCACGCAATTCAAGGATGACCAAATGCGTGGCATTGCTGCTGGCGGATTGTTGCTGTTCCAGCACCAAATCCGCCCGGGCGGCCAAAGCGGGGCAAAACACCGCAAGGAATACACCGGCCCACATTCCCGGCCGGAGCCAACTCGTCTGCCGTTGCCGCCAGTCCCAACGCGCGAAAATCGTACATCGTAATTTGTGTAGCGGCATCAGCTTTTCTGGGTTTCCTTGGACCAGGTGTCTTTGAGGGTGATGGTCCGGTTAAAGACGGGTTTTCCGGCGGTGCTGTCTTTGTCCAGGGCGAAGTAGGCCAGACGCTCGAATTGATAACGTTCCCCGGGTTGGGCGTCCTTCAAGGAGGGCTCCAGCTTGGCGGTGATCACTTCCAGCGAATGAGGGTTCAGGGTGCGCTTGAAATCCTCCTCGGCCCCGGGATCGGGAATGGTGAACAGACGGTCGTACAGGCGCACTTCGGCGTCCACGGCATGCGCGGCGCTGACCCAGTGAATGGTGCCCTTGACTTTGCGGCCGGAGGTGGCGCCGCCGGTTTTGCTGTCCAGATCGGCCGTGCAGCGGAGTTCGATGATCTGGCCGGCGGCATCCTTCACCACTTCCTCGCATTTGATGATGTAAGCGTATTTCAGGCGCACTTCGCCGCCCGGTTTGAGGCGGAAGAATTTTGGGGGAGGCACTTCGGCAAAGTCTTCGCGGTCAATGAACAGCTCGCGGCTGAACGGGATTTTGCGCCAGCCGGTTTCGGGGGCTTCGGGATTATTGACGGCGTTGAGCTCCTCCGTCTGGCCGGCGGGATAATTGGTGAGAACCACTTTGAGGGGGCGGAGCACGGCCAGCTTGCGCCAGGCGCGCCGGTTCAGGTCTTCGCGGATGGCATGCTCCAGGACGGCCACATCGGTGACGCCGTTGAATTTGGTGATGCCGATGTGATAGGCAAAGTTGCGCAACGCCTCCGGCATGACGCCGCGGCGGCGGATGCCCGAAATGGTGGGCATGCGGGGGTCATCCCACCCGGTGACGATTTTTTCATTCACGAGCTGGAGCAGTTTGCGCTTGCTCATGACCGTGTAGCCCAGGGCCAGCCGGGCGAATTCATATTGGTGCGGCAGGGGGCGCGGCAGGCCGAGACTTTCGAGAATCCAGTCGTAAAGGGGGCGATGCACCTCAAATTCGAGGGTGCAGATGGAATGGGTGATGCCCTCGATGTAATCGCTCAGGCAGTGGGCGAAATCGTACATCGGGTAGATGCACCATTGGGTGCCGGTATGGTGGTGTTCGGTGTGCCGGATGCGGTAGAGCAAGGGATCGCGCATCCAGATGTTGGGCGCCGCCACATCAATCCGGGCGCGCAGCGAGCGGGCGCCATCGGGGAATTCGCCCGCCTTCATCCGCTGGAACAGGTCGAGGTTTTCCGTGGCCTTGCGGTTGCGGAACGGCGATTCCTTGGCGTTGCGCCGGTATTCGTCGGTTTCATCCGGGGAGAGATCGCAAACGTACGCCTTGCCTTTCTCGATCAATTGCTCCGCGTAATCGTAAATCTGGTCAAAATAGTCGCTGGCGTAAAATGGCTCCAGCGGGGTGGTGGAGTGCTGCCGCTCCTCGTTGGAGGTGCCAAAAATGGCGGGGAGGGCAAAATCGCGGGTGCCGTTCCCGGCGATGGTTTCGGGCTTCTTGCCGGCGGGCTTGAGGCCCAGGCGGTCTTCCGCCCAGCCGCCGATGAGCCAGTTCACGTCCGCCTGGATGGATTCGACGTATTCGATGTCCTCCTTGGTGGGGTTGGTGTCATCCATGCGGAGGTTGCAGATGCCGCCGAATTCACGGGCGATGCCGAAATTGAGGCAGATGCTCTTGGCGTGGCCGATGTGGAGGTAGCCGTTGGGCTCGGGGGGAAACCGCGTGTGAATGCGGGGATACTTGTGTTCCCCCACGTGGGCCGCGACAATATCGCGAATAAAATCAGAGGGCGCCGCCGGGACGGCGGATTCTTTATTGTCCAAGCTCATAAACGCACCCAGTTTATACAATGGCCGGACGGTTAGCAAATTCTAGGATTTGCCGATCCTCGCCAGGGGTATCCATGCGGGTATAAATCATTTTGACTGGATATTAGAGCGGCCCTGCGGGCCCCGCGGGCCCCCTGAATCCAGCGTTTTCCGCTTTGCCCCCGGCCGGTTTTGCACCATAGTAAGCCCCGTACGCAACAGGTTGGGCGCTTGGCGCAGCGGTAGCGCAGCTCCTTTACACGGAGACGGTCACAGGTTCGAATCCTGTAGTGCCCACCATTCCCCGGTTTTTGACCCGGCGTGACACACGCGGGTCATTATCAGTTGGGATACATTTGTCAACCAAAAATCGGCGGCTCTTCGTTGGTACGAGTTGGTACGACGGACGGCTATGCGCCGGGCGGAGGCAAGCCTGGCTGGAGGACACCGCAAACGGACCTTCGACCGCAGAACCGGCGAGCTGTCTGGCTCGCTGTCCGGTTCTGCTCGTTTTACCTCGAAGCGGACCGCCGAGACCAAGAGTTTATAGCCATCAATCAAACGACAACGTTTTAGCGAGATTGACGTGTATTTCCATTAAATTGTTGCTCCGGCACCGGTTTGTGGCATTGTAGTTGCGTGAAGTCGATTGTGAGCAAACCAGTCAGCCGTGCGGCCGTTGCGGATGCCGAAGTGCGTCAATTGCGCGCCGCCGGCAAGCGCATCGCCGCCAACAAGAAGTCGGCACTCCGCTTTCTGGCGGCCACCGGAATGTACACGTTGAAAGGTGAACTGAAGCCGCAGTTCCGCTGATGGTTTCCCATTCCCTCGTCGTCGGGTATCACGGGTGCGATGATGCGGTCGCCCGAAAAGTCATTTCGCTGAAAGAATCCCTGCTTCCCAGCCAGAACCCGTGGGATTGGCTCGGCCACGGTTTTTATTTTTGGGAGGACAGCCCGGCGCGGGCGGTCCAATGGGCGGAGGCGGAAAGCAAGCGGCGCGGCAGCAAAATCGAACATCCTGCCGTGCTGGGCGCGGTGATTGATTTGGGCAACTGTCTCAATCTTGCCGACGCGGAGGCTCTCAATCAAGTCCGGGCTGCTCACGATGCTTATCGGCAAATTTGCGCCGAGAATGGGGCGCCGGTGGCACAGAATCGGGGTTTGGAACTGCGGGCGCGCCATTTGGATTGCGCGGTGTTGGAAACGCTCCACCAGCTTCGCCAGGAGGAAGGAAAGATCCCGTTTGATACCGTGCGCGGTTTTTTCATTGAAGGCCGAGAACTGTATGCTGGCGCTGGTTTTCGTGAATTGGATCACATCCAAATCTGTGTCCGCTCCCACAAGCAAATCCTCGGCTGCTTCTGGCCTCGCCAATAACCTGGTCGAAACGTAGTGCCCACCCTCTTGTGAACAGATGCTAATTTGCGGCGGTGCATACGACAGGTGGCTGGGCCGGCTGGGCGTATTTATGCGGCCTCGCGTATTTGCGACCTTCCGACTCGCCTGCTTAATGTTGGCGGGGTGTGCGGAAACTAAAAATCCATTGACACGAATTACTTTACAAAACCCAGAACACCGTGATACAGTCCAGATGATCCCCATACTCTTGCAGCGTAACTGTTCCTTTTGTTGCCCTGCAACAACCAACCAACAGTCAACCGCAAACAACGGATAAAACCGTTTCCATTGTGGCACGGCAAAGGATTGCCCCAAGGAAACAGAGAAAGCAAAACCCGCCTATGAACTACCACAACCGTCCATATCCCATATACCGAGCCTTGGCCTGCGCCGCCGCCTTGCTATCCACCACCGCCCTGGCCGGCACCTGCTACGTCAATGTCACCGCCAATTCCCAGACGATCGATGGCTTCGGATTCTCGAGTGCATGGAGCGGTTCGATTGGCAGTTCCGAGGCGGCCGTGCTGTTTGGCACCGGCAGCGGCCAGCTTGGTTTCTCGTTGTTGCGCGTCCGCATTGATCCGACCGAGAGTTGGAGCCAGGAAGCCGGCAACGCCGCGACCGCGCATAATTATGGCGCCAAGGTGCTGGGCACCCCATGGACGCCGCCCGCCGCCATGAAAAGCAACAACAGCACGATCGGGGGCACGCTCAAAAGCAGCGAATACGCGGCTTATGCGTCCTATCTACACCAGGCGGCGGGCAGCCTCGGGCTGGATTATGTCTCCCTGCAGAACGAACCGGATGCCGAAGTGACCTACGAGTCGTGTTCCTGGACGGGATCCACCATGGAGACCTGGTGTGCCAACAACGCTTCGGCCGTTGGCAAACCGGTGGTCATGCCCGAATCGGAAGGTTTCAATTATTCCTATTCCGATCCGGCCCTCGATAACAGCACGGCGGCGGAACATATCTCGATCGTCGCGGGGCACCTCTATGGCGTCTCCCCGGGCACCTATCAAAACGCGCTCAACCATGGCAAGCACGTGTGGATGACCGAGCATTATTATGACGGGACCACCATCAGCACCGGGTTGACCGTGGCCAAGGAAGTCAGCGACTGCATGAACGATCAGATGAGCGCCTATTTCTGGTGGTGGGTCGCGCCGGGCGATGCCGCCACGTTCATCAATGGCACAACGGTTGACAAGCGGGGCTATGCCCTCGGCCAGTTTGCGCGCTGGGTTCGCCCCGGGAAGATTCGCTGCAGCACCACCTACAACCCCAGTTCCGAGGTCTATGTGACCGCTTATCATGGCAATGGGTTGGTGATGGTCGCGATCAATATGGGCACGAAGTCCGTGAACCAGACGTTCACCATCCAGAACGACTCCGTTTCCTCCCTGACGCCTTATCAGACCTCCGCCAGTGCGAACATGGCGCGATTGAGTGCCGTCAACACGGCGAGCGGCACGTTCACCTACACCCTGCCGGCGCAGAGCATCACCACGTTTTCCCAATACTGACGCCCTTTGCCTTGGGTTGCCAATTTAACGTGCCGGGCAGAATCGTTCTGACCGGCACGAGTTGGTTGCAACCCGAACTCCGAAGTGAGCCCTGAAATCGAAAAGCCCCGTCGCGCGCCCATCATGGTAGGGCGCGTCACTTCGTGCGCGCCGCGCCTGCAACCAGAATGGACAAGAGCGGAGCGCGCAAAGTCACAGGGCCTTGCCTAAAAACTGGGATGCAAACGACGCAAACATTTTGAGCGGGAGCTTCAATCGCCCGTCGCGCAGGATCCGCCAGGACACGATCGGCCGCCAAGGAGCCGGCCTAAAGGCACGCGATAGCGGGCAAAAACCGCATAGCCACAATTGGCCAGCAACCGCAACCCAGGCCAGCCAGTGGGAGCCAAAAGCCAGCCCAACCCCAGGTGCCGATAGGCTTGGCGAAAAACCTCCAATTTGGTGATGATGCGGCCATCGGGCAACACCGCGTGGATCACCCCCATGACTTCTTCCCGGGCAAGCCCGTAAGGTGCGGGGTCAAAATTGGGCTTGGAAATATCCTCAAATGCGAGCACCCCATGCTGGTCGCGTCGCTGCAGCCAGCGGGCTTCCCGCGCACAAATGGGGCAATCGCCATCGAACAGCAATTTAAGCTTCCAACTGGTTGTTTTTGTCACATGAGGACTGTAGCCCACAAACAAAATATGGCAAATGGCAGTTGCCATCGTCGTCGCGCGCGAGTTGCGTCCCAAGCGCATCATCAAGTTCCTGGAGCCAAGCCTTTGGAGCCAAGCCTTACTGGGCGACCCCTTTTCCAGCTGTTACCTTTGCTTCCAGCTTTTTTGTCTGAAGACATAAATCCGTGATAACATCGGGACGATTTTTGAATCCGGCACCCTGGTAATCGCAGTCGGAATCCACCTTGCGTTGGGACTCGTCACGATCATAAGGCATGGTTTTCATTTTACGATTTTGAAACGTCTCCATATTTTCAATCCTCATCAGGATCGGAACTGTCACCGTCGCTGCCGTAGCCGGGGTCCAAATCGTATTTCACGCCGGCGCAATTCTGGTCACAGAGCCAACGGGCCAGCGCGGGGAGGGACCGGGTGGCATCGTTGAGCTGCACCCAGGAAAGATGGAGGATCAAACCACGGCGGGAGGCGTTGCCGGAGGTGGTGCCGAGGGCGTCGGCGGAGTGGTCCGGCGTGTTGTCGTGGTATTTAACCTCGCCCAAATGGGCGGCAATCTCGCGCAGCACGGCGGTGCGGGCGACGCGATTGGTATAGGCGACTTTGGAATACTTTTCAGCCAAGTCAATCAATTGGAGCAGGCTGGCGTCGGTGGTGGCGGCGCGAAGTCGCTGGTGGGCTTGATCTTCAAGCTGTTCCCCGAACTCCTGTTCCTCGCGGAGGAGCCGGGCCGCTTCCAAATTGGCACCCCGGCGGCGGGCGGCCTGGATTTGCTTGTTGAAATTCAGGTAGCCAGCATTGGTCCGGGTGTCGGTGGTGGCGGTTTGCAGTTCCCGCCAGAATTTCCGGGCGGCAGGGGCGGAAGCGAACGCGGGAGTCTTGAATTCGGGCGACCAGGGGGTGACCAGGTGCATGCCCGGCCAATGATTGAAGTAGCCCTCCAGATCTTCCGCCAGGTTGGTGGCCACGGTGGCTGTGGGGGCGATGCACTGCAACTCCAGGGCAACCGGCTGGTTGCTGACGGTCACAAACAGGTTGGTGGTGGCGGTTTGCAGCTGGTCAAACCACTTGGCGCGCGCGGCGTCATCGTCCGCCGGGAGGGAGAGCAGCAGGGAATCGCCGAACAACAACAGGCGGCTGTTGGCTGGCAATTGCGGCGTCAGGTCATGGAACTCCAGCTCGGCCTGGGTGTGTTTCTTGAAGGTGGCCACCAGCAGGTTGCGCGGGGCGGCGTCCGGCGCGTCATCGGTGCCCTGCCAGAATTGCGCGCTGCCGCATTGATAGGAGTGGTGGGGCTGCCGGAGGGCCAGGCTGGCAAAATCGCGCAGGCTGGTGAATCGGTTCAGGGCAAAGAGCAGGAGAAAGATCAACACCAGCACAATGGATCCGCCGTGAACCGCCAGCAACCCCAGGGTGCCCAGGGTGCCGGGCGGACGGGCATTGAGGGTCTCATAAATATTCAGGGTGTGCTGGGCAATCTGCTTGTTGCTTTGCTTGACGGGGAAGGCCGCCTTGATTTCCGTGATGATGGCTTGCGCGGTTTCCACGGGAATGCGGTCCTCGTCGGGACGGGGTTCCGGCAGCGGCGCTTTCCGCAGGTTGTCGGTGATGCGGGCCAGCTTGAAGGCTATCGGCAAAGAGATGGCCATGACAAAGGCCAGCGGGATGAAGACCCGGGAAAGGCCGAGGATGCCCATCAACAACAGCCCGCCGATCGCCAGCACCCGGAAGGTCACATCGAGCCAGCGGTTGCGGCAGAATAAAATGGTGTGCAACACCCGTCCGCCATCCAGCGGCAGGAAGGGCAGCAGGTTGAAGCCATTAATGAAGACTAAAAGCGAGGCCGCTTTGACCATCCAGGGCAGATGCCACTTCCAACCGGCCACGCCGAGGAAAATTCCAAGCGCGATGCCGGGCAGCGGACCGGCAAGCGAAACCAGGGCTTTTTTCCAGCCGGGCACGTTCCAGTTGCGCCCCGTCACCGCCGCGCCAAACAGGGGGATGAAAAACATGCGCAGGTTGCGGTAACCGAAAATGCGCATCGCAGCCCAGTGGCCGCCTTCGTGCAGGAAGAGAATGGGAATCAGCCACAGGGTAAACTGCCAGTTCCACCACTTTGCCCCCAGCACCACGAACAAAATCACGGAGAGCACCAGGATGGGAAGGGTGGCTCCCCACCGCGGTTTGTTTTCCTGCAGTTTCTCGAGTTCGGCCAGGATTTCGGCGTTGTCCAGTCCGCTGGCCTGCGCCTGCGCCACGCTGCTGGCAAAAGCATCCGCCTGCGCCTGCTCGGTCGTGGTGCGCGGACGGAACACGCCCCGGGCCAGATGGAAATCCCGCACCAGAATGTGGTGTCGCTCGGTTTGCTCCACCAAATCCTCGCGGGTGCGAACCGGCACGGGCAGCTTGCGTTCCGTCACTTTGGCGAGCATGTGCTGGTGGCTTTGCCAAAGAGCCGCCGGAGCCAGGCCGAACCGGCGATTCATCTGCACCGTTGCCGGCGCGGCCAGGTCCGGCTTGCCGGAGGACGAAACCAGAAACGTGCCGTCGGCAAAAGCCGTGAAAAACATGGGAAACAACGCCCGATTCGGCTTTTGCGCCTGCTGCCAGACCCGGTTGTGGATGCGCGCAAAATGTTGTCCCGATTCATGCCGGAAGGTGGCCCAGTAAATCGTGGTCCGGGTGCCCGTATCCTCAATGAGGTGATAGACTGGATCCAAAAATCCCAAGGCGGCCAATTCGCGGGTCAGCGGTTCAAACCGGGTGGTGATCTCCGGCGGCAGCGACTCCACGACGAACGGCAGGGTGGAGTCGGTGGTGGGATCATCCGAGGAACAGGGGTTGGGCGTGCGGGTCCATTTCATCAGCCAACTGATCAGAACGAGGGGGGATTGGTGCCACCACCAGTATTCCTGATGGCTAACCCGGGAGGAATCAATTTTGTAAAATGTGCTCATAGGCTTCTGAGGACGGCAAAATTAAGGATAAAGCAGGCCGAAGAGTCAATGAAAGACGCAATTTTTAGCCAGAAAACCCGGACTGCTCTGAAGCACCCAATCGCAAACGCCTGGACCATGCTGGGATGGAACGGGCCACTGGCCCGTCCTGCCGGGCTAACAGCCCGGCTGAGCGGAGCGCCGCGGAGTGCGGGCAAAAGCTGTCCCTGCAAAATGCGTGCGATGACGCGGCCTTCGCGAATCTCTTTTTTTTCCGGTAACATTTCTCCGGTTTTGCTTCTGGTGGAGGCATGGACACGGTAAAAATGAATGCACCAATGCCTGCCAAATGTCCGCAATGTGGCACGCCGCTCCCGGCGGGCGCGCTGGCCGGGCTCTGCCCCGCCTGCCTTCTCGTGGCGGGCGCGGCCGCCGATACCGTGACCGAACCCAGACGCCCGGCCTTCCAGCCGCCCTCCGTGGCCGAACTCGCCGCCAAATTTCCGCAGCTCGAAATTCTGGAGCTGATCGGCAAGGGCGGCATGGGAGCCGTTTACAAAGCGCGGCAAACCCAATTGGACCGCCTGGTCGCCCTGAAAATCCTCCCGCCGGGCATCGGCGATGAGCCCGCTTTTGCGGAACGCTTCGCCCGCGAGGCCAAAGCCCTGGCCAAACTCAATCACCCCGGCATCGTGACCATTTACGATTTCGGACGGGCGGACGGGCTGTTCTATTTCTTCATGGAATTCGTGGATGGCGTGAACCTGCGCCAGTTGCTGCAGGCCGGCCGCGTTTCCCCGCGCGAAGCCCTCGCGATCGTGCCCCAGATTTGCGACGCCTTGCAATACGCCCACGACCAGGGCATTGTCCACCGCGACATCAAGCCCGAGAACCTCCTGCTCGACCGCCGGGGCCGGGTCAAGGTGGCGGACTTCGGGCTCGCCAAAATCATGGGCGGCACAGAAACGGGCACCGGACATCCAGCCGGCCAAGGGTCCGAGACATCCCCTGCCCCCTTGCATGCCACCCCGATCCTCACCGACGCCGGCAAGGTGATGGGCACGCCGCAATACATGTCGCCGGAGCAGATCACGGCCCCCGGCGAGGTGGATCATCGCGCGGATATTTACGCCTTGGGCGTGGTGTTTTATCAGATGCTCACGGGCGAATTGCCCGGGAAACAAATCCAACCGCCGTCCAGGAAGGTGCAACTGGATGTGCGCCTGGATGAAGTGGTATTGCGCGCGCTGGAAAAACAACCCGCGCTGCGCTACCAGCAGGCCAGTGAGCTCAAGACCCAGGTGGAGACGATTGCGACCCAGGCAGCCAAGCCGGCCAACAACAGACTCCTCGCAACCCCGCTCAGCCAAATCGTCGGGCTGATCACCTGCGGATACCTTGCAAGCTTTGTGTTACTACTGGCCAAGCTCCCCCGGGAAAGCCGGATTATTCATTATTTCGGCCTGGGCTTTTTGGGTTGGACGCTGATAGTGACTGCCGTTGTATTTTTCCGGGCCCGGCAGATGCGAGGGCTTATCCGCTGGTTGCTACCAACCCTGGCTGTGTTTGGATTCATCAGTTGCCTGGCTGTCCTGACCGGCCATCCGTTGCACGGGAAATCTCCCGCAACCACTTCCCCGTTAACCCAACAAGGCTGGGAACTCTGGCAGGCCGGCCAACTCCCCGCCGCCGAGGCCAAATTCAAAGCGGCGGTCCAAGCCACTCCCGGCGATGCCAATGCCTGGAATGGCCTGGGCTGGATCCAATTCTATTCCGGCAACCCCACCTCGGCGATCACCGCGTTTCAATCGGCCATCGCCATCGAAACGAACCAACCCGGCGCACTGAATGGCCTGGGGCAAATTTACCTGTCCCAGGGCAAATTTCCCGAGGCCGAGCGATATTTGCTCCAAGCGTCACCCCAGGCACCAGCCGCCTGGTTTGGGCTGGCCCGGTTGTACTTGCTCGAAGGCAAGTTCGCAGCCGCCGAACAATGGGCCCAACGCGTCGTTGACTCCGGGCAAGGGGATGATACCGCCCGGCAAATGCTCGCGGCGGCAAAAGCCAGGAAATTGAGTGATGGATTGCGCTCGTTGCTGGCACCGGCGTCCGTCGGCCGGCAACCACGGGCGGGAACTCCCGTTGCCGTCATATCTGGCACCAATCCCCCAGATATCAATCCCGCCACCGGTTTGTCTGCCAACCCCCACAAACAAGCCGCTTTCGGCGTTGATCCGGCTGAAGCTCCCGTTCCCGACACCGATTGGGCACCAGATTTACTCCCCGGCGAGAAACCCGATCTCACGAAAATCCTCGACGAAGCCAAAGACCTGATGCAGCGGCACGCCTATGAAGAATCCCTGCAACGGCACCTCTGGTTTCACCGCCACGAGCCGGAATATGGTGACTCGTATCAAAATATTGTTCGCCTCAACAGCGCGATTTCCGAGTGGGTGGAACTGGGCCAGCGCTACCCCAAGGCCAGGCAGGCGCTCTTGGACATCCGGGACCATGCCACCCACGAATGCCTGGAAGGCCGTGGTTATAGCGACCTGTTTTCAGAAATCGCCAGCATTAACCATGAATTGGAAGCGGAGGCCGCCACCTGCCAGCTCTATAAAACGTTGCTCGTAAAAGATCCCCAACTGGCGCAACAATGTTTTAACTGGGCCGAGGACAGCCTATTGGCCCAGGGGGAATATGCGCTGTGCCGCCAAATCCGGGGCGAGCCGCAGGCCGGGTTCCGTTCGCTCCAGGAAGGATATGAACGGCAGCTAGCCAACCAGAAGCAGATGGCGGAAATGCAGCGGCAAAGCCAGGCAAGGCTGGCCGAAATATTCCAAAAAAATGGCCAGACCAACCTGCTGGCTTATTCGCCGCCAGACCCATCCGCCCGGTTGGAGGAAAATGCCAAACGAAGTTTCGTGGCTGGGGTCCGCCGGTTGATTGAAATCCAAGTGGGTTCGGGCCACCTTGCCGACGCGGAAGCCATTCGTGACGAGGCCGTCAAGGTTTTGGATGATCCACGCCTGCAATCCGCCGTCAGTGATGCGGAGATTCAAGTGCGCAAACCTCTGGCTGCGCCGCAGTCTGGCCTCCCTTTGGCACCCGCCACGCCGCTGCCGGCCTCGCTCAACACCAATTTCACTCCGCCCTCCGCCTCGGTGGAACATTGGTCCCCTGCCCTCGCCCCCGGCGAAAAGCCGGACCTGCGAAAAATCCTCGACGAAGCCAAGGACCTGATGCAACGGCATGCCTACGAAGAATCCCTGCAACGGCAGCTCTGGTTTCATAACCATGAGCCGGAATATGGCGATGCGTATCAAAACAGCGTCCGGCTCGGCGAGGCGGTTTCAGCGTGGGTCGAATTGGGCCGGCGCTACCCCAAGGCCAAACAGGCATTAATAGAAATCCGGGACCACGCCACGACTGAATTCGCCGCGGGACGCGGCTATGCAGACCTGTTCAGCGAGTTGGCCAGCCTCAACCGGGAATTGCAGGATGACGCCAATACCCTTGCGGTGTTCCGGATGCTTCCGCCCAGCTCAAAACTCGCGGGACAATGTTATGTTTATGTGGAGAATTTGCTGCTGCAAAATCACGAATACGCCTTGATCCTGAGTTACCTGGGCGATCCCCAGGCGCAATTCGAGTCCGCCCGCCGCATGTTGGAGATGCAGCGGCAAACGCAGCTGCGCATGGCCGACATGAGAAAACGGTTCCCCCTGCCAGAACCGCGCCTGCCTCAAGGCTTCACTCCTCCCGCGCGACCCGACATGGGCCAGATGGCCACCAATCAATTCGTGGGCCAGGTCTGCAAACTCATCGAAATCCTCGTCGCCGCCGGCCATCCGGCTGACGCGGAAAACATCCACACCCAAGCCCTGTCCGTGGTGGCTGATCCCCGGTTGCAATCGGCTCTCCGCGACGCGGAGAAAAAGGTTCAAAACACCAGCGATGCGAACCCGCCGACGAACAGCGCCACCTTGCTGCTGGCAGCACAACCGCCGGTCGTGGTGGAGACCCAGCCGCAATCCGGCGCACAGGACGTCCCCCCCGGCGAAACAGAAATCCGGGTGCGTTTCAGCAAGCCCATGGCGGAAGGCTCTTGGAGCTGGTCCACCGCCTGGGAAGACTCCACGCCGGAATCCCTGGCCGACCCGCATTATCTCGACGACCAGCGCACCTGCGTCATGAAAGTCCGGCTGGCACCCGGCAAAACCTACGCCTGGTGGCTGAGCAGCGAAAAATTCAGACATTTCCGGGACCGCGCCGGCCAGCCAGCCGTCCCCTATCTGCTCATCTTCAAAACTTCGAACCCGGGCAATGCCAATCCGCCGCCAGCCGGGCCGAGGACCAATGGCCCAGCGGTCATTTATGTATCGCCCGCAAATGGCGCAACCAACATTGACCTGCTGCAAGCGTTGCGAATTCGCTTTGACCAGCCGATATGGTTCAAACAAGCCGAACCGGCTCCCGATGAAACCCGTTACCTCAAGATTCGCGACGGTTGCGACGGCCGGATGAGCGGCCGCATCGGCCGCCGCGACGCCAATGGATCCACCAGTTCCGGATTAAATTGAATCCGCCTCATTTGGCAAATCAAACAACAATACCATGAAAACAAACACCCTCCTCACCACCTTCCTCCTCGGCGCAACCTGTCTGTTCACGACTCAACTCGCCCGCGCCCAGACCATGGATAATTTCGCGCCGGTGGTCGTGAAAACCGTGCCCGAGGCCGGCAGCAAGAATGTGGCCCCCGGCGAAGTCGAAATCCGCATCACCTTCAGCAAAGACATGGCGGACCAATCCTGGAGCTGGAGCAACGCCTGGGAAAACTCCGCCCCGGAATCTGTGGGCAAACCGCATTACGAGGCCGACCACCGCACCTGCGTGATGAAAGTCAAACTGGAGCCCGGCAAGACCTACGGCTGGTGGATCAACAGCCAGAAATTGCACGGCTTCCAAGACTCGTTGAACCACCCGGCCATCCCCTATCTGTTCACCTTCAAAACCAGCGATAATTAAAAATCCCGGTTGGTGGCAATGGCCAGTGACGCCGGTGACCTCAGCGCCAAAGCGCCAGATTGCCCGATTGCGAACCTGGGCCAAGGTGGATACCCTCAAAGCAGATTGAACGCGCTCAAAACAGAATCATTGGCACGGCGGCAAGGCGAACTGGGACAGTGCCTCACCCCCGCGCCCCTCACCACAGCCTTTGTTTCGCGTTTTAGCGGTCACACGCAAGTCAATGCCACCGACCTTCGCCAACTGGCTCATCCCAACCACAAATGCTTGCAGGCCATGAGCGGGGAAATCCAGGAACTCGATTGGCCACAGGACAAGATTGACGAACTCGTGGAGAAATATCTTTATGCCCAAGCTTGGAAATCAACCCCAATCACGTTATGCCACAAATCGAGCAATTGATTTATAGACGTGCTTGCCGATGGCAAGGAGTTTTACAAGGTCTGAACCCTTTGGTCTGAACACTTGATCACTTGACACTGAACACTTCTTCCCCCGGCGACATCTTTGCCACGACGCATTGGACCGTGGTGCTGGCCGCCGGCCAGGCGCGCTCGCCCCAGGCCGCCAGCGCCTTGGAGGAACTGTGCCGCACCTACTGGTTTCCGCTTTACGCCTACGCGCGTCGGCGCGGTCACACCAAGGAGGACGCCGAGGACCTGACCCAGGCGTTCTTTGCCCGCCTGCTGGAACGCAATTCCTTTGCCGGCCTGGACGCCGAAAAAGGCAAATTCCGCGCCTTCCTGCTGGCCTCGCTCAAACATTTTCTGGCCAATGAACGGGACAAGGCCACCACCCAGAAACGCGGCGGCGGCGCACCGCCCCTGTCGCTGGACTGGCAGACGGCCGACACCCAGTTTCAAGTCGCCGCCACCAACGAACCCAGCCCCGACAAATCCTTCGACCGCGAATGGGCGCTGGCCTTGCTCGCCAAAGTCATCGTGCGCCTCCAAACCGAATGCGCCAACGAAGGCAAAGCCAGACTCTTTGAGCAATTGAAACAATTCCTCACCGCCGGCACCGCCGAACCCGCCCAGCGCGAGATCGCCCGCGCGCTCGGCATGGAGGAAGGCGCGGTCCGCGTCGCCATCCATCGCCTCCGCAAACGCTACCGCCAGCTCCTGCGGGATGAAATCGCCCACACCCTCGCCGATCCCGCCATGGTGGACGAGGAAATGCGCGCGCTCTTCGGGGCCTTCTCCTGAAACCGCAGGTCACCAACCGGCTGTGGAATTGAAGGGCTCAGGCGAAGGTTGGAGGCCAACCGTTCGATTCTGGCAACCACGACAGATTGTCGCAAAATAGGGATGAAATCAACGGAGGTTGCTCCTTTTTCAATAGGCGCGTGGCGTAACCCGTGGAAGTGGAGCCAGCTGTCGGGCTTGAACCGACGACCTGCTGATTACAAATCAGCTGCTCTACCACTGAGCTAAGCTGGCTTTTAACACCCGCTGTGAGGAACAAAAACCAGCTACAAGGTGGCCTGTTTCCCACTGTCCAAGCCTATTTTGCAACACTCCGGATTCAAGGCAAGCGGATTCGCGAGAACTTTGGTTGGGCTGGTTTGGCCGGCCCCGGCCCCTCCCGGCAGCCATATCAGTTGGCGCCGCGTCTGGGGCGTTAATTTAAACGCCTCCCCAATGCGCAGGCCTTCCACCCAGAAAATCCGGCCAGCGGCCGTGGCCGCCAACACCAATTCGCGCCGGCGCCGGGCGGGAATTTTGGCATTCACAAATAAATCCTGCAATTTGGCAGGCGATGCCCGGCCCATCGGCTGGAACCGGTCGCCCGGCCGCCAGTGCCGCAGGACAATCTCCGCGCCGATCTGGTCGGCGTCGAAATATTCCCTTCCGCTCCGATGGGATCCGTTGTTTCGCGGCCAGGGCAAGCGGGTCATGGGTTGCAATTGCCAATGAAACGCCCGGCCGCCAAATGCCGCCGCCCCAGATTTGCCGGACAGGTCCAGCCGCAGTTCAGCCACTTGAAACAGGGCAGGAGCGGAAGCGGTCTGACAGCTTACTTTGCCGGAGGAATCGCGCAGCACAAACCGGTCCGGCCCGGCGCTCATCGTTTTGCCGGGCGAGGCGCGCAGTTGTTCCACCAGCTCGAAATCCGGAGACACCTCCAAGGCGGCCAGCTCCTGCCATAAAACCTTGCGTTGGACCGCCACCGGCAGGGCCGACCAGGCGGCCGGGCCATGGCTTGCTCCCGCCGGGCCAGCGCGGAATTCCCGGGCCAGCGCGGCAACGCATTCGGCCTCCGCGCCCACAATCTCCATCAGTCGCCGCACGGCCTTGTCCAAGCCGGGCTGATACTGCTCGCGCAAGCGCGGCAGCAATTCGAGCCGGATGCGGTTGCGCAGCACGTCGGGAACAAAATTCGTGGCATCATCCCGGAATGGAAGGTGGTTTTCCCGGGCATACGCGAGGAGTTCGGCCTTCGGCACATCCAGCAGCGGACGGATCAAGGCCAGGGCGGGATTCGCCGGCGAGGGGGAACGCCATTTCATGCCGGCCAGCCCTTCGCCGCCCGCGCCGCGCAACAACCGCAGGAAAAACAGCTCCACCTGGTCATCCGCATGATGCGCCAGGGCAATGGTGGCCAGGCCGTGGACGGCCGCGGCGCGCGCCAGAAATGCATGCCGCCATTGCCGCGCGACCATTTCGAGTGATTGCTTGGATTCGTCCGCCAAGGCTTGGATATCCGCCCCATCCGCCACGAACGGCCAGCCCAGAGCGGCGGCGGTTTGCCGGACGAACTGCTCATCGCCGTCGCTGTCCCCACCGCGCAGGTGATGGTTGAAGTGCGCCACCACCAGGGACCAGCGATGGGCGGCGGCGAGCGCATGCAAGCCCTGCAACAGGACCATCGAATCCACGCCCCCGGAAACGGCGACGAGGACTTTCTGCTGCCGGGCCAGCAAATGCCGCTGGCGCACGGTCTGGGCCATCCGCTTGAGAAACTCGCTCACGCGGCCAGTATATCAGCCAGCAACAATCATTGAACAACAAAGGAACAAAGAAACCACGTCATTGGACATTGGGCATTCTTTAGGCATTCGGGATTCGTCATTCGTCATTCGTCATTGTCCCTCCCTTTGCATCTTTGTTTCTTTGTAGTAAAAACCGGGGGGGCCGCTTGCCAGCGGGCCCGGGGCCGATTATTGTTTCCGCGATGAAATACCGACGTTTTGGCCGGACCCATTTGCCGATGCCCGTGATCTCCTGCGGGGGCATGCGTTACCAGCACAAATGGCAGGATGTGCCGCCGCAGGACATCCCGCGCGCCAACCAGGAAAACCTGGCGGCGTGCATCCATCGCGCCCTGGCCCTGGGCATCAACCACATCGAGACGGCGCGCGGCTATGGTTCCTCGGAAATGCAACTGGGCGCGGTGCTGCCTCAATTGCCGCGCGACAAAATGATCGTGCAGACCAAGGTGGCGCCCTGCGCCACGGCGGCGGAGTTCTGCCAGACGTTTGACACCTCCATGAATTACCTGAAGCTGGACCACGTGGATCTGCTTTCGCTGCATGGCATCAACAACCAGCAGACCTTCGACTGGGCCATGCAAAAGGATGGCTGTCTGGCGGCGGCCCGCAAGCTGCAGCGGGAGGGGCGCTGCCGGTTCATTGGTTTTTCCACGCACGGCACGGCGGACCTGATTTTGCAGGCCGTGAACACCGGGGAATTTGATTATGTCAACCTGCACTGGTATTTCGTGAATCCCCTGAACTGGTCGTCCGTGGAAGCCGCGCACCGGCTGGACATGGGGGTCTTCATCATCAGCCCCAACGACAAGGGCGGAAAGCTGCAGGAGCCGGGCGAAAAGATCAAGGCGCTGTCCGCGCCGCTCACGCCGATGCAGTTCAACGACCTGTATTGCCTGAACCGCCCAGAAGTCCACACCCTGAGCTGCGGTCCCGCCCGGCCAACGGACTTCGATGAACACGTGGCGGCCTTGGAATATTACGACCGGATTCCCGAGACGATCGCGCCGATGGAGCAGCGCTGGCGCGCGGAGCTGGAACGCGTGCTGGGGGCGGATTGGTGCGCCCGCTGGACCGAAGGCCTGCCCAATTACCATGACGTGCCGGGCCAGATCAACATCTCGGAAATCCTGCGGCTGTGGACCTACGGCAAACCGCTCGAACTGACGGCCTGGGGCAAAATGCGCTACAACCTGCTGGGCCAGGCTGGGCACTGGTTCCCCGGGGAAAACGCCGCCAAGGCGGCCGAACACGATCTGCGCGCCGTCCTGAAAAACAGCCCTTTCGCCGACCGCATTCCCGCGATTCTGGCGGAAGCCCACCAGCTGTTCTTCGAGAAACCGGTCGAACGGTTGAGCAAAAGCTGAACGGAAAATTCACCTTTTACGATATCAGATTTACGCGCGGCGGATTGGTGGATTGATGCATCGATGGATGGATGGACTCATGGATCGGGAGTCCAGCTGGCTGGGGCTGCGGTTGCAAATCGTTTTTGCTGGTGGGTTCCGGCGCGGGCTGGGGAATATAGATGCGCACCCGGGTGCCGACTCCCAGCCGCGAGGCAATCCAAAACCGGCCGCCGAATTGTTTCGTCACCAGAAACGCCTTGGTCAGGCCAAAGCCGCCGCCCATGGTGCGCACTTCGCCGACGTTGCTGGCCCGTTTGCCGAAGTGGATGACTTTTTCGAGTTCGTGGGCCGGGATGCCGCAGCCGGTGTCCTCGACCAGAAAACGCAAGCCCTGACGGTCCACGTACAAGCCGGCGGTGATATGGCCGCCGGGCGGCGTGTATTTCCGGGCATTGGCCAGCAAATCCCGCATCACATCTTGAAAGACCGGCGGCATCATTAAATGCTCTCCCGCGCTGCTCTCCACGCGAAAATCTATGTAGTAGTCATTCGTCTGCTGCCGGGCGACATTGTAAAGAATCCGAAAGCGGCCATGGCTGTGTTTCTCCATGGCCGAAAATATTTCCACAATCCCCTCGTGCAGTTCCACGATGGAATACTTCTCCCACTGCTCCGGGTTTTGTTCGCGGGCCAGCAATTCCCGGGCGCGGACGCGAAAAATCGCAAAGACGGACTGGATGTTGGCCAGCGACTCCAAAACCTCCGTGCTCGCATTCGCTTCTGGACGCGCCGCCAGCGCGGCGTCGATGTGCCTGGAAATGGCCGCAATCCGGGCATCCACCTGCCGGACGTCCTCCGAATTGGCCACGGGATCGCGCAGCCGTTCAATCCATTGGTCGCACAGCCCCAAGCCCGGGGCCAGCAGCTCGGCATTATTGGCGATCTGCAAGCCCAGCATCACCAATTCGCCGCGGAGCACGTTAAACACATTCAGCAGCGAATGCCTGGAAAGCAACGACTGCTCGTCAGGTTTCAATGGCGGAATTGAAATGATTTCGATTTCGGACATTTTGGGGGGCAACGGCATAAATCACCTTCCGTATCGGCGAAGCCGGGCATGAGCTGAAGCACAAGCAAAGGAATTCTCCATGCCGGAGGTCAACTCATTTGGAAAGAAGGCACAGGCGCAAATGGATCGGGGTTTTCGCTGGCGTCGCCGCCAGCCGGCTGTCGGTGGCACAAACGAAAGAACACAAGTCGCACGCGCCTCGAAAATCCAGCGGTAGTCGATCGTCGCCTCCTTTATCATGCGCAATCGTGCTAACGGCAAATCCAGCGGGCGCGTGCGTTGTGTTCCTCGTTTCGCCAGGCGGTCGTCGAAGCCGATTCCCCACCGGCTTCCAACCGCACCAGCTCCCCACCCACAACAACAAAACTCGCAACCGATCTTCCTTTAGCAAAGCAGATGCCAACGATTAAAAACATGATTTGCAAGGGTTTTCGAATCGATGCGGCTTTTGCCGCCGGAAACGGCTGCGCATATTTAGCCAGCCGGGGCAATTTTCGACGTGTTGATTGCTGGATTAATTCAATCCGGACGAAATCAATAAATCCGGCCAACCGATGCAAAGATTGACTTGATTCCAGCAGTGATGATGCCACACTGGCCGCCGTTACCAAGGTTGTTGATTCCACGTCGCGAACCTCCCATCTTGGTGACTTCAGTTCAAACCGGAAATCCCCACGACCAAGGAATCATGAAATCGCGTCTCCCCAGGCACTGGTTGGCTGCCACTGCGCTCGCCACAGTTTTCTTTTTCAACCTCTGTCCCGCCGCGCGGGCAACGGTCACACCGCTTTCCTACTGGCGCATGGGCGACAATGATCCGGCGGTGGCGGCCGGCCCGGCCACGAACACCACTGATCCCACCGGCGGCCGGACGATGACCTTGAACGGTCCGGTTTTCTATACCAACAGCGTCGCCGCCGCCGCTGACGCCCGCACCGGCAGTGCGTGGTGTCTGAATTTTTCCGGTAGCGGCTACGGCACCAATGCGCTGGTTTCCACGCAGATTGACAATTTCGGCATCGAATGCTGGGTGAACCCCAATAACACGACCAGCAATGAATGCCTGGCTTACAACGGCAGCACTGCCAGCAGCGGGTGGGGCGTGTATAAGCTGGGGGCGACGTATGCGGGCTTGCTGGGCGGCGTGACCTTTATCGGTTCGGCCCCGGCCACGGCCGGCACCTGGACCCATCTGGCGCTGGTGCGAAACAGCGGCACGACGACTTTCTACGTCAACGGCGTGGCTTCCGGTTCCACCCCGGCGGCACCGGTGACGCCCGGCGGAATTTTCGGGGTGGCGGCGGATCCGCAGAATCCGCCCTTCGAACGTTTCCACGGTGGTCTGGACGAAGTACGCGTGTTTACCTTCGCCGCCGGGGCGTTCAGCACCAATGACCTTTTGTTCACGCCGCTTCCGACCATCGTGACCCCGCAGGCGGAGATCGTTTACGCGACCACGGCGGGCCTCTGGGCCTCCGCGGCCACGTCCGGCAGTTTCGTGAATATCAAACCGGCCGTTGCCGACACGTTCACTGCGGTCGGTTTCCTGCCCGGCTACCCGATGGCGGGCCTGAATGGGAAGGTGGTGTTCGGGGCCACTGGGAGCGGGTCGGACGGCGTCTTTGACGCCATGGAGGGCATCCAATTGTGGGTCACAGACGGCACGGCGGCGGGCACAACCGAAATCTTCTCCCAACCGGACCCCTTAGCCGGGCAACCGAATGACCCCTGCCGCTTCAAGAATTTCGCCACCATGGGCAACCGGGTGCTGTTTGAATACGATGATGGAGGTGGTCAGGATATTCTCTATTCGACGGATGGCACGGCGGCGGGGACCATTCAAATCTCCGGGCAAGCCGTTGATGACACCAGCGTGGCCCCGGGGAATGGCGCGAGCACAGGAACGACCATTGTTTACGCGACCATGGCTGGCCTCTGGGCCTCCGCTGGCACATCCGACAGTGCCGTGAATATCAAACCGGCCGTTGCCGACACGTTCACCGCGGCCGGTTTCCTGCCCGGCTACCCGATGGCGAGCCTGCCGGATGGGAGGGCGGTGTTCGGGGCCACTGGGAGCGGGTCGGACGGCGTCTTTGACGCCATTGAGGGCATCCAATTGTGGGTCACGGACGGCACGGCGGCGGGCACAACCGAAATCTTCTCCCAACCGGACCTCCTAGCCGGGCAACCGAATGACCCCTCCCGCTTCAAGAATTTCGTCACGCTGGGCAACCGGGTGCTGTTTGAATACGATGATGGAGGTGGTCAGGATATTCTCTATTCGACGGATGGCACGGCGGCGGGGACCATTCAAATCTCCGGGCAAGCCGTTGATGACACCAGCGTGGCCCCGGGGAATGGCGCGAGCACAGGAACGACCATTGTTTACGCGACCACAGCTGGCCTCTGGGCCTCCGCTGGCACGTCCGACAGTGCCGTGAATATCGAACCGACCGTTGCCGACACGCTCAACACGGTCGGTTTCCTGCCCGGCTACCCGATGGCGAGCCTGCCGGATGGGAGGGTGGTGTTCGGGGCCACTGGGAGCGGGTCGTCCGACCCTCCGGACATGATTCAGGGCATCCAATTGTGGGTCACGGACGGCACGGCAGCGGGCACGACCAAAATTTTCTCCCTGCCGGACCTCTTTGCCGGGCAACCGAAGGACCCCTGCCGCTTCAAGAATTTCGTCACGCTGGGCAACCGGGTGCTGTTTGAATACGACGAGGGAGGTGGTCAGGATATTCTCTATTCGACGGATGGCACGGCGGCGGGGACCATTCAAATCTCCGGGCAAGCCGTTGATGACACCAGCGTGGGCTTGGGCAATGGCGCGATCACCACTGTCCCCTACACGCTGAGCTACACGACGGGAACCAACGGCACCATCTCCGGCACCGCGGCACAACTCGTCTACCAGGGTGCCAGCGGCACGCCGGTGACCGCCGTGCCGAACACCGGCTACCACTTCGTCAGTTGGAGCGATGGCGTGGCGACGGCCATGCGGACCGACACCGGCGTGGCGGCGAACCTGGCGGTGTTCGCCAATTTTGCGCTCAACGGGCCGGGCACGTTTACCCAGCCGACGAGCATCACGAGCTTCAGCCTGATGAACGGGTCGAACTTGGTGGTCAGCGGCACGAATGGGCAGTCGGGCGACGCGTATTACCTGCTGCAAAGCACCAACCTGATGCTTCCGATCCGGCAGTGGAACACGGTGGGGACCGGCGTGTTAAGCGCCGACGGGCGGTTCACAATCACCTACACCAACGTGGTGACCGGCCGGCCACAGCAGTTCTACCGCCTGAGCAACACCAACAACAATCCCTAGCCCTCCGAGGCGAGCTCCGGCTATTTTTGCAGTTTATAGAACATCGTGCTGCCGTTGACGGAAAGCACGGCCTGCCATTGGCCATTGACGATTTGCGGCGTCGCACCGGCACCGGTCCAGTTGCCGCTGGCAAGATTGGTGGTGGTCAACACGGTGTAGCCCGCTGAGGCCAGCGGCCAGGATAAAGTGAACTGTCCGCCGTTGACGCTGGTGGCGACCACGGGACTGGCCGGGCTCAGGATTTGGCCGGCTCCCAACGCGTCGGTGGCGGCGATTTCGGTCGCGCTCAACGCACCGTTGTAGATGCGGAATTCGTCCAGCGTGAAATCCGGATAGGGATCAACGCTGTATAGCGAACGGCCGATCCAGCTATACGCATCGTTCACGGAACTGAGGCTGGTGGTGACCGCGCGGTTGATGGCCGAGAGCACGCCGTTGGTATAAATGGCCAGATACCCGGCGGGCGGGTTGAAGACAAAGGCCAGGTGGAAATTCGTGTGATAGCTGAAATCAATGCCGGTATAGGCGTTTTGTTCCGCCGAGTAGTTGCCATCCGTGATGGCAGCGCGCCCGCCCTGCGGGGCGCAGAAGATGTAGTTGTAGCCGGTGCCACCGCTGGACGTGCCGAAGCCGAAGAAAAAGCAGTTATTGGCCATTTGATCGGGGAACGTCACCCAGGTTTCAATGGTCACCGCTGCGTAATTGCTCAAGATGCCGGACGGCAACTGGACATACTGTTGCAGACCGGAGGCGAGTGTGAGCGTGCCCCCGCCAAAGGTGCCTCCCTGCGACAGTG
>Ga0302319_10001456_pt1 | contig 52801 bp, 38 predicted proteins | sample Bog_T0_2_FD_203319 | JGI IMG/M metagenome (GOLD analysis project Ga0302319, IMG submission 203319) | Peat permafrost microbial communities from Stordalen Mire near Abisko, Sweden - Bog_T0_2 | ecosystem: Environmental > Terrestrial > Soil > Wetlands > Peat | place: Sweden: Abisko, Stordalen Mire... | reverse complement strand
AGGCATTTCCTCGCAGGCTTGACGGCGGCAAGTTTTTCGTCACCGGCAGAAGCGTGGGTCGCCGCGCTGGTTGGAGCAGGCTGGGCCGCGAGCAGTGGGGTGACAAGGCCAAGATAAAAACAGGCTGTCACGGAGCCGGCAAAAGTCGAGCGTGTCATATTAAACGTCCCTTGTTGTTGCTCTGACCCACGACGCCAACCTTGATTGCCGGTGCATGGCCAATGCGGTTGATAATATTTGCCGCCAGACCGCCCGGGAGAACCGAAGCTGATCCGCTTTTCCGCTTGTCAATAAACCAACGCAATAATGCCCGGTTCTGATCCTGCGATGGGACCCTCGGAAACTACGCAGGCGGTGAAAAGACGCGGCCGACGCTGGTTGACCCCGGAGACATTGCCACGGCAAAATTATGAGTATTTTCCGAGTCTACGATTGTGGGCCGCCGCCGCCTACCATCTTCAATCCCAACCCTGCTGCGGTAACCCTCCACCTATGATGATTGCATTGAACCAATTCGCGACGAAATCGTTTGCACTGCAGGGGTGATTTATTTGGCCAAGCCGAAGCTGTTGTGTTGACCGGCCGATCTCGCCCGGATGCCGCTGCAGGCCTTGGCGCGAAATCAAACGTTGTAGGCACCGGCGAGGAAGCATGGCGGGACGAGATTACGTCACCACTCTAGACAATGCGGGGAAACCACCGGTCCAGCTGCCGAAAGCGCCTCATATTGAGCCGTCGAGCGGCCGCTTGATCGATGAACTGTGCATCAACACAATCCGCACATTGTCGATGGACGCCGTGCAGCAAGCAAATTCCGGCCACCCCGGTACGCCGATGGCTCTCGCCCCCGTTATTTACACTCTGTGGCAGCGCTTTCTACGCTTCGATCCAGACGATCCGATCTGGCCAAACCGCGACCGTTTCGTGCTGTCCAACGGCCACGCCTCGATGCTGCTCTATGCGATGCTGCATCTGAGCGGCGTCAAGGGGGTCAATGGCGAGCACCGGCGTTCCGGCGAGCTGGCAGTCACTCTCGATGACATCAAGCGTTTCCGGGAGATCGACAGCAAGTGCCCGGGACATCCTGAATATCATGTCACCACGGGCGTCGAGACGACAACGGGGCCGCTCGGCCAAGGCTGTGCGACAAGCGTTGGCATGGCGATCGCGGAGCGCTGGTTGGCGAAGCATTTCAATCGGCCGGACTTCACGCTGTTCGATTATGACGTTTACGCGATGTGCGGCGACGGCGATATGATGGAGGGCGTCACCAGCGAAGCAGCCTCGCTCGCTGGCCATCTGATGCTCGGCAACCTGTGCTGGATTTACGACAACAATGACATAACGATCGAAGGCCACACCGATCTTGCCTTCAGCGATGACGTCGCGGCGCGCTTCCTCGCTTATGGCTGGAACGTGACGCATGTCGGTGACGCCAACGATACGCAACGAATTGCGCAGGCGATCGAGACATTTCGAAGCGCCAACGACGCCCCCACATTGATCATCGTCGATAGTCATATTGGCTATGGCGCTCCGCATAAGCACGATACCAGCGCCGCGCATGGCGAGCCGCTCGGTGTCGAAGAGATTCGCCTTGCCAAGCGCAGCTATGGCTGGCCGGAGGATGCCAAATTTCTGGTGCCGGACGGCGTGCGTGAGCGCTTCCGCGCCGGCATAGGGGAGCGCGGCGGCGATCTTCGGGCCGCATGGTCTGCATGTATGGAGAGTTACCGCGCCAAGTATGCGGAGTTTGCCGATCAGCTTGATCGCATGCAGGAGGGCAAGCTCCCCGACGGCTGGGACGCCGATTTGCCCGGCTTCCCGGCCGATTCCAAGGGCGTTGCGAGTCGCGATTCATCCGCCAAGGTGCTGAACGCCGTCGCCCAACGCCTTCCTTGGCTGATCGGCGGTGCGGCGGACCTCGCGCCGTCGACTAAGACACGTCTGACGTTTGAGGCAGCTGGAGATTTAGAAGCCGAGAAATACGGCGGCCGAAATATGCACTTCGGCATTCGCGAGCACGCCATGGGCGCGATCGTGAACGGACTAGCATTGTCCAAGATCCGCGCTTACGGATCGACCTTTCTTATTTTTTCCGACTACATGAAGCCAGCGATCCGGTTGAGCGCGCTGATGCAGCTCCCGGCCGTCACCATCTTTACGCACGACTCGATTGGCCTCGGTCAGGATGGCCCAACACACCAGCCGGTCGAACAGCTCATCGCGCTGCGCACGATTCCCAACCTGATCACGCTACGCCCCGCCGATGCCAATGAAGTGGCCGAAGCCTGGCGCGTCATCATCGGACTAAAACATCAACCGGCATGCCTGGTACTGAGCCGGCAGCCGCTGCCGACCTTCGACCGTAAGCGTTACGCCTCGGCCGCGGGCGTTGCGCGTGGCGCCTACGTCATGGCGGATGCGGAAAGCGGCAAACCGGCCGTGATCCTGATCGGTACCGGAAGCGAGATCGCGCTCTGCGTCGATGTCTACGAGACGCTTAAGCAACAGGGGATCGCGGCGCGCGTGGTCAGCATGCCGTCGTGGGAATTATTCGAGCAGCAGGATCAGGCCTATCGCGATAGTGTGCTGCCGCCTGACATTACGGCACGCGTGTCGGTCGAGGCCGGTTCGGTCATCGGCTGGGACCGTTATGTGGGTACCGACGGTGCCAAAATCGGCATGCACAGTTTCGGTTCCTCCGCGCCGATCAAGGACCTGATGGTGAAATTCGGCTTCACGCCGGAGAAGGTGCTTGCCGCGGCCAAGGACCAAATCGCGAAATCCAAGAGGCATGCGGCATGAATCCTCTAAAGCAACTCGAAGCTTGCGGTCAGTCGCCATGGCTCGACTATCTTAAACGCAGCCTGATTGAGAAGGGCGATTTGCGCACGATGATCGAGCGCGATGGGCTCAAGGGCATCACCTCCAACCCCTCGATCTTCGAGAAGGCGATCGGTGAGAGCGACGAATATAAAGATGCGCTAAAGCAGTTCCAGGCGCAGGCCGACCACAGCATTTCCGAAATCTATGAGCATCTGGCGATTGCCGATATTCGCGCCGCCGCCGATGTTTTGCGGCCGGTGTACGAAAAGACACAGGGACGTGATGGCTATATCAGCCTGGAATGCTCGCCCTATCTCGCGAACGATACCGACGCCACAATCGCCGAGGCGTTGCGCCTTTGGAAGGCCGTCGAGCGCCCGAACCTGATGGTGAAGGTGCCGGCGACTCCGGCCGGCATCCCTGCGATACGGCTGCTGATCGGTCGCGGGCTCAACATCAACATCACCCTGCTTTTTTCAGTGAGCGTCTACGAGCAGGTGGTCGAAGCTTATATTTCCGGGCTTGAGGATTTGCAGCGAGCCGGCGGCGACGTTTCCAAGATCGGCAGCGTCGCCAGCATCTTCGTCAGCCGCATTGATGTCGCGGTGGACAAGCGCCTGGATGAGCTCGGCGACAAACGTGTGGCGGATCGGTTGCGCGGCAAAGTGGCGATCGCTAACTCCAAAATCGCTTACGTTCGCTACAAGGCGCTGTTCTCCGGGCCGCGTTGGCGGACCCTTGTCGAGTCGGGCGCGAAGACGCAACGGCTGCTCTGGGCCTCCACCAGCACCAAAAGTCCGGCCTACAAGGACACGATGTATGTCGAGGCGCTGATTGGCTGCGACACCGTGGACACGGTTCCGCCGGCGACCATGGACGCGTTCCGCGATCACGGCAACGCGACAGCCAACACCGTCGAGCAGGATGTTGCGGGCGCGCGTGCAATCCTCGCCGAACTGGAAAGTCACGGCATTCTGCTAAAGCAAGTCACGGACGATCTGGTTACAGAGGGCGTACAGCAGTTCGCGGATTCGTTCGACAAGTTGTTCGGCGCCATAGCGCGGCAGCGGCGCGAATTGCTGGATGGCGATCGCGCTCGCCTTGAAATTAGTCCAGGCTCTCCTGAGTTGAAGGCCGCCTTTGACAAGGAGATGGAAGCCTGGCGCGCGGGCGGGCGCATTCGACGGCTTTGGGACGGCGACAATTCGCTGTGGACCGGGACCGACGAGAATAAATGGCTCGGCTGGTTGAACATCGTCGAGCAGGAACTGGCCGATATCGATCGGCTGATCGCTTTTGCAAAAAACGTGAAGCAGCGTGGGTTTTCCGACCTTGTATTGCTGGGGATGGGAGGGTCGAGCCTGGGGCCGGAAGTGTTTGGCAATACGTTTGGGCCGCAGGCCGGCTGGCCACGCTTCCACATGCTGGACAGCACCGATCCGGCGCAGATCAAAACGATCGAGCAGGCGATCAATCTCGACAAGACGCTGTTCATCGTCTCGTCCAAATCCGGCAGCACGCTGGAGCCCAATATTTTCCTGGACTATTTCCTCGACCGCGTCGGTTCGGTGCGGGCCAAGGATAAGGTGGGCGAGCATTTCGTCGCGGTGACCGATCCGGGCTCGTCGCTGGAAAAACGTGCCAAGCAACTCGGCTTTGCTCATATCTTTTACGGTGCCTCCTCAATCGGAGGGCGCTATTCCGTGCTTTCGAAGTTTGGCTTGGTTCCGGCGGCGGCGATGGGCCTCGACGTAAAGCGCCTGCTTGAGACCGTGCAACCGATGCAACGAACTTGCGGCGCCGACGTGCCTCCCTCCGAGAACCCTGGCGTACAACTCGGTATCGCCTTGGGTGTCGCGGCGACACGATTTGGCAGCGACAAGGTAACGATCGTTGCTTCGCCCGCAATAGCTGACCTCGGCGCTTGGCTGGAGCAGCTTCTGGCCGAGAGCACCGGCAAGCAGGGGCGCGGGCTGATCCCGCTTGCCGATGAGCCGCTTACGTCGCCAGAGCATTATGGCGGCGACCGCTTCTTCGCTTATCTGGAACTCGACGGCCAGCACGATCCGTCGCAGCGCCAGGCAGTCGCGGCATTGGAAGAAGCAGGTCACCCGGTCGCGCGTATCAGAGTGAAAGATGCCTGGCACATCAGCCAGGAATTCTTCCGATGGGAGATCGCGGTCGCGGTCGCCGGCGCGATCATCGGCATTGACCCGTTCAACCAGCCGGATGTCGAGGCCAGCAAGGACAAGACACGCGCGCTGACTGACGATTATGAGAAGTCGCATAAGTTGCCCAAGCAAGAACCGGTGTTTCGTGAGAATGGTCTGGCTCTCTACGCCGACCCGCGCAACGCCGCGCAACTCGGCCGGCACAATACCCTTGTCGGCTACCTGAAAAGTCATTTCGGCCGTGTCAACGCCGGCGCAAAGTCGGGCGATTACGTCGCGATGCTCGCTTATATCGAGCGCAATGATCCGCACACGCGGACTTTGACGAAGATACGCGCGCGCATTCGCGACAAGACCCGCGCCGCCACTTGCCTTGGCTTCGGACCTCGCTTTCAGCATTCGACTGGGCAGGCCTACAAAGGCGGACCGAATTCCGGCGTGTTTCTGCAAATAACCTGCGACGACCCGGCCAACATAGATGTGTCCGGCCATTCCTACAGTTTCGGCGTCGTCAAAGCGGCGCAGGCCAGCGGCGATCTCGAAGTGCTAGTGGAACGCGGCCGCCGCGTATTGCGGGTCCACGTCAAGGATGTCGATGCGGGACTGGCCGAGTTGGCCCGCGCAACGGATGAAGCTCTCAATTAGAAATTTTTATAAGGAGTGAAGCAAATGCAGATGGGTATGATCGGTCTCGGAAAAATGGGCGGCAACATGTCTCGGCGCCTGATGAAGGCGGGACACCACTGCGTGGTCTATGCGCGAACCGCCAAGACGCGCGAAGCATTGGCCAAGGACGGTGCCACGGCGGCTTCCTCGATTGCCGATCTGGTGAAGAAGCTCGACGAAAAGCCGCGCGCCATTTGGCTGATGTTGCCTGCGGGCAAAGTCACCGAAGAGATGGTCGAGCAACTCGGCGGCCTCTTAGACCGCGACGACATCATTATCGACGGCGGCAATTCCTTCTACAAGCACGACATCAGCAACGCCAAAAAACTTGCGGCGAAGGGCATCCGCTACGTCGATTGCGGCACGTCCGGCGGCGTCTGGGGCATCGAACGTGGTTATTGCATGATGATCGGCGGCCCGAAGCAGGCGGTCGATTACCTCGATCCGATCTTCTCAGCACTCGCCCCAGGGCTCGGCGATATCCCGCGGACGGAAGGCCGCACGAAAGGCGATTCGCGCCCGGAGCGCGGCTACATCCATGCCGGTCCGTCAGGCGCCGGGCACTTCGTCAAAATGGTGCATAACGGCATCGAGTACGGAATGATGCAGGCCTACGCCGAAGGCTTCGACATCCTGCGCAACAAGGATTCTAAGGACCTGCCCGAGGACGAGCGCTTCACGCTGAACATGCCGGATATCGCTGAGGTGTGGCGGCGCGGCAGTGTCATCTCATCGTGGCTTCTCGATCTTGCCGCCGCCGCGCTAATAAAAGATCCGCAGCTGAAGGGTTTCTCCGGATTCGTCCAGGATTCGGGCGAGGGTCGCTGGACTGTCGAAGCGGCGATCGAGGAAGCGGTTCCGGCAAACGTGCTTGCCACCGCGCTCTTCGCTCGATTCCGCTCGCGGCGGGACCACACCTTCGGCGAAAAGGTCCTCTCGGCCATGCGCTTCGGCTTTGGCGGGCACATCGAGGGCAAGGAGCCCATTGACCCGGAACCAAAGCCGGAAAAATCACAAGGTCATTCGGCGGCAAATATCGCCGCGGAGTAGCGCCATGCTCGACAAGCAGACCAGGATATCGCCGCCGGTCCAAGTGGCGGAGTCGCCACCCCGGCGTCAGGCCAAACCGGCCGACCCTTGCGCCATGGTCATCTTTGGCGCCAGCGGCGATCTGACCAAGCGGCTGGTCATTCCGGCACTCTATAATCTGGCGCGCACGAAAATGTTGCCGGAGAATTTTGTGCTGATCGGCAACTCCCGCGCGAAAGAAACCGCGGAAAGCTGGCGCGCGCACCTTCATGACATGCTTGAAAGTTTTGTCGGCAACGCCGCCGCGGAGTTCGATATCGATCATATCGACGAGGCTGTATGGAAATGGCTTGCGGAAAAGATGGTCTATATCCCGGGCGACTCGACGAAGCCCGAACTGTACGAGAAGCTTCGCAGCGCTCTTGACGATGCCGAAAAGAACCATGGTACTCGGGGCAATGTCATCTTTTACCTCGCGGTCGCCGATCGGCTCTTTGGCACTGTGGTGGATGAGCTGGCAAAGGCGAAGCTAACCGACCAGACCGCCGATCAAAACGGCAAACCTAATTTTTGGCGCCGCGTGGTGATCGAAAAACCATTCGGCCATAGCCTGAAATCTGCGCGCGAGCTGAATGCCAGTATTCTGCAAACCATCGACGAAGACCAGATCTTCCGCATCGACCACTTTCTCGGAAAGGACACGGTCCAGAGCATTATGGCGTTTCGTTTCGCCAATGGACTGTTCGAGCCGATCTGGAATCGCGATCGGATCGATCATGTGCAGATCACCGTGTCGGAAACGGTCGGCGTGGAAAAGCGCGGCAAGTTTTACGAGGCGACCGGCGCGCTACGCGACATGGTCCCGAATCATGTGATTTCGTTGCTCTCCATGGTGGCGATGGAGCCGCCGACCGGCTTCGACGCCGCCGCGATCCGTTCAAAGAAATCCGAAGTGCTGGCCGCGATGCCGGCTGTCAAGTCGGCGCGGGCGGTGCGCGGTCAATATGGCGCCGGCACGGTACTGGACAAGAAAGTGAAAGCCTATCGCCAGGAGCCCGATGTAGCGCCAGATTCGGATATCGAGACCTATGTCGCCATGCAGCTTGAAGTCGATAATTGGCGTTGGGCCGGCGTGCCATTCTACATCCGCACCGGCAAGCACATGACGGCGCGCAATACCGAAATCGCGATCCGCTTCAAGCAGGCGCCATTTACGGCGTTCCACGACACGCCCGTCGATGCCCTGAGGTCAAACTGGCTGGTCCTGCGCATCGCGCCGGACGAGGGTATTTCGCTTCAGTTCGAGGTCAAGCGCCCTGGGCCAGTGATGGATCTCGCCGCGGTGAAGATGGATTTCCGCTACGACGATTGGTTTCCGAAGGAGCCCAATGTCGGATACGAGACGCTGATCTACGACATAATGTGCGGCGACCAGACGTTATTCATGCGCGCCGACATGGTCGAGCAGGCTTGGCGCATTGTGCAACCGGTGCTCGACGCGTGGGCTGATGATCGTCCGGCGGAACTGCCGGCCTATAAGGCGGGAAGTGCCGGACCGAGCGAAGCCGATGCGCTTTTGGAGCGCGATGGCCGGCGCTGGCGTCCGATTAGCGGGACCCACACTGATAAATCGTCATGACTGCACCCCCCCGAATTCCTTCCGCTAAAATTTCCGCCGTTGTCTCGGACGTTGACGGTACGCTGGTGACCGACGACAAGATATTGACCGCGCGCGCCCAGGCTGCGGTGGCGAAGCTACGCGCTAACGGGATTATTTTTACCATCATAAGCAGTCGTCCCGCGCGCGGCATGCGCGGGCTGATCGGTCCCCTCGGTGTCACGACGCCGATCGGGTGCTTCAATGGGGGCGTCATCGCAACGGCCGATCTTTTAGTAATAAGCGAGCACCTCCTCTCGCGTGACGTCGCGAGGCGTTCGTTAGAGCTGCTTGACGCCGAAGGCGCGCAGCCTTGGGTGTTTGCCGGCCAGGACTGGCTGGCGAGTCATTCTGACGGGCCGTATGTCGGGCGCGAAGAGCGCACTGTCGGGTTTCAGCCAGCCGTGGTGGAAGATTTCGCACCGTTCCTGGACACGGCGGCCAAGATTGTCGGCGTCAGCGCGGACTTCGAACGTCTTGCGCAGTGCGAGCGCGATGTACGCGCTGCCTTGGCCGGTCAGGCGACCGTTGCGCGTTCGCAGCCCTACTACCTCGATATTACTCATTTGCAGGCTAATAAGGGCGAAGCGATATCGACTATCGCGAAATTGCTGGCGGTTCCGCTGGCGGAGATCGCGGTCATCGGCGACGGCCGCAACGATGTCGCGATGTTCGAGCGTAGCGGTCTCAGCATAGCGATGGGCAATGCCAGCCCGGAGGTGCAGCGGGCCGCGGACTTCGTGACGGAGAGCAATCGCGACGACGGTTTCGCCAATGCGATCGACCGATTCATCCTCGGTGGTGAGCGGTCGAACCGGCGGATTGCGGTCGCCCGCGCTGCAGGCCGCGCATAACCATGACAAAGCAAGATCTCACCAACGCAAAAATATCGCTCGTGCTCGCCGATGTCGATGGCACGCTTCTCACGACCGAAAAAGTGCTGACCTCGCGCGCGGCGGATGCGGTCAAGGACCTCGGCGCCGCCGGAATTGCCTTTGCGATCACTAGCGGCAGGCCGCCGCGCGGCATGGCAATGCTGATAGCTCCCTTGGCCCTGCGGACCCCGATTGCCGGCTTCAACGGCGGCGTCTTTGTCCATCCCGACCTTTCGGTGATCGAGAGCCGGGTGCTTGACCCGGCGACGGCCAAGAAAACCGTGGAGCTTATCCTCAATCAGGGGCTGGACGCCTGGGTCTATACGGCGGACGAATGGTTGGTGCGCAATCTGGACGCGCCACATGTGGCACGCGAGGCCTGGACGGTGAAGTTCGACGCGAAGGTGGTGCCGGCGTTCACCGACGCGCACCTCGCACGCGCGGTGAAGATCGTTGGCATCTCTGACGATCTCGCTCTGGTTGCCGCTTGCGAGAAGCTGGCGCAGAAAACCCTGGGGGAGAAGGCGAGCGCCGCGCGTTCGCAGCCCTATTATCTCGACGTGACACACCCGCAGGCGAACAAGGGCGCGGTCGTCGCCACTCTATCCAAGATTTTGAATATTCCTCCCGCGCAGATCGTCACATTTGGCGACATGCCAAACGACGTCCTTATGTTCAGCAAAAGCGGTTTTTCCATCGCCATGGGCAATGCCAGCGACGAGGTGAAGGCGCAGGCGAGCGCGGTGACCGACAGCAACGAAGATGAAGGCTTCGCCAAGGCGATTCGAAAATTTGTTCTCTGCCAGGCCGTCGCATGACGCTCCTGACATGGATGTGGATGCATTGCGCCTGGTGTTTCGCCGGCGTGCGGTCACGAGGAGATGGATGATGGGAATTGATCCGAGACCACGGCGCGTATGGTCCGCCGCGCTTGCTAACACCGTCATCAAACCGGTCATCGCCGTTGTCATGGGCGTCTCTGGCTCCGGCAAAACTACGGTTTCTGTCCTGCTTTCTGCCGCGCTCGGTTGCCAATTCCAGGAAGGCGACGATCTGCATCCGGCTGCGAACGTGGAAAAAATGCACAGCGGCACGCCGTTAACGGACGCAGATAGGTTGCCATGGCTGCATAAGATCGCCGAAGAAATCGATGGCTGGCGCAAGCGCGGCGAATCCGGCGTGCTCACCTGTTCGGCGCTCAAGCGCTCCTACCGCGACATCATCATCGGCAACCGCTCTGACGTGACGCTGGTCTATCTCAAAGGCTCACACGACCTCATCCACAGGCGAATGGCCGCGCGGCATGAGCATTTCATGCCGGTGGCTCTGCTCGACAGCCAGTTTGCGACGCTGGAGGAGCCGACACCGGATGAGCATCCGATCACCGTCGATGTCGGCGCCAAGCCAATCGAGATCGTCACCGAGATCGTGCATCAAATGGAAGAACGGCAAGCCGGCGGTCAAAGCAACAAACTCTTATCGAGAGGACGTGCGTCATGACATCAATCCATCCCGGCCAGTTGCCGATCCCCGCTCGAAATGACGGCAACACGCCAAAAAGCACAGCCTCCGCCCGGCGCATCCCCAAGCTACGCTGGGGTATCGGCGCGTTGCTCGGCGTCGGCGTGCTGATCAACTATTTTGACAGGATCAATCTGTCCGTGGCCGCGCCACAGCTGCAGCACGAATTCCATCTCACCGATGGCGAGCTGGGCTGGCTGTTCAGCGGCTTCTTCTGGTCCTACGCGCTGCTACAGATACCGACCGGCATGATCCTCGATCGCTTCGGCGTCACCTGGGTCAATCGCATCAGCACGTTTTTCTGGTCTGTCGTCTCGGCCGCGACCGCTTTCACCGGCGGATTTGGCGGTATCCTCGGCGCCCGCATCCTGCTTGGCGTGGCCGAGGCGCCGGGCTTTCCTGCGAGTTCGAAGGCCACAGGGTATTGGTTTCCGCGTCAGGAACGGGCGCTGGCGACGTCGCTCTTCGACGCCGCGGCAAAGTTTTCCAATGTCATCGGTGTGCCGCTGGTTGCGCTGGCGGTCGTCAATTTCGGTTGGCGTTGGGGATTCGGCATCACCGCTCTACTGAGTTTTTTCTATTTTATCGCTTTCCTCATCATCTACCGCGATCCGAGCAAGCATCCGCGACTGAGCGCGGAAGAGCGTGAATACATTCGCGCGGGTGGGGCGACGCCGGAAGGTCCGGCGCAAAGCGGCGAGGTTGCGATGCTGGGCTACCTGCTGCGAAATCGAAAAGTGTGGGGCCTGACGATTGGTTTCGCGGCCTATGGTTACTCGTTCTATTTGTTCCTGACCTGGCTGCCGAATTATCTCGTCGAGACGATGCACATGAGCATCCTGAAATCCGCAAGTTTCACGGCGATCCCGTGGGCCTGTGCCACGGTTGCCGATCTCGTCGTCGGCGGCTGGCTAATCGACCACCTGATCGCGCGCGGCTACGACGAAACGCCGGTCCGCAAGACCGTGCTCGTGTGTGGCATGCTGCTCGGCCTCGCGGTGTTTGGCGCCACCTTTACAACCAACCCGGTCTGGGCGGTCGTCTGGATATCGGTCGCGCTAAGCGGCTTGGCCGCGGCGGCGCCGGTAGGCTGGTCGATTCCGTCGCTGATCGCGCCGCGCGGCGGCACTGGCACCATCGGCGGCATCATGAATTTCTTGAACAATATGATGGGCGTCGTGGCGCCGGTGACGACGGGATACATCGTCGGCGCTACGCACTCGTTTACCGGCGCATTCATGACCGCGGGTGTTGTGCTGATCATTGGCATCATTGCCTATGTCTTTCTTCTCGGCGACTTTGTGCCAATTGCCGACCCGCCGGCGAAAGAGTCTGCAAAATGATGATGGCCCGGACCGGCACAATTCCGATTCGGCATGGCGTTGGTCGTGCCGGGACGCGGCCAATTGTCGTCGCGCCGTCGATCTTGTCGGCGGATTTAGGGCATCTCGCCGACGAGGTCCGTGCCATCGACGCGGCCGGTGCCGACTGGATCCATATCGACGTGATGGACGGGCGTTTCGTGCCGAATATCACGTTCGGGCCTGCGATTGTCGCAGCCGTGCGACGCTACACGCAAAAACCGCTCAACGTGCACCTGATGATCGTTGAGCCGGAGCGCTATCTCTCCGCCTTTGCCAAGGCCGGCGCCGATCACCTCTTGGTTCACGCGGAGTTGTCGGCGACGGCCCACCTCCGCGCGGTGCTCGCGCAAATCCGCGATCTTGGAAAAAAGGCCGGCGCCGTTCTCGACCCGGCGAGCCCGATCGAACTGATCGAATACGTCTTGCATCTCTGCGATATCGTTCTTGTCATGACCGTTAATCCCGGATTTAGCGGCCAGAAATTCCTGCCGGAGATGCTGCCAAAGATTCGCCGTCTGCGCGAGATATGCGACGCGCGCGGTCTCGATCCGTTCATTGAGGTTGACGGCGGAGAAAATCGTGAAACCGCAGGGCAGGCGATCGAGGCCGGCGCAAACGCCATTGTCGCGGGGTCTGCAATATTCGGATCGCAGGATTATGCGGCCGCGATTGCCGTCATCCGAGACGCCGCTCGCCCGCAGGCTGAAAGGGCGCTCGCATGATCGGCGCGTCGGAGGCGAAATTGGAAATTTTCACCGATGCGGGAGCTCTGTCACGTTGGGTTGCTGCATGGCTGCTCGACTTGGCCCTGGCGAAAGAAGGTACTTTTGCCGTCTGTTTGTCCGGCGGCTCGACCCCTCAGGGGCTTTATGAGCGTCTCGCTGACGCGCCCTGTCGCGATGCCTTCCCCTGGTCGCGCACGCATTGGTTCTGGGGAGATGAACGATTTGTGCCGCACGATGATACTTTAAGCAACTACCGGATGGCGCGTGTGGCACTATTGTCGCGCGCGCCGATCCCGCCGGCGAATATCCATCCGATTCCAACCGAGGGACTAACCCCTGACGCCGCCGCATCGCAATACGAACGCCAACTGAAATCCTTCTACGGCGCGGAGCATCTCGACCCGTCGAAGCCGCTGTTCGACGTGAACCTTCTTGGGCTGGGCTTGAACGGGCATACAGCTTCGTTGTTTCCCGGTAGCCCCGCGCTGGCAGAACGCGAAAAGTGGGTCGCCGCCGTCATCGGCGCCAAGCCGGAAGCGCGTATCACGTTGACGTATCCTACGCTCGAGAGCAGCCGGCATGCGGCATTTCTGATCGAGGGAGACGAGAAGCGGGCGATATTTAAACGGCTTCGCCATGGCGACGAAAGCCTGCCGGCCGCGCGTCTCCACCCGACCGGCACCTTGTGGATGTTTGCCGATGCTGCCGCGGCCGGCTGAGGGAGACCGATCATGGCGGTCAATTTCAGTTGCGACCTTGCCGGTGCTTCCTCGGCGCTGCCCCACTTCTGGGAACACACCATCGGCAGTGGTCATGCGCCGCTGGCGTTGCGGGCGGACTGGCAGGCGCAAATGCGCCGCTCGCACGACGAGCTCGGATTCGGCCACGTGCGCATGCACGGCCTTTTGGGCGACGACATGGGCACGCTGGTCGGCGAGGGCGACAGGCTGTTCTACTCGTTCTTCAACGCGGACCAGATCTTCGACTTCCTGCTTTCGATCGGCATGAAGCCGTTCGTCGAGCTGAGCTTCATGCCCAGTATCCTGGCGTCGGGCGACAAGACGGTTTTCCATTATCGTGGCAACGTCACTCCGCCAAAGGATTACGCCCAATGGGCGATGCTGATCCGCAAGCTTGTCGCTCATTGGGTCGAACGCTACGGCCTGGCCGAAGTTCGCCAATGGTTTTTCGAAGTCTGGAACGAGCCTAACCTCGACGCTTTCGGCAGCGGCAAACAGGAAGATTATTTCAAGCTCTATCGCTATACCGTCGAAGCAATCAAATCGGTCGACAGCGCACTGAAAGTGGGAGGTCCCGCGACCGCGGCGAACGCCTGGATCGACGATTTCATCGGGTTTTGTAAGCAAAACGGGCTGCATGCCGATTTTATCAGCACGCATCATTATCCGACCGACGCCTTCGGCGAGCCTGGCGATGACACCGAAGCGCAATTGTCGAAAAGCCGGCGCAGCGTGCTGCGCGACGAAACGCGCGAGGTGCGCCGCAAGGCCGGCGACCGCCCCGTCTACTACACGGAATGGTGCACGTCTTCCAATCCGCGCGATCCGATGCACGACGAGCCCTATGCCGCGGCATTCATCACCAAAACCATCATGGAAGCGAACGGTCTGGTTCAGGGCTACAGCTATTGGACTTTTTCCGACATTTTCGAGGAAAACTATTTTCCGTCGGTGCCGTTCCAGGGCGGCTTCGGCCTGCTCAACATTCACGGCATCGCCAAGCCGGCCTACCGCGCCTACGAATTGTTACACGCACTCGGTACCGAAATGATGACGGTCGAAGGTGCGCATCCGACGGTGGACGCGTGGGTTGTTCGCGGCGCGGGGTCGGCGACGGTCCTTCTCACTAACTACGCGCTGCCGCGTCATCCGATCGCCGTGGAAACGGTCCACCTTAAACTTGATAATGCCGGGGCCGCGAAAGGGGCCACGATCCGCCGGATCGACAAGGAGCATGCCAATGCCAAAGGACGCTGGCAGGAGATGGGGTCTCCGGATTATCTCAATGCGGCGGTCGTGGCGGAGCTCAACGCTGTGTCACGCTGCGAGCCGGAATCGAACGCGTTCGAATTTGAGGACGGCGCGGTGGACTTCGAAGTCACTTTGCCGCCGCTCTCGGTGGCTGCCGTGACCTTCGAATTTTCGGCGCGCGACGGTGATTGACCAGCCCGCTCAATCGGATGAAGAATTGTTGGATCGATTCCAGCGCGCGGCATTCGGTTATTTTCTGGAGCAATATAATCCAGAGAACGGATTGGTGGCCGATACCAGCCGCGCGGGCTCACCCTGCAGCATCGCAGTCGTGGGTTTCGCACTGTCGTGCTATCCGGTGGGCGTGGAGCGTGGCTGGATGGCGCGCGCGGACGCGGCGTCGCGCACCCTCGTCACGCTGCGCTTTTTTTGCGACAGCGAGCAAAGCGAACAGCCGGACGCAACCGGCCATAAGGGCTTCTATTATCATTTTCTCGACATGAAGACCGGTCAGCGCGTCTGGCAGTCGGAAGTCTCCCTGATCGACACCACGTTGTTGCTCGCGGGGGTGCTGACGGCAAGCGTGTATTTCGATAAGGAAACACAAGTCGAAAATGAGATTCGCGAACGCGCCGCCGCGATTTACGGGCGTATCGATTGGCAATGGGCGCGAGGCGGCGTGGCCACGGTGCGGCAGGGATGGAAGCCGGAAAGCGGATTTATACATTATGGTTGGGATGGCTATGACGAAGCGATCATTCTCTATGTTCTTGGCCTCGCGTCGCCGACCCATCCGCTTCCGGAGCACTGCTACATTGGATGGACTGCGACCTATCAGTGGGAAAACATCTACGATTACGAGTTCCTTTACGCGGGTCCGCTCTTTATTCATCATTATTCCCAGGCTTGGATTGATTTTTCCGGCATACGCGATCGCTTCATGCGCGAGAAAAAGAGCGATTATTTCGAAAACAGCCGGCGCGCCATAAATGTCCAGCGCGAATACGCAAGGCGGAATCCGTTTAGCTTTAAGGGCTACGGCAAGGATTGCTGGGGCATCACGGCGAATGACGGGCCTGGCTTCAAGACGCTTAAGATCGGCGGCCGCGAGCGCAGTTTCCTCGGTTATGCCGCGCGCGGTGTTCCTTACGGCCCTGACGACGGCACAATCGACCCGTGTGCGGCCGTTGCCTCGCTGCCGTTTGCGCCTGAGCCTTCCTTGCTGGCGCTGCGTCACTTTTGCGCACGCTACCCGGACATGATCCGGGGTGACCGATTGCCAAGCAGCTTCAATCCGACCTTGCCGGGCAATGGGCCGTCCGGCTGGATCTCCGAAGGCTACTTCGGGCTCGACCAGGGGATCATTGTCCTGATGATCGAGAACTATCGCTCAAGGCTGATTTGGAAATTGATGCGGCAATGCCCTCACATTGACAAAGGGTTGCGTCGTGCCGGTTTCACCGGCGGGTGGCTATCATGACGCATTCTTCCGAGCAGCGAGAGCATGCCGTGCCGCGCGATCAAACGGCGCCAAGCGAACCGCCGGACGACCGTTTCCATCGCGCGCTCTTGGACGATGTCCATCCGCCCACTTGGACCAATCCAAAATCGAAGGACAAATACAATCTCGTCATAATTGGTGCCGGGCCAGGCGGAGTGACGGCGGCACGCGAAGCCGCTGCGCTCGGCGCAAAGGTCGCGCTTATTGAACGGAATTTCATCGGCGGAGATCGCTTGAACGTCGGTTGTATTCCGTCGAAGGCAATCATCCGCACGGCTCGCCTTTATGCCGAAATGCGCAACGCGGGTAATGTGGGGGCACAGGTACCGGACGACATCGCTATCGGCTTCCCGAATGTGATGGAGCGGATGCGGCGGGTTCAGGCCCGCCTCAGCCGGAGCGACTCGGCGCGCCGGCTGAGCGAGTCGGGTGTCGATGTGTATTTCGGCGAAGCGCGCTTTGCCGGGCCCGATACGGTCGAGGTGGCCGGCGGCAAACTGCGATTTCGAAAGGCGCTCATTGCCACCGGTGCGCGGCCACTGACCCCGCCAATTCCGGGGCTGGCCGAAGCCGGGTATTTGACCAACGAGAATGTCTTCAATCTGACCGAATGCCCGCGCCGTCTGCTGGTGATCGGCGGCGGTCCGCTCGGTTGCGAATTGGCGCAGGCGTTTTGCCGGTTCGGCGCGCACGTCATCATCGCGCAAGACGACCCGATGTTCCTGCCTGGGGAGGAGCGTGACGCGGCGCAGCTTCTTTCGGATTCCCTGGCGCGCGACAGCGTCGAAACCCATCTCAATACCTCCGTGGTCGCAGTTCGCAGCGAAGGCACCCAAAAGGTTGTCGATCTCGTTTGTGCCGGCGACAAATTCAGCGTTACCGTCGATGAGGTCCTGGCCGGCATCGGCCGTGCGCCCAACGTCGAAGGCATGAATCTCGAAGCCGCCGGCGTCCGTTACGACACCGAGAAAGGAATTCATGTCGATGATTTCCTGCGGACCAGCAACCGGCGGATCTACGCGGCGGGCGATGTGTGCCTCGAATATAAGTTCACCCATGCGGCTGAAGCCTCGGCGCGAATCGCCGTGCGGAATGCGCTGTTCCTCGGTCGCAAGCGGCTGAGTGCGCTGACGATCCCCTGGTGCACCTATACCGATCCGGAGATCGCGCATATCGGACTTTACGTTCGGGAGGCGCGCGAGAGCGGCATTCCTGTCACGACATTCACGATCCTGATGCACGACGTCGACCGCGCCGTGACCGATGGCGAAGAGGACGGATTTGTGAAGATTCATGTGCGACAGGGCAGCGATCGAATTCTCGGCGCCACCGTCGTCGCCCGCCATGCCGGGGAAATGATCAATGGCATCTCGCTTGCGATCACCTCGGGTATCGGTTTGAGCGCGCTCGCGAGAGTCATTCATACCTATCCGACGCAGGCCGACGCGATAAAAATGGCGGCGAAGGCTTACAATCGAACGCGCCTAACGCCATTCGTCAAATCTTTGACCGGTCGCTGGTTGGCATGGCGCCGGCGTTGACCGGATCTTGGGTGAGCCCAATATGCAAGGGCGGGAACTTTTTCTGAACTCGTCCGTTATTGTGATGAGCTTCGACCGGTTCTACTCGGACCTCTTTTCTCGTAGGATCTTCGAATTGAGGCCGCCTCTATTGGCGGCCTCTTTTATTGGCAATGGCCGCGCACGACACGAAGTACCGATTTGGACGATGCTTACGTCGGGATCCATGCCTATATGTGATCCTGCCGGTGTTGCTGAAATGCGAACCTGAATCGTTCCGCTACCCCGGTACCCTCGCGATCTTCCCAATTTTCGAGGCGGCGAGGTGCACTTGACCAGTTTGTTTTCAAAATTTCTTTCGAGGCTGGCAGCAGCGCCGCCGTGGGCCGACGGCGAGGTCATTCGAGAAGAGCTCTTCAGCGTCGAGCGTCTGGAACAGCACGCCGGGAGTTTAGCTGCCGCTCAATCGGTCAGTTCGCAGCCGGAGAAGGGGCTGCCGCTTTCGACGCGGATTCGAGACAACGATAAAGTCCTGCTGGAGGTGTACCGCGTTATCGCAGCCGCAATCGCCGATAAGCGGCCGATAACCCCCGCGGCCGAATGGTTGATCGACAATTTCCATCTCGCGGAAGACCAGATCCGCGAAATCAGAACCGATCTGCCGCCCAGCTATTATCATCAACTTCCAAAACTGGCGGAAGGTCCGTTCGCGGGCTATCCGCGAATCTTCGAAGTAGCTTGGGCGTTTGTTGCCCATACCGACAGCCGTTTTGAAGCGGAAATGCTTCAACGATTCGTCGTGGCATATCAGCAAGTCCAGCCATTAACGATCGGGGAGTTGTGGGCGCTCGCAATCACTATTCGCTTCGTGCTGGTAGAAAATCTACGGCGTCTGGCCGACTTGATCGTCGGTAGCCAGACCTCACGCGACACCGCCGACGCTTTTGCCGACCGTCTACTCGGGCTCGGCAGCAGGTCGCCCGAGCCGGCTGCCATTGTCTCGCAACGGTTTGCTGACGCGCCGCTGACGCGGTCATTTGCCGTCCAACTCGTTCAACGGTTGCGCGATGAGGATCCGGCGACGACTCCGGCTTTGCTATGGCTGGACAAGCGGTTGGCTTCACAAAATATCACCGCGGACGAAATCGTGCGCGAGGAGCACCGCAGGCAGGGTGCAGCTAACGTCACGATCCGCAATATTGTTACCAGCATGCGGCTTATCTCGGAGCTAGATTGGACCGAGTTCTTCGAAAGCGTCAGTCTGGTCGATGTGGCGCTTCGAGCGGGCAGCGATTTCGGCGACATGGACTTCCCGACCCGGGACCGCTATCGCCGGGCGATCGAAGACCTCGCTCGTGGATCGGCTCATTCGGAAATCGAAGTTGTTCGTGCGGCGATCCAAATTGCAAGCCGCGTGGAAGGTGGCGTGCAAACCGCGCTGGATCGTCGGCGCGATCCCGGCTTCTATCTCATTGGGCAGGGACGCCGCGCGTTCGAGAAAAAGCTCGGCTTTCACGCTCCGCTCAGGGATTGGCTGGTTCGCGCCGGCGCGGCTGCCGGAGTATTCGGCTACTTGGCGGCGGTGGCATTGGCGGCGGCGGCGCTTCTCGCCCTCGCTTGGTGGGCAATAATCCCGGACGGAGTCCGCGAATGGTATGTCCTGGCGTTGGCGTTCTTGGGTTTATTCAGTGCCACGGATGCCGCGATTACGCTCGTGAATCGCGCGGTTACCGATCGATTCGGGCCGGCAGTCCTACCCGGCCTCGCGCTTCGTGACGGCGTGCCGCTGGAGCTTCGTAGCATCGTCGTCGTGCCGACTCTCCTGACGAATACTGCGGCGATCGATGAGCTTATCGAGCGGCTGGAAATCCATCATCTCGCCAGCCAGGATGGCGATATCCGTTTCGCATTGCTGTCCGACTGGACCGACTCGATCGCCGAACATGCGGCTGCCGACGATGAATTGCTGGGCGCGGCCATAGAGGGGATAGGCCGCCTCAACGACAGATATGGACCGGCCGCGGATGGGCCACGATTTCTATTATTGCATCGCCGGCGGCTTTGGAACGAAAGCGAAGGCAAATGGATCGGATGGGAACGCAAGCGCGGCAAGCTGCACGAGTTGAACCGGCTGTTGCGCGGCGCCACCGACACTACATTTTTGAGTATCGGAGGCGAGTTGCCACTTGTGCCGCCAGGTGTGCGTTACGTCATTACCTTAGACACCGACACGCGTCTGCCCATTGGCGCGGCCAAGCGCCTGATCGGAAAAATGGCTCATCCCCTCAATTGGCCAAAGCTCGATCCGGTTTCCCTTCGGGTGATCGAGGGCTACGGCGTGCTGCAGCCGCGCGTGACGCCATCGCTTCCGACGGCGCGCGACGGCTCGCTTTATCAGCGCGTGTTCTCGAGCCCGACCGGCATCGATCCCTACGCGGCCGCCGTATCGGACGTCTATCAGGATCTGTTTGAGGAAGGCTCCTATAGCGGCAAGGGTATTTATGAGGTCGATGCCTTCGAGGCCGCGCTTACGAACCGAATTGCGGAAAACGCCGTTCTGAGCCACGACTTGCTGGAAGGGATATTCGCCCGTGCGGGTCTGGTATCCGATGTCGAGGTCTTCGAGGATTTTCCGTCGCGTTACGATGTCGCCGCGTCGCGCCAGCATCGATGGGCGCGCGGCGATTGGCAATTGCTGCCATGGATCGTTGGGCGCAGGCAGTCCGTTGGCCGCAAAAACATTCCGCCGTTAGGCCGATGGAAACTCACGGATAATCTTCGCCGCACGCTAATGGCACCGGCAACCTTCCTTGCCTTGGTGGTCGGATGGGGAGTTCTGCCACCGCTAGCGGCGGCGTTATGGACTGGCTTTGCGCTCCTTCCATTGTTGTTGAATGCGTTCCTTCCACTGGTCGGCCGCGTTGTCCCGCGGCGATCTGGAATTACCAGCGGCAGCCACTTTCGCGCCTTCCGCCAGGACCTCACAATCGCATTGCTGCAGTTCGGACTGCAAGTAGCGCTAGCCGCGCATCAGGCATGGCTTATGACCGACGCCATTGCCCGGACTTTAACGCGCTTGCATCGGCGCCGGCGACTATTGGAGTGGACGACCGCGGCGGCGGCCGGAGCCGATCGTAAGCTCGGGGTCGTAGGATTCTACGGGCTGATGGTCGGCGGGCTGGTGCTGGCCGTCGCGGCAATTCCTGTCGTTGCTTACGCAAATCATGGGTCCTGGTGGATCGCTATTCCGTTAATCGGCGCCTGGGTACTTTCGCCGGCCATCGCCTCGTCGGTTAGCCGGGCGCCGCGCGCCGATGAAGTCAAGCTGTCCGAACTGGAGATCCATGGCCTGCGGCTAACCGCGCGGCGCACTTGGCGTTTCTTCGAAACATTCGTGACGGCAGATGACCATATGCTTCCTCCCGACAATTTTCAGGAGGACCCACTGCCGGTTGTCGCCCATCGCACCTCACCGACAAATCTCGGCCTTTATTTTCTCTCGATTCTGGCCGCGCGCGATTTCGGTTGGCTCGGCCTCACCTCGACCGTCGATCGATTGGAAGCTACGCTTCGGACAATGAGTAAGCTGGAGCGATTCCGCGGGCACTTCTATAATTGGTACGATACGCGCGACCTTCGTCCGCTCGATCCGAAATACGTCTCATCGGTCGACAGCGGAAACCTTGCTGGCCATCTGATCGCGGTACGCAGAGCCTGCCGCGAAATGTTGGCCGCGCCGGTGATCGGTCAGGGGATGTTTGCAGGTATTGCCGACGCCGTGGCAATTGCGCGGACGTCTTTGGAGCCAGCGAGCTCCGATTCCCGATTGCCTGAGTCTGTCACCGCGCAGTTCGAGGCTTTGCTCGCGGAAATTGCCGCGTCGTTGCAATTGCAAGCTCAATCGCCGATCGAATCCGCCGCCTATTTGGCGCGTTTAACGCAACAGTGCGAGGCGATTTCTAATCTCGCGCAAACAATTGCTGAGGACCGCATCGGCGACCCATTTCGCAAAACGGATGCTGGCGCTTGGTCCGCGGCAATCATGTCTTGCGTGCAAGATCATCGGCGCGATGTCGATGAGTTGTTGCCGTGGCTGCTTCTTGCCGGCGGTTCGGCATCGCCGATGCCAGGTTTGCAAGACCTGCCGGATCATTGTCATTCATCGATGGAAAAATTGATCGAACAAAAATCAGCCGGTGCCGGTGAGACCGCCCGGCTGAGTTGCCTACTTGCGGCCCTGGAACAGTCGGCGGTTCATGCGCAAGCGCTGATAATCCGCATTGAAAATATCGAACATGCTGCCGGCCAAATGTTTGACGAGATGGAGTTCGGGTTTCTTCTTGACCCCGAAAGGCAATTGCTCTCGATCGGCTTTCAGGTCGCGGAGGGTGTCCTGGATCCCAGTTGCTACGATCTGTTGGCCTCCGAAGCGCGGCTCGCGAGCTTCGTCGCGATTTCAAAAGGTGAAATCGCACCGAAGCATTGGTTTAAGCTCGGCCGCGCGGTCACCCCGATCGGCCGCGGATCGGCGCTGATCTCATGGTCGGGTTCGATGTTTGAATATCTCATGCCCGAATTGGTTATGCGTGAGCCTGCCGGTAGCCTTTTGCACCAGACCGCGCGGCTAATTGTCAGCCGGCAAATCGAATATGGCGATCAACGCGGTGTGCCATGGGGAATTTCGGAGTCGGCGTATAATTTTCGCGATCTCGAACTGACATATCAATATTCGAATTTCGGCGTTCCCGGCCTCGGTCTAAAACGCGGCCTCAGCGAGAACGTCGTGGTGGCGCCTTATGCGACGGCCCTGGCGTCAATGGTCGATCCGGCCGCGGCCGTGAAGAACTATTCCAAGCTGGCGGAAGCCGGCGGTTCCGGCGCCTACGGCTGGTATGAGGCGCTTGACTATACGCCGGGGCGTATCCCGGACGGCAGGAGGGTCGCTGTCGTGCATGCTTATATGGCTCATCATCAGGGGATGAGCATAATTGCCATCGCAAATGCGCTTTTCGGCGGCAAGATGCGGACGCGATTTCATGCCGATCCGGCGGTTCAGGCAACTGAGCTTTTGCTGCAAGAACGGCCGCCGCGTGATGTCGCAGTCAAGTGGGTGCGCGCGGAGGAGGTCAATCAATCGGCGTATGTGCGCGAGGTCGTACCGCCGATGTTGCGCCGCTTCCGCTCGCCGCACGATCTGGTGCCTCGGAGCCACCTGCTTTCGAATGGCCGCTACGCTGTCATGCTTACGGCCGCCGGATCCGGTTACAGCCGCTGGCGTAATCTCGCGGTCACGCGTTGGCGCGAAGACGTCACATGCGACCCTTGGGGGTCATTCATATATTTGCGCGACGTAGACAGCGGTTCGGTATGGTCAGCCGGGTTTCAACCGAGTGGCGCCAAGCCGGATCATTACGAAGCGACGTTTTCGGAAGACCGCGCCGAAATCATCCGGCGTGACGGCACCCTGACGACAAAGCTCGATGTCGTCGTATCGCCGGAGGACGATGGCGACGTTAGAAGAGTGTCGATCTCGAACCTAGGGACGCGGACCCGCGAAATCGAGCTGACGTCGTATTCCGAGATCGTGCTGGCGCTCCCGAATGACGATACATCGCATCCGGTTTTTTCGAAGCTATTCATACAAACCGAATTCGTGCCTGAACTGGGTGCCTTGCTTGCCACCCGGCGCAGGCGCTCACCGGAGGACAGCGAGCTTTGGGTTGCCAATTTGGCCGTTTTGGAAGGCGAGGCCGTGGGAGAAATGCAATTCGAGACTGACCGGGCGCGTTTCCTGGGGCGGGGCAATAACGTCGGTTCGCCCGTCGCGATCGGAAGCGGCCGCCCGCTTTCGAACACGGTCGGTACCGTGCTCGATCCAATCTTCAGCATCCGGCGGCGAGTCCGTATTCCGGCCGGTGCAACCGTCCGCGTCGCATTTTGGACGCTAATTGCGCATTCCCGTGACGAAGTGATCGGCTTGGCCGACAAGCACCATGACGTGGCCGCATTCGAACGGGCTGCGACCTTGGCGTGGACCCAAGCGCAAGTTCAGCTTCATCACCTTGGCATTACACCTGACGAAGCGCATCTGTTTCAGCGGCTCGCTAATCGTGTACTGTATGCCGACCCGACACTGCGGCCATCGGCCGAAATTCTCAAACGCAATGAACTCGGTCCGCCGGCACTATGGGCGCACAGCATCTCCGGCGACCGGCCGATTGTGCTGTGCCGGATTGACGATGACAGCCAACTGGAGACCGTGCGGCAGCTGGTCCGGGCACATCAATATTGGCGTATGAAGCAGCTCGCCATTGATCTTGTGATCGTCAATGAACGCAGCGCCTCTTATGTTCAAGACATGCACTCGACGCTGGAAGCGTTCGTGCGGCCTCGATCGCTGTCGGACAAGGATGCTACTCCGGGTTCGGTGTTTCTGCTTCGCGCCGATTTGTTGTCGCTGGAGGTACGAAATCTACTGCAGACCGTTGCGCGCGTGGTGATTGTGTGCCGGCGCGGCAGTCTCGCGGAGCAGGTCAAGCGCTTGCAGGAAGTGGCGCCGGCCGCCGCGCCACCGCGTCCGAAATCGCGGGGTATCGGCCCGCCGGAGTTCGTCGCGCCGCCGCCGCTTGAGTTTTTCAATGGCATTGGCGGATTTGACAAGAATGGACACGAATACGTCACCGTCCTCGACGGCGACCAAATGACACCCGCGCCTTGGGTGAACGTCATCGCCAATCGTTCATTCGGGTTTCAGGTCTCGGCCGATGGCAGCGGTTCCACATGGTCGGTCAACAGCCGCGAAAATCAGATTACGCCTCGGTCCAACGATCCGGTTAGCGACAGCCCAGGCGAAGCGATCTATGTGCGTGACCGGGACAGTGGCGAGGTCTGGACCGCGACTGCGCTTCCCATTCGCGACGATGCGTCCCGCTATATTGCGCGGCACGGCCAGGGCTACAGCCGGTTCGAGCATGTGGCGCACGGGATCGACCTCGATTTGCTGCAGTTTGTGCCACTCGACGATTCGATCAAGATATCGCGGCTCAAGATCAAGAATATATCGGGCCGGCGCCGGCGACTGTCGATTACCGCTTTTGTGGAGTGGGTGCTGGGTCCCTCGCGCGCCGCCTGTTCGCCTTATGTCGTGACCGAGATAGACCCGAAAACCGGCGCGCTGCTTGCACGCAACCCGTGGCGCATGGAGTTTGGCTCGCGCGTGGCTTTTGCCGATCTGGCCGGACAGCAAAGCTCGTGGTCCGGCGATCGGACTGAATTCATCGGCCGTAACGGCTCTCTCGCCATGCCGGCTGCGCTCGCCAACCGCGACCCCTTGTCCAAACGTGTTGGTGCTGGCCTCGATCCGTGCGGCGTTCTACAAACCTTGCTCGATATCCCGCCGAATGCGGAAATCGAAGTCACATTTTTCCTGGGCGAGACGGCGTCGGCGGCCGAAGCGGTGGCGCTAATCGAGCGATATCGTGAGGCGGACCTTGACGAGGTCTTCGCCAAGATGACCGGGTTCTGGGATCGTACCCTGGACGCGGTGGAGGTGCACACGCCCGATCGCGCCATGGACATTCTGATTAATCGCTGGCTGCTCTACCAAACGTTGGTTTGTCGCATATGGGCGCGTTCGGGCTTCTACCAGGCCAGCGGTGCGTATGGATACCGCGATCAATTGCAAGATGGCATGGCGCTTTGCCTGTCGCAGGCGGGGCTGACGCGCGAGCATTTGCTGCGCGCGGCCGCGCGCCAGTTTACCGAAGGTGATGTGCAGCATTGGTGGCTGCCGTCGTCGGGCAAAGGTATCCGCACGCGCGTTTCCGATGACATGCTGTGGCTGCCTTATGCGGCCGCGCAATACGTGACGGTCACGGGCGATCTTCCCGTGCTCGATGAAGAAGTCGCGTTCCTGGAAGGGATGTCGCTTTCGCCTCATGAGCAGGACGCGTTTTTCCAACCCATGCCCACGGACGAACGTGCCTCGCTTTTCGAGCATTGTGCGCGCGCGCTCGATCGCAGCTTGGCGGTCGGGCGTCATGGGTTGCCACTGATCGGCGGCGGCGACTGGAACGATGGATTGAATCGGGTCGGCGCCGGCGGGCAGGGTGAAAGCATCTGGCTCGGTTGGTTTCTGTGCGCCACGATCGCGGATTTTACCGGCTTTGCGGAGCAACGAGGTCAGCACGATCGCGCCGCGGCCTGGCGGGCGCATGCCGGTTCGCTACGTGAGGCGCTCGAGCGCGATGGCTGGGACGGCGATTGGTATCGACGCGGTTATTTCGACGATGGAACACCGCTCGGCTCGGCAACGAGCAGCGAATGCCGTATCGATTCCATCGCGCAATCGTGGGGAGTGATCTCCGGCGCTGCCGATCCGGTGCGCGCGGCACAAGCCATGGCGGCTGCCGATCGAAATCTCGTCTCGCGCGTGGACGGACTGGCGTTGCTGTTCACGCCGCCCTTCGACAAGACCCTCAAGGAGCCGGGCTACATCAAGGGCTATCCGCCGGGCATCCGTGAAAACGGCGGGCAATATACCCATGCCGCGATTTGGTCGGTGCAGGCGCTCGCCAGGCTCGGCGATGGCAACAAAGCTTTCGAGTTATTGTCGATGCTTATTCCGATCAACCATGCCCACACATGGGCTGCTGCGCAGCGCTACAAGGTTGAGCCTTACGTGGCCTGCGCGGATGTCTACTCAACCGCGCCGCATGTCGGCCGTGGCGGCTGGACTTGGTACACCGGCTCCGCCGGATGGATGTATCGGGCGGGGTTGGAGTCGATCCTGGGCTTTACCGTCCAAGGCAATATTTTGCGGTTAGACCCATGCATTCCCAAGACCTGGAGGAATTTCGAAATCGTGTTTCGCCATCGTTCAAGCCGGTTTGACATTTCAGTCGAAAATCCCAACGGGGTTTGCCGCGGCATTTCCCGGCTGGAACTCGATGAGCGTACGCTTCCATCTGGGTCGACCGGCATTACGCTCGTGGATGACGGAGAAACACATCGTCTGCGGGTGCTGCTCGGCTAGGCTGCCAGATGAGGATGAAAGTCAACGCCCGCTTACGCGCGTCGGATTCTCGATGACTTGCGTAGCGACGCAGCTACAAGAAAGAAAAGTGGTCTTTTTGGACCAGACATCGTCCGCTCGACGGGACTAGGCTTCTCGCCACATGCCCCCCAAATGAGGATACGACGATGACCATGAAACATATACTTTTCGGCATTATCCTTGCGTCGTTAGTGACGCCAGCTCTCGCGGCCAATGTTGAATTCTATGTCGTGAAATACACGGCGTCGAACAAATGCGCCGTCAAAGAGCAAAAGCTATCAAAATATCCGTCGGCCTTTTTGCCGACGAATGCCAAGACGAAGCTCGTAGGCACGACCTCGTACAAGACGCTTGCTGCCGCCAAAACCGCCATGAAGGCCGACTCGGCCTGTGCGGCAATATAGTTCCCTAGCTTGCTTTGCTTGCGCCTGATCGGCGCAGGCAAAACTCGCTGGCAGCTTGGCCATTCGCAAACGCATGGATGTGTATCCGGCCACCGCTCGCAGATCGCGGCGTACGACTATTTGAATTTCACAAACACCGATGCTGGTCGTCGCTGACGTCGAAACGGTCTCGTCGATGGAACGATTAGCGCCATGCGCCGTTCCACAATAGGCGACATTCCTCAACTCGTAGGAAACCATTGTCATGTTCACTCGCATACTCGTCTGCACCGTCCTGGCCGCAGCACTGTCGCAAGCAGCTTACGCTCAGGGCGCCGCGACACCGCCTGCAACCGGCAAAACCAGCGCTCAGAGCACCCAGAACATCCCACAGGAACTTCGTAAGAAGTTGACCGCTGACGGCTACACCGAAGTGAAAATCATGCCGAGTTCGTTCCTTGTCAGCGCAAAAAACAAGAGCGGCGAGCCGGTCATGATGCGTATCGGCCCCGACTCGATGACGGTTCTAACCGAAGAGCCAGTCGCTCAAACGACCGGTAGCGGCGCTGCCAGCACGGCGCCCAAAGCAAAGTAGTTTTGCAAGGTTCGCAACTTGCCCCACACATTACGGGCTATTGGAACGTGCCTTGCGGTACCTCCAATAGTCCGATGTTTTGCGAACGGCGAATTGCGGCGTTCGAATGCCATGCCGAAGGCGACTAACCGAATATAAGCGACCAAAGGATGTCATCATGGCCATTATCAATAAAAGCGAACCAAATAATTTAGAAGACCGACTGCAACCCGACCCGATGTTGCGAACCGGTCGAGCGAAATTACCGATGGTCTGGATTATTGTCGGCGTAATCGCGATCATCCTCGTGATTACGTCGTTCGGGGTCTTTAGCGGCAATCATCACACATTGCAGAATGCCAAGAATTCCCTCATTGGCGATCCGCCACTTCCAGACGGCATGTCGAAACGGGGCCAAGGCGCTGTTCTTGACGATCGAACGCCACTTGCGCCGCCGTCGTCCCGATAATCAACGATTGAATTGAGTCTGGCGGTCGGGAGGTCGAATCTCTCCGGGCGCGCCATAAGCTCTTGTTTCGAGAGCGGTTTTTGAAGTTCATTTTCCACTCCTTTTAGTTTTCCCATCCAATCCGGGGCCCTCAGCCTCGCTTTGCCGAATGCCCGCCATCTTTATTTCATCTTGATGTGTCGCAGCCGCAATTCACATCGCTTCTTTATGGCTTGAATTCTATTTGAGGGTTTGCTCCGAACCCCGTTTTGAAAGGGAGCCGCAATGTTCGATCTCATTTTGTTGGCGATGGGTCTGGGCTTATTCGCGATGTCGGTCGGTTACGCCGTCGCCTGCGACCGCCTTTGAGGGCAGCACCATGACCATTGACTATTCGCTCGCCGCCCTCGTGACCGCAGGGCTGCTGATCTACCTCACTTACGCGCTGTTGCGGCCGGAACGATTCTAAGGGGCGTGTCATGACCATGATTGGGTGGATTCAAATCATTCTCTATTGCGCGATCGTCGTCGCGCTGACGCCGCTGCTGGGCGGCTATATGACGCGCGTGTTCAATGGCGAACGCACCTTCCTGTCGGCGGTTCTGGTGCCGCTCGAAAAGGCGCTCTATTGGGCCGGCGGCGTCGACGACAAACGCGAACAGCATTGGCTGACTTATACGGTCGCCATGCTTTTGTTTCATGTCGGCGGCTTCTTCATCATCTACTTCATCCTGCGCTTGCAGGACGTGCTGCCGTTCCAGGCCTGGCTCAATCCCGCCGGACAATCGGCGGTGGCCGCCGATCTTTCGTTCAATACGGCGATCAGCTTTATCACCAACACCAACTGGCAGAACTACGGCGGCGAAAGCACGATGTCGTATTTGTCGCAGATGCTGGCGCTGGCGCATCAGAACTTCATGTCGGCGGCGACCGGCATCGTGCTGGCGATCGCGCTCATTCGCGGCTTTGCCCGCGCTTCGGGAAAGACCGTCGGCAATTTCTGGGTCGATATTACGCGTTGCACGCTCTATATCCTGCTGCCGACCTGTATCGTCTACACGCTCTTCCTGGTCTGGCAGGGCATACCGCAGACGCTCGGGCCCTATGTCGATGCGACCACACTGGAAGGCGCCAAGCAGACCATTGCGGTCGGGCCGGTCGCCTCGCAGGTCGCCATCAAGATGCTGGGCACCAATGGCGGCGGCTTTTTCAATGCCAATGCCGCGCATCCGTTCGAGAACCCGACGGCGCTGTCGAATTACATCCAGATGATCTCGATCTTCGTGCTCGGCGCCGCGCTCACCAATGTGTTCGGCCGCATGGTCGGAAACCAGCGCCAGGGCTGGGCGATCCTCGCCATCATGGGCGTGCTGTTCATAGCCGGCGTGATCGTCTGCTACTGGGCGGAAGCCCACGGCACCGCCTTGCTCGATTCGTTGGGTCTAACCGGCGGCAACATGGAAGGCAAGGAAGTGCGTTTTGGCATCGTTGCCTCCGCGCTATTCGCAGTGATCACCACCGCCGCGTCCTGCGGCGCGGTCAATGCCATGCATGATTCATTCACCGCCCTCGGTGGCATGATCCCGCTTATCAATATTCAGCTCGGTGAGATCATCATAGGCGGCGTCGGCTCCGGCCTTTACGGCATGCTGCTGTTCGTCGTCATCTCGATCTTCGTCGCTGGCTTGATGGTCGGCCGTACGCCGGAATATGCCGGCAAGAAAATCGAGGCCAAGGAAGTCAAGATGGCGATGCTCGCCATTCTTGTCCTGCCGCTGATGTATCTCGGCTGGACCGCTATCGCCGTGATCAACCCGCAAGCCCTTCCTCAACTAGGCAACGCTGGTCCGCACGGCTTCTCGGAGATGCTTTATCTCTACACGTCGAGCACCGGCAATAACGGCTCGGCCTTCGCCGGTATTTCCGCCAACACGGTGTTCTTTAACATCACCGGCGCCGTCGCGATGTTTGTCGGCCGCTTCTGGATGATCATTCCGGCGATGGCGATTGCTGGCTCGCTGGTCGAAAAAAAGAGCATCGCCGCTTCCGCCGGTACGTTCCCGACAACGGGTGGCCTGTTCGTCGGCCTCACCGTTGGCGTCATCCTGGTCGTTGGTGGCCTCACATTCTTCCCCGCGCTCGCGCTCGGGCCGATCGTCGAGCATCTCGCCGGCCTCGCGAACACCGTGTTCTAAACGGATTTAATTGGAGTTACGGCTATGGATACGACCAAATTGCGCAAGCGGGTGCCGGTTTCCACGCTCTTCGATTTGAAGATCGTGGGACCTGCGATCGGCCAGAGCTTCGTCAAGCTCAACCCTGCGACGCTGATCAAGAATCCGGTGATCTTCGTGCTCGAGATCGTCACCGTACTGGTCACGGTCCTGTTCCTGCGCGATCTGCTGCAGCACCATGAAGGCCTCCGTTTCACGTTCCAAATCGTGCTTTGGCTGTGGTTCACCGTTTTGTTTGCCAACTTCGCAGAAGCGGTGGCGGAAGGCCGCGGCAAGGCACAGGCCGACAGTTTGCGAGCCACCCGCACGCAAACGCGCGCCAAACGCATTTTGATGCCGGATAATCACGAGGTTTACGAAGGGGTTTCGGCTGAGGACTTGCAGGCCGGCGATCTGGTGGTCTGCGAGCCGGGCGACATAATTCCAGGCGACGGCGACGTAATCGAGGGAATTGCTTCGGTCAACGAGGCCGCAATTACCGGCGAGTCCGCGCCGGTGATTCGTGAATCCGGCGGCGATCGCTCGGCCGTTACCGGTGGCACCACGGTGCTGTCCGACCGTATCGTCGTTCGCATTACATCCTCGCCCGGCACATCGTTCCTCGACCGCATGATCAAGCTGGTCGAAGGCGCGGAGCGGCAGAAAACGCCGAATGAGATCGCACTGAACATTCTGCTGATTGGTCTGACCATCATCTTCGTATTTGCGACCGCGACTATCCCGAGCTATGCGACCTACGCCGGTGGCGCGGTCTCGGTCATTATCCTGGTGGCGTTGTTCGTGACGCTCATTCCCACCACCATAGGCGCGCTTCTATCGGCTATCGGCATCGCCGGCATGGACCGGCTGGTGCGCTTCAACGTGCTTTCGATGTCTGGCCGCGCAGTCGAGGCCGCGGGCGATGTCGATACGCTGCTACTCGATAAGACCGGCACCATCACCTTCGGTAACCGGCAGGCGACCGAGATTATCGTCGTGCCGGGCGTCGCCGAGCGCGAAGCCGCGGAAGCGGCGCTGCTCGCCAGCGATGCCGACGAGACCGCGGAAGGCCGCTCAATCATCCAGCTGATGCAGGAAAAGTATAATGTGAAGCGCCAAGCAGCGCCGTCGAGTGCGAAATTCATCGAATTTTCCGCCACCACCCGGCTCTCTGGCGTCGATATCGGCGACCGCAAGCTGCGCAAGGGAGCGGTCGATTCGGTGCTTAAGTTCGCGCGCGAGCAGGCCGGCCGCGACGTGCCGGAACCGCCTGCATTCCGCGCCGCGGTCGACAAGATCGCGCGGTCCGGCGGCACGCCGCTAGGCCTGGTAGAAGGCAGCAAGATTCTCGGTGTCATTCACCTCAAGGACGTGGTGAAGCCGGACGTGAAGGAGCGTTTCGCCGCGCTGCGCCGCATGGGCATCAAGACCGTGATGATTACCGGCGACAATCCGGTGACCGCCGCGGCCATCGCATCGGAAGCCGGTGTTGACGACTTTATCGCGCAAGCTACTCCGGAAGACAAACTGCGCTATATCCGCAACGAACAATCGCAGGGCCGCCTCATTGCCATGTGCGGCGACGGCACCAATGACGCGCCGGCGCTCGCCCAGGCCGATGTCGGTGTCGCTATGCAGACAGGCACGCAGGCCGCGCGCGAAGCCGGTAATATGGTCGATCTGGATTCCGATCCGACCAAACTTATCGAGGTCGTCGAGATCGGCAAACAACTGCTGATGACGCGTGGCGCATTGACCACCTTCTCGATCGCCAATGACGTCGCAAAATATTTTGCCATCATCCCGGCGATCTTCCTTGCCTTCTACCCGCAGCTCGCCGTGCTCAACATCATGCATTTGGCGACGCCGCAAAGCGCGATTCTGTCGGCGATCATCTTCAACGCGTTGATCATCATCGCGCTCATTCCGCTGGCGCTGAAGGGCGTGCGCTATCGTCCGATCGGCGCCGGCCCGCTGCTGCAGCGTAATCTGCTGATCTATGGGTTGGGCGGCATCGTTCTACCGTTCATCGGCATCAAGGCCATCGACCTGGTCGTCGCCGCCTTGCAATTGGTTTAAGGAGACGCACCATGCTGAAAGAAATCCGTCCGGCCATTGTGATTCTCGTCTTGCTGACGGCAATTACCGGACTTGTCTATCCGCTCGCCATGACCGGCATTGCCGAAGTCATCTTCCCGCGCCAGGCGCAGGGCAGCCTGATCGAAAAGGACGGCAAGGTCATTGGCTCCGCTCTGATCGGGCAAGTCTTTACCGGCGACAAATATTTCCATGGCCGTCCGTCGGCGACCAATGCGCCCGACCCGAAGGACGCCACCAAGACCGTGGATGCGCCATACAACGCCATCAACTCCATGGGCTCGAATCTCGGCCCGACCAGCAAGGCGCTGGCTGACCGGCTTAAGGGTGATGTGGACACACTGAAGAAGGAGAATCCGTCGGCCGCGGTGCCGGTCGATTTGGTGACCACCTCGGGCAGCGGTCTCGATCCCGACATTTCGCCTGAGGCTGCCCGTTTCCAGATCCCGCGGGTTGCCAAGGCGCGTGGGCTCACGGTGGAGCGGGTCAATGCGCTGGTGGATGCCCAAATTCAAGGCCGCACCCTCGGACTTTTGGGCGAGCCGCGGGTCAATGTGCTCAAGCTTAACCTCGCACTCGACGGCCTGAAGGCGTAAAATGCCTACCGAATGGCAGGCGATTTAGCGCAACGAGCTTCCCCCGACGCCCTTTTGGCCCTCGCCAAGAAAGAGGGCCGCGGGCACTTAAAGATTTTTCTCGGCGCCGCACCCGGCGTCGGCAAAACCTACGCCATGCTCACGGCCGCGCGCACCGAGAAGTCGGGTGGGCGCGATGTCGTGGCCGGCTTGGTGGAAACCCATGGCCGGCGCGAGACCGAGCAGTTGGTCGATGGCTTCGACGTTCTGCCGCGCACACCGATCGTCTACCGCAATCAGATAATGAAGGAGTTCGATCTCGACGCCGCGCTTAAGCGCCGCCCGAGGCTGCTGCTGGTTGACGAATATGCCCACACCAACGTGCCCGGCAGCCGCCATCCCAAGCGCTGGCAGGACATCGACGAAATTCTCACGGCCGGCATCGATGTATGGAGCACGCTCAATATCCAGCATCTCGAAAGCCTCAACGACGTCGTGCAGAAGATCACAAAGGTCCGCGTGCGCGAGACCGTGCCGGACACGGTGTTCGACAAGGCCGACGAGATTGTGCTGGTCGATTTCCCGCCCGACGAATTGCTCAAACGTCTGGCCGAAGGCAAGATTTACGTCCAGGACACCGCCGCCCGTGCGGTCGAGAGCTTTTTCAAGCCGCAAAACCTGACCGCACTGCGTGAACTTGCTTTACGGCGCGCGGCCGAACGCATCGATGTCGATCTGGTTTCGCACATGCAGGCGCATGCCATCGAAGGTCCGTGGGCGGCGGGCGAACGCATTCTCGCTTGTGTCGGGTCTGATCCGATCTCCCCGGTCGTGGTCCGCACAGCCAAGCGCCTAGCCGATTTGATGGACGCGCCGTGGATTGCCGTGACGGTGGAGAGGCCGGGGACAAACATTAATGACGCGGCGCGTCAGCGCCTGGACGAGGCCATGAAGCTAGCGGCAAGCCTGGGCGCCGAGACGCAGACCCTGACCGGCGGCGATCTACCGGCGGAACTGCTGCGGTTTTCCAAATTCGAGAATGTTACTCAGATTGTCGTTGGCCGGTCCCGCAGCGGATTTATCAACGAACTATTGCGCCGTTCTTTGCCGCACGAATTAGTACGGCGCACGCAAGACATCGCCATTCACCTTGTGACTCGTGAAATGGACCCGCTGCCGCTTACGCGGCCTGCCAAACGGAAAAGCGTTGATTTTGAGCCAATGCCATTTCTGTACGCGACATTGGCGGTCGCGGTGGCGCTTGGCGCCGGGGAATTGCTGACCAGGCTCACACCAATTCCGAACTTGTCTATGGTATTTCTCATGGCGGTGCTTTTCACCGCCGTGAGCTTCGGTGTCTGGCCGGCAATTTATGCATCCGTTCTTTCCTTTGCCGCCTACAATTTCTTTTTCATCGAGCCGGTCTACACGTTCACCATTGCCGAGCCGTATGAATTGTTGGCGCTGGTGATTTTCCTGGTGGTCGCTGTGGTCACAGCGGCTTTGGCCGGCCGGTCGCGCGAACAGGCCAAGACTTCCGCCGGTCGCGTGCGCGCTATGCGGCGGCTCTATGAATTTACGCGCCGCCTGTCCGGCCTCGCGACGCTCGACGGTGTCGCCGAAGGTGCTGCCAGCGAAATCCATGCCAGTCTTGGCCGGGCTGTGATCGTGCTGCTGGCGCATGGCGACGACCTGGAATTGGCCGCTGCTTGGCCTCCGGAAGATACGCTCGATGCGGCTCCCATGACGGCGGCGCGCTGGGCTTTTAGCCATGGCGAGCCCGCCGGTGCCGATACCGGCACTTTGCCAATCGTCCCTTGGTATTTCGTGCCGCTGCGCATTGGCGACAAGACACTCGGCGTCATCGGCGTTGCCCGGCCGCAGGGCATGGCCCCACTGGATTCGGAAGCCCGTGCGTTGCTTGACACTTTGTCGGAGCAAACCGCCGCCGCGCTCGACCGGGCCATGCTGGCGCGCGATATGGTGAGCGCCAAAACCGCGACCGAAACGGAACGTGTGCGTAATACTTTACTGGCGTCAATTTCCCACGACTTTCGCACGCCGCTGTCGTCGATCCTCGGTTCGGCAACCAGCCTAATCGGCTACGGCGACAAGCTCGACGCGGCGGCCAAAACGGATTTGCTCGCGCAAATCAAGCAGGAAGCCGAGAGCCTCGACGAGATGGTTCGTAATCTCCTGTCCATTACGCGGATCGATTCAGGCGCCTTGGAATTGCGGCAGGACTGGATCGATTTGCGCGAAATCGTCGATCGTGTCGCCAGCGCGGCTCGGCGGCGCGGGACAAAACAACATATCGAGATAGCTCTGCCGCCCGATTTGCCAATGGTGAAAGCCGACGCAACCTTGGTTGAGCAGGTCATAGGCAATGTGATCGGCAATGCAGCCGTTCATACTCCGGCTACGACGCGGGTCGTCGTCGATGCGCTGGTCCGCCCCCATGAAATAGCGCTGACCGTTACCGACGATGGGCCAGGCATTCCACCGCAGGCGCTGCCACAGATATTCGATAAATTCGTCAAGGCTGATGCGACACAGGGAGATGGCGGGCAGGGCAGTGGTCTGGGGCTGGCCATCGCAAAGGGCATAATGGAAGCCCATGGCGGATCGATAGCAGCCGAAAGCCCCTATTTGCATGGCCACGGCACCCGCATCGTGCTGAGTTTTCCGCGACAGGATGCAACGGCATGAGCGGAAAAATTCAAGTTTTGGTGGTGGACGACGAAACAGCGATTTTGCGTTTCCTCAAGCCCGCGCTCGAAGCAAATGGCTACGAAATGGTCAGCGCCGGCAGCGTCGCCGAGGCAACCAAGCGCATCGCCGCCGAGGCCCCCGATATTGTGCTGCTCGATCTCGGTCTACCGGATGGCGACGGCAAGGAGGTTATCAAGCGTGCGCGCGAATGGTCGGACGTGCCGATTATCGTGTTGTCGGCCCGCGAACGCGAGACCGAAAAGATCGAAGCACTCGATCTCGGAGCCGACGATTACGTCAACAAGCCCTTCAATGTCGGCGAATTACTGGCGCGCATGCGCACCGCGCTGCGCCATCGTATGCAGCGTCAAGCGGAAACCCCGCTGTTGCGCGTCGGCAATCTTGAGGTCGATTCCTTGCGTCACCGCGCAATGCGCGCCGGCGCGGAGCTTAAGCTGACGCCGAAGGAGTTCGAACTGTTGTCGTTTCTGGCGCGCCACGCCGGGCGGGTTGTGACCCATAAGCAGATTCTCACAGCAGTTTGGGGGCCTGCGCATACAGAGGACACACAATATCTGCGAGTCTATGTCGGGCAGCTTCGACACAAGGTCGAAGAACGAGCCGATGACCCGCGCATCATCCTGACCGAGCCGGGGATTGGTTATCGAATTGCCGAAAGCTGAAAGGTGCCTGACTGAGTTTGGTTTGCAATTACGCGTTTAGGCATTGATCGTGACATGCCGGATTGACTTCGGTTTGAAAAACAATTGAACATTATCAACGACCGGCTGCGGACTTCGATTCTTTGGTCGGGAGTTCGAATCTCTCCGGGCGAGCCAGCGCCGACGAATTAGGCCGCCGCCGTCAGCCGCACGCGGCCGCCCTGCTTTTTATCGCTTTAGAACTGGTAAAGCCGCGTCGGATTGTCGACGAGTATCTTTTTTAATTCAGCCGTGCTCCTGGTCCAGGCGCTAAGCCGGTTGAACGCGGCGCCATTGTCTTCCGGCCGAAACGGCTCGATCGCCGCCGGATTGCGATTGGCGCCGCTGGGATGGGGCCAATCGCTGCCCCAGACAATGCGGTCGGGATTGGCTTCGATCATGGCGTGCGCGATCGGCGCGGCGTCGGAATAATCAGGCAGCTGCGAAATGCGGTAGGGCGCCGAGATTTTCACATAGACCTTGCCACTGCGCAGCAGTGCCAGAAATTCCGCAAGCCCCGGCTGCGCCATAGCGTGCTCGGCCTTGGGGCGGCCGAAATGATCGACCACAAGCGTCACCGGTAGTTTCATGATCGTGTCGGCCAAGGGCGCCAGAATGCCGAGATTGGTATAGGTCTGCACATGCCAGCCGAGACGCGCCACGCGCTCCGCCGCCCATTTCAGGCGGTGGCCGGCTTCGGCGGGCGTGATGTCGCCGAAGGATTCGATATTCACCCGCACGCCGCGAATGCCGGCGGCATGCATGTCGTCGAGCGCGGTATCGCTCGTCGCTTCGTCGATCACTGCGACGCCGCGCGCGCGGGCGCCGAGCTTGCGCACGGCATCGACCGTCACCGCGTTATCGGCGCCATAAGGCGAAGGATGAACGACAACAACGCGTTCGAAGCGAATGGCCTGGTGCATGGCGGCGAGATCGTGGATCGAAGCTGGCCCCGGCGTGTAGAGCCGTTTCGGCGAGAGCGGAAAAACATCGTCCGGCCCGAAAATATGGGTATGGCAGTCGCAAGCGTTCTGCGGCACCTCAAAGGAGGGCGTCGTATGGATGACACCGAGAATAGCTTGCGTGGCCGCTGTCATCAGACCGGAATCTCGCGCACTTGCTTGGCCTTTTCGGTCATCGCCGCCTGGAGAAACTGGATGTCGGCGCCGGTCGACACCAGCCGCGCGCCCATGGCGATGAACTCCGCCGCCAGTTTCGGCTTGGTCGAAAGCCCGCCGACGCCGACATGTTTGCCATGCTTGCGGCAGGCCGCGATGGTGCGGGCATAGGCTTCGCGCACCTTGGCGTGTTCGTATTGACCGGGCAGGCCCATGCTGGCGAGCATGTCGTTGACGCCAATCAAAACCATATCGACGCCTTCGACCGCGGCGATCTCTTCCGCCTTCGCGATGGCGGCGGCGGATTCGAATTGCACGATAACCATGGTGGCGTCATTGACCGCGGCGTTGGCCTCGTCGGCGGGAAACGAGCGGTATTCGAGATGCGGCAGCGCACCGCCGGCGCCGCGCTCGCCGAGCGGCGGAAATTTCGAAGCCTTTACCACCGCGCGCGCTTCCTCGGCCGAGCCGATGCCGGGCGCAATGATACCGAGCGCACCGCCGTCGAGCACGCGCTGGATATATTCCGGCGTATTGGCCGGCACGCGCACCATCGGCGTCACGCCTACGCCCAAGGCCGCCAGGCAAATCTGCCCGGTGACGTCGAGCGTCATGGTCGAATGTTCCAGATCGATATAGATCATGTCGAAGCCGGCGGTCTTGGCCAATTGCGCGATTTCGACGCCGCGCGTCAGCCGGATGGTCATGGAAGCGACCACCTCGTTGCGCGCCAGCTTTTCCTTGACGATGTTTTTTACGATTTCGTTGGCACGCACGCGCCTACTCCTTGATCGTCAGGAGCATAGACAAGCTAGGCGAAACCGTCCAAATTAATGCGTGCTGGCAATGCGGAACATATCGCAGTCTCAATAAAAAACGGCGCGGGGAGGACGTTTTTGAATGGCGAGCAGCGCGACACTCGCGACCAATTCTACCAGGGCAGGCGCGGCCTCGCCGGAAACCGCCTTACGTGGTCGCGCCGCCGATAGCGATGCGGGCCGTCCGCTGCTCGACGTGCGCGGCGTCACCATTCAATACAAAACTCAAGCCCATCTGATCACCGCGACCTATCGCGTGAGCTTCAACGTATTGCAGGGCGACCGCTTCGTCGTGCTGGGGCCGTCGGGCTGCGGCAAGTCGACACTGCTCAAGGCGGTCGGTGGCTATCTGGCGCCGACCGAAGGCGAGATCAAACTCAAGGGCGAGTTGATCACCAAGCCGGGCCCGGACCGCATCATGGTGTTCCAGGAGTTCGATCAGCTTCTGCCGTGGAAGACGGTTTTCGAAAACGTCATGTTCCCGCTCAAGACCACGGGACGGCTGCACGGCAAGGCGGCGCAAGAGCGCGCCATGCATTATATAGAGAAGGTCAAACTGATCGAATTTGCCCACAGCTATCCGCACACGCTTTCGGGCGGCATGAAGCAGCGCGTCGCCATTGCGCGCGGCATGGCCATGGAGCCGGATATTCTGCTGATGGACGAACCCTTCGCCGCGCTCGACGCGCTCACCCGCACGCGCATGCAGGATGAATTGTTGTCGCTGTGGGACGAAATTCGATTCACGGTGCTGTTTGTCACCCATTCTATCCCCGAGGCCATCAAGCTCGGCAGCCGAATCCTGCTGCTGTCGCCGCATCCAGGCCAGGTGAAGGCCGAAATCAACAGCGTGCCGCGTGGCCAGGAGCATTCCGACGAAGCCGCCGCGCTCGGCCGAGAGATTCACAAAATGCTGTTTGCCGATCAGATCGAGGAGGCACCCCATGCTTCAGCCGGTTGAACGCCCAAACATCTATTGCGAGACGCTCGGCCCCGATCAGTTCGGCATCATCGAAAAGCCGCTCACGCTGGTCGAGCAGATCTACAATCAAGTCTGGCTGCGCAAAATCGCGATCCTGGTCTTTCTCGCGCTCGGTTGGGAGATATACGGCCGCTGGCTCGACAATCCGCTGCTGGTGCCGCCGTTTAGCGACGCCGTGCGCGCGCTCTACACCGACGTCGCCAATGGCATTATCCCGCAGCGCGCCTTGAGTTCGATCCAGGTGCTGCTGGTCGGCTTTGCCTCGGGCACCCTGCTGGCTGGGCTGTTGACGGTGTTCGCCATATCGAGCCGCATCGGCACGGATTTTCTCGACACCATGACCGCGATGTTCAATCCGCTGCCGGCCATCGCGCTGTTGCCGCTGGCGCTCATCTGGTTCGGCCTTGGCGCGGGCAGTCTGATATTCGTGCTGATCCATTCTGTAATGTGGGCGGTCTCGCTCAATATGCTGGCGGGTTTCCGGGGCGTGTCGATGACGACGCGCATGGTGGGGCGAAATTACAATCTGACCGGCTTGCGCTTTGTCTGGAAGATCCTCATTCCTGCGGCCTTTCCCAACATCCTCGCCGGCCTCAAAATCGGATGGGCCTTCGCCTGGCGCACGCTGATCGCGGCCGAATTGGTGTTCGGCGTTTCGTCGGGGCACGGCGGCCTCGGCTGGTATATTTTCGAGAGCAAAAACCAGCTCAACATCGCTGAAGTCTTTGCCGGCCTCTTGACGATCATCCTGATCGGGCTCGCGGTCGAGAACATAATTTTCCGGTTTATCGAGAAGCGGACCGTACAGCGCTGGGGCATGCAGACTTGAAATTTGCGTTACAAGCCGGATTGCTCTGCGCGGCTCGCCGCTGGCCAAAGTGTGCCGGTGGCTTGATTATAAGAGACTAGCTAAGGTGAACCACACGCGCCCGTAGCTCAGCTGGATAGAGCATCAGACTTCGAATCTGAGGGTCGGGAGTTCGAATCTCTCCGGGCGCGCCAAATTTCCCAAGTGCTGCCTAACGGTCGATCGTAATCTCGTCGCTCTTGGCGCGCGATACGCAGATCATGATGTTGCCGGCCTTTTCATGCTCGGCCAGCACCAGATCGCGGTGATCGGCGACGCCCGCCACCAGTTTGGTGCGGCAGGTGCCGCAGGTGCCGGTCTCGCACGAACTCGGCACTTCCAATCCGTGATCGCGCAGCACTTCGAGAATGGTCTTGTCGGTTGGCACCTCAAGCACTTCGCCGGATTTAGCCAGCCGCACTTTGAAAGCTTTATCGGTGGCTTTGTGCGTCTCGGCATCGCTGAAGGCTTCGAAATGCACCGAGGCCTGCGACCAATGATCGGTCATGGCGCGCACGGCTTCCATCAGCGGGCGCGGTCCGCAACAATAAAGATGCTCGCGGTTCTTGCGCTCCGCCAAAATCGGCCGCAGGTCGAGCGAGCAGGTGGGGTCGCCACGGTCGTAATGAATCGTGACCTTGCCGGCGAATTCCGGCGCGCTCAATTCGTCGCGGAACGCGGTCGTCTCGGGCGACCGCGTGCAGTAGAACAGGCGGAATCTTTTTCCCTCCGCCTGGATCTGCCGGATCATGGCCATGATCGGCGTAATGCCGATGCCGCCGGCGACGAACAGAAAATCCTGCGCGCGCGGGGGCAATTCGAAATCATTGACCGGCGCGCTCACCAGCAGGCTGTCGCCGGGTTTGACACCGTCGATCAGATTGGCCGAGCCGCCACGTCCATTGGCCTCGCGCTTGACCGCGATCGTGTAGCGATCACGCTCGGCCGGGCTGTTGCAGAGCGAATATTTGCGCAAATCGCCATTTGGTAATCGAATCGCAATATGCGCGCCGGCGGAAAATGCCGGCAGCGGCGCGCCGGTACTGTCACGAAATTCAATCAGATGAATGCCGTCGGCGATCCGGTCGTTCCGCGTGACCCGCAACGCCATTGGCTGCGGCTGAAGGGACCCACTCATTTTTTGCCGGTGCTCGCGCGCTCGAGGGCTCGTGGCGCCGCCGCCAGTGCCGGTTCTTCCGCCGTGATCGCGCCATAGGCGTCGGCCAGCCCGGCGCCGAACATGACATCGGGGCCTTTCGGTCCGAGATCCTTGGCGGTCGCCTGCAGGATGGTCATCACCTTGTCGGGGCTCAATCCGGGTTTGCGCTCGAGCATCAACGCTACAATGCCGCTGACCTCGGCCGCCGAATAGGATGTGCCGGATGACATCTCATAGCCGCCGCCCGGGATGGCGACCAGAATTTGCGCGCCGGGCGCCGCCACCGCGATATAGGTGCCTCGATTGGAGGCTTCGAATAATTTGTCGTCGGCGTCGGTCGCGCTCACCGCGATCACATTGGGATCGGCGCCCGGATAAAGCGGCGGCGATTTCGCCCCGGCATTGCCGGCGGCGGCGACCAGCACGACGCCTTTTTTACGGGCGGCTTCCAAAGCGCGACGAATCATCGGATCGCCCGGCCCGGCGAAACTCATATTGATGACGCGCGCATGATTGGCGACCGCAAAGTCGAGGCCTTTGAGGATATTGAAGGTCGAGCCCTCGGCGGTTTTGCCGGCGGGATCGAAGGCGCGAATCGCCAGCACGTGGGCGCCGGGTGCCGACCCCATCAGCCGGCCATGCGCCGCGATCAGCCCGGCGATGGCCGTGCCGTGCATGTGCGGCGCCATCGGCGTGGTGAGCGTATCGTACCTCTGCGCCACGCTGCCGGCGAGATCGGGATGCGCCTCATCGACGCCCGAATCGATCACCGCGACGAGAACATTGTCGCCTCTGGCGATTTGATGCGCCTGCGGCAGATGCAGCTTGGCCAATTCATATTGCGCCGGATCGCCCTCGGCTTTGCTTTCGCTTTGCTGCAACGTGAACAGATAATTCGGCTGCGCCGAGGACACCACCTGGTCGGCCTCCAATTGGCGGATCATGGTCGCCACTGAACGGCCGTCGGCAATTCGCCAGCGGTGTAATGTCGTGCCGGTCAGCTGAAAGACCTGCGATTCAATGCGCACCAGGCGGCTGCGGCGCTGCAGCGCGTCGATGGCCTGCGGGGTCATCGTGTTGGGCAGTTCGATCACGACCTCATTGGGCACCATGCGGCGTTCGTTGGCCGGCGGCGCACCGCTCGGGCCGCGCCGTGTGGCGCGCTGCGGCCGGTTGGGGCCAGACGGCGTGTCGTCGATGGTTTGCGGGCCTTGCGGCGGAATGAATTGCGGGATCGCCAGCAGCACGCCCGGAATGCTCGCGCCAAAACCGCTGCTACGATAGCCATCGCCGCCGCGCGGAGCGGCAGGCGCGGCGCCCGGCGCGCGGCTAAAAACCTTCTGCGCCCGCGCGCCGTCTTCCGGCGCCAAGGTCAGCAGTGCAAGCGCTATCAGGCAGAGCAGGGCGGTTTTCCGGTTCATGCGCATTTTTCGCTTGCGAATGATCTTATCCGAAAACCGGTTTCCACTTTTCGGGATCATGCGCTACTCCGTCGTCGCAATGAAGCCAACGATTTTATCATCTTGCAGTTTCTTGACGATGGCCGCTAGGTCGGTTTTCGGTAGCGCGGTCATCGAGACGCGCACTTTGTAAAGCCCGCCGGCCACCGGGCCGGACGCGATCGAGAATTTGTTGGCTTCGAGGAATTTAGTGACGTCGTCCTGGGTCGCCTGTGGCGCGAAACGAATGAGCGTGAAGGCGCCTTCGCCGGCCGGCGGATTGGTCGGCGCCGACGCGGTCTCGTAACCGCCCGCGCTTTTGTCCTTGATCACGATGTTCGCGATAAAGCCGGCTTGCAGCAAAATGGCGATGGCCGCGGCGGTGCCGGCATAAGCCAGTGTGCGCGGTGACAAACCGCCAAAGAATTCCGCCACGCGCGCGCCGAGATTGAGCGAGGCCGCGGCTTTGCGCGCAGGCTCAGCGTCGATCTTGGCGAACAGTTTTTCCATCGCATGGGCCGAGGGCGCGCCCAGCGTCTCGTTAAGATGGATGGTCTCGCCGAATTCGTCGCATACCAGCGCATAGCGGCGCGCCAGTTCGGGATCGCTGGCGAGCGCCTCCTCGACGCGCCGCGCGTCGGCGCGGCTAAGCGTACCGGCGGCATGCCACGGCAGCAGCTCCTCGATCTCGCTTTGCGTTTCTTTATTCGCCGTATTCATGGCCAACCTCGATCGATCCCTCGCTCCTTCAGGAGCTCCGATAATTTCCTGCGCGCGTAGAACATGCGCGTCTTCACCGTCGCTTCCGGGATGCCCACAATCCCGGCAACTTCCTCGACCGATTTCTCGTGGTAGTACACGAGGTCGATGATCTCCCGGTGCTCCGCCGACAAAGCCGCCAGGCATTGCCGCAACATGGCACCCTTGTCCTTCTTCGCCAGCGCGGTTTCCGGATCGTCGGCTTGATCCTCGATCCGCTCCGCCGTCTCCTCGTCCAGTTCCGCGTCCTGGCGCTTGCGCATCGCCGACAACGCTTTGAAGCGCGCGATACTCAGCATCCAGGTCGAGACGGCCGAGCGTCCCTCGAATTTTCCGGCTTGCCGCCAGACATCGAGGAACACGTCACTGATCAAATCCTCCGCCGTCGCTTCGTTACGCACCAGCCGCAGCACGAACCGGTACACACGCACATGGTGGCGTGCGAACAGAACCTGCATGGCGAGCCGGTCGCCGCCTGCGATCCTTGCGATCAGAACCTCATCCGAAGTCGTTTGCATCGCAGGCTAATGGCTCGTGGGTTAAGTCGCCGCCGGCGCCGTTTAGGTTCAAACAAGCCGTGCGAATTTTCGCTTCCGCGCCAGTTTCCACCGTTACGACCTGCCTGGGCAAGCCGAGGCGGCACAAAGCCCGGCCAAAACGGGCATTTTGGCTAAAAATCGGTCTCCTTTCGGGTTCCGCCGCGTTTGTCTTGAACCGTTTGGGTGGCGCCAGCGACCCATTTGCAGGATGTGACTCCACATCCCCCAAACAGGAGAGCCCGTCATGATCCGCAAACTAGTTCTTGCCGCCGCCGCCGCAGCCGCCATCGGCGCCGCTGCTTTCTCGCCCACCGCCGCGTCCGCGCATTGGCATGGCCATTTCTGGAACGGTAGCTACGGCTACTACGGCTACGGCCCGGCTTACGTCGGCGGCCCGGATTGCTACCGCGTCAAGCGCCTGGTCACCACGCCGTTCGGTCTGCGCTGGCGCCGCGTGCTGGTCTGCAACTAAGGCAGCGCCCGCCGTCAATCGCAAAGTCCCGGCTTCGCCTTGCGCGGCCGGGACTTTCCGTCGTTCGCTTTAGGATATAGTGCATGCTCCCGAATAGCGGGGTTCGGACAAGATCATGCAAAAGACCATCGAAGGCTTCAAACGCACCGACATCAAAACGAGTGGCGCGCGCATCGTCGTCGCCACCGCCGGCAGCGGTCCGCCGCTATTGCTGATGCATGGCAATCCCTTCAACCATATGAACTGGGCCAAGGTTGCGCCCACGCTGGCCAAGGAATTTACCGTCGTTTGCACGGATTTGCGCGGCTATGGCGATTCGGAAAAGCCGCCGGGCGGCGACGATCATTCCGGCTATTCGTTCCGCGCAATGGCGCAGGACCAGGTCGAGGTCATGGCCGCGCTCGGCTACGATAAATTCTTCGTCGCCGGCCACGACCGCGGCGCCCGCGTGCTCCATCGCATGTGTCTCGACCATCCCGCCAAGGTCATGCGCGCGGCGATCATGGACATCATCCCGCAGCATCATCTCTATCGAAACATTACGTTCGACTGGGCCAAGTTCTCTTGGCATTGGTTCTTCAATATCCAGCCGGCGCCGCTGCCGGAAAAAATGATGGGCGCCGATCCGGATTGGTTCATCGAAAAGAAATTGGCCAAGACCAAACAGGGTCTGGTTTTCTTCGATCCGGCCGCGCTCGAAGAATACAAACGCTGCTTCCGCAATCCGGAAACCATCCACGCCATCTGCGAGGATTATCGCGCCGGCGCCAGCATCGATCTGGTCCACGACGACAAGGATTTCGACGCCGGCCGCAAGGTCGAATGCCCGTCGCTCATTCTATGGGGCGCGAGTGGCGGGGTGGGGCGCAACACCAAACCCGGCCCCGGCGAAATCTGGCGGCGTTATGCCTCCAATATCGTGGCAGCGAAAACCGTGCCGAGCGGACATTATCTGTCCGAGGAAGCGCCGGTAGAAACCACCGCCGCGCTTCGTGAGTTTTTTACCGCAGGGTAGAGGCTATGCTGCCATAGCCTACGGCGCGCCCACTATTGGCCTCGGGCTATTGGCTAAATATGTGGCAATCTAGAGGGATGCCGGTGCTGGCAGCATTGCACTCGCTTGCGCCACATAGTTCTGCTACTGGGTAAAAAATCGCGCCGCTTGGCGCGTGGCGTCGCGGGGTCTCTTGGCCGGCGGGATCCGCACGTTATCTGGAGGAAAGATGCTCAATTCGTTGCGCGCGGCGGCGCGCTTTATCCAGGACAAGATCGGCTGGAATCGCATCGGGGTGCTGCTCAGTATTGCCATCATCGCGGTGGCGGCGGTGGTGCTGTTCCATATGCTGCGCGAGATCGACCTCGACGAGGTCTATACCGCGCTGCGCGCGACCCACCTGAGCCACATCGCGGCCGCCGCGGTCTTTGTCGCCGGCGGCTATTTCACGCTCACCTTTTACGACTGGTTCGCGCTGCGCACGATCGGCCGCACCGAAATTCCCTATCGCATCGCCGCGCTCGCCGGTTTCACCAGTTACTCGGTCGGCCATAATATCGGCGCCACGGTCTTTACCGGCGGCGCAGTGCGCTACCGCATCTATTCGGCGCACGGCCTCAATGCCATCGAAGTGGCAAAAATCTGTTTCGTCGCCGGTCTTACTTTCTGGCTCGGCAATGTCACCGTGCTCGGCCTTGGCATCACCATGGATCCGGTCGCCGCCAGCGACATCGACCAGCTTCCGGCATTTCCAAACCGCTGCTTCGGCGTTTTCTTGATTGTCATTCTCCTTTCCTACATCGCCTGGGTCTGGAGCGGGCCGCGCGAAATCGGCCAAGGCGGCTGGAACGTGAAATTGCCGAACGGTCCGACCACGCTTTTTCAGATCGGCATCGGCATCATCGATCTCGGCTTTTGCGCGCTCGCCATGTATATGCTGCTGCCGAACGAGCCGAATATCGGATTCATCACCGTGTCGGTGGTGTTCGTGTCGGCGACCTTGCTGGGTTTTGCCAGCCACGCGCCCGGCGGCCTGGGCGTATTCGATGCCACCATGATGGTGGCGCTCTGGCAGTTCGATAAGGAATCCGTGCTGGCCGGATTGTTGCTGTTCCGTGTGCTCTATTACCTGGTGCCGTTCGCGATCGCGCTGACCATACTGGGTATCCGCGAAATCTGGCTCAACATGCATGGCGTGCGGCGCAAGGCCGAATTGGCCGCGGTGACGACGGTGACCGCGCCGATTACCAGCGAGATCGAGCGCAAGAAAACCGGCGCCGGCTGACAGATGGCGATGGATGACAACCGCCGCATACCTTGGTCAAGCCGATTGCGCGGCGCCTGGCTTGCTTTGGCCGGCCGCGCCGGCAGCAGCATTGGACCAAGCGGTTCGCTGCCGCTGACCGGACGCTCCGGCGCGCATCCGCAAGCTTTGCTGATGGAATCGCTGATCGGCGGTTTGCCGGCACCGGCAATCGTGCTCGACCGCGGCGGGCTCGTTATCGCCTTCAACCATGCGGCCACCACGCTAGCGCCGGCCTTGCGCCGGGGCGAGCCGGCCTTGATCACCTTGCGCATGCCTGAGCTGGTGGACGCCATCCGGCGTGCCGGGGCTCGTGGCGAACCGCAACGGGTGGAATTCATCGAGCGCGTGCCGCTCGACCGCTGGTTCGAAGCTTTCGTGGTGCCGGTGAAACTCGCGACCGGCGACGCGCGTCACGCCGACCTATTGCTGATGACATTCAACGATCTGTCGCCGCTGCGCCGGGTCGAGGAAATGCGCGCCGACTTCATCGCCAATGCCAGCCATGAACTGCGTACGCCCCTGGCCGCGCTGCTCGGCTTCATCGAGACCTTGCAAGGTCCGGCCAAGGACGACACCACCGCGCGCGAAAAATTTCTCGCCATCATGCGCGGCCAGGCAACCCGCATGGCGCGGCTGATCGACGACCTCTTGTCGCTGTCGCGCATTGAGCTCAACGCGCATCTGCAGCCCAGCACGGCGCTCGATCTGGCACCGATCGTGCGCCAAGTCGCGGACGGATTGCAGACGCTGGCGCGCGACCGCGACGTCGAGATCAAGGTCACCGCGCCGTCCGAACCTTTGATCGTGCTCGGCGACCGCGACGAATTGATCCGCGCGTTGGAAAACCTGGTGGAGAACGCGCTCAAATACGGCGCCGCCGGCAAGCGTGTCGATATCACGCTGGCGCGCGCGCAAACCCGCGCTGGGTCGCCTGAGGCGCGGCTGAGCGTGCGCGACTACGGGCCGGGCATCGCGCCCGAACATCTACCGCGCCTGACCGAACGGTTTTACCGCGTCGATGTGGCCGACAGCCGCGCGCAAGGCGGTACCGGATTAGGGCTGGCGCTGGTCAAGCATGTGCTCAACCGCCATGGCGGCAGGCTCACCATCGAAAGCACGCCCGGGCAGGGCGCCGGCTTCATCATGCATTTGCCGTTACGCACCGGCGATTCCGCGCCCGTCGGCGAATTATCATAAAAATCATTGGGTTACGTTGTCATGTGACTGTCACCTAACGTTTATAGAACGGTGACATGAGACGCCTAAGGCTGCTCCCATCTTCGGAACGACAAATAAAAGTAGCGTCCGAAGCAGTCTTGGAGCGCGTTTTTTTTAAAGCAACAGCGGCGGCCCGACCTCGGGCGCAAAGGCGGAGTTCCGCGGGCATGGCCCACGGTCGCCTGTGGCCGCAAACATGGAGAGACCTCTTGAAACATTGGACCTCATTGGCAGCCGCCGGCCTCATCGCCGCCGCCGCTTTTGGTACCGCCAACGCCGCCGACATCTCCGGTGCCGGCGCCACATTTCCCTATCCGATCTACGCCAAATGGGCCGACGCCTATAAAAAGGAAACCGGCAACGGGCTGAACTATCAGTCGATCGGCTCCGGCGGCGGCATCAAGCAGATCAAGGCCAAGACCGTCACCTTCGGCGCGTCCGACGCACCCCTGCCGGGCAAGGAACTCGACGAATCCGGTCTCGCGCAATTCCCGATGGTGATGGGCGGCATCGTGCCGGTCGTGAACCTCGACGGCATCAAGCCGGGCGAACTCGTGATCGACGGCACCACGCTCGCCAAGATGTTCATGGGCGACATCAAGATGTGGAACGATCCCGCCATCGCCAAGCTCAATCCGAACGTCAAGCTGCCGGATCAGGCGATTGCCGTCGTGCACCGTTCGGACGGATCGGGCACCACCTTCAACTTCACGACTTATCTGTCCGACGTCTCCGCCGACTGGAAGTCGAAGGTCGGCACCTCGACCGCCGTGCAATGGCCGATGGGTATCGGCGCCAAGGGTAACGAAGGCGTCGCCAACAATGTCGGCAACACCAAGGGTTCGCTCGGCTATGTCGAATATGCCTATGCCCTGCAAAACAAGCTGACCTACACCAAGATGATCAACAAGGCCGGCAAGACGGTAGCCCCGACCTCGGAAGCCTTCCAAGCGGCGGCCGCCAATGCCGACTGGAATTCGGTTCCCGGCTTCGGCGTCATCCTCGCCAACCAGCCCGGCGACCAGTCCTGGCCGATGACAGCCGCGACCTGGATCCTGGTCTACAAGCAGCCTTCCGATCCGGCCGCGACCGCCGAAGCGCTCAAGTTCTTCGCTTGGGCCTACAAGAACGGCGCCAAGATGGCCGAAGCGCTCGACTATGTGCCGATGCCGGCCAAGGTCGTCTCGGATGTCGAGAAATATTGGACCAAGGAAGTCAAGGACGCTGGCGGCAACCCCGTGTTCGCGATGACCAACTAGTTATCGCCAATCTGGGGAAGGATGCCGCCCTGGCGTCCTTCCCGCGTTGGCTTCGCCCGCCTTTTGCGTATACTCGGAGATCTCCCGTGGTTGACGTTGCGTTGCAGGGTGGGACCATGCAGACCGCCCAAAAGCAGGCCCAAGAGCAGGCCCAAGAGCAGGTCGATCGCTCCAAAGTTTTGCAGCGGCTGCGTTTGGGCGATATCGGCTTTCGCTGGCTGACACGCTTAGCCGCCATCACCGTTCTCGTCATTCTCAGCGGCATTATTATTTCGCTGGTGCACGGCTCCTGGCCGGCGCTGCGCGCCTTCGGCCCGAGCTTCCTGATCGACGAGACCTGGAATCCGGTGACCGAAAAATTCGGCGCCATCGCCCCGATCTACGGCACGTTGGTGACGTCGATCATCGCCATGCTGATCGCGGTGCCGGTCGGGCTGTTTATCGCCATGTTCCTAACTGAGTTGTGCCCGATGTGGCTGCGCCGCCCGATTGGCGTGGCCATCGAACTACTGGCCGGCATCCCGTCGATCATCTACGGCATCTGGGGCCTGTTCGTGTTTGCGCCGTTTTTGCAGCAACATGTGCAGCCGTTCCTGATTTCGGCCTTTGGCCATATCCCGGTGCTGTCCACGCTGTTCGCGGGGCCGCCTTACGGCATCGGCATTCTGACCGCCGGACTTATCCTGGCCATCATGGTGCTGCCCTTCATCACCTCGATATCGCGCGACGTATTCGAAGCCGTGCCGCCGGTATTGAAGGAAGCGGCCTATGGGCTGGGCTGCACCACCTGGGAAGTGGCGCGCTACGTCGTTTTGCCGTTTACCCGCGTCGGCGTGATCGGCGGCGTCATGCTCGGCCTTGGCCGCGCGCTGGGCGAGACCATGGCGGTGACCTTCGTGATCGGCAATGCGCAGCGCATTTCCGGCTCGATCCTGGCGCCCGGCACCACGATTTCGGCCACCATCGCCAACGAATTCACCGAAGCGGTCGGCGATCTCTATACCTCGTCGTTGATCGCGCTCGGACTTATTTTGTTTGTCATCACCTTCATCGTGCTGGCCTTCGCCCGCCTTTTGCTGATGCGGCTCAACGCCCGGCTGGGGTCATAACCGATGGTCATGATTTCGGGCGCCCGTTCGCCGCTCTACACCAAGCGCCGCCGCCGCAATGTCGCGATGATGGGCTTCTCGTTCGGCGCCACCGCCTTCGGCCTGTCATGGCTGGTGCTGATTCTGGGCGTGCTGCTGTGGAAAGGCTTTAGCGGCCTCTCGATCGCGGTGTTCACGCAGATGACGCCGCCGCCCGGCTCCGCCGGCGGATTGCTCAACCCGATCATGGGCAGTCTGATCATGACGGGAATCGCGGTCGCGATCGGCACGCCGCTCGGCATACTGGCAGGCACCTACATGGCCGAATACGGCCGCTACGACAAATTGTCTTCGGTCGTGCGCTTCATCAACGACATTCTGTTGAGTGCGCCGTCGATTGTGGTCGGCCTGTTCATCTACGAGATCATGGTCGCTACCATGGGACATTTCTCGGGCTGGGCCGGGGCGGTGGCACTCGCCGTCATCGTGGTGCCGGTGGTGGTGCGCACCACCGAGGACATGCTGACGCTGGTGCCCGACACGCTGCGCGAAGCCGCCGCCTCCATCGGCCTGCCGCGCTCACTGATGATCCGCCGCGTCGCCTATCGCGCCGCGCGCGCCGGCATGATCACCGGCGTTCTTCTTGCGGTTGCCCGCATTAGCGGCGAAACCGCGCCGCTGTTGTTCACGGCGCTCAACAATCAGTTCTGGAGCCTCAATCTGAACGCTCCGGTGTCGAGCCTGCCGGTGGTCATCTTCCAGTTCGCGCTCAGCCCTTACAAGGACTGGCAGAATCTGGCCTGGACCGGCGCCCTGATTATTACACTGGCAGTGCTTACATTGAGCATCGCCGCACGCTTCCTCGGTTCACAGAGCAAATCGTCATGAGCGTCGCTAGCTTCACCGTCCCGACCGTGACCCACGCCCAGGTCAGCGCCGAAGGCTTGGCCGAAAAAATCACCATCGAAAATCTCGACTTCTTTTACGGCGATCATCGCGCGCTCAAAGACATCAATGTGTCGCTCTACCTGGGCAAGGTCACCGCCTTCATCGGCCCGTCCGGCTGCGGCAAGTCCACGCTGCTGCGCGTCTTGAATCGGATGTACGACCTTTATCCGCACCAGCGCGCCACCGGCATGGTGAGGCTCGACAATCAGAATATTCTCGAGCCGGGCCAGGACCTCAATTTGCTGCGCGCCAAGGTCGGCATGGTGTTCCAGAAACCGACGCCGTTCCCGATGACGATTTACGAAAACATCGCCTTCGGCATCAGGCTTTATGAAAAACTGCCGAAATCCGAACTCGATGGCCGCGTGCAGTCGGCGCTCGAACGCGCCGCGCTTTGGAACGAGGTCAAGGACAAGTTAGGGGCCAACGGCCAATCGCTGTCGGGCGGCCAGCAGCAGCGCCTGTGCATCGCGCGCACCGTCTCGGTGCGCCCGGAGGTGATTCTGTTCGACGAGCCCTGCTCGGCGCTCGACCCGATCTCGACCGCCAAGATCGAGGAACTGATCGACGAGTTGAAGGACGACTACACCATCGCCATCGTCACCCATAATATGCAGCAGGCCGCGCGCGTGTCCGACTTCACCGCTTTCATGTATCTCGGCGAACTGGTCGAATATGGCGAGACGACGCGCATGTTCACGACACCTAACGATCGCCGCACGCAGGATTATATAACGGGACGATTTGGTTGATGCGCAAATGCGAAAATAAGAGCTAGGACAATGCCAATGAACGATCAACACACCGCCAAGGCCTTCGACGTCGATTTGCAGGATCTCGGCCGCATCGTCGCCGAGATGGGCGGACTTGCCGAAAAGCAGATTGCCGATTCGGTCAGCGCGCTGGCGCGGCGCGACACCACGCTGGCGCAGCGCGTCACCATGGCAGACGCCGCCATCGACGCATTGCAGCGCGAGATCGAGGAAAAAGCCGTGCTGACCATCGCGCGCCGCCAGCCCATGGCGGTGGACTTGCGCGACGTCGTCGGTGCGCTGCGGCTGGCCAACGACCTTGAGCGCATTGGCGATCTGGCCAAGAACGTCGCCAAGCGTGTCATCGCACTCAATGCCGAATTCCCGCCGCCCAAGCTCATCCGCGGCGTCGAACATATGACCGATCTGGTGCTCGGCCAGATGAAGGCCGTGCTCGACGCCTATGCGCGGCGCGACGACGCCAAGGCCATGGCGG
>Ga0302319_10001452_pt1 | contig 52845 bp, 42 predicted proteins | sample Bog_T0_2_FD_203319 | JGI IMG/M metagenome (GOLD analysis project Ga0302319, IMG submission 203319) | Peat permafrost microbial communities from Stordalen Mire near Abisko, Sweden - Bog_T0_2 | ecosystem: Environmental > Terrestrial > Soil > Wetlands > Peat | place: Sweden: Abisko, Stordalen Mire... | reverse complement strand
ACAATCGCCGGCCATTTACCGTGGCGCAGGCAGGTGGCGCAGGCTCGTGGCGCAGGCACTCGTGCCTGCCGCGTCGACACTCGTGTCGACGCCCGGCCGGCGTTGTCAATTCTTGACTGAGACACTACACTAGCGCCCCACCCGCCGCCAGGCCCCGCTCCATTCCGCACTCCGCACCCCGCCCCGCACGTTTTTTCTAAAGGATCGCAGCCGTGTGCCGATCTATATGAGTGGAGGCGTTCCGCGACCGGTTCCTGGGGACAGGCGCGCACGATCAGGCCGGAATGGGTACAAGCTCCGTCAACTCGACTCTGGCCAGCAATCTGGCAACCATTGCGAATACGCAGACCTTTACCGGGGTCAGTACGTATTCCTCGGACCTGCAGAGTATCCTCACCCGCTCCGCGCAGATCGCCCAAATACCCGTTCTGGCGCTGCAAGGCGACCAGACCACGCTGCAGAATCAGGCCACCGACCTCGGCACCCTGCAGACGGCGGTCAGTAAACTGGCCCAGGCGATCACGACCCTGGGCAATCTCTCTTCCGGCGGGGCGCTCACGGCCACCTCGAGCGACACCAACATCGGCGCCACGGTTTCCGGAACCGGCGCCACCGCGGGCACTTACACCATCAGCGACGTCACCAGCCTGGCCTCGCTCTCAACCGCCACATTGACCACCGGGGTCGCCGACCCCACTTCCACCGCCGTGGCACCCACCGGCACCAACACGCTGTACCTCGTCGCGGGCGGCTCTCCGATCACCATCGCTCTCACCAGCGCGACTAACAATCTCGATGGTCTCGAGGCGGCCATCAACTCCGCTGGTGCCGGGGTCACCGCATCGATCCTGACCACTACCGGCGGCTCCTATCTGACCATGACCGCCAACCAGGCCGGCGCCACCACTATCCAGTTGTTGACCGACTCCACGGATCCGACCACGGACATCGTGACGATGAACCAACCGCCCGGCTCCCTGGCTCAGTTCGAGGTCAACGGTCTGCCGGCGACATCGACCTCCAACCAGGTGACGGGCGTCATCCCCGGCGTCACCCTGAGCCTGGGCTCAGCCACCACGAGTTCGGATTCCGCCACCATCACTGTTGCCGCTAACCCTCAGCCGATCACTGACGCGCTGCAGAGCATGGCCAGTGCCTACAATGCGCTGCATACCCAGATCGGAACTGAATTCGGATCCAGCGCCGGGCCCCTCAACGGCAACTCGGTTGTTTTGTCAGTCCAGAACCTGATGCAGCAATTTGCCTTCTACCAGGGCACAGGCGGCGTCCAGTCGCTGATGGATCTCGGCGTCTCCATCGATGACACCGGCACGATGAGCGTCGACACCACCGTTGTGTCCGCGATGTCGTCCGGACAGGTTTCCAGCGCCCTGAGTTTCCTCGGCAACTCAACCACCGGACTGGCTTCCCTGGCCAGCAGTTTCACCGCCTACAGCGATACCACCAGCGGCGTTCTGCAGGGGCAGATCAACCAGGACCAGACCTCGGACCAGACGCTGCAAAACCAGATTGACGCCATGAATGTCAGGATCGCCGCCGAACAGGCAACGGAAACGACGAAAGTCGAGGCCGCCGACTCTTTGCTGGCTCAACTGCAAAGCCAGCAGAGCATGCTCACGGCGACGATTCAGGGTCTCAATTACACCCTTTACGGAGCTTCGTTGACCAGTCCCACTGGAACGAGTTGAGGTTAGACCTTATGCCCGGACGAGACGATTTCCTGCAAGCCTTGGAAGCCTGTGAACGCGCCAGCGCCTTGCTGTTGCTGGCCATGGAGTCCGGCACGCCGGATCCCGCCGGCGTGGCCACGCGCCGCACTGAGCAAATCGAACTCCTCAGCCGGTCCCTGCCGGCCGAAATGCGGGCCGAGGAGTTCGAGCGCCTCAAGATCGTCTTCCGGGTCGGCGAGAAGGCGCGTTCGCGTGCGCTCTCCGATCGGCTCTCCGCAACCCGCAACATCTCCGCGCTGCAACGTGGATTGCAGCTCGCACGCCAGTTCTCCGTCACGCCGATTCCCCGCAAGTCGCAACTCGATTTCAAGGGATAAGCCGCACCTCGCATTGCTGCCTCCGCGCCGATTCGCCCGCCACCTGCCGGCTGACCACCGACTAACCACCGACTAACCACCGACTGACCACCGACTGACCGCCGTCCCACCATCGGCTGACCGCTCGCCGACCGCTCGCCGACCATTCGCCGGCCGTTCGCCGACCACCCGCTGACCACTCGCCGACCGCCCTGCGCGCCCGCCACCGGTCGTGTGCGCATTGCACATGCCTAATAGGCTGCTGAAAAAGGCCCAGGAATGCTCGCAGGCGCTCACAGCTCTCACATTTGCCCCTGTGTTTGCAGCATGTTTCTGAGCCGCGACCGTGAGGGAGCGGTCCCATAGGACCCCTTTTTCAGCAGCCTGCTAATAGCCCTTTTGATACAGGAAACCATCCTCCACTCTGCGGCGTAAGTATATGTAGGGAGGCAAGTGGAGGTAAGTACAATGAACAAGTTAATCAATCGGAGCATTTTCGCGGTGGCGCTGGGCGCCCTGTTGGTGGCCGGCAATCTGGCTGCGGCGCCGAAGGACACGTCGCTGGCCGGACGGGTGCGGCATGAACTCAACATGCTGCCCTATTACGGTGTCTTCGACGCCATCAGTTACGAGATCAACGGCCAGACGGTGATCCTCACCGGCGCGGTCCACTACCCCGCGATCGCGCTGGATGCGGTCAACGTGGTGAAGCACATTCCCGGCGTCGAGACGGTCGACAACCAGATCGAGGTCCTGCCCGTTTCGCGCTTCGACGACCAGATCCGTCTGGCCGCTTGGCGCACGGCCTACTCCTGGCCGAGCCTGTCCCGGGTGGCCAGCATGCCGCAGCCGCCGGTTCGCATTCTCGTGAAAAACGGGAACATCACGCTGGTCGGCATCGTGCCGACTCAGACCGATAAGGATGCCCTGACGTTACGGCTCAACACGGTGCCAGGCGTCTTCGCGGTGCAGAACAACCTGACGGTGGAAACCCCGCCGTCCCACAAAAGCTGAGCATCCCGCCCTATGGAGCGCGCCGGACCCCCAGTCCGGCGCGTTCCGCCGCCGCCTGCCCGTCGCTGGTGTTCCCGCTTTCAGTCGCGGCGGTAATCACCCCCTTCAAATCACGTCAGCCGGGCGGCCTCCCGCGCCACCCCTTCTGACTTCGGCGGCTCCGATTCTGTAGAATCGGGAATTCGCCGATGCTCTTTTACGCTCTGACTATCTTCCTGAGCGCTTTCCTGCTCTTCCAGGTTCAGCCTCTCATCGCCAAAATGATCCTGCCCTGGTTCGGCGGCAGCGCCGCGGTCTGGGCCACCTGCCTGCTCTTTTTCCAGACGGTTCTGTTGCTGGGCTATGCCTACTCGCACGGCATCGTCATGAAGCTCAAACCCAAACAGCAGTGGATTCTGCATGGGATCCTGCTCGGGCTGTGCCTGTTTGCCTTGCCCATCGTTCCGGGCGTGGCGTGGAAACCGGCCGACCCCAGCGTGCCAGTCTGGCGCATCCTCGGCCTGCTCGGCGTCACCGTCGGACTGCCCTACTTCGTGCTCTCCACCACCGGCCCGCTGGTCCAGGCGTGGTTTGTCCAGGCCCGCCCCGGCGCGACGCCCTACCGGCTCTACGCCCTGTCGAACCTCGGCTCGATGCTCGCCCTGCTGACCTACCCCGTGCTGATCGAGCCGGCCTTCTCCTTGCGCCACCAGGCCTGGGGCTGGTCGATCGGCTTTGGTTGCTTTGCGCTGCTGTGCGCTTGGACCGGCTGGCAGAGCCAGCGCGCCGCCTCGAACGCCGCGCTCGCTGGCGGGAACCCTGCGCCGAGCCTTGCCGCGGCCGACGAAACGCCCGCCGCCGCACCCGCCTGGAGCCTGCGCCTGTTCTGGGTCGCGCTGGCCACCGCCCCGTCCATGCTGCTGCTATCGCTCACCAGCCATTTGAGCATGGACGTTGCGCCGATCCCATTCCTCTGGATTTTGCCCCTCGCGCTCTACCTGCTCAGCTTCATCCTGTGCTTCGACGCCCCGCGCTGGTACCGCCGCAAACTGTTCCTCTGCCTCATGCCATTCGCGCTCGGCGTGATCACCTGGCTGATGACCACCGAACCCGGCGATCTGCCCAATGTCCGCCTCCCCATCGGGCTCTTCTGCCTGGCCTTCTTCGTCTGTTGCATGGTCTGCCACGGTGAGTTATCGCGCCTGAAACCGCACCCCCGCTATCTGACCGGCTTCTACCTGATGATCGCGGTCGGCGGCGCTTGCGGCGGCGTCTTCGTCGCGCTGCTCGCGCCTGCCGTGTTCAACGCCTACCATGAGTTCCCGCTCTCGGTCGGCTTTTGCGGCGCAGTCGCGGTATGCGTGCTGTTCCGCGAGCGGGACTGGCCGTTCCGGCGCGACCTGCTCGGCTGGCCCGCCATCGTCGTCTACACTCTGGCGGCCCTCCTGTTCGGTTTCCTGGGACGCGAGATCCGCGACACGGTCCAGGGGAGCCTCTTCGTCGGGCGCAATTTCTACGGCGAGCTCCGCGTTCGGCAGTACAACAACTATTACGACTGGGAAGGCTATCGCAACCTGGTCCATGGCTCCATCAACCACGGCGAGCAATACACTCATCCCGCCCGCCAGAAAGAGCCCGTCACTTATTACTGCGCCGATACCGGCGTCGGCCGCTTCATGGCCGCCCGCGTCGTCGGCTCGCCGCAGCGCGTGGCCCTGATCGGACTCGGCGCCGGCACTCTCGCCGCCTACGGTCGCATCGGCGATTTCTACCGCTTCTACGAGATCAACCCCATGGTCCCGCGCATCGCCCACACCTACTTCACTTATCTGAAGCAGTCCGACGCGCTGGTGGACATCCGCATGGGCGATGCCCGCCTGTCGCTCGAGCGGCAATCGCCGCAGAACTACGACCTGATCGCCGTCGACGCCTTTTCGAGCGACGCCATCCCGGTCCACCTGCTCACCCGCGAAGCGCTCGCGCTCTACTTCCGGCATCTCCAGCCGCGGGGCGTCCTCGCCGTGCACATCTCCAATCGCTACATCAGCCTCGAGCCCGTCCTCGACCGCGGCGCCGCGGCTCTCGGCAAAACGGCTCGCGTCTTTGAAACCGAGGACAACGACGCGGGTACCTGCTACGGCACCACCTGGGTGCTCATCGCCGCCGATCCGGCGGTCTTCGCCGGCGCCGAATACAAGACCGGGCTTCCCTCCACGCCCGCCCCCTGGCTGCGGGTCTGGACCGACGATTATTCGAACCTCTACAAGGTGCTGAAGTAGCGCTTTCCCGGCCAGCCTCTATTGCAGCGTCCGCGTGTCGCCCTCTTGCGCCTGCAGGTTGATCGCGCCGAACGTGGCCTCGTACTGCTGCACGTTCTGTAGCAGCAGGTTCGACAGCGCCTTGGTCTGCTGCGGGCTCAGGTAGATGCCTTGGAATTGCCGGACGTTCACCACTTCCGCCGAGTTCTGCTGGATCGTGCCGAATAGCAGGAAGAAATCCCACAGGCTGGTGCGGACCTGGACGCTGTTGGCGTAGTTCTCCCGATAATCGTTCGTGTTCTCGACCTGGACTCGCGGCTGGCCGCCTTGGGGGTGCATGGCCTCATCGTACACCGCTCCGCCGGCGGGGCGCAGCCCTCCCGGCGTGCGCGCACTCAGCCGCCGCCGCGGTTCTGGATCGTCTGGTTCTGGATCAGCGGCCGCGCCCAGAAGCCCACGCCCAGCACCCAGCCGAAGGTCACGTACAGCAGCATCATCCCGGCCCGCAATCCCATCCAGTCCCCCAGTTGGCCGATGCACAGCGGCACCACCGCTCCTCCGACGATCGCCGTGCACAGGATGCCCGCAAAGGCGCCGTGCGAGTGCGCCAGCGAGTTCAGCGCCAGCGAATTAATCACCGGCCACATCACTGACGCGAAGAAGCCCACAGCCGGGAACGCCACCAGCGCCATCTGCCGGTTCCCGAACAACGCCGCCGTGAGCGCCGCCAGCGCCCCCAACGTGGTTCCGATCAGCACCCGCCGGCTGTCCGCCACTTTCAGCAGCACCATCCCCAGCGCGCATCCGGCGGTCAGCAATCCCCAGAACCAGGCCACGGTCATGGCGCCGCCGGTTTGCGGGTCCACTTTGTGATACGTCAGCAGGAATTGCGAAATCCAGTTCGCCGTCCCCTGCTCGCAGCCCACATAGGCGAACATGCTCACGAAATACAGCACCACGATCCGGTTCGTGAACAGCCCTCGATACAGCTCCCACGAGCCGGCCCGCTCTTCCTCCGTGCGTTCAATCGCCGGAAAACGGAACAGCGCCACCGCCGCCAGCATCGCGAGCGACAGTGCCGCGAACAACCAGTACATTGAAACCCACGGCCAGTTGGCCGGCGTCAGCGCGGCCAGCAGCGCCGGTAACCCGTGCTTCGGTCCCGGACGTCCCAACGCCCCGGCCACGTAAGAGTACACCTGCGGGCTCAAAAACGACGCTCCGCCGAACAACAACTGCGCCAGGGCGCAGTTGAAAGCGAAATGCTCTTCGCCTCCGGCCACCCGCAGCAGCGGATTGATCGCCACCTGCAGCACCGCCATGGCGACGCCGATCAGAAACACCGAGACCAGCGCCGACCGATACCCCGGCACCGAGGCCACCAGCAGCGACCCCACCAGGCTCAGCACCCACGCCGCCAGAATCACCGGCTTCTCCCCGCTGCGCTCCACCAGCATCCCCGCCGGAATCGACATCACGCCGTACGCGATGAAGAACGAAAACGGCAGCAGCGCCGCGGCCGTCAGGCTCAAGGAGAAGCTGTGGATCACGTCCGGAATGATCGGCCCCAGGATGTTCGTGAGCAGCGCGATCGCGATGAAGATCAGGAACACCAGCGCCGCGACTTTGCGTGAGCGGCCAGTCGCGCGGCGGCTCATTCCACGCCCGTCACTTTTGTGATGCGCTCGAACCGGCCGGGCTCCCGGCCCTTCGCCGCCGCCAGCGCCAGCGTCAGCATCTCGATCGGCAGGATTTCTACCAGCGGGCGCACCCGCCCGCCGCTGGTAGGAATTCGGAATGCGCCCTCCGCCTCCGGCGAGACCACCGCCGCCCGGCCTCCCGCCTCCCGAACGTCGGCCGCCAGTTTCCAGCTCAATGCGGACGAGCGATCGTCCCCTTCGAGAATCGCGACGAACACCGCGCCGCTCAGCATTTCGAACGGGCCGTGCCGGAACGCCGCCGCGCTCATCCCTTCGGCGTGATAATGTGTCGACTCCTTCAGAATCAGCCCGCCCATGCCCGCCGCCGCCAGCGCCGTCCCGCGTCCCACCACGAAGATGTCCTGCACGCCGTCGAGCGTCCGCAGCAGCTCATCCACGTGCGCCGGCCACTGGCCGAGATACCGGCGCATCGCCTCCAAGGCCGGCCCGGTTTGAGTTTTCAGCTCAGCCGTCGTGCCGCCGCACAGGAGATCCCCCAGCCACTCGAGCGCGATGAACGTAGCGGCGTAGGTCTTGCACGCGACCGTCATCTCCTCGCCCGCCCGCGTCAGCAGTGCGGCCGCGCTCAGCCGGGCCAGCGGCGAGTCCGCTGTGTTCGTGATTCCCACGACATCCGCCGTCCCGCGCGCCATCTCGAGCAGCCGCACCGTCTCCACACTGCGTCCGGATTGCGATACCGCCACCACCAGCGTGTCCGGCCTGAGCCAGTCGCTTTCGAAGTGGATCAACTCGCTCGTCTCCACCAGCACCGGCGTCAGCCCTGCCCCGAGCAGCCGCAGATACAGCGGATGGCACGCCCAATACGACGACCCCATCCCCGTCAGCACCACCCGCCGCCAGCGCCCGTCCCGCAGTCCCTTCGCGAACGCCGCCAGCGCATCCTGCTCCTCCAGGCCCGCTATCGTCCGCGCCACCGCCTCCGGTTGCTCCAGCAGGTCCTTCAAATACGAGCACTCCCGCCACACTTCTTCGAGATTCAATTCAGCTTCTCCTTTGACGCCCGGCTCTCACGCCGGCTATTCGCCCAACCGGCAGCGCCACACCCAGGCCGCACCGCGCATTGTTGCCAGTCTATCCAATCAACCGCTGCTCCTGACTGCCGCGGCGCCTGATTCTCGAATCCAATCCGCAGATCGGAGCGCGCCTCGGCAGTCGTCCTCAAGGCGTCCTCAAAGGAAGATGCGTCCCGCTGGACCGATACGATTACCGTATCCTCGTATTGAGGCCCCAGCCATGATCAAGCACTTCCTACTACTCCTGTGCGCGCTTGCGCTCGCCGCCTGCGGCGATGCCCGGTTGAAATGCTGGCGGGTCGACCCGCTGGTCAAAGTCTTTCCCGACGACACCCGCGACTCCTCCCAGTCCGGCGACTCGGTTCCGCTCATGGCGCGCAACGGCCACGCCACCCTCCAGTTCGCCGTTCGCAGCCCCAGCGGCATCGCGGATCTCAACGCCGCGCTGGATATGTCCGGCCCCGTCGTGGCCCAGCTTCGGCACGTGGGCTACGTGCCGGTCGCCTCCGATCCGCCCAAGACGCCCGCGGATGAACTGGTCCGTCCCGCGCCCGCCCTCTATCCCGACCCGCTCTTCCCAGACTTTCCCTTTCTCCTGAAACCGAAGCGCACCGAGTCGGTCTGGATCACCCTCTACGCCCCGCCCAATACCGCGCCGGGCGAGTACTCCGGCGCTCTTAAGCTCTCCGCCGGCGCTGCCCAGATCGCCCGCCTGCCCTTCACGGTCATGGTCACAGCGGCCGTTGTGCCCGCCCACCAGGCGCTGCAGGTCACCAACTGGCTTGAACTCGGCGAGAAACCCCTGGGCCGGCACTTCAAGCTCGGCCAGGACCCCGAGGCCTATTGGCGCCTGCTCTCTAACATCGGCCGCGTCATGGCCGACCACCGCCAGAACGTGCTCATCACGCCCGTCTACAACCTCGTCGACACGAAGATCGACGGCGGCCGCATCCACTACGACTTCGCAAGACTCGATCGCTGGGTCGATACGTTCGAAAAAGCCGGCCTCCTCGGCACCATCGAGGGCGGCCATCTGATGGGCCGCCGCGCCGACAGTTATGACGGCTCGATGATCGTTCCCTCCTTCGTCATTGAAAACGGCAAGGTCGTCAAGCAGGATCTCGACACCACCGACCCGCGCTCTGAACAGTTCCTCAACACCTTCCTGCCCGCGCTCTACGCGCACATCAAGGAAAAAGGTTGGACCGGGCGCTACATCCAGCACATCCACGACGAGCCGCACGGCAAGGAAGCGCCCATCTACAACCACTTCGCCACGCTCATTCGTAAGAACCTGCCCGGCATTCCGACCATCGACGCCGTCGGCCTGGACCAGGACATCAGCTTCTTCGCCGACGTCAGCGACATCTGGGTGCCCGTGCTCGGCAGCTTCGATCAGAAGCTCGACATCATCCACGCCCACGTCGCCAAAGGCGGCCAGGCCTGGTTCTACACCTGCATCGCGCCGCAGGGCCGCCACCTCAACCGCTTCATCGACCTGCCGCTGCTCAAGACGCGGCTGCTGCACTGGTTCAACTACCGCCACGGCTTCACCGGCTTCCTCCACTGGGGCGGCAACTACTGGGGCCCCGCGCCGTTCCTCGACGTGCAGCCCGTGATCAACGACAACGAAACGCTGCTGCCCGCCGGCGACAACGCCATCGTCTACCCCGACCCGGCCCACAACACAGTCCTCAGCTCGATCCGCCTCGAGGCCATGCGCGACGGCATCGAAGACTACGAACTGCTCACGGCTTTGGCCCAGCGCGATCCGGCCAAGGCCCGCCGCCTGGCCGCCGCCGCCATCCCCAACATCACCGACTACGTCCGCTCCGTGCCCGAGTTCCGCGCGCTCCAGCGCCAGCTTCTCGGCGAGTGATCCGCCGTGACGTCGAAGCCCTCGAAGCCCGCTTGTGCGTTGGCCGCGGCCACCGCGCTTCTGGCGCTGTTCGCGGCCCAGTACGCGCTCTCGCAGATGACCTCCGGCTCGAAGCCCTCCATGCCCCGCCGCCCATTGCCGCCGGGCCTGAAAGCGCCTGTCGTGCGCTTCGAGGATCTCGCTGAAAAGGCCGGCCTCAGCGGCATCAACGTCTCCGGCTCCGAAGTCCAGCAGACCTACATCGTCGAGAACACCGGTACCGGCGTCGCCATCTTCGACTACGACAACGACGGCCTGCCCGACCTCTTCTTCGTCAACGGCGGCCGCTTCGACCCGCACTCCCCTCCGCCGCCCCACTTCCTCTATCACAACCTCGGCGGCTTGCGTTTCGAGGACGTTACCGCCCGCTCCGGCATCGCCAACTCCGATTGGGGCCAGGGCGTCTGCGCCGGCGACGTCGACAACGACGGCCACGTCGATCTCTTCGTCACCGCCTGGGGCCACAACGTCCTGTGGCACAACCAGGGCAACGGCACTTTCCGCGATGAAACGAAGGAACGCGGCCTCGCCGCGCCCACTCGCTGGAGCACCGGTTGCGCCTTTTTCGACTACGACCGCGACGGCCACCTCGATCTGCTCGTGGCCCACTATCTCTTGTTCGACCCCGCCCGCACCCCCAAACCCGGCGACCCCAACGGCTGCCTGTGGATGGGCTTCCCCGTCGTCTGCGGTCCCATCGGCCTGCCTCCCGAAACCGTCTCGCTCTATCACAACGACGGCCACGGCCATTTCACCGATGTCACCGAGCGCGCCGGCCTCTCTACCGCCAAAGCCGCCGGCCTCACCGTCCTCACCGGCGATTTCGAGAACAGCGGCTGGCCCGACGTCTTCGTTGCCGCCGACTCCACCCCCAGCCTCTTCTTTCGCAACATGCACGACGGCACTTTCAAAGAGAGTGGCGTCCTGGTCGGCCTGGCCTACAACGAAGACGGCCATGAGCAGTCCGGCATGGGCGCTTCCGCCGCCGACTACGATCACGACGGCTGGCTCGACATCGTAAAAACCAACTTCTCCGGCGACATCCCCAATCTCTACCGCAACCTCGGCAAAGTCGGATTCACCGAGGTCACCGCCCAGGCCGGCCTCGCCGTCCACACCCAGCTCGTGGGCTGGGGCTGCGCCTTCTTCGACTTCGACAACGACGGCTGGAAGGACATCTTCATCGCCAACGGCCACACCTACCCCGACATCGATCGCCGCGGCATCGGCCAGTCCTTCAAACAACCCCGCCTGCTTTATTGGAACCGCCGCGACGGCCAGTTCTACGACGCTTCCGACGACGCCGGCCCCGGCATCGCGGCCCGCCACTCTTCGCGCGGCCTCGCCGTCGGCGATCTCGACAACGACGGCGACGTCGAGCTCGCCGTCGTCAACATGTACGAGCACCCCTCGCTCCTCAAAAACTACGGCGACCACGGCAACTCCCTGCTCGTGCGCCTGCTCACTCCGTCCGGCCGAGACGCCATCGGCGCCCGCCTCGCCCTGACTACTTCCTTCGGAACCCAAATCGACGAAGTGCGCAGCGGCGGCTACTACATTTCCCAGGGCGACTTCCGCATCCACTTCGGCCTCGGCTCTGAAACCAAAGCCGACCTCGCCGTGCGCTGGCCGGACGGCTCTTCTTCTTCTTACCCCGCTCTCCCCGCCGGCCGTTGGGTCACCATCCAACAGGGTCGCGGCATCACCCGCACCCAACTCCTCTCCCGCCGCCAGTAAGTCGTAGCGTGTCGGCCAAAATGAACTAAGTTCTTTAGAAAACCACAGTTACGCGACAAAATGCGGTATTTGTTGGGATCTGCGCACCGCGCAGCACTTAAGTCCTTTAGAAAACCATAGTTACACAACAATTCGTCGCTGAATACGACTAAGCCCTTTAGAAATCCATACTTACACGGAAAAACGCGCCGCGTTACGCGGTGCGCACGCCACGCGCAACGCGGTAAAACGCGGTGTAACGCGGCGCGCTTGCGGTAATCCGCGCTCCATCCGGCTAAGTCCTTTAGAAATTTATAGATGCGCGACATCGCGCGCGGCTTGATTCGCCTAAGTCCTTTAGAAAACCATAGATACGCGGTGAGGCGCGTTTCATGGCGGCTAAGTGATTTAGAAATAGATATTTACAAGGAACCGCGCCGAGCGGACGCCAGCACGCCTCCAGCAACGTCGCGGTGAAACTCGGCTAAGTCCTTTAGAAAACGCGGATTACGCGGCTACGCAAAAAACACGCGAAAACCCTGGTTCGCCCCGCGTCAAACACGGTGTTTTCATGGTGGAATCGCGCTCCGCGCACGGTGCATCACGCAGAAATCGCTGAGCGCGACCGGGCGGACGGCTTCCGCGCTAGCGCCCCAACTTTGGCTTCATGCCCGCTTCGGCAAGCTGCCTGTTTCCTCCAGCGGCTCGCCGGTTTCGAGGAGACTCTTGAGGCTTGCCAGGATGTGCGGCCATCCGCCCGACACCGCCCCGATCAGCTTCGAGCCGCTTCGATCGATCGCATGGATCACCGTGAGCTTGACCGACGTGCCTTGCTGCTCCAGTTCATACGTCAGGCGCGAATACCCTTCCTCGCGCAACTCGGGTGTAAGTTCGTGGCGCCACGTCAGGACTAGCCGCCGTGGAGGTTCGATTTCCAGAATCTCGCCGCTGTCTGCCACGCGCCCGTCGGGAAACATGATCCGCCAGGATGCGCCGGTCTTCCATTCGGACTCCTGCCAGCACCCGAACCAGAATCGGCGCGTGAAGTCGGGCTCGGTCAGGGCCTGCCATAGTTTCTCCGGCGTGGTGCGAATGTAAGTCACATAAACGAATCGCGAATCAGCCATCGGAATCTCCTTCCAGATTCTTCTTGAGTTCGGCGAGGACGCGCAAACGCCCCCGCTCGTATTTGTCGATCCAGCGCTCGGCAATCTCGTGAATCGGCACGGGGTTGAGGTAGTGAAACTTCTCGCGGCCGCGCCGGATCGTCACCACCAGCCCGGCTTCCTCCAACAGTTTGAGGTGCTTCGACACGCCCTGGCGGGTCATCTCCAGGTGCTCCGCGAGCTGCCCCAGCGTTTGCCCGTTGTCGCCGCGCAGGTGGTCCAGCAGCAGCCGCCGGCCAGCATCGGCCAATGCCTTGAACACTTTGTCGGCATCGGCGTTCATTCCGCTATTATGCAACCTGTTAGTTGCTTGTCAAGCACCCCCATCCGCTCCCATTGCACATTTCGCCGCGCACAGAACTTACCCGTTATGCAACAAGCGCGCCGGTTTCCGATCACGTCATTCTCGGGCCAAGACCCTTGGAGGCGCTCGTCGGGCCCACAGTTCGCGTGAGGCCGTGATACGGCCGACTGGGCCGGCTGTTCCGGATTGCTGGAGTTGGAGGACCCTTGCGGTTCCAACAAGCATCCTTCGTGATTCGGACCGCGTGCGCCTTTCCTGGTTCCGCGTTAACCTTGGGAAAAGACGGAGGGCAGGATGCATGGCTGAAAACAAAACCAAACCGACTGAAGTAAGTGTCGCCGCGTTCATCGATGCGCTCACCGACCAGATCAAGCGCACCGACGCCCAGGCGCTGGTCAAGTTGATGCACCGCGCGACCGGTGAAAAGCCGACGATGTGGGGGCCATCGATCATCGGCTTCGGCAGTTGCCATTACAAGTACGAGAGCGGGCGCGAGGGCGATATGCCGATTGCCGGTTTTTCGCCCCGCAAGGCCGCCATCGTGCTCTATGGCTTGATTGGGTTCAGCGGCGCCGAGGCGCTGCTCGCCCGGCTCGGCAAGCACACCACCGGCAAGGGCTGCCTTTACATAAAGAAGCTCGCCGACGTGGACCAGCAGGCATTGGAGACGCTTCTCGTCCAGGCCGTCGCCGCCAAACGAGCCCGGCACCCGAGCTAACAGCCCGTGTGAGAAGTGCGTCGAAGTGCGCCGTATCGACCATTACCACGGGCTGCTAAGGGAACCGATCGGTCACAGCATAGAGATCGAATCCCGACGGTAGAGTTCGTTGCGCCGCCCGTGACGATTCGGACACGGCCGACCGTGCCCTGGCGAGGCAAGTTCCCGAAAATCCCACTTCACGACCACAATCCACGGATGGTAGTATTCCACTTCGAGGGATCAGAGCTAAAGGTGGCGAAACAATACCATGGCGTTAACAATTGTATTGGGGCTCCTTGTCATCGTCCTTGCCTATTTCGCATGGCGGTTCTCGACAAACGCGACGCGTCTTCGAACACGGTATGCCAATATCATCGATGCGGAGGCCACAGTGGCTGCCGCAAAGCGCGACCTCGAACGGCTGCAACTTGAGCAGAAGGCATTCACGGCCCAGGACCAACAACGGCGCGCCTCGCTCAGTGCTGAGTATGACCAGGCTTTCGCGTCGTACAAGTCCCTTAAGAGCGAGCTCGCGCTCGTTGAGGAGGGCCTCAACGACGTGTCATTTGGCTTGTATAAGCCGCACTTCGACTTTCAGACTCCTGAGGAATTTAAGACTAGCCTCGTAAGCCTGCGGGAACGCGAGCGCGCGCTAATCCATGACGGGAAGGCTGCGGTGTGCCCCTTGAACTGGACCGTTGGGGACAGCAGGAAGGAGGGCGAGCGAATGGTTAAGCAGACCATCAAGCTTGTCCTGCGAGCCTTCAACGGGGAATGTGAAGCGGCGCGGGCCGACGTCTCCTGGAACAACATGGGCAAGATGGTAGAGCGCATCAATAAGTCCTGCGAGGCCGTCAACAAGCTGTCCGGGGTCCTCCAGGTAACGATAACGTCGGAATACCTCGATCTCAAACTAAGCGAATTGCGCTTGACGCACGAGTACGAGGAGTGCAAGTACCGCGACAAGGAAGAGCAACGGCGAATAAGAGAGCAGATCCGGGAAGAAGAGCGCGCCCAGCGCGAATTCGAGAAGGCGGAGCAGGACGCGGAAGAGGACGAGGAACGGTACCAGAAAGCTTTGGCACGCGCACAGGAGGAGGCTGCAAAAGCGACCGGAGCGGCACTTGAGAAACTTACTGCTCAGGTCAGCGCATTTGAAGCCAAACTCGATGAGGCGCGCAAGAAAAAAGAGCGGGCGATCTCGCGGGCGCAACTCACCAAGTCAGGCTTCGTATACGTAATCAGCAACGTCGGGTCATTTGGAGAGAAGGTGTACAAGATCGGCATGACGCGACGGCTCGAACCGATGGAACGGATCCTTGAACTTGGTGGCGCCAGCGTCCCGTTTCCCTTTGACCTACACGCGATGTTGTATTCGGACAACGCCCCGGAACTGGAGTTCGCTCTCCACCAACTCTTCGCAGATCGGCGCCTTAACCTGGTCAACCCGCGAAGAGAGTTCTATCGGGAAGTCGAGTTGGACGAGATTGAGGGCTTCGTCAAGCAGAAGGGCCTCAGTGCACAATTCATCAAAGAGGTCGAGGCACGGGAGTACGGCCAGACGGTTTCAAAGCGGGAACAGCAGAGGACCGTACCGACGCCAGTGATTGAAGAATTTACCCCGACCCTATTCCAATCACCGACGCCAACCGCCTGACGCCGTAGTCCCGCCTGCGGGCGGTCTGTGGGCGCAGGTCTGAATGGCCTACTCCCCCCCCACAAGCGCGCCCGCAGCCGCACTGCTCGTGCCACTTGTCCGCGTCGTCGGCGGTCCGGACGTGAGGTGGGAACGGTAAACGGCGTTATCGGAAAAGTGCACGATCCGACGCCTGCTTCAGTGGCGCAGTCGGTGTGCAGCGAGGGCGACAATACACACGTGGGAAGTCGCGGATCGAGTGCAGGCGCGAGGGCAAACCAGTAAGAGGTTACTGGTTCTTGTCTGCAAGCTATCGATCCTAAGGCGCCACCGCAGTAACCCCTTACCGTTTCTCCGGGGCGGCAAGCGCCGCTCGGGTGCCGAGCGGAAACTGCTCCGGTAGCGGGGAGCCGACTCCGGTGCGGACTCCAGGCACAGGCATCGCCACCGAAGAGGCCCACGTCCAAAGACCATCCGTCTGTCGGCCGGCGCACTGATCCCAACGGCTGGGCGAGAGTCGCAATCCTCAGGCTTGGTAGCTTAAGAGTGTGGACGTTGTGTACAGGCCAGCGGTGGCCGGCGACGCGCCCGCGCTGGCGCAGTTCATCTATCTGGCCGACCAGGCGCCCTATCGCAACAGCGGATATGACTTGAGCCTGGGCGGTTCGAAAGAACATCAACTGGCTGAAATTGAGCAACTGGTCCAAGCGCAGGCGAAGTCGTGGTTCCACTTCTCGCATTTCGAAGTGGCCGAGGTCGCAGGCCGAGCCGTGGCCGGCGCCGCCGGGTTTGACAGACTCGCGACGGACGCCCAGATTCCTGCCGCCCTGCGAGAAATCGGCTGGTCTGACGAGACCATTGAGAGCTTGCATGGCCGGCTTACCGAACTGTACTCCTCCTTTCCGCCTGAACCCAGCGGATACTGGACGCTCGATCATGTCGCCTCTTTGCCGGGCTGGCGGAGAGGCGGGCTGGTGCGTCATGTGGTCTGGCGCTCGATCGAACGGGGGCGCGCGCTCGGGTTCCGGAAGTTCAAATTGGACGTCTTCCGAGGTAATGTCGCAGCGCGCAGGCTTTACGAGCGCCTGGGATTTCGTCTGAGCGAGACCTTCGGTGAAGAGGCTTTGCGGCGCCTGCTCGGCCGCGATGCGCTCGAGCGCCTGACGCTGGAGCTGTGAGCCTTCCTCTCGGTGCACAGGCGACTCGGCCCTGAGTCATAGAGAAGAGACCGCTCACGTGAGCCGTTGCGCTGCCCGGCGCGCTTCAGTTCTCGTCCGCGACTGTGCGACCGGAATCCTCGGGAACATGCGCAGCCGCCGTCGCGTAATATCGGTAACAAGTGCCTGAACTGCTCGAACAAGCGATCGCGCTGTGGCGCGAGTGCCCGGCGGAGCTGCCCGAATTCGGCCACACCTACGCGACCGGCGAGCAGCAGGCCCGCGAGCGCGAACTGGATCTTTTTCTGGAAGAAGTCCAGTCCGAACTGCGCAGCCTGCCGCGCAGCCGCGGCGAACGCGAAGTGGTCCAGGGGCGGATTTCAGAGGCCTTTATCCGCTTGGCCCAATCGGCTCTCGATCTGACGCCCGCGCACCTCGATCTGCTGCTGGCCGGCGGCTTCTCCGGCATCGGCACGGAGCTCGGCCGGCGCGCGCGCCGCCTGGCTTTTCCGGCTACGGTCACCGACATCATTCAGGCCAGCCGCAACGCCTGGACCGCGTGCGGTCTGCAAATCCTGCTGGGCGCGGAGATGCGGCTGACGCCGTCGATCTTCGCCTACAGCATGCTCTACCCGGCGACGGACAACTATATGGACGACCCGGCCGTCGGCCGCGAAGCCAAGCTGGGCTTCAGCCAGCGCTTCGGCCAGCGCCTGGCCGGCCACGCGGTCGCGGCCGTCAACGACCGGGAGACGAACATCTGGCGTCTGGTCGCGCTGATCGAGGAGGAGCACCCGCGCGCGACCCGGCCGGAAGTTTTCGCGAGCCTGCTGGGGATTCACCACGCGCAGCAGGAGAGCCTACGCCTGATGCGCCGCGGCACGACGCACGAGGCCGTCGATATTCTCGGCCTGAGCTTCCGCAAGGGCGGCGCTTCGGTGCTCGCCGACGGCGTTCTGGCGCGCGCTTCGCTCTCCGATGCGGAGGCGACGTTCGTCTTCAACTGGGGCGTGTTTTTGCAATTGGCCGACGATCTGCAAGACGTCCGCGAAGATAGCGGCGACGGCGTCCTCACGCTGTTTTCGGATATCGCCGGGCGCGAGCCGTTAGACCCGCTGACGAATCGCACATTCCATTTCGCGCGCCGCGTCATGCGCCAGATGATGGAGTTGCCAACCTGCGCCGCCGCGGCCACGACGCCGCGTTTGCGGGCATTGCTGGAGCTGATTCGTGGCAGCGCGACTTCGGTGCTGATTCGCTCCGCGGGCGAGGCGGGCGAGTTTTTCTCGCGCGAATATCTCGCCGCGCTCGAGACCCACTCGCCTTTCCGCTTCGCGTTCCTGAACGACCGCCGGCAACAGATGGCGCGTCGCGGCGCCCTGATGGGGCGCCTGTTTGAAGCGTTTCTCGCCGGTGAGGACGACGAACCGGTGTTCCCGCTGCTGCCCAGTTCGCTGCTGCCGCGCTGAGCGAAATTATTGGCTCGGCCGGCCGTCTCTACGCGGTTTGAGCCATGCCGCGCTTCAGGAACTCCACGCCCTCGAATGCGATCGATTCCGGCGTCGGCGCAATGTCGCGCCAGATCGAAGCCGCGGCCGAGAGCTCGCCCAAAGCGAAGCCGAAACTTTCGATGGTCAGATAATCGTCGTAGCCGATGTCGCGCAGAACGCGGAAAACGCCCGGCCAATCGACGTGGCCCGTGCCCGGAATGCCGCGATCGTTCTCGCACGAATGCACGTGTTTCAGGTGGCGCGCGGTCAGCCGCAGCGCATCGGCCACGTGTTTTTCTTCGATATTCGCGTGGAACGTGTCGAACAGGATTCCGACGTTGGGGTGATCGATTTCGTCGCACAGCTTCACGGCGTCGACGGCGGTGTTAAGGAAGTAAGTTTCAAACCGGTTCAGCGGTTCCAGCGCGATCGTCACGCCATAGGAAGCCAGCGTGCCGCCGATCTCCTGGTAGCACTCCACCGCCCATTTCCATTCGTTGTCGTTGCGCCGCCGGCCCGGCAGATAACCGACCGGAGAATACAGCGGCCCGGCGATCAACTTCGCCCCCAACTCGGCGGCGACCTTGGCGCAATCCGTCAGATGCACGCGCGACTTGCGCCGCACTCCCGCGTCGTCACTGATGGCGTTCATGCCGCCCGTCAGCAGCGAACAACAGGTGCACTCGAGCTGATTTTCCGCCAGGCCGCGACGGATGTCGGCCACCGCGACCTCCGCCGGCGAGAACAATGGCACCTCGACGCCGTCGAAGCCGTGCGCCTTGATGAGCGGGAGAAGATGGAGATTCGATTTGTCGAAACTCGCGCTCCAGATGAAGGTATTGACTCCGTATTTCATGACAATTCTTACCTGCCTTTCCGCAGATTCCTGAACAGAAACAGCCCGCTCTTGCCGCCCACTGCGAAGTCGAGCACGCCCTTGTGATCGAGGTCGGCCGTGGCGATTTCAATGCCGCCGCCGGCGCGGCTGCTGTAGTCGATGATGTGTTTGAACCACACGATCTCGCCGTTCGCGGCTTTGCGATATTCGTACCAGTAGATGCCCAGCGGCTCGCGCGCGCCGGGGTCGTGGTCGTGGGCCATGTAGCGCTTGCCGGTCAGGAGATCTTTCTGGCCGTCGCCGTTGATGTCGACGAGCACCAGGTCGTGGAGCTGCGAGACCGTGTCGTCGATCATGTGCTTGATCCACTTGCCGTCGGCTGTTTGCTCGAGCCAGAAAATGCCGTAATCGTGGGCCATGGTGGTGACGATGTCGGGCCGGCCGTCGCCGTTGATGTCCAGCACGTGGATGAAGCCCGTCGCGCCGAGCTTGAAGTCCGGGTGCCACTTCCACTCGCCGGTGCGCGGGTCCGGCGGCGCCTCGAACCAGCCCTCGGGCGTGATGATGTCGGTGCGGCCGTCGCCGTTGACGTCGCCCGCGCCGATGCCGTGGCCGAAGGTTTTCGGGCTGACGACGTGCTTCACGAAGCCGCCGTCTTTATGCTCATACCACGCGGTGGGCGCGTTCGCGCCGCCATACTGCGGCAGGATGCAATCCTTCTTGCCGCTGTTCGTGAGGTCCACCAGAAACGCGAACTCGATGAAGTAGCCCTGGTCGATAACGTGTTCCTTCCACGGCGCGCCGGTCTTGCCCGGATTCTCCATCCACACCAGCTTGTTCTGGAAGCCGTGGGCGCTGACGATGTCCACCTTGCCGTCGCCGTTGACGTCCAGCGGGAGGTCGGCGAAGACGTCCACGTAGCCGGGGACGTAGGCGACGTCGCGGAATTTGTGCGGCGTCCACTTGGGGGCTTCGTACCAGTATTCGCCGGAGACGATGTCCAGCTTGCCGTCTCCATTGATGTCGGCGAAGGCCGCCGTCTCGCTGGCGCCGCTATCGATCAGGATCTTCTCAAACGGGACTTCCGCCGGACGCGAAATGCTCCACAACGTGAAGGCGCACGCGCTCGCCAGAGCCAGGATGCAAATTATCTTTTTCATCGCGATGTTCCTCAATCAGCGCTCAGGCCTCGATGTGCACGCCGCGCCATGCCGTTCCGCGCCGGTCCGCGCGGGCCGGTTTCAGATTTTCGGCAATTCCCAGCCCTTGCGGCGCGGCCGGTTCGTGGCGAGCATATTGGCCTCTTTGTCGCCGATCACCTGTTCTTTTTTCGGATCCCAGCGGAACTTGCGGTTCAGCTTGCGCGCCAGGTTCGCCAGGTGGCACACGCTCACCGAGCGGTGGCCGATTTCGACGTCGGCGTTGGGCCGTTGGCGCGTCGGGATGCAGGCCAGCCAGAAGCCCATGTGGTACTCGGCCTGCCACAGCGCGCGCTTATCGTGCCACTTGTCGATCTCTTCCTGCGGCGGCAGATCGAGCGTGACGCCCGGCGCGTCGATCTTGAAGTTATTGCGCCAGATGTCGATCTGGCCCTTTTCGCCGATGAAGCGCGCGCCGCCCATCAGATCGTTGTTCTGCGCCTGCGGCAGATCCAGATGCACCTCGACGCCGCTGGCGTAGCGGAAGGCGATGGCGCCGGCCGGTTCTGCGAGCGGCCAGAATTCCACCGGGCCCGTGCCGTCCATCCCCAGCGCCATTTGGATCTGATCGATCCCGTGGGCGCCCCAATTCGTCATTTCTCCGCCGGAATATTCGTAGAAACCCATCCAGCCGAACTGGATCTTCTTGCTATACGGACGCAGCTGTGTCTGTCCGGTCCAGACCTCCCAATCGAGCTTGTCGGGCTTCGGCTCCTCCGGAAAAGCGGGGACCGGCGACGAGGAAGTATAATTCACGCCGTGAACCAGCTTGAGCGGGCCCAGGCCGCCCGTGCGAACCAGCTTGCAGGCCATCTGGTTCATCTCCATCGAGCGCTGCTGGCTGCCGACCTGGAAGACGGTCTTATACTTTCTCGCGGCCTTCACCAGCACCGTGCCCTCGCCGGGATATAGAGTGAGCGGTTTCTCGGCATAAACGTCCTTGCCGGCCTGGCAGGCGTGGATCGACGGAATCACGCGGTCGAAGTCCCCCGTGGCTACGATCACCGCGTCGATGTCCTTGCGGTCGAGCAGCCGGCGGTAGTCCTGATAGACGTCCCAGTTGGTTTTGCGCTTCGCCACAGCCTCTTCGGCGCGCGTCAGAAAACAGTCCGCGAGTGCGACGATCTGGCCGGGCTTGGGCAACTGGTCGATCAACAGGTTGGCGCGGCCGCCGACGCCGATCACTCCCACCTGGATGCGATCGTTAGCCCCCGGATGGCCCGGCTTGCCGAACACGTGGCTTGGAATGATGGCCGGAAAAGCCGCGCCCGCGGCCGTCGCCCAAGCAGCCCGCTTCAAGAAATCGCGACGTGAATCGCTTGCACCAGTACTCATTGCGGTCACCTGAAATCCTTTTCGCCAGCATGCCTCTTGTCGGCATCTGGACGATGGCCATTCTATAGCAGACGGCCCCGCGGTGCAGATTCGTGCGCGTGCCTATGCAGACTGGCGCCGCTCATTGTTGCGATTGCCCCCCCCGTGAATTCGTGAGCTCTCCTCCCTCCGATAGGGGTAAACCGCGAGACGCGCGCAAGCGTTTATGGAGGCAGGTACGGAAAGTTGGAGGTACAAGAAAATGAAAACCAAATTGCTTGCTCTGGTCTTTCTGGCGGCGGGCTCCGTGTTAGCGGGCCCACGCTTCTATGCTGAGGCTGGATTCGGAGACGGCTACGTAGCTTTCGGGGCTGCGCCGCCTCCGGTCGTGGAGCGCTACGTGCCGAACTGCCCGGGGCCGGGTTATGTCTGGGTCGGCGGCTACTATTATCCGCGCGGCGAACGCTACGTTTACCGCAGCGGCTATTGGGGCAGACCGCCGCACCCGCGGTCCTACTGGGTGGCGCCGCGCTACGAGCGTGGACGCTACTACTACGGCCACTGGCGGCGGTAGCGTCGATTGCTCGACCGTGCGAAAACACGGGGACTGACGGCTGAGGTCCGCACGGCGCAACAGAGACAGAGAGTGGATCGAGAGAATTGTGCCTTGGACATAGACGTCAGTCCCCGTGTTTTCGTGGGTTGGTTCAAAGAAACCACTCCCTCTGGTCGTGGGTCGTAACAACGAAAAACCCGCTCCCTCACGGTCGCGGCTCAGAAACGCAAGAACCGCGGGTGGTTGGCGGGAGAGCCTCTCTACACGCGTTCGATCACCTTCAGCAGCGCCGTCAGCGACGTGCGCGTCGCCGCGGCTTTGCCGTCGGGATGGCGGTAGTGCGTCTCCAGGTTGAAACGGCCCTTGTAGCCGCTCTTCACGAGCGCGCGAATCTGGCCCAGGTTGTCGAATTCGCCGTCGCCCACGGCACACCATTCGAACTTGCCCGCGCTGGTGTGGCGGAAGTCGCGCAGGTGCACGTTGAAGACGCGCGCGGGGTCGAGTTGCGAGTAGCCGTCGGGGTAGGCATGCTCGCCCTCGCCGGCCGCGTTGTTGGGATCCCAGGTCAGACCCAGCGCCTCCTCGCGCACATTCTTCAGCATTCGCCCGGCTTCGGCGCCGGTTGCGACGTAGCTCCCTTCGAGGTTCTCCACGGCCAGGCGCACGTTGTGTGCCTGCGCGCGCCGCGCCGCCGCGCGCAGTAATTCGTAGATGCGGTCGAGTGTGGCCGAGTCTGGCGGCTGGCCGTCGCTGCGCGTGAAGGCGAACGTGCGCAGGCAATCGGTGCCCAGCACGCGCGCGCGTTCGATGGCATCATCCAGCAAACGCCATTCTTTATCGAGCGCCGCCTGGCCCGCGGGCGTTTCCGGCGGCAGCGGGCCGCGGAAAAAAGCCGTGTCGACGACCGACGCCCGCACCTGGTTCGAATCCAGAATCGCGCGCGCCTCGCGGATCTTATCGAGCGGCTGGTCGGTGTTGTAGTGGCCCCACACGGAACGCACTTCGGCCCAGCCCACGCCGAAGCCGCGCAGGAATTGTGCTGCCGTGGCGACGTCCTCGTCGATCTCGTCGGTGGTGACGCTCAGCCGCACCTGCTGAAGTGTCGCGGCTTGCGACCGGCCGACGCCCAGCGAGGCCCACGCACCGGCCCATAGGAACCCTCTGCGATTTAGCAGCATGTTGCCGAAAGTGTATGTCTCGCGCGCCGCGCAAAGCAACTGCGCGGGATCGCGCGGACTGCGATCGAAACGGCGGTCAGATTTTCAGGAAGAGCTTGCGGCGATACATCCAGAACAGGATCAACCAGAACACCAGCAGCACCGCCGCGCCTTGCATGAGCGGTTCCAACGCCTGGCCGGCGAAGGCGAAGACGTGCGCGCCGAGGTGGATATGGAACGATTGCCCGACGAAGTCGCCGAACAGATGGGCGATCAAGTATGCCGCGATCGAGTTCATTCCGATCACGACCAGCGGGAAGGCCCACTTGCGGTAGCCCTTCATCTCGATGATGTAGGAGAAGGCGGCGAGGAACAGGAAGCAGACGCCGCCGCTGAACAGAGTCCAGGCCGGCGTCCAGATGCGTTTCACGACGGGGCAGATGCCGGCCCAGTGCAAGAGCAGGCCCGCGGCCACGCCGATCGCGCCGGCGTAGAGGAAATGCTTGAGCGGAATGCGCGGCGCGGAGGCGCGCAGCCAGCGGCCGGCGACCAGACCGAGGATCATGGTGCCGAGCGTCGGAATGAAGCTCAGCGTGAGGTAGCCGCCGCCGTTGTAAAGGAACGGCCGGACGCGCGGAAACAGGTTCAGGAACCAGACATCGAAGGCCTGGCCGAGATTGCTGTTCTTATTCCAATGCGAGAGGAAGCCGGTGAAGTTGTACGGCCAGTTGGCGGGCACGCCGACCGCGGCCCAGTTGAAGCCAGGTCCCGGCGCCGGATACAACGCCCAGGCCAGCCAGTAGCCGAAGAGGAGGAAGGCCAGCGCGCCCCACTGCCAGCGCGGCTTGGCGAAGCCCAGCAGGAACAGGAGCGGATAGCCGAGACCGATCTGCGTGAGCGTGTCTTCGAAGGTGAAATTCGTGATGGGGCCGGCGAGCGAGCGCAGGAAGATGCCCAGCAAGACGAGCAGCAGGCCGCGCCAGACGGCGTGGGCCAGCATGGGGCCGAACCTTCCGCCGCGCGCCATGCGGCTGGCGATGGAGTACGGCAGCGCGACGCCGACGAGGAACGAGAAGGAGGGCTGGATCATGTCGTGCAGCGAGCAGCCGGCCCACTGGGTATGGGTCTGGTGGTAGGCCAGAATGCTCCAGAACCAGTTGCCCGGGAAGTTGAACGACATTCGGGCGAATTCCAGCACCTCGGCCATCATCAGCAACATCACCAAGCCGCGATAGGCGTCGACGGCGACATTGCGCGGGGGCTTCTGCGGCAGGGCCGCGGCCGCTGGTGGGGCTAGCGTCGAATCAATCTGCATGTGGCAACCGCCTGTCTCTCATGGTACTCGACACTGCCTCTCCCGCCGTTCCTTTGAAGTCCATTGAATTCTACGCACCCGTGGGCAGCAGGCAGTCCTTGCAGTCGTGGCGAAGCAACAACAAGCGCTCGATGCAACCGCTCCTTAACAGTCGCGGCTCGTAGCGCAGTCGCGAAGCAACCGCTCCTTTACAGTCGCGGCTCTGAAACAGGAGTCGCGGCTCGTAGCGCAGTCGCGAAGCAACCGCTCCTTAACAGTCGCGGCTCTGAAACAAGAGTCGCGGCTCGGAAACAAGAATAGCGGTTCGGTGACGTTTCGTCCGCGACAAGCCACTAGACAAACTTATAGATGCCCGGGACCGGGACCGGAGGCACATCCATTTTCAGAGCGTAATCGAACGCTTTGGGCTGCAGATCCTGTTTCGATGCCATAGCCATGTCCCACGTGATCTCGAGACCGGAGTAGGCCGATTCGCGGCCCATGATGCAGGTCAGCGTGCTCTCCGCCACGCTCATTGCCTGGTTCTGGTAGGGCCCTTCGCCGAGGATGCTTTTCACCAGGTCGAGGTGCTCCTGCTCGTAGGGGTTGATGCCCTTCGTGCCCATGTCCAGGCCCGTGCTGCGGCCCTTTGTGCCGACCACCAGGTCGTCCACTTTGCGATAGAGTCCGGCCGGATACTGGCGGCAGTGGCTGGACAAGTGCACTCCATTCGGGTACACGAAATCGGTGGCCATGTGGTCATAAATGTTGCCGTAGAGTTCCTCGCGCGGACGCCACGCCACGCCGCCGGAGGCCACCGCCTTCACGGGATGCGCGCCCATCACCCAGTTCATGAAATCGATGTTGTGGAAGTGCTGCTCGACGAGCTGGTCGCCGCAGAGCCACAGGAACGAATACCAGTCGCGGTGCTCCCACTCCATGTCGCCCCACTTCGGGTCGCGCTCTTTGGCGTGCATCACCGGTCCGCTGAGGTAATTCGAGTACAGCGCCTGTATGTCGCCGACTGCGCCGTCGTGGATCTTCTGCACTGTTTCCACGTACGGTTTGTCGGCGTGCCGCTGCGCGCCCGAGACCACCGAGAGCTTGAGTTCGACGGACTTTCTGGCGGACGCCATGAAGCGCCGCACGCCGGTCGGGTCGGTGGCGATGGGCTTCTCGCAGAAGATGTGCTTCTTCGCGTTGACGGCCGCTTCGAAGTGTTCCGGCCGATAGCCCGGCGGCGTGCACAGCATGACGATGTCGATGTCCGAGGCGATCACTTTCCTGAATGCGTCGAAGCTCGAGAAGCGATGCTCGGGGTCGACATTCACGCGGGCGGCGATGGCAGCATGCGCCGGATCTTCCTTCAGGTGGCGCAGCGAGCCTTCGAGGTGATCCTCGAAGATGTCGCCCATGACCGTGAGCTCGACGTTCGGGTTGGCGGTCAGCGTGTCGATCGCGGCCTGCGTGCCGCGCCCGCCGCAGCCGATCAGCCCGGCTTTCAGCTTCTCCGATCCGGCCCCGCGGACGAGTTCCGGCTTAATGAGCGTGAACGCCGCGGCGCCGAGGCCGGCTGACGCCGTCTGTTTGAAGAACGATCTTCTAGACGTGTTTTCCATAACGCCTCCTGTGTCTCGATCTGTGCCCCGGTGCGTGCGGGCGGCTGACGCGGCCTGCGGCACAACCGTTACGCGGCTGCGGCTGCAATTGACACTGCAGCCCGCCCGGCGATTTTCGCCCGGGACGCGTCGGCAGTCAGCATATCATTGACGGCGATCTGGAGATGGCGGTTGAGGCTTCGCCCTTCGTTCACGACGGCTTCCGCCGAGCTCGTCTGGATGCGCCGTTCAGTCACGCGTGCGATCTCAGGACCTGTCGCCGGAGAGTGGATTACAACCTGCGGTGGCGGCGCGGGATCTCGATCAGCACCCAAGCGACGGCCGCAAATCCGACCAGCGAGATCCAGCCGCCGAGGGCGGGGAACCAGGAGAACTCCTCGGCTCCGGTCAGCGCATGCACCAGCGACGGTATCTTTGAAACCGCCAGCACCGCCAGCAAAATACCGAGGATCGCCTCGCCTGCGATCAACCCGCTCGCGAGCAGCGTGCCCTTCTCTTCGACCGCCGCGCGGCGCTCCGGCGTGGCGCGATCGTTGATCCGGTCGAGGACGAACTTCATCGCGCCACCGGCGAAGATCGCGGACGAGGTTTCGAACGGCAGGTACATGCCTACGGCGATCAGCATCGGACTTTTCGCGCCGCACAGGATCAGCGCGATGCCGAAGGCCGCGCCGATCACCAGCAGGCCCCACGCCATTTCGCCGCCGACGATGCCCTTGGCCAGTTGCGCCATCAGCCCGGCCTGCGGCGCGGGCAGCGAGCGTCCGCCGATGCCGCCATCGGCCAGGTTGGCCTCGTGCAACACGATGATCGGGCCCATCAAGAAAAACGCGAGCACGGCCACGGTCAGCATTTCGACTACTTCCATCTTCCACGGCGTGCCGCCCAGCAGGTGGCCGGCTTTCAAGTCCTGGATCAGCGAGCCGGAGACCGAACACGCGACGCAGACCACAGCCGCCACGCCCAGCACCGCGGCCACACCCGCGAGGCCGGTGACGCCGATGGTCACCATCAGCAGCGCCGAGATCAACAGCGCCGACAGAGTGAGCCCAGAGAGCGGCTGGTTCGAGCTGCCCACCATGCCGACCAGGTATCCGCCGACCGCGGAGAGCACAAACCCGGTCACCGACATCACCAGCGCGGCGACGATAGCCGGCATCCAACCACCGGTGAAGAAATAGTAGATGAACGCGATGGGAACGAGCAGCACGGCGATCGCCGGAAGAATCCATTTGGCGGGGATGTCGCGCTCGGTGCGTTCTACCAACTGCTCTTCGTGCGCGGCACGCGTCGACGCGGCGAAAGCGCCCTTCAGCGACTGCGCCAGCGAGGCGCGCATGCCCCACATCGTCTTGGCCGCGCCGACCAGCATGGTGCCGACCGCGATGGGACGGACGATGTTGAACCACAGCGTGTAGGCCGCCAGCGAGGGGTCGGTGCTGCCGATGCGCCGCGGCAGATCGGGATCGAAAAACAGCAGCAGCGGAATGAAGATCCACCACGCCAGCACGCCGCCGGAGAAGTTGACCGCCGAAAGCTCCGGCCCGATGATGTAGCCGATGCCGAGCAGCGCCGGCGAGAGGCTCGGCGTGGACCACTGAATTCCGCCGAAATGCGTGACCTCGCCGATGGGCTGCTTATCGAAGTTGAAATGCCGCACCACGGAGCGCGGAAAGCGGAGGAAGCCCTCGGTGAACTCGCGAATGATCGGCAGCCCGCGCGGATCCTTCAGAATTTGGATCAGACCGCCGAAGGCCATCGCGCCGAAAATGTAGCGCGGCGCGTCGCCGGATTCCTGGCCCGCGCGGACGATTTCGTAACTCGCCACGCTTTCCGGAAACGGCAGGCCGGCTTCGACGCACAGCGCGCGGCGCAGCAGCACGATGAAGAAGATGCCGATGAGCCCGCCCACGAGCAGGATCAGCGAGGCTTCCCAGTAGTGCGAACGGAGATCGGACCACAGCCGGACGCCGTTGATCTCGACCATCAGGAACGCGGGAATGGTGAAGATTGCGCCGGCCACCAGCGCTTCGCCGACGCTGCCGGCCGTGCGCGCGATGTTCTGTTCGAGGATGCCGCCGCGGAAGGCGGGCAGGCGGAATAGGGCCATCGCGATCACCGCGGCCGGAATCGTGGCCGCCACGGTCTGCCCAGCTTTCATGCCGAGATAGGCGTTAGCGGCGCCGAAGACGAGCGCGAGAAAGAGGCCGAGCGCGACGGCTTTCAACGTCATCTCGGGTTGCGATTTGGGCTGCGGCATAAGTGCCGATGGTAGCAAGAGCGCGGTGTGGCGTGGCGGTGCGTGTGACGCGCGCTCTGTCCGTCTGGCGCGGACCGTCTGGATGCCTTAGTGCGGCTCCAGGCCGCTGCCCGAGCGAGGTTATCATTGTCTTGAGGCAAGGGCAGGAGGCAGGATCCATGGATTTCGGAAATCGCGTGGCGATCGTGACCGGCGGGGCTTCAGGCATCGGAGCCGCCGCGGCCGAATTATTGAACCAGCGCGGGGCACGGGTTTTCGTCCTGGACGTTCGCGACGGCGCCAGCGGACTGCCGGCGATCCACACCGACGTGGCCCGCTTTGACGAAGTCCAGGCCGCCGTCGACAGCATTGCCGCGCAGACCGGGGGCATCGATATCGTCGTCGCCGCCGCCGGAATCCAGACTTATGGCACTGCTCTGACCACCACCGACGCCGAATGGGATCGTACGCTGAACATCAATCTGCGCGGCGTGTGGAACGTGGCCCGCGCCGCGATTCCGCACATGCGCGGGCACGGCGGATCGATCGTCATCGTCTCCTCGGTTCAGGCTCTGGCGACCCAGCGCAACGTCTTCGCCTACGCCACCAGCAAGCACGCGCTGACCGGGCTCACGCGTTCGATGGCGCTGGATTTCGCCGCCGACGGAATTCGCGTGAACGAGGTCTGCCCGGGCAGCGTCGATACGCCGATGTTCGCCGCCTCGGCCGCGCTCGACCCCGATCCCGATTCGGTCTACGAGGCCTGCGCGCGCATGCACCCGCTGGGCCGGATCGCGAAATCGGAGGAGATTGCGGAGGTCATCGCTTTTCTCGCGCATCCCGCGGCGTCTTTCGTCACCGGCGCGGTGTGGACCGTCGACGGCGGCCTGCTGACGCTGATCGGTGGCGTTCCGAAGGTTGCGAAGTAGCCGCGGAACCGGCTCGCTAAGAGTACTTCGACTTCGATTGGGGCCTGATCTGGCAATCCATCCACGACGAACTGCGTAGGCGCCCGCCTGCTCTTCGGCTGCTTCAAGGCGTTCATGGACTGTTTGGTAATAGAATGGGCATTTACTGACTCAAGAACCGCGGAAAGGGATAGGACCAATGTCGAATCAGAATGCCGGCAAGATTGGCCGAAGAGGGTTGTTCAGGTCGTCGGCCACAATGCTGGCGGGGGCGCTGCTGGGCGGGAGCGTCAAGGCCGACCAGGAGACGCCGATCAAGAATGTGAACCCCAATTCGAGCCCCACGACCCTGAAGATCACGGACCTGCGCATCGCCACGGTGGTGAAGCCCGGGCCAAGCCCCTGCACCATCATCCGTCTCGACACCAACCAGGGCGTCTACGGATTGGGCGAGGTCCGCGATGGCGCCAGTTCGACCTACGCCCTGTTCCTCAAGAGCCGCGTCGTCGGCCAGAATCCGCTCAACATCACGCGGTTGTTCAACCGCATCAAACAGTTCGGCGGCCACGCGCGGCAGGCGGGCGGAGTGGTGGCCATCGAAGAGGCGCTGTGGGACATCGCCGGCAAAGTCTACGGCGTGCCGATTTACCAGATGCTGGGCGGCAAATTCCGCGACAAGATCCGCATTTACGGCGACACCGAAGAGTCGAACGATCCCAAGATCTACGCCCAGCGCATGAAGGAGCGCAAGGAGGTCATGGGGCTGACGTGGCTGAAGATGGACCTCGGCGTGGAGATGGTCTCGAAAATTCCCGACACGCTCACCCGCCCCGCGGACATGAGCCGCTGGGAACAATTTGGCCTGCCGCACATGTTCACCGGGATGGAAGTCACCGACAAGGGCATCGAGAAGCTGTGCGAATTCGTCGCTGCGATCCGCGAGGCCGTGGGCATGGAAATCCCGCTCTCCATGGATCACCTGGGCCACGTCGGTGTGACTTCGATCATCCGCCTCGCCCGCGCCTATGAGAAATACAACCTGGAGTGGATGGAGGATGTGATCCCCTGGCAATACACCGACCTGCTGAAGCACATCACCGACGAAAGCCCCGTGCCGATTCTGACCGGCGAAGACATCTACCTGAAGGAGGGCTTCATCAATCTGTGCCAGAAACAGGCCATCCGCAAGATTCACCCCGACATTTCCACGTCGGGCGGAATTCTGGAGACGCATAAGATCGGCGACGCGGCGATGGAGTATGGCGTGCCGATGGCGATGCACTACGCCGGCCTGCCGATTGGCGCGCTGGCCAGTGTGCACTGCGCCGCGGCCACCGAGAATTTCCTGGCCTGCGAGAACCACTCGCTCGATGTCCCATGGTGGCAGGACCTGGTGGAAGGCATCGAAAAGCCGATCATCAACAAGGGCTACATCGCCGTGCCCGACAAGCCGGGGCTGGGGATCACGCTCAACGAGGATGCGGTGCGCCAGCACCTTGCGCCGGGCACGGGCTACTTCGAACCCACGACCATGTGGGACAACGAACGCTCCGGCGACCGATTGTGGAGCATGGCGCCGCGGAAAACCCAACCGGCCGGGTAGCGGCCAAGCGGCGGCCCGATATTGTTTCACCGCCTCGGGCCTGGACGAATATCGAAAAATCTGGCGCGACTCGCGGCGCCGGCAGCGGCCGCGCTCTACACCGTTTCGCGCACCACAAACGGCTCGCGATAGGCCCGCGTCAACATGGCGTTGGCCTCGGCGTCAGCCACGAACTTCTCGCGGTCGGCGTCAAATTCCAGCACGCGGCCCAGCCGGAATGAGATGTTGCCCAGGTGCGCCAGCGCCGAGGCGCGGTGCGCCGTCTCCACCGGGCCGTTCTGTTCCTCCGGCTTGCGCGAACGCACTGCTTTCAGCCAGTTGGCGAAGTGGTCATCCAGCGGGTCGTCGGTCTTGCGCCCGGGGCCCTGCTCGCGTTTCTGGCCGAGGTAGATCTGGTAGGAGCTGTAGCCGTTGATCACCAGGTATCCTTCAGAGCCGTAGAAGATGTTGCCCACATCGACACCGTCTTCCCGGTTCGTGCACCAGGGCCGCACTTCGAACTGGATCAGCTTCTTTTGCTCGGGGTATTGGAACAGCGTGGTCAGCAAGTCGGGCGTCTGTTTGTCGTCGTCGAACAGGTATTTCCCGCCCATCGCCGTGATCTTGTTCGGCAGCCGCTCCAGGCCCAGGCCCCACAGGCACATATCGGTCTCGTGGATGCCCTGGTTGCCCACGTCGCCGTTGCCGTAATTCCAGGTCCAGTGCCAGTTGTAATGGACCAGCCGCCGCGAGAACGGCTCCTGCTGGGCGGGACCCGTCCATAGGTCGTAGTTCAGCGTCGCCGGCGGCGCCTCGTTGCCTTTATGTCCGATCGACGGGCGCCAGCGAAACACCAATCCGCGCGCCATATAGACGTTTCCGATGGCGCCCTTACGCAGATGCGCGACGGCCTCCTGAATCGCTTCCGAGCTGCGCAATTGCACGCCGTGCTGGACGATGCGCTTGTACTTGTGCGCCGCCACGACCAGCTGGCGGCCCTCGTAAACGTTGTGCGCGCCGGGCTTCTCGACATACACGTCCTTGCCCGCCTGGCAGGCCCAGATGGCGGCCAGCGCGTGCCAGTGGTTGGGCGTAGCGACGGTGACCGCGTCGATCTGTTGGTCGTCGAAGATGCGCCGCAGGTCTTGTTCGATCCGGATCTGGCGGCCGTAGGTTTTCTCGAAGCCGGCGGCGCGCTCCCGCGCCACCTGCAGGTCGGGATCGCACAGCGCCACGAGTTCCACGTCGCGCTGTTTCATCAGGCTCTGGATGTGGTCCTGGCCGCGCCCGTGGACGCCCAGCACCGCGATCCGGATGCGGTCGTTGGCTCCGAGCGCGCGCGCCGCGGGGAGTTGGGATACTACGGCGGCGCCCGCCCCCGCCAGAAACGTTCGTCTGCTGTCCATGCTGTGTGCTGCTCCTGAATCCGTTTGCGCCGATTGCCCTGCATATCCATAATCACCAATCGGCACTTCCCGCGCCCGGCTGTAGAGAGCGCGCGTTTTTTCGAGCCGCGCCCTAACCGCCCTGGTCCACGACCTCGATGGCGTAGAGCGACGCGTAATCACGGATCGGCGAGAACGCTACCACCAACTTGCCCTGGCCGTTGGGCTTCAGTCCGTGGAAGGTCTTGACGCAGGCGCGGTTCGCGCCCACCTCTTTGAAGATGTCGAACTCGCGGAGCAGCGCCACGCCGTTGCAGTGCACATCGAACAACCGGCTCCCCACGCCCCCCAGCCCAGCCGGGTTGACAGGGCCGAAGAACTTTTCGGCGAAGTGGAGCGACAGCTTGTGAAAGCCGCTATCCACTGGAATGGCATAGCTGAAATGACCGAAGCGCTCGGCCACGTAGAGCTCCTGGTCGCGCGCTCCCGCCACCGGTTGCTGATGCTGTGCGATCTGGCCGCCGCTGGCGTAGCTCTCGGGCATCCACACCTGCCCGTTCGCGTCCGTGTGCGCACTCTCGCGAAGGTAGATCCGGATCGGGTTCAGCCGCTGTGGCTCGGCCGGCACGATCTCGATGGCGTTGACGCGCGTCCGTTCGCGCTTGCTCGCGAAGCGCAGGTGCAGCATCCCGTCCGAGTCCGGAGTGATGTCCTTGAACACGCGTTCGTCGGCGATGAAAGGCCCTCCGGCATCCGACACGATGTCGAAACTCCTCAGAATCGGCCGCCCGTTGGCATACACGTCGAAAACCCGGCTGAACTCGCCCGCGCCGCCCGGCGCGCCCGGTCCGTACGTCGTCTCCACAAAATGCAGGTGCAGTTCGTAGGAGCCCGCGGCCAGTGGAATATGGTAGCTGAAGTCCCCGCTGCGGGCGTATTGGAACAATTGCGGATCGAACGCCCGCGCGATGTGCTGCCGCGGCATTTCAATCAACTCGCCGCCCTCGTAATACTGATCCGCCAGCCACTGCTGGCCGGGACGCCCGCCGCGCGCCAGCCGCTGCCCGCAGTTCAGCCGCACGGCCGCCGTGGGAAGGATCTCCTGAACGCGCGCCGCCGCCGCGCTTGCGCTTTCCCTCTCGCGCGTCGCCCGCGTCCGAAAGCTGGCTTTCTCGATCAGCCGGCCGATCAGCCCTCGCGGACTGTGCAGCCATTCCTGCACGCGTCCGCCCGCGCCTAGCCCCGCTCCCCGGTCCACGCGCTCCAGGCGCGCCGCGCTGCCTGTTTCCTCCGCGCCTGCGGTCGCGCCCGCTGGCGTCGCGAGGGGTGGATGCGCGCTGGACTCCCACGACGTGAACGACGGAGCATACTGCCCCGCCGGGATCGTGATTCGCAGCCTGTCTTCGGATCCCTGGCGCTCGTAATACTCCCGCAGACGCTTGCGCAGCCGGTGCACTTCCACCCGCGCGCTGGCGTCCACCGCCGGGTTGAAAGTCGCCGGCCGCTCCAATACTTCGACACCGATGGTGTAGTCTTTGATCTGCCCGGCCTCGCCCCGCAGCGATTTCGTGCAGAGATAAACGATCAGACGCCCCAGCCGCGGCGAGTGCGCGAACGCCGGCGAGGCAATGATCGCATTCACCTCGGCCCACACCTCTTCCGCTGTTACAGAACGTGCCGGCTCACTCATCTGACCGGCAATATCATATCACGCGGCCTCTTGTTACTCACCCGAGTAACGTCTGTACGTTTTAGAAACTTAAGGCACTAAACGTTTCTCGCGGGCAGCTAACTGGCATTACTGTACAATCCCATGGCTGTGCGGAAAGCTTTATCTAGTCGTTTTTATGAAATTGCACCCCGTCGATGTCGCCATCATTGTCGCTTACCTGCTGACGTCCGTGCTGGTTGGCTATTGGGTTTCCCACCGCGCCTCCCGCGATCTTAGGGCCTATTTCCTCGGCGGCAACACCATGCCCTGGTACGTCCTCGGCATCTCCAACGCCTCCGGCATGTTCGACATCAGCGGCACCATGCTGCTGGTTTACTGGATGTTCGTTTACGGCCTGAAAAGCGTCTGGATCCCGTGGTTGTGGCCCACTTTCAACCAGGTTTTCCTGATGGTCTTCCTCTCCTCCTGGCTGCGCCGCTCCAATGCCATGACCGGCGCCGAGTGGATCCAGACCCGCTTTGGCAAAGGCCGTGGCGCGCAATTGGCGCACATTATCGTCGTCATCTATGCTTTCGTCAGCATCATCGGCTTCTTCAGTTATGGGTTCAAAGGCATCGGGAAATTCGCTTCCACCTTCCTGCCCTGGCACCTGACGCCGAACCAATACGCACTGGGACTCATCGCCATCACCACGATCTACGTCATCAAGGGCGGCATGTTCAGCGTGGTCATTACCGAGGTGCTGCAATTCTGCATTCTTTCTATCGCCTCCTTCGCCGTCGCCATCATTGCCATGACCAAGGTGGCCCCGGCCACGCTCGCGCGCGCGGTGCCCGCCGGTTGGGACAACCTCTTTTTCGGCTGGCATCTGAACCTCGACTGGTCGTCGCTGATCCCTTCCGCCAACGCCAAAATCGCCGAGGACGGCTACGGCCTGTTCGGCTTCTTCGTCATGATGCTGCTGTTCAAGGGCGTGCTGATCAGCGCCGCCGGCCCGGCGCCGAACTACGACATGCAGCGCGTGCTCTCCTCCAAGAATCCACGCGAGGCCTCGATGATGAGCGGTTGGGTCAACATCGTGCTGACCTTTCCGCGCTACTGCCTGATCACCGGCCTGACCATTCTGGCCGTGGTCTTCTTCAGCGATCAGATTCGCGGCATGGGCACGCACATGGATTTTGAACTCGTGCTGCCCTACGCCCTGGCGCGCTTCGTGCCGGCCGGCCTGCTCGGGTTCTTGATCGCGGGCCTTCTGGCGGCTTACATGTCCAACTTCGCCGCCACCGTCAACGCCGCGCCGCCGTACTTCGTCAACGACATTTACAAGCGCTTCATCAACCCCGACGCCAGCCCGCGCACCTACGTCCGGCTGAGCTATCTCAGCTCCTTCGTGGTCGTCGTTCTGGGCGTCGCGATCGGCTGGTATGTCGCCAGCGTGAATTCCGTGGTGCTGTGGATCGTCTCCGGCCTGTGGGGCGGCTACACCGCATCCAATGTCCTCAAGTGGTACTGGTGGCGCTTCAACGGCTACGGCTACTTCTGGGGCATGGTGGCGGGCATCACGTCTTCGCTCACCGTGCCCGCGCTGCTGTCGGCGCTGCCCGGCGTGCAGGAGTTCGCGCGCGCCCGCTCGTTGAACCTCGACGTCTCGCTGGGCTTCCTGCTGATTTTCGTCATCTCGATCATCGGCTGCCTCGCCGGCACGCTGCTCACCAAGCCCGACGAGGAGCAGGTGCTGATCGACTTCTATCGCCGCGTTCGCCCGTGGGGCTTCTGGGGCCCGGTGCTCAAGCTGGTCCGCGCGCAGGATCCCGCTTTCGAGCCCAACCCGGATTTCCTGCGCGACATGTTCAACGTCGCTGTCGGCATCGTCTGGCAGATCACGCTGGTCGCGCTGCCGATCTATTTCGTGATCCAGCAATTCACGCGCGCCGCTGTCGCCGCCGCCATCGTGGCCGTCACTTCACTGATCCTGAAGTTCACCTGGTACGACCACCTTTGTAAACAGGAAGCCCGCTGGGAGGCCGGCGCCATGAACCCCGCCCCGCCGCCCGGTGCGGCCGGTTGATCCTCGCGAGGCGTCCCGCCGGAGCAACTCAGAATGCAATACGGACACTTCGACGACAGCGCTCGCGAGTACGTGATCACGCGGCCCGACACGCCGCTGCCGTGGATCAACTACCTCGGCTGCCAGGCCTATTTCGGTCTCATCTCGAACACCGCCGGCGGCTACTCGTTCTACCGCGACGCGCGCCTGCGGCGCATCACGCGTTACCGCTATAACAACGTCCCGTTCGATCTCGGCGGCCGTTACATCTATTTGCGCGACAACGACTCGGGCGAATTCTGGTCGCCCTCGTGGCAGCCCACGCGCTCCGACATCGAGGACTACTCGTGCCGCCACGGCCTGGGCTACAGCATTATCGGATCGAGCTATCTGGGCATCGAGGCGCGCGCGCGCTACTTCGTGCCTCTCGACCAGAACCTCGAAATCTGGCAGCTCACGGTCACCAATCATCGCCCCGCCGCGGCGGACCTTTCCGTTTTTTCCTCGATTGAATTCTGTCTTTGGGACGCCCAGGACGACGCCACGAATTTTCAGCGCAACTTCAGCACCGGCGAGGTCGAGGTCGAGGACGGCGTCATCTATCACAAGACCGAATACCGCGAGCGCCGCGACCATTTCGCATACTTCGCCTGCTCGGCCCCGCTGGCGGGCTTCGATACCCAGCGCGAAGCCTTTCTCGGCCCCTATCGCGGCTGGGATTCTCCCGTCGTCGTGGAACGCGGCGTCTCCGCGGGCTCCATCGCTCACGGCTGGGCGCCGATCGGCTCGCATCACGTCAAGCTCGCGCTGGCCCCCGGCGAAACGCGCCAGATCGTCTTCGTTCTGGGCTACCACGAGAATCCGCGCGACGCGAAATTCGATCCTCCCAGCTCGCTCACTATCGACAAACGCAGCGTCAAGCCGGTCATCGCCGCTCATCTCGATCCCGCCGCCGCCGACGCGGCTTTCGAAGCGCTGCGCGCCTATTGGGACAGCCTGCTCGCCATCTGCCAGGTCTCGACGCCGGACCTGCACACCGACCGCATGGTCAACATCTGGAACGCCTATCAGTGCATGGCCACGTTTAACATGTCCCGCTCGGCGTCGTTCTATGAATCCGGCATCGGCCGCGGCCTGGGCTTCCGCGACTCCAACCAGGACCTGCTGGGCTTCGTGCACATGGTGCCGCCGCGGGCGCGTGAGCGCATTCTCGACCTCGCCGCCACCCAACTTCCCAGCGGCGGCGCCTATCACCAGTACCAGCCGCTCACCAAGCGCGGCAACAACGATGTCGGCGGCGGCTTCAACGACGACCCGCACTGGCTGATCGTCGGCGTCGCCGCCTATCTCAAAGAGACCGGCGACTGGAGCATTCTCGACGAGCCCGTGGCGTACGACAACCAGCCCGGCTCCGAGCAGCCGCTCTACGACCACCTGCGCCGCAGTTTCCGCTACACGCTGGCGCGCCTCGGTCCGCACGGCCTGCCGCTGATCGGCCGCGCCGACTGGAACGACTGTCTGAATCTCAACTGCTTTTCCGAGACCCCCGGCGAATCGTTCCAGACCACCACCAACCGCGAAGGCGGAGTCGCCGAGTCGGTCTTCATCGCCGCTCTGTTCGTGCACGCCGGCCGCGAATTGGCCGCCATCGCCGAACGCAGTGGATTGGCCGAGGAGGCGCGGGATTATCTGGCCCAGGTTGACGCCATGGAACTGGCCGTGCGCCGCGACGGCTGGGACGGCGAGTGGTTCCTGCGGGCGTACGATTATTTCGGTAACAAAGTCGGCTCGCGCGAATGCGACGAGGGCCGCATTTTTATTGAGACGCAGGGCTTCTGCGTGCTGGCCGGCATCGGCCTGGACGACGGCCTGGCCCGCCAGGCGCTCGACTCCGTCCGCACGCACCTGGCTACCGAACACGGCATCGTGCTGCAGCAGCCCGCGTACTCGCACTACCAGTTGCAGCTCGGCGAGATCTCCTCTTACCCGCCGGGATACAAGGAAAACGCCGGCATCTTCTGTCACAACAATCCATGGGTCATGATCGCCGAGGCGCGCGCCGGCGACGGCGACGCGGCCCACGACTACTACCTGCGGATCAATCCTTCGGCGCGCGAGCCGATCAGCGATCTGCACCGCTGCGAGCCCTACGTCTACTCCCAGATGATCGCCGGGCGCGACGCGCCTTCTTACGGCGAGGCCAAGAACTCCTGGCTCACCGGCACCGCGGCCTGGAATTACTACGCCATCACGCAATGGATTCTCGGCCTGCGCCCGGCTTACGACGGCCTCGAGATCGCTCCCGTGCTGCCGGCGAATTGGCAATCGGTGGAGGCGACGCGCATTTTTCGCGGCGTTACGTACCGGATCTCCATTCTCCGCGCTGGCCCCGGCCACAGCGTCACCCTGAGCGTGGATGGCGCGCCGGTCGAAGGCAACATCGTTCCGCCGGCCGCCGCGGGCCGCAAGGAGGTTTTAGTCCAAGCTATTCTGCGCTGACAACCCCCCAGCCAGTACGGGCGCCGCAGCCGGTCATGGTCCTCCTGTCTGACCGGCTTTTTGCGGCGCCCTTTTTTTGCGCCTTCGGCACGCCCGGCCGAAGTGTCGTCCCACTCAATTTCGGGCCGGCCGCCGCGCGCTGGGAAACCGCGCGACGGGAAACCGCTTTTCCCCTCGCGCCGGTCCTGGTATAGTGTTTTTGTTCTGGCTTCCAGGGTGCTTTCGGCGGCCCGCAACGTCCGGTGGCTGCCCGCGGAAGCGGCTCTACTGAAGGATGCCCCCGGGAGGTCCTAAAACCCTCTCGGGGGTTCATCTTTTGCGGCCTTGAAAACCTCGCCTGCGGCCACGCGCACCGATCCGCCGCAGCGCGAATGGATCGTCGAGGCTAGACGACGTAGGGCGAGCGGTAGTTGCGGGTGAGCAGCTCGTCGGCCGCGGCGTCGTTGACGAAGTGGCGCGCGGCGGCGTCCCAATTGAGCAGGCGGCCGACGCGATAGCTGATGTTGGCCAGGTGGCAGAGGGCGGCCGAAGTCGCGCCGATCTCGACGTCGGCGCTCAGGTCGGCAACTTTGCGGCTGCGGCAAGCGGCCAGGAAGTTGCGCATGTGCAGGGCAGTGGTGTCCTGCTCGTCGTCCTTCTCGTCGAGCGTCTTCTCGTTGGCTTCACCTTTGTAGACCTGAATACCGTTTCCGTCGAGCCACATCCAGCCATCGCGCCCGAAGTAGATGTTGCCGACCAGGTTTTCGCCGCGCACGGGCAGGCCGGCTTCGGGGCCGGTGAGCAGGCCGCGCACCTCGAACAGAATCTCGCGGGCGCCGTAGCCGAAGCTGGCCAACTGGGTGTTGGGCGTCTCCTGGTCGTCGTCGTAGACGAACTTGCCGCCGGTGGAGACGGCGGTCGTGGGCCAGCCGATGTCGCCCATCGCCCAGCGGCACATATCCATTTCGTGGATGCCCTGGTTGCCGATGTCGCCGTTGCCGGTATCCCAGAACCAGTGCCAGTTGTAAGCGAAGCGGTTCTTGGAGTACTCCTTCATCTGGGCCGGGCCGAGGAACAGGCTCCAGTCGAGGCCCGGCGGGACAGGTTCGAGGGGGGTCTTGCCGATGGATTTGCGGCGTTTGAAACAGAGTCCCTTGGCGGCGTAGAGCGGGCCGATGACGCCGTCTTTCAGCATTTGTACGGCGCGAATTTTGTGCGGTGTGCTGCGGCTCTGCATGCCGACCTGGACCATGCGGCCGGTCTGGCGCGCGACCGCGACCATGCGGAAGCCCTCGTGGATGTTGTAGCAGGCGGGCTTCTCGACGTAGACGTCCTTGCCGGCCTGGCAGGCCCAGATGCAGGCCAGGGCGTGCCAGTGGTTGGGGGTGGCGATGGAGACGGCGTCCACCTGGTTGCTCATGAACAGCTCGCGCATGTCGTTGAACTCGAGCGCCGGCTCGAGTCCGGCCTTGGATATGCGCGCCTGGGCGCGCTCGCGGGCGGCCTGGTTGACGTCGCACAGCGCCGTGATGCGGGCTTCGGGGATGGTCGAGTAGGCCCGCTGGTGATCGCTGCCGCGGCCGCCGAGGCCGACGATGCCAATGCGGATGCGGTCATTGGCGCCCAGGACGCGGACGGCGGAAAGAGCCGCGGCGGCGCCTACATAGAACGAACGGCGTGTCATCGAGGACATTGTTAACTCCTACCATTTCAAGATACAGCGCAGCGTTGCCTTAGTCGGGTGCGGCGAGCAGGCGGGCTTCGATTTCTTCGAGGGCGGCGTCGACGGGCAGGGCCGTGGCGCTGCCGCCGTCGACCAGCGCCGAGCCTGGGCCGGCCAGTCGCACGGCGCGGGCGACCGCCTCGCTGTCATTCGACACGAAGAAGGCGGCGCGAAGGGGCACAGCCAGAGAGTCGAAGAAATCTTCGAGATCCGCGAAGCCGAGCAGGCCGCCGCGGGTGTCGATATGGGCCAGCGCAAACTGTTCGACTTCGGCGAAGGGAGCGTCCCAGAGCGAGACGCGGGCGCCGCGCGCGGTCAGGCGCAAGGCGAGCGCGCGCCCGGCCGCGGTCAAGCCGATCACGCCGAATTCGGAAGCCTGCTCGGACATGGGAAGCGGATGGACCCATCCTCGCACAGCAGCGATTTGCGGGCGGGCGATGGCAAGTCCACGGTTCCACGGGAGGGCAACGATCACGGTGATTTGGCGGCAAGGAGAACGCTTCCCCTGGTCGCTCTGAAACGACGCAAGGACGACGCAAGAACGACGCAAGAACCGCTTACGGTCGCGGCTCAGTCAAACGGTCGCGGCTCTGAAACGGCTGGCTGGGAAGCGAGTGTGGAAGACCCATTCATCGACTTTCTGGGCTGGAACAGTAGTACCCGATGACGGCGGGGTCACCACTCGCTGTAGGGGGTGCCTTCGAGGGATTTCCGGTCGCTTTTGCTGTGGACGTCGAAGATGCCGGGCTCGGTCTGATTGACGCTAGAGACGGCGTCCTCCATGACGGTGGTCCAGTCGGCCTGGCCGGAGATGGGGTCGGTAGGGATCTGGCGCAGATAGCCCTCACTGACCAGATCCTGGAGCGACTGCGGGGCCTTGGCTTTATCGTAGGTGTACTCGTCGATCTGAACGCGCAGGGTGAACAGGTTCTGGCGGAGCACGGTCTCCTTGGACCGGAGGATCGATTTCTGATACATCGGCACGGCCATGGCGAGCAGGATCGAAATGATCGCCATGACGATCATCAGCTCGATGAGCGTGAAACCGAACGCGAATTTACCACTCCGAATACGGCGTGCCATCGGGCGCTTTCTCCATGGTTTTTGAAAAGACGTCGAAGACGTTCTGCCCGCCGGAGCCCTGCGTCGTCGGATCGTCCTGGTTGCTTCTCACGCCCCAATCGGTCGATTTGGTGAACGGGTCGCGGGGGATGCGGCGCAAAAAGCGGATCTTGGTGCCTTTGGGGTCGTTGGCGAGCTTGACGCCCTGGACCAGCATGTCGAGGCTGTCGGGGTAGCAATAGGAGTCGATTTTGGTCGAGGTGATTTTCTGGGCATCGCAGGCGTCCTTGTACTTGTCGATGGCGGTGCGCATCTCGCGCAGCGCGAAGCGCAGGTCGCGCTCGTTCTCGCGGCGGATGCGGTAGCGCGCGATGGGTATGGCCATCATGGTCAAGACCATGAGGATAGTAAACGCCACGACCAGCTCGATCAGGGTCAGCCCGCGCTGGGACTTGCGTTTCACGATCACTGTTCCCGCTGCCTCACTCCAATGATTCCCTCCGCCGTCCCTACTTCACGACCACCGAAGCCGGCTGCGGCGGGGCGGCGTGAATTTCGAGCAGCTTCGAATTCCGCAATGTGAATTCAACTACAGCGATGGGCGAGGTCCCGGCCGCCAGGGCCTGAAACTTCATAGTCAGCAAGGTGCCCGAGCCGGCCACTCCGGTTGAGCCGGCCACGCGCTGGAGCTGGACCAGCGTTTCGCCGCCCTGTTTGGAGGGCACCTGGGAGAAAATGACTTCGTCCACGTCCTTGCCGAGGAACCCACCCTGTTTCACTTCGACCAGCTTGAGCACGGCCGGATCGTATTTTAGACGCGTGGGCGCGGCGGTTAGATCCCTCACGTTCATCACATTCATCTGCACGGTGAAAGTCGCGCCGACCGCGACCTCCTGCGCCGAGGCAACCAGCGTGACCGAGGGCTCGGCCGGGATGGCGTTAGTGCTGCGGGTGCCGCCGGGCGTGGCGCTGCCTGGCGGGGGCGGAGGAGGAGGCGCCGCATTCAAGGGAACGGGCGCGGCGGAGACGGCCGCAACCAGTTGTGGCGCGGGCGTCTGGTCGGGCTGCGCCGCGGGCTGCTCCACCGGTGGTGGGTCGTCGTCCTTACCGGGCGGGTTGGCGGAGGACCTGGCATCCGAGGGCTTCTGGCCGGCCGGCAGCGGGGGTGCTGGCGGGTGGCGGTAGTTCACCTTCCAGATCTGTTCGACGCCGGAGGCCACGGCACGCGTATTCTGCGCCGTCAAGTCGGCCGAGCGCACGATGTGCGGGACCAGCACGACCAGCAATTCGAGAGTGTTGTTGTCGGTGTTGGAGGAAGAAAAGAGCCGGCCCAGGACGGGCACGTTCATCAGGCCGGGGAAACCGTTGCGCGTCGAAGTCTGCGTCTGTTGCATCAAGCCGCCGATGATGGTGGCCTCGCCTTCCTTCAGACGAATGATGTGGCTGACTTTACGTTGGCCGATGACGGGTTGCGACAAGCCGCCGAGATTGAGGGTCGAGGCGATGGTGGAGATATCGAGGTCCACCTGCAACGTCACCTCGTCGGTGCCGTGAACGCGCGGTGTGATTTCCACATTGACGCCGATATCGGCGAATTGGAACTGCGTTTGCGCGTAGGGCAATCCGCCGCTGGTGCCGACGCCCGACTGGAAGCTGCCGGAGGCATAGGGGTATTTCTCGCCGATCTTCAGCGAGGCCTTCTGGCCCTCGACGCCGCGCAATTGCGGCGCGGTGAGAATCCGGCCGCGCGTATCGGACATCATGGCCTGAATCATGCCGCCGGGCATGGTCACCGACCAGCTATTGGAGCCCAGGTGGCCGATCTGCGAAAGCAGCACGCCGGCCGTGCTGGCGGTGCCGGTGCCGGTGGTGGTTGTGGTGGCCGGCGTAGAAGTGATGGTGGAGCTCAGGCCGGCGGTTCCACCCGAGGCGATGCTGGCGGCGAGCTGGCGCGAAAGATCCTTGTTTACCTCGATGATGATCAGGTCGACGAGGACCTCGGGCTTGGGCTTATCGAGGTCCAGAATGATCTTTTCAGCGAGGTCCACCTGGTCGCGGGTGCCGCGGACGACGAGCGCGTTTTGCGAATTGACGGGGAAGATCAGGCGGAAGTTGCTCACCGTGCGCACCGCGGTCATGACCTCCTGCAACTCGGGGGGCGAGGTGATGTTGGCCAGGTAGAAGACGCGCGTGACCTGGTCCTCGTAGTCGCGGCGTTTGGCCACGGATTCCTGGGTGACGAAGATGGCATTGGCCGAGACGGGCTTCCAGAAGGTGTGGGTCAACAGGGCGACGTAATCCAGGGCCTCCTCGAGCGAGCTGTTCTTGAGATCCAGGGAAAACTTCTTGTTGTCCGACATCAGCTCGGGATCGAACAGGACGTTGACGGCAGCCATTGTACCGACCGTGTCGTAGAGCGTTTTCATCGACTGGTTCGAGATCTTGAGGTCGAGCGGCTGGGCGGGGGCGGGGCGCAGCTCAGGCGGAGCCAGCATGGCTGACTCGCGCTGTTCGGACTCTTTGTGGGCGGTCTGGGCGGGAGTCAGTCCGATCTCGGCTGGCGTCTCGGGCGCGCCGCCGCGCGCCAGGCGCTGTTTCTCGCGCTCGATCATGGCCAGTGTGCGGCGGATCTCCTGCTCCGCGGAAGTGGAAGAGGGATCGATGGTGAAGGCCTTGTTGTATTCGGCCAGGGCTTCGTCGAGCTTGCCGGCGGTGCGCAGCTTCTCGCCGTTGAGCACGTGCGCCTGTCCGGCCTGGAAGCGGACACGGCGGGCGAGCAACTGGTAGTGGAAGTCGGAGGGATCGGAAGCCAGGGCCTGCTCATATTTTTCGAGCGCCTTATCGAATTCCCGCTGCTGTTCGAGACGTTCTCCTTCGGCAGCCAGCCGATCGCCCTTTTTGGTCTTGGCGGCGGCCGGCAGGGCCAGGGCCGAGAGGACGGCCAAGGCCAGCGCCGGAACTGTGAGGATCGCTACTAAACGGTTAATCTTCAACATTTTAGGTTCAATTCGAAAAAGTTTGACGCAGGTCCGGGCGTGCTATTCTAGTGAGTTCCGATCCATCTTGCCAGGACAAAACGCAGCCTCAAATAGTTGACGCAGCGGAGCGGGCAGGCGTGGAGGCGAATCGATGGCTCGCGATCAGACAGGCTTCAAACTCGTCTCCGACAACCGCAAGGCGTACCACGATTACTTCGTGCTGGACCGGATCGAAGCCGGGCTGGTGCTGAGTGGCACGGAGGTCAAATCGGCACGCGAGGGCAAGGTGCAATTGCGGGAGGCCTACGCCGACATCGTGAACGGCGAGGCGTGGCTGCTGAACGCCCATTTCAGCCCGTATTCGCATGGCAACATCTGGAACCACGACCCGACCAAGAAGCGCAAGCTGCTGCTGCACCGCAAGGAAATCGACAAGTTGACGGGCAAGGCGCTGGAGAAAGGTCTGACGCTGATCCCGCTCAAAATGTATCTAAAACACGGGCTGCTGAAATGCGAACTGGGGGTGTGCCGCGGCAAAAAGTTCCACGACAAGCGCGAAGCCGTGGCCGAGCGCGAGCAGGAGCGCGACGCGCGGCGCGAGATGAGCCTGCGCAATTCGCGGCATCTTCAGGGATGAGAGAAGTTTAGAGACTGACGGAACGGATAGGCCCGAAACCAACCAACATGGAATTGAATCTCACCACAACTGGCGCCGCCGCACTCGAATGCGGTGCATTGGTCGCCCTGTGTTTCTCGAAAGGCAAGAACGGCAACGGCGAGGCCGAGGAGACGGCGGCCGCGACGCCGGTCGATATAGATGCGGTGCCGGCCGGGCTGGACGCATCGACGAACGGATGGCTGGCGGAGGTTTACGCGTCCAAGGAGTTCGCCGGCAAGGCGCTGGACACGGCGCTGCTGCACCGTCCGGCGGGACTGAAGGCGGGGCGGCTACTGGTGGCCGGGTGCGGAGCGCGAGCGAAGTTCAGCGCTAGCGAGGCGCGGAAGCTGGCGGGCGCGGTGCTGCGCACGTTGAAGGGCAAGGGCGTTTCCGACATCGGCCTGGCGCTCGAAGGCGAACTCGCGTCCGAGAAGATGATCGAGGCGCTGGCGGAGGGATTTCTGCTCGGAGATTTCGAGCCCGACGTCTACAAAACCGACCCCAAGAAAGGCGAGAAGCGGGTCGAACGGGTCCAGATCTCGGTGCCCGAACAGACGACGGCGCTGGAGCAGGCGCTGCGGCGCGGGCGCGTGATCGCCGAAGCGCAGAACTACACCCGCACGCTGGTGAACGAGCCGTCCAACCTGATGACGCCGCGTCAACTGGCCGACCAGGCGCGGAGCACGGCCGAAGAATTTGGCCTGGAATGCGAGGTTCTGGACGAGGCGCGGATGAAGCAGCTCGGGTTCGGCTCGCTGCTGGGAGTGGCGCAGGGCTCGACCGAGCCGCCGTGCCTGATCGTTCTGAAATACGTTCCGGCCGCGGCCGAGGAGAATGCACCGGCGGATCACCTCGCGCTGGTGGGCAAGGGCGTCACGTTCGACAGCGGCGGCATTTCGATCAAGCCCGCCGACGGCATGGAGAAGATGAAGTACGACATGGCCGGCGCGGCGACGGTGATCGGCGCGATGCGGGCGCTGGCGCAGTTGAAGCCGGCGATTGCGGTGACCGGTTTTGCGCCGTGCGTCGAGAACATGGTGAGCGGCAACGCGCAGCGGCCGGGCGATATCGTCAAGACGTATCTCGGCAAGACGGTGGAGGTGCTGAATACCGACGCCGAGGGGCGGCTGATCCTGGCCGACGCGCTGACCTATGCGGTGCGGCAAGGGTGCACTCACGTGGTGGACGCGGCGACGCTGACCGGCGCCATCGTGGTGGCGCTGGGGCACCTGTATGCGGGCGTTTTTTCCAACAACGAGGAGCTGCAGAGCAAGGTGCTGGCCGCGGGCAAGACGGAAGGCGAACGGCTGTGGCCGTTCCCGATGGACGAAGATTACAACGACTACCTGAAGAGCGCGTTCGCCGATCTGCCGAACATCGGCGGGCGCTACGGCGGGTCGATCACGGCGTCGAAGTTCCTCGAGAATTTCGTGGAGAAGAAGCCGTGGGTGCACCTGGACATCGCCGGTACGGCGTGGCTGGACGATTCGAAACCGTACCTGGCCAAGGGGCCGACGGGGCTGCCGATCCGCACACTGATCCGGCTGGCGCTGGATTGGACCGCCAAGAACTGACGCGGTCTGTGGCGCCGGCACTCCTGCCTGCCGCGTCGACACCCGTGTCGACGCATGGCGTGATGGAGCCGCGACCGCAGGGAGCGGTGGCGCTAATTGGCCCGACTCGATCGGCGATAGCGTATACTATTCGCGGGTTCCTGCAAGGCATCCGTCTGTTCATCGCGCCGTGAGAACGGCGGGAGTCAAAGCCAATGTCTATCATCATTTCCAAGCGGGGCTCAGCGTCCGCCCGGATCATTGAGAAATCATCGTTCAGCAAGGAAGACGACCTTCAGGAGTACGTGCACCAGTACCCCGAAGCCATACCGATCTACGACATTGAAGAGAACAAGCGGCTGCTGGTCGTTGCGCGGGAATTCGACACGGCTTCTGGGCCTATAGACGCGTTCGCTGTGGACAACGACGGCGACATCTACGTGATCGAAACCAAGCTGTATAAGAATCCGGACAAACGAAAAGTGGTTGCCCAGGTTCTGGATTACGGAGCGTCGCTGTGGAAGCACTTCACGGACTTCGCCGACTTCAGCGCGCTGCTTGATCGACACGCGCAGTCCAATTGGACAGTCAACTTCCGAGAGAAGGCGAAAGAGTATTTCGACTTGAACGACGACGACCTCGAAGCGATGATCGGGCACATGCGTGAGAATCTGCGCGCTGGCGATCTGAAATTCGTTGTTCTCATGGACTCCATTGACGAGAGGCTCAAGGATCTGATCACATACCTGAATCAGAAGAGCCAGTTTGACATTTACGGTGTTGAGGTGGAGCGCTACATTTACGAAGACTCCACCATCGTGATCCCCAAGATTTTCGGAGTTGAAATCAAGAAGGACTCACCTCTTCCGACGGGGAACGTGATGACGGAAGAAGATTATCGAGAGCAGATTCGCGCCAGGAACCCAATCTACGCGCAGGCTATCGATGATCTCTTTGCGCAGCTGAACGCATTGGGGCTATCCGTCAAGATGTTCCCGTCTGCCATCTCCTACCGCGTGAATGTTGACGGCGACCTCATCCAGCTGTTGTCCTTCACTACCACGAACATATGGTTCTCACTGCCAATAAGGGCAGCTCGAGCGTTGGGAGAAAGTGGCCTCGCTGAGTGCAGACAGGCAATTAACCGCGTCGGAACGTTCTACCGCCAAGAGGACCTCAATAATCCCTCGAAGAGTTCATTGGCCCCGCGTTACGACATTTTGAAGGATCACAGCCCCGCAGATTTCGCGGCTGCAGTCAAGGTGGTCGCAGACAAGGTCACGGACGCAATGACGGCTGGGCAGTAACCCCTGAACGCGATCTTCGTCAGTTCACGGACGCAATCGATAAGTGCGACAAGACGAGCATCGGCATGAAGCTCGCAACGCCACGTCAGCGCGCACGGGCGGCAACCCGACCGTGTGAAGGAACCGATCCGATTGGCACGGTCCCGATTGTCTGATGGCAGCAGTGCGCGCTAATCGAGGCTCTCCGGACGCAGCTCGATGCCGGTCTCGCCGGCGGCCTTCTTTTCAAGGTACTTCTTGACCCACGCTTCCCAGCTTTTGCCGGCGGCGGTATCGCGTCCGGTGAAGGCCAGCGAGGCGACGTCGGAGTAGGCGATGGTGAGCCTGGCGCGCGGGTCGGCGCCGGGCGTGTTGGGAATAATTCTGACGCAGGAAGCGGCGAGCGTGGGGCCTGCGAGGCGGTCGAAGACGTAGCCTTCCACGCGCGTGCCGTCGCGCAGCGTGATAGTGACGTCGCCGCGGTAGTCGAAGGCTTTTTCGAGCGCGTCGCGCAGCTCTTCGTCGGTTGTGGGTTGCAGAGCCAGACCCTGCAGCAGGTCGCGCTCGGCCGCGGCGGGGACGGGCGCGGCGGCGTGAGCTTCGAGGTGCGTGCGTTGTGGTTCACTCATCTGGATGCCGCCTGGCGTCAGACATTTACTTCTTTGCGCGAGCGCTCCGCGGCATCGATCTGCACCAGCGAGGACGCCTGGGCCGGCGGCGGCGAGTCGAGATCGCGCAGCGCCTGGCGGTCCGCGTAGAGGGATGAAAAAGTCGCGCGAATGGTCGCGAGGAAGCCGTTCAGCGTGTGGAACGTATCGTTGACCGCGGAAGCCTCGTAGCCCGAGTGGACCATGCAATTGGCGCACTTGGGGTTGCCGGACTCCGCGCCGTAGCGGTGCCACTCGGTGGCTTGCATCAACTCGGCGAAGGTATCGGCGTAGCCGTCCTGCAGCAGGTAGCAGGGCTTCTGCCAGCCGAAGACGTTGTAGGTCGGCATGCCCCAGGGCGTGCACTCGTAGTCGCGGCGGCCCATCAGAAATTCGAGGAATAAGGGCGACTGGTTGAAGATCCAGTTGCGCTTGCGGTTGGAGAGAATGGTGCGGAACAGGCTGCGCGTCCGCTCCTTGCCGAGGAAACTCGACTGGTCGGGCGCCTTGTCGTAGGCGTAGCCCGGCGAGAGCATCATGCCTTCGACGCCGAGCTCCATCATTTCGTCGAAGAAGGCGCGCACGCTATTGGGGTCGGCGCCGTCGAACAGGGTCGTGTTGGTCGTGACGCGGAAGCCGCGCCGGACGGCTTCGCGGATGCCCGCGAGGGCCAGTTCGTAGCCGCCTTCCTTGCACACCGAGAAATCGTGATGCTCCTTCTGGCCGTCCATGTGCACGGAGAATGTAAGGTACTTCGAGGGCGTAAAGAGGTCGATTTTTTCGGTTAGCAGGAGCGCGTTGGTGCAGAGGTAGACGTACTTCTTGCGCGCCACCAGACCTTCCACGATTTCGCCGATCTGCGGGTGCAGCAAAGGCTCTCCGCCGGGGATGGAGACCATCGGCGCGCCGCACTCGTCGACGGCCCGGAAGCAATCTTCGGGCGAGAGATTCATTTTCAGAATGTGGGCGGGGTATTGGACTTTGCCGCAGCCGGCGCAGGCCAGGTTGCAGCGGAATAGCGGCTCGAGCATGAGCACGAGCGGGTAGCGCTTGCGGCCCAGCAGGCGCTGCTTGAGGACGTATGACGCCACCGTCCACATCTGGGAGATCGGCACTGGCATAAGATGGAATTCGCGAACGCGAGCTCTCTTTCGCTTTTACCATCCCGGCCGCTATAATGTCAATGGAAGCCGGCAGGAGCGGAGCGCATGATGATGAATCACAATGCCGTGGAATCGCGCGGAGCGGGCGAAGCGCCGGCGGCGGCGGTGCGCCGGAGGCCCGTGCAGGAGCGCAGCGCGGACACGGTGGAGCAGATTCTGGCGGCGGCGTCGAAGCTGCTCGGCGGCATGGCGACGGAAGAGATCACGACCAGCCTGATCGCCCGGGAAGCGGGCATCTCGGTAGGCGGATTGTACCGCTTCTTTCCGGATAAGCAGTCGATCGTCGACGCGGTGGCGGTGCGGCACATGAACGACTTCAAGGCCGCGCTGCTGGGCCGCGTGGCACGCCTGGCGCTGGCGGACGGACCGACTTTCCTGAGCCGGATCATCGACGCGTATGTTACGTTTCTAGACCAACGGCCGGATTTCCGCAGCATCGCTCTCGGCCGCCACGTCAGCGCGCAGGCGCGGAAGAGCCAGGCCGAGCCGGACTCCGGGCCGGCGGCGCTGGTGCGCTGGTTTCTGATGAAGCGCCTGGGCGTGAAGAAGAGCGCCGACCTGGATTTGAAGCTGCGCGTGCTGATCGAAACCGGCGAGCGGTTGATCGCCTACGCCTACACACAGGAGACGGCGGCGGAGCGGCGGCGGGTGATCGCCGAGATGAAGCTGATGCTCTCGAATTATCTTTTCGGCAAGGCGTAGCAGTTGGCCGGCGCAGGGCGACCCGCGGCACAAATCTGAGACAGGATCACGAGACAGACGCCGACGGCTGGATGGGGTCTCATACGCGGCTGGAGCAAGTATATCCGGAGAACTGATCCCGAACCGGGCCGGTCCGAAGCCGGTCTGGGCGGCGTAACGCCCGCGCCGGAATCCAATTGCCGGCCTCGATCATCCCATGCTCCGCAGAAGTTCCGGCGCAGCATTACATTTCTCTTGATTCCGCGAGCATTCCCTGTGAAAATGCGACACAGTGCGCCGCACCTAAGCGGCGGGCATACGGCCCCAGCGGTGCACTCGGCGACAGAGTGCATGAGTCTCAGCCTGAAGTTCCACGATAATGGCGACCCCATCCGTCGGCCACGGATGCTCGCGGGAGGTTGGCGCGCGGAAGAAAAAGCGACGACGAGAAAGGTAGTCGTCAAGAAAGCCGGCACTAAGAAGAGAGTCACGAAAAAAGCTCCCGTGAAGAAGGCGGCAGTTCCAAAGAAAGCTGCCGCCAGGAAGACGGCGGTATCGCGGAAAAAGGCTGCCCCCGCGAAAAAGGCCGTCGCCACCAAGAAGGCAGCCTCAAGGAAGCAGAGAGTCAGAAAAGGAGTCTGAATGAAATTGGCAACCAAGAAGACGGATAGCCCCGTGGCGGCGCAGCCGGCTATGGCGAAAGCACCGGCTCCGGCGCCGAAAAAGGCGGCAGCCAAGAAAAAGAAGAAGTAGCAGAATAGACAATGCGACACCGGCTGGGGCCCTCGTCGGCTCCAGCCCGTGCCGGCCTAGCATGCGAGCCGTGTACAAGCAGGAATCGGCCGGCACAACCGATTGAACTCCGGGCTCGGGGCGCGTCTGCGGCGGGCCTGCTTAGCGATGGATCACTGATATCAGCCGAACTCCCGCACGGCGTCGAACATGGCGATGACATTTTCAGGCGGCACGTTGGCCAGGATATTGTGCACCTGCTGGAAAACGAAGCCGCCGCCGGGCGCCAACTCCTCGCATTGCCGCAGCACGTGCGTCCGCACTTCCTCCGGCGTGCCCTGCGGCAGCACGCGTTGGGTGTCGCACCCGCCGCCCCAGAAGGTCAGGTCGCGGCCGAAGTCCCGCTTCAGCTCCGCCGCCTGCATGCCGCGGCAACTGATCTGCACCGGGTTGATGGCGTCGAGGCCGGCCTCGATCAGGTCCTTGAGCAGCGGCCGCACCGCGCCGCAGCAGTGCAGCATCACCTTCACATTCGCCAATTGCTTGGCCCGCTCCCACATCAGTTTGTGCCGCGGCTGGAAGAACTCGCGATACATGCGCGGCGAAATCTGCGGGCCGTTCTGCGCGCCCAGATCGTCGCCGAATTGAATGATATCGATGTACGGTCCCACCGCGCCCAGGAAACGCTCCAGCTTCCGGAGATGCCGTTCCACCAGCAGATCGAGGAAACGGTGCGCCTGCCGCGGTTCGCCGGCCAGCATCACCAGGAACTCGTCCATCCGGAACAGCATCTGACCGGTCTCGAGCAAATTGCCGCCGAACAGGCCGATGATCGCGCGACCGGTTTTCTCGCGCAGTCCGCGTGCGCCCGCGGCCAATTCCTCATCCGTCGCGGTGGGTTGCGGCGGCGAGCCGAACACCGACCACATGCTGCCGTCCAGCGCCGTTTCCAACTGCGCGCCGCCGACGTCGCCGGCAAAGGCCGGCCCGTCGAGGAACGGCCAGTAGACCTGGTCGAAGTGCAGGGCGCTGGCGGGCATGCGGCCCAGCACGCGGCCGTCTGGAGCGCGCAGCACCCACCCGTCCGAGCGAGGCTCCGGCGAGGACCACGCCGGCATCTTGCAGGGCGCGCCGTCCGGCAGGGTCCAGTCGGTCCACCACTTGTCTTCGAGGCAGAAGCCGCGCCCCATTTCGATCGTGTCCACGCCGAACCGGTCGAGCACATCGTCGTCGACGATCGCCAGTTGTTGTATTGGGTCGTAGACGTAAACCGTTCGCGGCTCCAGGCCCAGGGCCGCGCGCAGTTTGGGATAGGCGATGGCTGCGATCCCCGACGAACGGTGTCCCGAAAAGTCTACCGGAACCCGGTCGGGCTGGCGATGATTGAGTGCTGCGAGCACATGTTCTCTGGATGTCGGCATGTCTGGATTCAAGCTACACCAACCCCGGCCGCCGGGGATAGAGTCCGGCCGGGCCGCGAGGGCTAAGAAGACGAGGGCGAGGCGGCGCGGCACTCATTCATTGTAAACGGGGCTCAGCGGCGCGATTCGCGGGCGGCCTCGATCGGGGCGAAAACACGAGTGACTGCTCGGGCATCGTGACAGACGGTTGAAGTCCACACGGCGCAGAGGCGACAGAAAGTGGATCGAGAGCGTCGTGCGCGCCTGGGACCAGAGTCAGTCCCCGGTTTTCCTCACGTGAGGAGAATTTGGGCTGTAGCGCATTGATTTTAATGTCTAGAAGCTGCTCAGCCTGAGGAAATTGCCCTCTGGAGGAGAACACGATGATGAACGAAACGAAGACGGACAACGCTTATCCGTTGGAGGGAAAACACGGATGACAGACGGCTGAAGTCCATGCGGGGCAGAGGACACAGAGTGTGGATCGAGAAAGTTGTGCGCGCCATGGGAGAGAGACGTGGCTTGGCGGCGCGGCGGGAGCGCGGGGACACACCT
>Ga0302319_10001449_pt1 | contig 52882 bp, 40 predicted proteins | sample Bog_T0_2_FD_203319 | JGI IMG/M metagenome (GOLD analysis project Ga0302319, IMG submission 203319) | Peat permafrost microbial communities from Stordalen Mire near Abisko, Sweden - Bog_T0_2 | ecosystem: Environmental > Terrestrial > Soil > Wetlands > Peat | place: Sweden: Abisko, Stordalen Mire... | reverse complement strand
CGAGCCAGCAGTGAGGGCCTTTGTGATCATCGGGGTCAGGCGCGCCCTGCGGGAGGCGGAAGGATACGGGTCCCCCCGGGTTCCGCCGCATCCGTTCGTCCAGGAGCCTCCTCCGTTCACGCAGGGCATCCCGGCCGCGCCTGCGGCCCTTTCCGGGCCCGCAGCCGGGGCTGGCCGTCAGCCCCTGGATGCTGCAGCCCGGGGAGCGGCAACGCCTGCCTGGCGCTTCCTCGGCCTCCTGCGAGGCGGTCTTGCCCTCTTCGAGACCGCTGCCGGACTCGTGGTCCTCGACCGGAGGGCCGCCCACGAACGGATCTGGTTTGAGCGCCTGGAGGCCCAGTTCCTGTCGGGCGGCGTCCCCTCGCAGCGCCTCCTCCTTCCTGCCCCCCTCGAGCTGGATCCGATCGCCGCTGCGCTGCTTTCCGAGCGACGCGACTTCCTCCGCGGCCACGGCTTCGAGCTGGCCGAGTTCGGCCGCAATTTCTTCCGAATCGAGGCCGTTCCCTCCTGGATGCAGCCGGAGGATGCCGAGGCGTTTCTCCGGGAGGTCCTTGGCGCGCTGCGCGAGGGAAGCTTTCCCGTCAAGGACCCGGTCCTTGCCCGGGCAAACCTGGCCAGGATGGCGGCCTCCCGGGCCGTCCGCCTCCCGGGGGCGCCCGGCGAACTCGAGATGCTCGCACTAGCCACCTCGCTGTTCGACACCCGGGCACCGCTCACGAGCCCCTCGGGGCGTCCCACCTTCTTCGAAATCGGCGAGGCGGAGATGGCCCGACGCTTTCAAAAGTAGTTTCTTTCCCTTGGCACGATTTCTGGTTAAAAGAATTCGCCACCCATGCCCACCACCGCCGCCCCTTCGCACGAGCACCCGTCGCCGGAGCAGTTCCGCGACCTGATCGTGCATCACCTCATCTCGACGCTCGGCCGCCATGCCGGCTCGGCGCAGCCCCGCGACTGGTGGGTGGCCACGGCACTCGCGGTCCGTGACTACATCCATGAGCGCTTGATTGCCACGCAGGCCGTGCACAACGAGCAGAACGTCCGGCGGGTGTATTACTTTTCCCTCGAGTACCTCATGGGGCGCCTCTTCGAGAGCAACCTGCTCGCGACCGGACTCCGCCACACCGCGGGCGATGCGCTGAAGCTGCTCGGCGTGGACTTCGACCGGGTGTACGAGTCGGAGGTGGACATGGGGCTCGGGAACGGGGGCCTCGGCCGCCTCGCCGCGTGCTTCCTCGATTCCCTTGCGACACTCGACTATCCTGCGCTCGGGTATGGCATCCACTACGAGTTCGGGCTTTTCAAGCAGGCCTTCCTCAACGGGCAGCAGATCGAGCATCCGGACCGCTGGATGCTCTTCGGGGATCCCTGGGAGGTCGTGCGGCCCGAGTTCACCCAGGAAGTGAAGCTCTACGGCAGGGTGGAGCAGCGCTTTGACGACCTCGGACGTTCCTCCTGGCACTGGGTGGACACAAAGACCGTGCTGGGCGTTCCCTACGACATCCCGATCGCAGGATATGGGACAAAGACCGTGAACCTTCTGCGCCTCTGGGCCTCGCGGGCCACGGAGGACTTCGACCTGGCAGCCTTCAATTCGGGCGGTTACGTCGAGGCTGTGCGCGACAAGGCGGTTGGAGAGACGATCTCCAAGGTCCTGTATCCGAACGACAAGACCGAGAACGGCAAGGAACTGCGCCTGGTCCAGCAGTATTTTTTCGTAAGCTGCTCCCTGCGCGACATCATCCGCCGCCACTTCCGATTTCCCGGCAACACCTGGAAGACCTTCCCCGAGAACGTGGCCGTGCAGCTCAATGACACCCATCCGGCGGTGGCCATCGCAGAGCTGATGAGGATCCTGGTGGATGAAAAGGAAATTGGCTGGGACGCCGCCTGGGACGTCGTCTCGCGCACCTTCGCCTACACCAACCACACGCTGCTCCCCGAGGCGCTCGAGAAGTGGGGTGTGGGGCTCTTCGAGACCCTCCTGCCGCGCCATCTCCAGATCATCTACGAGATCAACCAGCGCCTCATGGTGGCCTGCGAGAACAAGTGGCCGGGGGACGACGCCAAGAAGCGTGTATGCTCGCTGATCGAGGAGAACGGCCATCGCCAGGTGCGGATGGCAAACCTTGCCGTGGTCGGCTCCCACGCCGTCAACGGGGTGGCCGAGTTGCACTCCAAGCTCCTCCGGGAGCAGCTCTTCCCCGAGCTCGCGGAGCTCTTTCCAGGCAGGTTCCAGAACAAGACAAACGGCATCACGCCGCGCCGCTGGCTTCTGCAGTGCAACCCCCTCTTGGCCACGTTCATCACCCGGGCCCTGGGGAGCGCCGCATGGGTGCGCGATCTCGACCTGCTCCGCGGCCTCGAGAACTTTGCCGACGACCGGGCATTCCAGAAGGGCTTCATGGCCGTCAAGGCCGCCAACAAGAAGTACCTTGCGCGCTTCATCCGGGCGGAGTGCGGGCTGGCAGTCTCGCCGGACGCCCTGTTCGACGTGCAGATCAAGCGCCTTCACGAGTACAAGCGCCAGCACCTGAACCTGCTCCACATCCTCGCGCTGTACCGGCGGCTGCTCCAGCAGCCCTCGATGGACATCGCGCCCCGGGTCTTCATCTTCGCCGCAAAGGCCGCGCCCGGGTACGACGTCGCAAAGAACATCATCCGGGCGATCAACGTCATCGGGGACCGAATCAACGCCGACACGCGGATCGGCGGGAAGCTCAAGGTGGCCTTCCTCCCCAACTACCGCGTGTCGCTCGCCGAAAAGATCATCCCCGCGGCGGACCTCTCGGAGCAGATCTCGACCGCGGGCAAGGAGGCATCCGGAACGGGGAACATGAAGCTCGCCCTGAATGGCGCACTGACCATCGGCACGCTCGACGGCGCGAACATCGAGATCCAGGAGGAGGTGGGCGAGGAGAACATCTTCATCTTCGGCCTGACCGTGGACGGGATCCATGAACTGAGGTCGGCGGGCTACAGCCCGTGGGACTGGTACCACAAGGACGAGGAACTGCGCGCCGTGATCGACTGGCTGGGCAGCGATTCCTGGGTCCCGGGGGAGCGGCGCCCCTTCGGCCCGATCGTGGACACGCTTCTCGACGGCGGGGACCCGTTCCTCGTGCTGCCCGACTTCAGGGCCTACTGCGACTGCCAGGCGAGGGTGGATGCCGCGTATCGCAACGGCCCCGGCTGGGCCAGGAAGGCGATCCTGAACACCGCCCGGATCGGCAAGTTCTCGAGCGATCGGACCATCCGGGAGTATGCGCGGGGCATCTGGAACCTCCATCCCGTTCCGCTCCCCTGAGTCCCCTCCCAATGACCCATCAGGAACGCCTCGCCCGCCACCTTGGCCGGACCCCCGACGTGTCCCGGGCGATCTTCGTCGCACCGAATGCAACCGTGGTTGGAGACGTGGTGCTCAGTCCCTCCAGCAGCGTCTTCTTTGGGGCGGTTCTTCGGGGTGACATCCAGGAAATCCGGGTGGGCGAGGGGACCAACCTGCAGGACAACGTGATCGTGCACCTGGCCGATGATTTTGCCGCCGTGATCGGCGCCTGGTGCACGATCGGCCACGCGGCCATCGTCCATGCGTGCACGGTCGGGGACGAGTGCCTGGTCGGGATGGGGGCGACGATCCTCGACGGCGCCGTGATCGGCGCCCGGAGCATCATCGGCGCAAATTCGCTGGTGCCGCAGCGGTTCACCTGTCCGCCCGGCTCGATGGTGTACGGGTCTCCCGCAAAGGTGGTCCGCCCACTCTCGAAGGCGGAAATGGCGGGCATCCGCCCCTGGGCGGAAAAATACGTGCTGGTTGCCGGGGCGTTCGCCGCCCGCTCCGGTTCCCGATAGTCCGACAAGGGAATTGCCAATCGGGCGGACCAGGCCGATCGTTCTGCCATGATCCTCGGGGTTCCCAGGGAAATTAAGATTGGAGAGACCCGTGTCTCCATGACGCCCAGCCTGTGCCGCCGGTGCGTGTCCCTCGGGGCCAGGGTTGTGGTCCAGCGGGGCGCCGGAGCAAGCGCAGGCTTCACCGACGCCGAGTATCGAAACGCGGGAGGCTCGCTGGCCCAGTCTGCGGCGAAGGTATGGGAGTCCGCGGATGTCGTACTCAAGGTGAAGGAGCCGCTGCCTTCCGAGTACCGCCTGCTCGGGAAGGGACAGACCCTCTTCACCTACCTGCACCTGGCGGCCGGACGCGAGCTGGCGGAGGTCCTCCTTTCAAGGCGGGTGCTCGGCATCGCCTACGAGACCGTGGAGGACAGCGACGGCTCGTATCCCCTGCTCAAGCCGATGTCGCAGATCGCCGGGAGGCTGGCGATCCAGGTCGGCGCCTATTTCCTGCAGTCGCAGCACGGAGGCTCCGGCGTTCTCCTGGGCGGAATCCCGGGGACCCTGCCGGGCCACGTGGTCGTGGTGGGAGCCGGGAATTCCGGGGCAAACGCCGTCCAGATGGCGGCCGGGATGGGCGCCCGGGTCACGGTCCTCGACCGCGACACAGGAAAACTTGAGGGACTCGACTCGGAATACCGGGGCAGGGTGGTCACGCTGATGTCGAACACCGCGAACCTCGAGCAGGCGGTCGCCGACGCCGACCTGCTGGTCGGGGCCGTGCTCATTCCCGGTGCCAAGGCGCCCACGGTGGTCGCGCGCCGCATGGTTCGCCGCATGCGTCCCGGGAGCGTGATCGTGGACATCGCGATCGACCAGGGCGGGTGCATCGAGAGCATCCGGCCTACCTCCCACAAGGAGCCCGTGTACGCGGAGCACGGCGTCATCCATTACGCGGTCCCGAACATGCCGGCCCTCGTCGGACGGACCTCCACCCTGGGCCTGACCCAGGCGACCGAGCCGTACGTGGCCCTCCTCGCGCATCGGGGCGTGGAGCGCGCCCTCGCGGAACATCCCGGGCTTGCCAGGGGCGTGAACACCCGCGACGGGAAACTGACGTGCGAGGCCGTCGCCCGGGCGCTGCGCTGAGGCGCCCTCAGGCGAGCTTCTTGACCAGGACCTTCGCGTTCCGGCCGCTGTCCTCGTACACCTTGAGCCGCGACTCGGGAAGGATGTCCTTCTCGGCCTCCGTAAAGCCGCAGGTGTTCGTGAAAAACCCGAAGTTCTGGGTCGAAAGCGCTACGACCATGCCGGCGCCGCGCTCCTTCGCGCGCATGCATGCAAAGTCCACCATCTTCTGTCCGACCCCGCCATTCTGGTAGAACGGCATCACGTAGAGGGAGCCGATCTCGGCGAGGCCCGGCCTCTCGGGGTAAAAATACAGGGTCACGCACGCGATGATGTTCTCATCGACCTCGAACACGTAGAACTGGTCGATGTTCTTCTCGATCGCCTGCTGCGTGCGGTGGACCAGCTCCTCCCGCCGCACCGCGTTGCGGGTGAGGTTGTTGATGAACCTCACATCGCCCTTGGTCGCCTTCCTGATCTGCTGGTAGTCGTTCCCGTACACCAGCGACCCGACGCCCTCATTGGAGAAGATCTCGTTCAGGAGGCCGTCCACGACCCTTCCGTCAAGGACGTGGACCCGCGGCGTCCCGGTCTCGATCGCCTTGATCGCGTGGACCGCCTTGCTGTAGCTCGCCTCGGCAAAATCGGCCGGCCGCTCCTGCAGGAGAATGCGAAGGGCGTCCACGGAAATGTCCCGCCGCACCTTGCCGGCAATCTCCAGGCCGGCCTGCGGCGTCAGGTAGATGATCTTGGTCGCGTGAAGGGCCTCGGCGACCTCGGCGGCGAGCAGGTCGGAATTCACGCGCAGGGACTTCCCGTCCGGCCCGAAGGCAAGCGGCGACACCAGGGGGACCACCTGCTTGTCGATCAGGCCCAGGATCAACTCCTTGTCGATCCGCTCGACCTTGCCGGTGAGCTGCTGGTCGATCCCCTTGAGGATGCCGACGGGGAGGGCCCGGATCGCATTCGTGAACGCCGCCTTCAGCGAGTTCTGCGTGAGCCCCTCCAGGACCAGGTGGGAGACGCGCGAGGACGCCCGGATCGCCAGGTCGAGGGTGGCGGGGTCGGTGATGCCCGTGCCGTCGGCGTTGGTGATCGGGATCCCGCGCAGGGCGGAGAGTTCCTGGAGCTGGTGGCCGACCCCGTGGACGAGAACCAGCTTGATGCCAAGGCTCCGGAGCACGGCGATGTCGACGAGCAGGTTGCTGAAATTCTCATCCGCCACGATCGATCCGTCGATCGCGATCACAAAGATCTGCCCCTGAAAACGTGGAACGTATTTCAGGATTCCCCGCAGGTCCGTGGGTTTCAGGGAGTGATCGTTGTCCGACATGGAATTTGGGAAGGTAGGGGCTTCGTCCGCCGTTCAGCAAGAGAGAACACCTCATTTCACATCGAGCACCCAGGACTTCGAGGCTTCCTGTCCGATCAGGACCGCCCGGTACCGTCCGGCGGGGATCGCCCCCGCCGGCACGGTGAGGAGAACGACGTTTTCGCGGCTGCGCGTCAGGAGGGCGCCCGGCAGGCGCTCGAGATCGGGGACGATGTACAGCTCGTCTCCCTTGAGGAAAATCTCGGCGGACCCGAGCTCGCGCCGATTGTCCGGAAGGACGCACCCAAACTGGATGGTGTATGCCAGGTACCGGTTGGCCTCCGGCGCCGCGGAGATCCTCCCGATCTCGGACGGGAGGGGCGTGTGCGCGGGCAGCGCCGCCAGCAGGGGCGGCGGCAGGCCGCCAGCGGCACGGGCGAGCCCGGGAGGCGGGCTGCCAAACTGCGGGTCGGCGGGCCGCTCCACCCTGGCCGGAACATGTTGGAATCCCGCCTTGGCAAGGGCCGCCCGCTCCAGCGCCTGGGCATAGGGCTGGAACTCCGGCCCGGGCTTCCTGTACCGCAGCGTGACGACCGTGTAGCCGGCGATGTACAGGAAGATCGCCAGTGCGATCCACCTCATCGGCCAGGGCTTGCGTTGCGGGGGCATCGGCTCGGGAGGCTTGGCTGCGGGAAAGAATAAATCAAAGTATTTGCTCCGGCCGCCCCGCTTCGTTTCCTTGGCCGTGCATGAAGTTCTGGTCCCGGTTTTTCATCCCTACGCTCAAGGAGAGTCCCGCAGACGCCGAGATCGCCTCCCACCGCCTCCTGGTTCGGGCCGGCCTCGTCCGCAAGCTCGGGGGAGGCCTGTACACCTTCCTCCCGCTCGGGCTGCGGGTCATGCAGAAGCTTGGCCAGGCCTGCCGCGAGGAAATGGAGGCCGCAGGGGCCATCGAGCTCCAGATGCCTTTCCTGCATCCGGCGGAGTTCTGGCGCGAGGGACCCCGTTGGGATGCCGCCCGCGAGATCATGTTCCGGGCGGACAGCGCCGGTTCGGGCCGGCGAAGCCCCCCCGAGCCGGAGTTTGTCCTCGGGCCGACCCATGAGGAGATCATCACCCCCCTCGTCAAGAACGAGCTCTCAAGCCACCGGGACTTCCCCAAGACCTTTTTCCAGATCGCGACCAAGTTCCGCAACGAAATCCGGCCCCGCTTCGGCCTGATGCGCGCCAAGGAATTCGTGATGATGGACGCCTATTCCTTCGACATCGACGACCCCGCCGCGACCGCGAGCTACCAGGCGATGAAGGCCGCGTACGAGAGGTTTTTCCGCAGGATCGGCGCCCAGGCGATCGCAGTCGAGGCGGACACGGGCGTGATGGGCGGGAGCTTTTCCCACGAGTTCATGGTCCCGGCCGCGGTCGGGGACGACGACGTCATCTACAACGAGCAGAGCGGGTACGCCGCAAACCGCGAGAAGGCGACGAGCGGCCTCGTGCCCGCGGGTCTGGCGGACGCCGCGCCCGCGGGTCCAATCGAGGAATTCCCGACCCCGGGCGCGACGACGATCGCGGCGCTTGCCGCCCCGCCCTACGGCGTCCCCGCGGACTCCCAATTCAAGACACTCGTGTACCTGGGCGACGGGAAGCCGTTCCTGGTGGTGCTGCGCGGCTGCGACGAACTGGAGGAGGCGAAGCTGGGATCGCTCGGGTTTTCGCTCCGGCGGCCCGCGACCCCCGCGGAGATCGAGCCCCTGATGGGCGCAAAGCCGGGGAGCCTGGGGGCGGTGCGGGGCACGATTCCAAACCCAGACGCGTTCGCGGGCATCTTTGCCGACAACTCAATCCGCCTGATCGGGAACGGGGTGACCGGAGCCAACCGGGACGGCGTCCATCTCCGGAATGTGAACGTGACCCGCGACCTTGCGCTGACCCGCTTTGGAGACTTCAGGCGCGTGCGGCCAGGCGAACCGTGCCCGATCTCGGGGGCGCCCCTCCAGGTGCGCCGCGGCATCGAGGTCGGCCATATCTTCAAGCTCGGCACCAAGTACTCCGAGAAGTTCGGCGCAACTTTCTCGGATGACCAGAAGCAGACCCGGCTCGTCGTCATGGGATGCTACGGTATCGGGATCAGCAGGACCCTCCAGGCCATCATCGAGCAGAGCCATGACGACGACGGAATCGTCTGGCCGTGGGCAGCCGCCCCGTTCCAGGTGCTGGTGTGCGTGCTGGATCCGGCCCTTCCCGAGGCGACGGCCGTGGCCGTCCGGCTGGCGGCGGCCGCCGAAGCGGCCGGCGCCGACGTTCTCGTGGACGACCGCGACGAGCGGCCCGGCGTCAAGTTCAAGGACGCCGACCTGATCGGCATTCCGCTGCGGATCACGGTCGGGGGCAGGGGCCTGAAGGAAGGGATCGTCGAACTGAAGTGGCGTGGCCGTCCCGGCGTTGAAAAGGTCCCCCTGGCCGGGGCCGGGGACAGGATTGCAGCGGCGGTCCGGGAGCAGGAGGCGCTCGTCCAGGCAGGCTGATCCCCCAGTGTCCGAGACCAAGACAAACACCTCTCCCTCCCAGCGCCCGGCGACCGACCTCCAGCTGGAACCGGTGTGGCGGGTGGTCGTGCTCAACGATCCCGTGAACCTCATGTCCTACGTGGTTCTCGTGTTCAAGAAAGTCTTCGGCTTCAGCGAGGAAACAGCCCGCCGCCACATGCTCGAGGTCCACGAGAGCGGCCGATCGGCCGTTTGGTCAGGCGCCCGCGAGAAGGCCGAGGCCTACCTGTTCACGCTGCAACAATGGCATTTGACGGTGATCCTCGAGCCCGATGAAGCGCGTTGAGGTGAAGCTCAGCCTTCTGGTGGTCGCACCCCTGCTGGACGTGATCAAGGGCCTCGCCGACGACATCAACCGGGAACCGGCCAACGCGAAACCCCCCAAGGACCTCGACGGCGAGTTTGCCGAGGCGTGGAGCCGGGATCTCCTTGGCGGCCAGCAGAACGACGTTGCCGTGCTGCTCGCCCTGTTTGGGGAGGAGTTCTTCCTCGATGGCATTGTTTCCTTCGACCAGACGAATGCGGAGGCCATAGCCCGCGCATGCTCGGCGGTGCGGCTGCTCCTGCGCGACCGGTTTCTGCGGCCGCTCGCCGACGAGGCCCTGGAGTCCGGCGAGGTGGAGCTGACCCACCTCAATTCCGAGGTCCAGAAGGCGTTCCTGTGCTACCTCTTCCTCGCGACGATCCAGGAGCTGATCATCCAGCACCTTGATGAAACGATCCTTGGTTGACTGCGCCCCACCTGTCCCCATGGTTCACCCCCGACACCCTGCAGTGTTCGAGGTGCTTTTAAACTACGCTCTTTGCCTTTGAATCCTTACGGGAGCCAAAACCGTCGCGGGAGCTGCTAGGCCGTAAACCGGAAAGCAAACATCGCGGAGGAGGCGCCCACCTTGACTTAAAAAGGTCCTGAGCCTTTGAGCGCACGGCACAAGCGGGGTGTCACTTTTTTCTCCACATGAGCCCCCCTGAAATCAACTCGCTGCATGTCCTGCATGTGGCTTCGGCAATCTTCCTGGTTGGCTGGACATTCTACGCCTTCGCCGGCCCACGGGAGACCCGCGGGAAGGTTCTGGCCTACAGCGGTATTGCGAGCCTGATCGTCCTCCTGACCGGCCTCAGGCTCTGGCAGGGAATCTACGCGTTTCACGGAGGCTGGGTGATCGTGAAGATCGTCTGCTGGCTCGGGCTCTCCGCAATCGCCGGCATGGCGTACCGAAGGCGGGAACGGGTCCCGCTGTTTGTGTGGGTCACCGTGGTCCTCGCGACCACGGCCGTCGCCATGGTGTACCTGAAGCCGTTCTGAAAGGCGGCCGCCGGCCTGGCGGCGAACGACCCATGGAAACCCTATGCGGCCTTTGGATCGACGCCGGGGGAGCCGTCCATGCCTCCGTTTCGGCGCCCGATGGGACGAGGACCGTGGGAGTCCGGGCATTCCGGCCATTTGCCTGGCTGCAGCAGGTGCCTGCGGGTCCCCCGCCTCCGGGAGTTGCAATCGAGACGTTGAAGGGCGACGGGGCATTCGGTTTCCTCGCCCACGCCGACAACCTGGGATCGTACGATGCCTTCCTTGCGCAGGCGAAGGAAACGGGTCCGGTCGATGAGATCCGGCCCCTGGAGAGCCAGTTCCTCCTTCAGCACCGGACCCACCTCTACCAGGACCTCGGGTTTGGGCAGCTCCGGCGCTGCCAGCTCGACATCGAGACTGCCTCCGCCCCGGGCAGCTTCAGCACCCCGGGGAGGGCGGGGGATCGCGTGCTTGCGATCGGGCTGCGTTTCGGGGGAAGCCAGCGGATCCTCCTGCTTGAGGAGCCGAGCCATGCCGCCGAAAAGAAACTGCTCGAGGAATTGAACCGGGTGCTCGCCGAGGAGGACCCGGATGTCATCGAGGGCCACAACATCTTCAAATTCGACCTGGATTACCTGCGCCAGCGCTGCCGCCGCCACGAGGTCCCCTGCGCATGGGGACGGTTTGGCCAGGAGGCGTCCTTCCGCAACAGCCGACTCAAGGTCGCGGAGCGCTGGATCGACTTTCCGCGCTGCGACCTGCCCGGACGTGCCGTCGTGGACACGTATCTGCTGGTGCAGCTCTACGATATCACGACGCGGGACATGACCTCCTACGGGCTCAAGGAGGCCGCAATTTACTTCGGGGTGACCGGCGAGGACGGCGGCAATCGCACCTACATTGACGGGCCGGGGATCCAGGAGGCATTTTCCGGGGACCGGGAGCGTTTCCTCGCCTACCTCGCCGACGATCTCCGCGAGACCCGCGGCATCGCGGATCTCCTGCTTCCCACCTACTTCGAGCAGGCGAGGACGTTCCCCGTCCTTCTCCAGGAGGCGATCCTTCGCGGCACGACCAACAAGATCGACCTGCTCTTCCTGGAGGAGTACTACCATGCGCGCCAAAGCTGCCCGCTCCCGCCCGAGATCGAGCCCTTCGCCGGCGGCTATACCCGGGGGTTCCGCGACGGCGTCTTCCGGCACGTCCTTCACTTCGACGTTGCCTCGCTTTACCCGAGCCTCCTGCTCGCGATCGGCCGCAACCCGCAGCGCGACACGCTCGGGGTCTTCATGCCCCTGCTGAAGACGCTCAAGGAATACCGCCTGAAGTACAAGCTGCTCGCCCGGACCGCCGACACCGCCGAAATGCGGGCGGAGTACCAGGCGCGCCAGGCGAGCTTCAAGATCCTCATCAATTCCTTCTACGGATACCTGGGCTTCTCCGGGGCCCGCTTCGGGGACGGGGACCTCGCCGCCGAAGTCACCCGCCGGGGCCGCGAGCTGCTCCAGGCGCTGATCGAGGAATTTGAGCGGAGGGGATGCACGATCCTCGAGGCCGACACCGACGGAATCTACCTGTCCTCGGAATCGGACTTTGAGGATCCCGGGAAGCTGCTCGCCGGGGTGGCACCCACGCTTCCCGCGGGCATCGAGCTCGAATTCGACGGCCGCTACCAGGCCATGTTCTGCTACAAGGCCAAGAACTACGCCCTCTTCGACGGCAAGAAGATCACGCTGCGCGGCAGCGCGCTCCGATCCCGGGGAATTGAGGCATTCCTTAAGAAGCTCAACGACCGGCTGATCCGGTACCTTCTGGGCGCCTCCCCGGAGTCGCCGCTTGAGCTCCTGGAGAGCTACCGGAGGCGCATCGCCGACCGCAGCGCAAACGTCGCCGAGCTGGCCAAATCCGAGACCCTCGGGCAGAACCCGGACGCGTATGAGCGGTTTATCGAGGCGGGCGGCAAGCCACGCCGGGCGGCGGCCGAGGCGGCCCTCCAGCTCAAGCCGCGGCCCAGGATGGGGGAACGGGTGAGCTATTACGTGACGCCCAAGGCGAAGGGAAAGACCAGCGACTGGCAGAGGGCGAGGCCCGTGTCGCTGTACGACCCCGTCGCAGCTCCCTACGATCCGCGATACTACCTAGACAAGCTGGACGACTGGCTCGAGCGCTATGCCGGCTTTCTTGGGGTCCCGCCGCCGGGAGGCGTGCAGGAGAGCCTGGCGCTCTGATCAGGGTCGGGCATCGCGCTTGCGGGGCAGGGACGGGCGGCCCGCCCGTCCGTGCACACATTGGGCTCATTCGTAGAACCCGGACGCCCGGGCCGGGCGTCCCTACCTCCAAGCGCGGACAGGGCCGTGCGTGGCTACCCGGCTTCCAGTCATTCTGATACACCACCCTGGCCGCAGTCCTCAGCTCCAGCTCAGGTTCGTCCTTGAGAAAGGCATCTCCCGGATCCGCTTCCCGGTTGCGGCAAAAATCGCGTTGCAGACCGCGGGGGCGAGGGGAGGGAGGCAGGGTTCCCCCAGCCCGGTCGGGGGATAGTCCGTCTTCACATAGTGGATCTCCACCGCCTTCGGGGAATCCGGCATCCGGATCATCGGGTACTCGTCAAAATTGCCCTGCACCGTCCTGCCCATCTTGATGTTCAGCTCCTGGTACCGCGCCGTCCCAAGCCCGTCGACGATCGATCCCTGGATCTGGTTCTCGGCGCCGCTCAGGTTCACAATCTGGGAGCCGACATCGACGGAGGTCACCACGCGGTCCACCGTGAGTTCACCCGCCTGGGTGACCGTGACCTCGGCAACCATGGCGATGTAGCCCTGATGACTGAAATGGAACGCCACCCCCTGGCCCCGGCCCCGCGGCAGCGTCTTCCCCCATCCCGACTTGTCGGCCACGTCCCTCAAGACGCCCCGCATGCGCGCCGCATTGTAAGGCTGCGATTTTGACCCCCGGCCCGGGACGAGGTCGCGGGTACCAAGCAGGTCCATCCGAAATTCGACCGGGTCGCGCCCCGCGGCCACGGCCAGCTCGTCTAGGAAACCCTGGATGACCCAGGCGAAGGTGTTGCTCCCGGGGGCGCGCCAGGGTCCCATCGGAATCCCGCACTCGATCACGGTCTGCTCCCCGAGGAAGTTGTCGAGGAAGCGCGCCGGGAACTCATCGCCGCCCAGCCCGCCGCCGCTGCCTGCCTTGCCTGCCTGGTTGCCGAAGGTGACAAAGTGGTTGTGCCAGGCGCATACCTTCCCCTTCGCATCGACGCCGCCCTTGAGGAAGTGGAGCCCGCCGGGCCTGTAATGATCATGCCGCATGTCGTCTTCGCGGCTCCAAACCAGCTTCACCGGGACCCCGGCCTTCCTGGAAATGGCGGCGGCCTCGAGCATGTAGTCCACGCTCAGCCTCCGGCCGAAGCCACCGCCGACCCGGGTGTTGTGGATGATCACCTTCTCGATTGGAAGGCCCAGCAACGTTGCCACCTGTTCCTGTCCGGAGGTCGCGTTCTGGGTGGGTGCCCATAGCTCGGCAATGCCGTCGCGGACAAACGCCGTGCAATTTTGCGGCTCCAGGTTCGTATGGGAGATGAACGGGTGGACGTAGGCCGCCTCGACCACCTTTGCGGCCCCGGCGAGCCCGGCCACGGCATCGCCGTCGCTGCGGAGGACGGCCTCGCCCGGTCGGGTGGAAATCTCCTTCGCCCGGGCCGTGAACTTTCTCCAGCTGTCGTTGGCGTGCGGCCCCTCATTCCAGTCCACCTCCAGCTGCTTGCGCGCGGTGAATGCCGACCACGTGGAATCGGCAAGGATCGCGACCCCCGGCATCAGGCCGTTCAGGTTGTCCGAGCCATCGAGGACGAAGGCGTCGTGCACGCCCCGGAGCGTCTTGACGTGATCCAAATTAGCATCGTCCACCGTACCCCCGAAGACCGGGCACTTCTCATAGACTGCAATGAACATCCCCGGGACTTTCTGGTCGATGCCGAAGAGCGGCTTGCCCGTCAGCAGTTTCGGATTGTCCACCCCTCCCACGCGGGTCCCCAGGATCTTGAAGTCAGCCGGGTCCTTCAGGGGCACCGACTTTGGATCGGGGACGGGCAGGGCCCCGGCCGCCGCCGCAAGTTCCCCATAGGTCAGCGTCTCGCCGCCCCCGCGCCGGAGGACGGCGCCGCCCGAAGCATGACAATCGGAGGGCTGCACGTTCCACTTCTGCGCCGCAGCCGCGACGAGCATGGTCCTGGCAACGGCCCCGGCCCGGCGCATGTCCATATAGGAATTGGGCGTCGAGGTGCTGCCACCGGCGCCCTGCCAGCCATAAAGGCTTCCGTCGATGGGGGCGGACACGACCTGGACTGCCTTCCAGTCGACCTCGAGCTCCTCGGCAACGACCATGGGAAGGGAGGTCTTGATGCCCTGGCCGATCTCGGGACGCGCGGAAAGGATCGTCACCGTCCCATCCGGCGCAATGCGGAGGTACGCGTTCGGGGCAAAGTCGCCGTCGGGCGCGGACGCCGCGCCCACAACGCCGGATGCGCCGGTGGCCGTCCCGGAGGACCCAAGGTAGAAGCCAAGCACCAGGCCGCCCCCGCCCAGTGCGGAGAGCCGGAGGAACGAGCGCCGGTCCATCGAAGCCTCGTAGGGAGCGCTCACGTGCGGGCTCCCTTGCCCACGGCGGCAAATTCGGCCGCCTTGTGAATCGCGGCGCGGATCCTCAGGTAGGTTCCGCACCGGCAAAGGTTGCCGGCCATGGCGTCGTCGATGTCCTGGTCGCTCGGGTTGGAATTCGAGGCGAGCAGGGCGCTCGCCGACATCATCTGCCCCGCCTGGCAGTAGCCGCACTGGGGAACGTCGATTTCGGCCCACGCCCGCTGGACCGGATGGGATCCATCCGGCGAGAGTCCCTCGACCGTCGTGATCTTGAGCCCCGCGGCGGCGGAAACCGGCGTCTGGCAGCCCCGGACCGGCGCACCGCCCAGGAGGACGGTGCACGCGCCGCACTGCCCGATGCCGCAGCCAAACTTTGTTCCGACCAGGTCCAGGGAATCCCGGAGCACCCAGAGGAGGGGAGTGTCGGGCGCCACGTCCACGGTGCGCGGCTCGCCATTTACCTCAAGGGTGTAGGAGCTCATCGCTTCGCGCCTCTCCTGTGGACAACCCAGGCGACGATCGCCGCGTCGTCCCGCTCCTGGCGCCAGACGACAGAAAGAAACTCGGCGGGAAGAATGTCGTGGGTCTTGAAGAACCGCCGGTCCCCGCCGCAGCAATACATCAGGCTCGCCGGGAGCTCCCCCCGAAGCTTGGCACGGGCCTTCGGGATGATCCGGGGCAGCCACTCGATGCCGCCGACGGCATCCGTCTTGGCCGGGAGGCCGGCCTCGTCAAGAAACACCTTCGAGGCGGTTCCGCCCTGGACATTCAGAAAATAGTCGCGCCGGACCAGCTCGATCGCGAGCGCCTGGTCATACCCCGGCTCGCCGCCACCGACATCGTCCTCGGCGTAGTCGTACAGGTGCTGGGCGGTGAGCCCGTTTGCAGCCAGCCACGACGAATCATCCTTCGTGTAATAGGTCGCGGCCCCGCGCTGCCCGCCGGCGTAAAGGCCCACCGCCTTGTCGTACAGGTGGTGAAATCTCGCCGTGAAATCGTAATTCCTCATCGGGGGTGGGCAATAGGGACAAAAGCCACGGATTCCACAGAATCAAACCGGAATGCGAGAATTTATAAAAGGGGCTCAGGCGGGCCGGAAATCGATCCGCCTTGAAAACCGGTCCACCTTGTCCACGACAACCTCGATCCTGGAGCCCGACTCGAAGCGCTTGTGCTTCCGGGAGCCCACGAGGGCCGTGCCCGCATTGTTGAGGACGTAGCGGTCGTCCCCAAGGACGTTCGCCGAAATGAAGCCAAAGGTCATCGACTCCACCAACTCGATGAAGAGACCGGCCCGCCGCACATCCGTGATCACGGCGGCGAACTGGGTCTTCTTCTTTTTCCCCAGTTCCCTCTCGAAGAACTCCAGCAGCTTGATCTTCACGCTCTCCCGCTCCGCGTCCATCGAGTTGACCTCGGTGATGCTCAGGTGCTCCGCGAGCGCCTCCACCCGGCGCAGGTCGTAGCCGGGCCGGGCATGGCGGCCCGCCGCCCCGCCGGTCTTCACCAGGTGGGTGTCGAACACCCGGTGGACGACAAGGTCCGAATACCGGCGGATCGGGGACGTGAAATGCGCATAGTCCTTCATGTGCAGGCCGTAATGGCCGTCGTGCGCCGCCCGGTAGCAGGCCTTCTTCAGGCTTCGAAGGAACTGGGTGCGCAGCGTGTACCCCTGCGGGTGGTTCCTCAACGCCGCCAGAAGCTTCATGACCTCCTCGCGCCGGGTGAGGTCGCCGGCCTGGACCCCTGCGATCGAGGCGACCTGCCGGAACTCCTCCAGTTTCTCCTCGTCGGGGTCGTCATGGACGCGGTACAGGGAGGGAAGGCGGTTGAGCCGGGTCAGGCGGGCGACCGCGGCGTTCGCGGCCAGCATGAACTCCTCGATCAGCTGGTGGCTCTCGTCGTGTTCCACGCGCTCCAGGCGCTCCGCGTAGCCCTTCTCATCCACAAAGATCTTGGTTTCGGGCATCTCCAGGTCGAGGCTGCCGTTGCCCATGCGCTCCCGGCGAAGGCGCCCCGCGATCCGCCAGAGTGCCCGCAGCCAGGACTGAAGGTCAACCAGCTCGCCGTCGCTGAGCTCCCGCAGCGAGCGGCCGGTCGAGCCCGTCTGGTGCTTGGGCGGAAGCGGCAGGGAGCGGATCGTGTCCAGGTCGTTTTCGAAGAGGATGGTGTGCGCCTGCCGGTAGGTGAGCCTCTTGCGGCTTCGGATCACCGTGTTCGAGAAGGTGGTTTCCCTCACGTTCCCGTTCCTGCCATAGGTGAAGAAGACCGCCTTGCAGAGCCGTTCCTTTCCCTCGACCAGGGAGCACAGGCCGTTCGACAGCTTTTCGGGCAGCATCGGGATGACCGTCCCGACAAGGTACGTGGAATTTCCCCGCCTCTGCGCCTCGCGGTCGAGGGCGGTTCCGGGCAGCACGTAGTTCGAGACATCCGCGATGTGGACGCCCACCCGGGTCTCGCCGCCGGGGAGGAGCTCCAGCGAAAGGGCGTCATCAAAGTCCTTGGCGTCATCCGGATCGATGGTGAGGACGGGGAGCTTCCGGTAGTCGAGTCTCCCGGCGATCTCCTCGTGGAGGACGTGTCCGGGGAGGGCGGCAGCCTCCCGCTCGACGTCGTCGGGAAAGCGGGTTTCCAGGCCAAACTTCTCGTAGATGCCGAGCAGCTCGGTCTGGGGTTCGTGGGTTCGCCCGAGCCGTGCCGTGATCTCCCCGGTGAGGGGCTGCTGGCGGTTCTTCCACTCGCGCAGCCTGACAACGACCTTGTCACCCGGGGCGGGCGCGGGCTTGAGGCTCCCGCGTGCGGGATCGTCCACAAAGATCTCGAGGCTGAAGCGCGGGTCGTCCGCGGCCACCAGGTAGTTGCGCCCCGAGCGCCTCAGGTCGCCGACAATTGAATCGCGACCCCGCTCCAGGACGCGCAGGACCCGGCCGACCGTCTCGCCAAGGCGTTTCCCCTGGACCCCTTCAAAGATGCGCACGGCCACCTTGTCGCCCGGCAGGGCCACCCCGGTCTCCTCGGCAGCAATCTGCACGGACGGCCGAGCCGGTTCCCCGGGCCGAAGCTTGTCGGGCACAACGAACGCGGATCCCCCCGCCCGGAATTGGATTTTGCCGGTTAGTTCCGGCTCGGGCTGGGCTGCGTGGACATGGCGCGCATGGGTCTTTTGCTTTGGCACTTGAGGCGGCCATGATGCCGACGGGTTCCCGCAAGCGCGAGGCTGATCTTCAGTAGGTCGCAACGGACACCCGCAGGACAAGGGGCTCGGCGTGAAAATCGAGCCCCCCGTCGGTCTGGTCCCCGTTGAGGAGGCGCAGGAACCTGAACGATCCGTTTTCGTACGATCCCTCCTCGACCCTGAGAAACTGCCGGTGTCTTCCCGGGTCCACCGGGCGGAAATCGACCCGGGCGTGAAATCCCGTCACCAGGAAGGTTCCCTCGCCAAGCTGGGCCACCAGGGCCCCGCCCATTGGCGTCGGGTTGCCCGTCGGGCGCCCGTAGCGCGACCAGACCCCGTAGGAGATGGTGGCATCCCAGGCGCCGAAGTGCAGCGCTTCCGAAACCTCGCCCGGACGCTCGGCCACGGCCTGCAGCCGTCCCTCAAAATTCAGGGCGGCCAATTCCCGGGCCATCGGGGCGACCGCCCGGTACACAGGCTCGAAGGGCGCCACGAACTCCCTCGTCCCCGTGCGCGCCCAGGGAGAAAGATCCTCGTCGGCAGGCCGCGCGGGATCGGGCAGGGTACGCGTCCTGGAAAAGTCGATGCCGAAGGGGGAAAACCCGATGGCCTGGCGGCCCAGCGCAAAGAAGAAGAACCGGGGGCTGCCCCCGGTCTCCGGGATGTACAGCGGGTTGTCCTCGCGCCGGTATAGATCCAGCACCCGCGTGTAGGCCGCCGGATCCGTCTCGTAATCGTCCGGACACTCCATGTCGAGGGCAGGCGCTGCGACCTTCCAGATCGGGATCACATTGTCGAGGGGGCCGCCGTCCTGATAGGTGCCGGGCGCGTCCGGCTTCATCACATCCCGGAGTGCGGCATTCACATAAAGCGGGAGGGGATACTCCGCCTTTCCAGCCGCTGCGACCTTCCCGATGTAGGTGGCGACGGACCATGCATGGAAGTAAACCTCGGCCTCCGACCCGAAAGCCTGCCGCCACGTCAGTGCGGCCGCAGAAGGCGGCACGCCCATGGCTTCAAGAACGCCCGCCGGCACCGGACCCTCGAAGAGCTTTTGGGCGGCCTGTACGTGATCCCGGAGGGTTCCCCAGGTCCCGGCCTCGTTTTCCACCTGCACCATCAGGACGGTGCGCTGCGGGTCGACCTCCCTCAGGTGGCGCATCAGTGCCGAAAAGGCAGCGATATCCTCCTTGAGGGAGTCCTGCGCAAAGGGCGACGGGGAATCGACGGTGCGCCCGTTCTCGGCGACCACCCTCGGATACAGGTCCGGCCGGATCTTCATCCAGGCGGGCATGTAGTGCTGGCTGCCGTTCTTCCAGGTGCCAAACCAAAGCAGGACGAGGCGGACCCCGTGCAACCGTGATTGGGACAGAAGGGCATCGACCGCGCTCGTGTCGAAAACCCCCTTGGCCGGTTCGAACTGCTCCCAATAGACGGGAACCTCGGCCGTGTTGGCATGCAGGAACTCCAAGGCGGGCCAAACCCTGGGGAGCATGGCCGGCCAGCCGCTTGAATTGTTCACCTGCGCCCCAAGGACAAGAAACGGAGCGCCATCGACAATCAGGGCATGGCGCCCGTGGTTGCACTCAAGCCGGGGGATCGGGCGATCCATGCCCTGGGCGATGACAGCCGGTGCCGCGAGCAGCGCCGCGGCGATGATTGCCAGGGATTTCATACAAGATTCATCGCTTGTCTCAGCATGGCCCTTCGTCGATATAGGACAAGATGAAGATCGTCCAGGCAGCCAGCGAACTCTTTCCCTACATGAAGACGGGCGGATTGGCCGATGCGGTCTCAGCCCTTTCCGGGGCGCTGGCAGACCGGGGCCATGAGGTCTCCGTGTTCCTCCCGGGGTACCGGGCGGCCCTCGAACACAAGGACGCGGCGCGCGCAGAGCGCCGCTTCCGCCTGAAGATTGAGATGGGCGACCATGTGTATTCGGGGGACGTCCGCGTGTTTTCCCCGCGCAGGAACCTCGCCGTGTACCTGATCTGCCACGACGAGTTTTTCGACCGGCGCTTCCCGTACGGGAACGGGGAGCGCGATTACGAGGACAACGCCGAGCGATTCATCTTCTTTTGCAAGGGGGTGGCCGAGACCCTGCGCCTTGCCGATCTCCAGGCCGACATCGCCCACAGCCACGACTGGCAGGCGGCGCTGCTCCCCCTTTTCCTGCGGGAGACCGAGCGCACCCACAACCTCACGCTCGCGATCAAGACGGTGTTCACGATCCATAACATCGCCTACCAGGGCGTCTTCCCGGGCCCGACCTTTGCCCACACAAACCTTCCGGATGAACTCAACAGCATGGACGGCCTCGAATTCTACGGGCAGATCAACCTGCTCAAGGGCGGGATCCTCTTCGCCGACCGCGTGGCAACTGTGAGCCCCCGCTATGCCCAGGAGATCCAGACACCGGAGTTTGGCTTTGGGCTCGATGGGGTCGTCCAGACCCGTGCGGACGACCTGGTTGGCCTGATCAACGGCGTCGATGGCAGCGTCTGGAACCCGGGCACGGACGCATTCCTGCCCGCGCGATACACCGCTGCGAACCTCTCCGGAAAGTCTATCTGCCGCGCCGAGCTACTCAAGGCATGCGGTTTCGACCCGGCGTTCAGCGGGCCGGTTTACGGGATGATCTGCCGTATGGCCGAGCAGAAGGGCGTCGACCTTGTCCTGGCAAACCAGGACTTCTTCCTCAACGAGAACTGCCGATTGATCCTCCTTGGCACCGGCGACCGGCGGATCGAGGAGGCTGCGCGCGCCCTGGCCGCACGCTCGCCAAGGCAGGTTTCCTTCGGGGCCAGGCTCGACGAGGGGATGAGCCACCTCATCGAGGCCGGGAGCGACTTTTTCCTGATGCCGTCGCTGTTCGAGCCGTGCGGCCTGAACCAGATGTACTCCCAGCTCTATGGCACGGTTCCGATTGCGAGCAGGGTGGGCGGCCTGATTGACACGGTCGTCGACGTGGATGCCGATCCCGGCAACGGCACGGGCGTCATGATGCTTCCCACCGCGGCGGGCCTGCGCGAGGCCCTGAAGCGTTCGCTCCGGCTCTTTGCGGACAAGCCCCGGCTGGCCGCGGTGCAGCAGCGGGGGATGGCGCGCCAGTTCGGATGGGACTCCACGGCGGGTGCCTACGAGAAGCTGTACCAGGACTCGCTTTAGCCGCCTGTCAGACCGCGTCCAGGGTCTCGCGGATGATCCTGAGAAGCGCCTCTGCGGTGTAGGGTTTGGCCAGCGATTTATTCACCCCGGTGCCGCTTGGATTGACGCCGAGGACGCGGGAATCGACGCCGCTCGCGGTGATGATCCTCACGGCCGGATTGATGCGCATGAGCACCTGGATCAGGGCCGCGCCATCCATGATGGGCATCATCATGTCGGTGAGGACAACGGCCACTTCCGCCGCCCGCCCTGCGTACAGGGCGACCGCATCGGCTCCGTTGCTGGCCGTGATCACCCGGTAGCCGAAGGCTTCCAGCGTTTGGCGCGTGATGTCGCGGATCGACATCTCGTCATCGACCACCATCACGAGCTCGTCCCTTCCGCGCGGCGGGGCGCTGCCAATCGCGGAAACAGGCTTGGCTGCCTGGAGGGCGGGGTCGGCTGGAAGATAGACGCTGAACGTCGATCCCCTCCCGACCTGGCTCTTCACGTTCAGAAATCCGCCGTGGTTCCTGACTACGGTCTGGACGGTCGCAAGGCCGATCCCCGTCCCCTTGCCGACCTCCTTGGTCGTGAAGTGAAGCTCAAAGATGCGGGCACGCACCTCCGGGGTCATCCCGGTCCCGGTGTCGGTCACCGCCAGGCGCACATGGGGGCCCAGCTTGGTCTGCTGGCTGTCCCCGGTGATCTCCTCATCGATCATGATGTTGATCGCGCTGATCGAGAGCGTGCCGCCCTCAGGCATCGCATCGCGGGCATTCACCGCAAGGTTAAGCAGGACTTGGTGAAGCTGGGTCGGGTCTCCCGTGATGGGCCAGAGGTCGTCCGCCACGTCGGTGACAATGGTGATGTTGGGCGGAAATGTCTCCCTTGCGATGCCCGTCAGCTCGGCGATCAGGCTCCGCAGGGCGATGATGCCGAGTTCCCCATCGAGCCCCCTGGCAAAGGTCAACACCTGGCGCACGAGGTCGGCGCCGCGTCTGCAGCTGGAGAGGATTGTGTCCAGGATCCGGTTGCTCCGGGCGTCGTGCCCCGCATCCAGCTTCAGGAGCTCGATCGACATCATGATCGGGGCCAGGACATTGTTCAGGTCGTGGGCTATGCCGCCCGCCAGAGAGCCTATGCTCTCCATGCGCTGGGCCCTCAGGTATTGTGCCTCCCGCTCCTTCTCCTCGGTCAGGTCACTGATGCCCCCGACCATGCGGAACGCCTTGCCGGTGGCGTCGCGAAGAATGTACCCGCGGTCCCGCACAAAGGCGTAGGTCCCATCCTTGCGCTGGACCCGATAGTCTGCGCTCCAGGCCTCGGTGGTACCTTGGATGGCCCTTTCGATGCTTTCGACCACCCGGGACCGCTCGTCGGGATGAACCCGCCGGGTGTGGGAATCGACGCTCGCCTCCATTTCCCCGGCCGCAAACCCGAAGCTCGTCCGGAAGCCGTCGTTCCACCAAAAGGTGCCGGCAGTAACATCCCAATCCCAGACAACCTCGCTCACGGCACGGGCGACAAACTTGAAGCGTTCCTCGCTCTGTCGGAGCGCCTGCTCGGAGAGCTTCAGGTCCGTGATGTCCTGGATGGTGCCCAGCTCGCGGTTCGGACGGCCCTGGCCATCGTAGGTGGTTTCTGTGATCTTATGGACATGCCGCACCTGGCCGTTCGGGCGGACGATCCTGCACTCAACGTCCTGGCGTCCCGCTCCCGCCGCGGCATCCTTTTGGACCTGCCTGACGATGTCAGCATCCTCCGGATGCACCTGGCGGTCAAAGGCGTCGGGATTCGGCGGAAAGCTCTTTCGAGAAATCCCGAGGATCCTGTAGATTTCGTCGGACCAGATCAGGCGGCAATTGGCGAAACTGTATTCCCAGTCGCCCAACCCCGCGATGAGCTGGGAGTTCTCCAGCCTCGCCAGGCTCCGGAGCCGCTGACGCACATCCCAGCGGAGCAGGAAGGCGAACGTGAGGGCGGCCAGAACGGTGAGCCCGGAGACCGAAAGAATGATCGTCAGGAGTTCCTTCATGGAGGCCTGAAACTCCGCCTGCCTTTGCGAACGCAGGTCCTCCTCCGTGCGGACGAGGCCCGCCGTTTCGACGCGAATCGCATCCATCAGGCTCTTCCCGTAGCCATTGCTCACCAATGCCGCCGCCCCGATTGCGTCGTCCCTGCGGCGCAACCCGACGACCTTGGCCATCTCGGTCATCTTCGCATCCAGCAGGGGAGCGATCGCCTCCACATGCGCGCGGGCTTCCCCGGTGGAGCAGAGGTCACCCAACTTCCCCAAGTCGGGGCGCACCCTTTCGAGTACCGCAAGGTACGGCTCAAGAAATGACTCCTTTCCTGTCACGACATAGCCCCGACCTCCTGTCTCGGCATCCCGCAATTCGGACAGCAGGTTGTTGGCGCTGCCGATCGCCTGGTTCAGCCTATCCTCCTCCCTGGCTGCGTGGTCGATCCGCCGAAAGGCGGTCAGGGAAGCGACCGCGCCAATCCCGAGCATGAGTGCGGCTCCGATCAGGGACACCGCGAGCTTGTTGCTTCTTTTCACGGGGTAGGTGGCCGTTGCCCCGTGGGCAATGGCGTCTGGACGGGCGCAAGTTTACAGGCCGGCTCCGAATTGCACAGCGGGTGTTCACCCCATCCGGGAAGTTCCACGGCTTCCTTCTTTTCGTTTGCAACCGAGGGGAAATCGGCTCCACTTCCGTCACCCCGTTCACGTTCGCAGTTGCCCCTGTGACCACGCCAATCTCCACGCTCCTGGCGCGAAAGCGCTCCGGCGTCCATGCCGTCACCTCCACGATCACCGTCGCGGAAGCGGTCGCCGACATGATTCACCACCGGGTCGGGGCCGTGCTCGTCGTCGACGGCGGGAGGCTCGCCGGGATTTTCACCGAGCGGGATGTCCTGCGCCGGGTGGTAGGGGCCGGGGTGGACCCGCGGGGCGCCCTTGTCTCCGAGGTGATGACCAAGGACCTGGTGACGCTTCCTCCGAGTGCGACCGTGGAGCAGGCGATGCAGATTTTCACTGAAAAGCGCTGCCGCCATCTGCCGATCGTCGAGGATGGCCGCATCCTGGGCGTGATTTCGATCGGGGACGTCACCCGCTGGACCGTCGATGTGCACCAGACCGAGGCCGAACACCTGAAGAATTACATCTCCGGTGGTCTTTCCGCCTGAGCTTGGGAGCGGTTGCCTCCGGCGTAGTGTAGCGGTCGCACAGTCCATCGGGACCATCGCAGCAGGTAGTGACACAGTTTGAGCGCTTGCGAGGTAGGGACGGGCGGCCCGCCCGTCCGTGCAGACCACGGAGCCATTCGCAGAACCCGGACGGGCGGGCCGCCCGTTCCTACCTATTGTCCGTTTTGCGATGGCCGCCTGGCTCTACCTTAGGACGCCGGCGATACTCTTTCCTCCAAGACACGTCACTACCTCGCCGCAAGAAAGGTCGAGCACAGCCCACAAACCTGCTAGCAACAGGCCTTGTGAAACCCAACGGGACTGTCCGCAACTTCTACGTCCTTCCGTGCTGCCTGCTGCTGCTCAACCTCTGCGCCGGGGTGGTCAGCTACAAGTTCAAGCTGATCGAGGATCCGATGCTTCGAACGGCGGCCACGATGGGGATGATCCTGTTTGGCGGCGGCGTGCTCGGCCTCCTGGTCGAGCCGGCAGTTCGCGCCGTCGTGGGCTCCCTTCACGGGAAGAGCCGCAAGGGCGGCGGGGTGCTCGGTGAGATCATTTTCCTGCTCCTCCTCGGCGTCCTCGTGTTCTGGCTCTACTACCGTTACACCAACTTTGGGCCGGCTTCGCTGCTCCCGTTGGAATTTCGCAATTAGCAGGGTGTCGAAGCCTGCCCGTGCAGGGCTTTCTTAAGGGCCTCCTCCAAGCTAAGGATCAGAGCCCGCGATGGGGTGTCGCCCCATCTTTGGCAACACCCCGTAGGCCAATACCCCATACTCTCCGAATGCCTTTTGGCGCATGCTCTGGAGCTCCAAAAGAGGGGAAGCTTTCAAACCCGCCAGGCCCTGCGACACGCACGTGGCGTTCTTGCAGGAGGATCGAAATATATGAAAACAAACACCAGGGCCCTTGCGCCGGAATTGCTCCAGCGGATCAACGCCTATTGGCGCGCCGCCAACTACCTGTCGGTTGGCCAGATTTACCTCTACGACAACCCACTGCTCAAGCGGCCCCTCAAGCTCGAGGACGTGAAGCCGCTGGTGGTCGGGCACTGGGGAACCACACCGGGCCAGAACTTCATCTACGTCCATTTGAACCGGGTGATCAAGAAGTACGACCTGGACATGTTCTACATTGCCGGTCCCGGCCACGGCGGTCCGGCAATCGTGGGCAATGTTTTCCTGGAAGGCACGTGGAGCGAAGTTTACCCGGACATCACCCAGGACGAGGCCGGCATGAAAAAGCTGTTCACCCAGTTCTCATTCCCCGGCGGGATTTCCAGCCACGTTGCGCCGACGACGCCCGGGTCAATCCATGAGGGCGGCGAGCTGGGCTATTCGCTCAGCCATGCGTTCGGGGCCGCGTTCGACAATCCAGAGCTGATCGTCGCCTGCGTTGTCGGCGACGGCGAGGCGGAAACCGGCCCGCTGGCGACCGCCTGGCAGTCCAACAAGCTTCTCAACCCGATCACCGACGGGGCCGTGCTGCCGATCCTGCACCTGAATGGCTACAAGATCAGCAACCCGACTGTCCTGGCCCGCATTGAGCACGGTGAATTGGAGCAATTCCTGCGAGGCTGCGGCTGGGCCCCCCATTTCGTGGAGGGGGATGACCCGGAAACGATGCATCAGCTCATGGCTGCGACTCTGGAGGAAGCCATCGAGGACATCCGGCGGATCCAAGGCAACGCGCGGGCCAGGAATGACACCACAAGGCCGCGGTGGCCGGTGATCGTCCTCAGGTCGCCCAAGGGCTGGACAGGCCCGAAAGTCGTCGACGGCCTGCAAGTCGAAGGCACGTTTCGGTCGCATCAGGTGCCGATTCTTGTCGACTCCGAGCATCCCGAGCATGTCGGCCAGCTCGAAAGCTGGATGAAAAGCTACAAGCCCGAAGAGCTGTTCGACACGAATGGCCGTCTCCGGCCGGAGCTGGCCGACCTGGCGCCAAAGGGAGACCGGCGGATGGGCTCCAATCCCCACGCCAACGGGGGAATGCTCCTGCGCGACCTGCGCATGCCCGATTTTCACACCCATGCGGTGACCGTGCCGGCACCCGGCGCCGTCAACGGCCAGGACACGCTCGTGCTGGGCAAATTCCTGCGCGACGTGGCCCGGTTGAACCAGGATCAGCGCAATTTTAGAATCTTCGGACCCGATGAGACCCTCTCGAACCTCCTCGGGGCGGTGTTTGAGGTCACCCCCCGCCAATGGGACGCCCGCACCGCGGAAAACGATGAATTTCTGGCTCCCGCCGGGCGCGTGCTGGACTCCATGCTCAGCGAGCACCAGTGCGAGGGGTGGCTGGAAGGATATCTGCTGACCGGCCGGCATGGCCTGTTCAACAGCTATGAGGCCTTCATCCGCATCGTCGACTCGATGTTCAGCCAGCACGCCAAATGGCTGAAGGTGTGCCTGGAGCTGCCGTGGCGCCGGAAGATATCGTCGCTCAACTATCTGCTCGCCTCCCATGTCTGGCAGCAGGACCACAACGGCTTCACCCACCAGGATCCCGGCTTCCTCGACCACGTCATCAACAAGAAGGCCGACATCGTGCGCGTCTACCTGCCGCCCGACGCCAACTGCCTGCTCTCGGTGTTCGACCATTGCCTGCGCAGCCGGAACTACGTCAACGTGGTGGTGGCCGGCAAGCACGCGCTGCCCCAGTGGCTGGGCATGGACGCGGCGGTCGTGCATTGCACCGAGGGGATCGGCATCTGGCAGTGGGCGAGCAACGACCAGGGCTCCGAGCCGGACGTGGTGATGGCCTGCTGCGGCGACACGCCCACGCTGGAGATCCTGGCAGCCGTATCCATCCTGCGCCAGTCCCTGCCCGACCTGAGAATCCGGGTGGTCAATGTGGTCGACCTGATGAAGCTGCAGCCCAAGAGCGAGCACCCTCACGGGCTGAGCGAGACGGACTACGATTCGCTGTTCACCAAGGACAAGCACATCATCTTCGGCTTTCACGGGTACCCCTGGCTGGTCCACCGGCTGACGTACGCCCGGACCAACCGCAACCTCCACGTCCGGGGTTACAAGGAGGAGGGAACCATCACGACCGCCTTCGACATCCGGGTGCAGAACGACCTGGATCGGTTCCATCTGGTGCAGGACGTGGTCGACCGCGTGCCGAACCTGGGCGCAAAAGGCTCGTACCTGAAGCAGCAGATGCAGGACAAGCTCATCGAGCATAAGCAGTACATCGCCAGACACGGCGAGGACCTCCCGGAGATCAGGAACTGGAAGTGGAGCCTGTCCGGGACGCGGGAAAGGCAACCGCGCGCGGAGAAGGTGCCCGTGCTTCAGCCAAGCTGAAGGCGGCTTCAACCCATGGAACCGAACACCGACCGTCCCAAGGACGGGGAGGGCAGGCCGGGATCGAAACCCGATGCAAAGGCCGGCCCAGGGGAAGACCTGAAGGTGCTGCCCCTGGGGGAGGTGGAGAAAAGGCTGGGGTACTCTCCGAGCGGGCTGAGTCAAGCCGAGGCGGAGAAACGCCTTGCCCAATACGGCCCGAACGAGCTCAAGGAAAAGAAGACCAACCTCTTCCTGAAGTTTCTCGGCTACTTCTGGGGGCCCATCCCGTGGATGATCGAGATTGCGGTGATCCTTTCGGCGGTGGTCCGGCACTGGCCGGACTTCTTCATTATCTTTCTCCTGCTGGCAACGAACGCGGTGGTGGGATTCTGGGAGGAGCGCCAGGCGGGGAACGAAATCGCCGCCCTGAAGGCCAGGCTTGCGATCAAGGCCCGGGTGATCCGCGACGGCGCATGGATCAACCCGGCGGCGCGGGAATTGGTCCCTGGCGACGTCATCCGCCTGCGACTGGGGGACATTGTGCCCGCGGACGCGCGGCTCTTGGAGGGCGATTCCGTGGAGGTCGACCAATCGGCGTTGACGGGCGAATCCCTGCCCGTCGAGAAGCTTTCCGGGCAGGCTGTCTTCTCCGGTTCGACCCTTCGCCGGGGTGAAATCGGCGCGCTGGTCTATGCAACCGGCGAAAACACCTACTTCGGCAAGACGGCCCAACTGGCCCAGGAGGCGCACACGGTCAGTCATTTCCAAAAGGCGGTTTTGAAGATCGGCAATTACCTGATCATCCTCGCGGTGGCCCTCGTGGCGGTGATCATCACGGTTGCGATTTTTCGCGGCGACCCGGTGCTCAGCACCCTGCAGTTCGCCTTGGTGCTGACCGTGGCCGCGATCCCAGTGGCGATGCCAACCGTGCTGTCGGTCACGATGGCGGTTGGCGCGCGACTGCTCGCCAAGAAGAAGGCGATCGTGAGCCGATTGGTGGCCATCGAGGAGTTGGCCGGCGTGGACATGCTGTGCGCGGACAAGACCGGCACCCTGACCCAGAACAAGCTGACGCTTGGCGAACCGTTCTGCGTCAGCAATGTGAACGCCGATCAGGTGATCCTCGACGGCGCGCTGGCATCGCGCGCGGACAACAATGACACCATTGACCTTGCCGTGCTGGGCGGGCTGAAGGACAAGGACTCGCTCAAGGCGTACGAGGTGGTTCACTTCCAGCCATTCGATCCGGTGCACAAGCGCACGGAGGCCACCGTCAAAGCCAAGGACGGAAAGCAGTTCAAGACGACGAAGGGCGCGCCGCAGGTGATTCTGGCCCTGTCGGCCAATGCCGACCAGGTGAAGAGCGCCGCCAACAAGGCGGTTGACGATTTTGCCGCCCGCGGCTTTCGCTCGTTGGGCGTTGCCCGCGCGGACCAGGAAGGGAAATGGCAGTTCCTGGGCATCTTGCCGCTGTTCGATCCGCCGCGGGAGGACGCCAGGGAAACCATAGCGACCGCGCTGTCCATGGGGGTCAAAGTCAAGATGGTGACAGGCGATGCGCTGGCGATCGCCAAGGAAACCGCCCAAAAGTTGGGCATGGGGACAAATATCCTCGATGCCGGGAGTCTCGGCGACTCAAAGAAGCAGGAGACCGCGGCCGTGACCGGGGAGATCGAGAAGGCCGACGGATTTGCCCAGGTGTTCCCCGAGCACAAGTTCCACATTGTCGATGTTCTGCAAAAACTCGGCCACATCGTCGGCATGACCGGCGACGGGGTGAACGATGCCCCCGCGCTGAAGAAGGCCGATTGCGGCATCGCCGTCTCCAGCGCCACGGACGCGGCGCGCGCTGCGGCTGCGATCGTCCTGACGACACCCGGCCTGTCGGTGATCATCGACGCGATCAAGGAGAGCCGCCGCATTTTCCAGCGGATGAACAGCTACGCGATCTACCGCATCGCCGAGACGCTGCGCGTCCTGTTCTTCATGACGCTGGCGATCCTGATCTTCAACTTCTACCCGCTGACCGCCGTCATGATCGTGATGCTGGCGTTGCTCAACGACGGCGCCATCCTGTCCATTGCCTACGACAACGTTCATTACCGGGACAAGCCGGAGGCCTGGAACATGCGCGTGGTACTGGGAATCTCGACGGTGCTGGGTGTGATCGGGGTCATCGCGGCGTTCGGCTTGTTCTGGCTCGGGTTGCGCGTGTTTCATCTCGACCATGCGCGCGTCCAGACACTGATGTACCTGAAGCTGTCCGTGGCGGGACACCTGACGATCTTCCTCACCCGCACCCGCGGCCCCTTCTGGTCCATCCGCCCCGCACGGGTTTTGTGGATGGCGGTCCTCGGCACGCAAATCGTGGCGACGTTGATTGCGGTGTACGGCCTGTTCATGGCCCCGATCGGCTGGGGCTGGGCGCTGTTCGTCTGGGGTTATGCGCTCGCCTGGTTTCTCCTGAACGACCGCGTGAAGCTGCTCGCCTATCGGGTTCTTGATCGGGAGGCCGAGGGGGCGAAGCCCGTTGCGGCTGCCAAGGCACCGTCGGATCTGACTCCGCAGATCGCCAGGCGCGCTTACGAACTCTACGAGCAACGAACCCGCCATGGTGACCTGGCGGCCCAGGACTGGGAACAGGCAAAACGTGAAATCGGTAAACCGAAGCCTTAGCCGGGCCAAATGAACAAGAAGGCTGAGAGCGCGGTGCGAAAGGATGCACCCCGGAATCTAATTCAGATACGCCACCTGGGGCATGTGACCGCCCTTGAGATGGAGGCATGTATTGAAACGGTTAAGAAACTGATTCCAGGGATGCGCGCAGGATTCACCTTGTTGACCGATCTCAGCGGACTGGATTCGATGGAACTGGAGTGCGCGGGGGTTCTTGGCCGGATTATGGACGCATGCAAGGCGGGCGGTATAGGCACCGCCGTGAGGATCATACCGGATCCACGCAAGGATATTGGCTTCAACATCCTCGCCCAAATACACTACAGGAGCGGCGTCCACGTGATCACGTGCCGGAATGCGTCGGAGGCAAAGCTGGCGCTCAAGCCAGGGCGCAGATTGTAGCGGGCGGCGAAAGCCTGGCAGGGCCGTGCTTGCGCTTGCGGGGTAGGGACGGGCGGCCCGCCCGTCCGTGCAAACCTCAGGGCCATTCGCAGGGCCCGGACGCGCACGACCGCGCGTTCCTGGGCGGGCTACAGAACTGCCGAATTGCGCCTTGTCTTGCCGTTTTGCAGATCGATAACTTCTAGCATGAAATTGGATGCGGAGCACAGCTCGGGCCTGAAGCCTCCTTGCACGAATGCTCCCCGATGCTGGCAGTGGCCTACGATCCTTTCTCTTGATGCACCCATCGTTGTGATGCTGTGGCAGTCGGCCATCGCGCACAGCGCCTTGGCAAGGATGGGGGCTGCCGAAGTGACGGTGTTGGGCTGCTCCGTGTGGCTTGCCTATGCGGCCGACCGGTGGATCGAGGGTTGCCGCCTCCTGCCCGAGAAAATCCAGACCCACCGACATCAGTTTTATCACAGATGGCGTTGGCCGATCGCGGCCGTTTGGATCGCCGTGCTCATTCTAGACTTTGGCGTCGCGCTCCAGAGCCTCCCTTCCCGTGAATTCAGGGCTGGGGGGTTGATGCTCTTCCCCGTCGCCGCCTACCTGCTTTCGCATCAATTCGTGCACCGAATCCACCGATGGCGCGCTCCAAAAGAAGTCTGTGTCGCAGGTCTCCTCGGTGGAGGCGCCTCGCTCTTTCCCGCCTGCCATCCGGAGGCCTATGTTCCTGGAATCGTGATCTCGACGTCCCTCTTCGTGCTTCTTTGCTTCTCGAACTGCACGTTGATATCCCTTTGGGAGTGCGACGTGGATCGCAGCCAGGGACAGACCTCGCTTGCGCTGCAGTTCGTCAGGGCGCCGGCGCTCATCCGCGCCCTGCCATGGGCTCTGTTCCTCCTCTCGGCAACGGCTTGGACCGCATTCGGACCGAAGGTTGGGGCGGCCCTCGCGTTTTCGGCCGCGAGCAGCCTGTTGCTCGGCCTCATCGATCATGCAGAGGTCCGTATCGGCCGGATCCCCGCGCGGGTCTTGGCGGACGTGGCGCTGATGACGCCATTGATTCCGCTGCTCGCCAGGATTTTGGCATGATTGGCTCCAAATCAGGATTCGACAAGCTGGCGCCGTGGTACCGGGCCCTAGAATGGATTGCATTCGGACGGGACCTTGAACGCGCTCGGTTTGCCTTCCTGGACCGGCTTAGCGGCTGTCGCGACATTCTTCTTCTTGGGGAAGGCGACGGACGGTGCGTCGAGCGCCTGGCCAGCCTGGTTCCGGAAGCCAGAATTACCTGCGTAGACTCAAGCGGGGGGATGATCGAACGGGCTTCCCGGAGGCTGGCGGGAGGAGTTGGATCGGACAGGGTGACGTTTCAATGCGCGGACGCCCTGTCGTTTGCTCCCGAAACCGGACGGTTTGATGCCGTGGCAACCCTCTTTTTTCTCGATTGCTTCTCCGGGCCCGAGGTTGCCTTGCTCGTCACGCAGTTCGATCACGCTTTGCGACCTGGCGCGATCTGGCTATTTGCCGACTTTGTGCTGCCCAACCGTGGCTTTGCCCGCCTGCGTGCTCGTGCGTGGATCGGTGTTCTCTATTCGCTCTTTAGATTCACAACGGGGCTACGCGTTTCGTCGCTGCCTCCCTCGGAGGACATCCTCGCCCGATCCGGCTGGGTTCGGACGGCGATCCAGGATTTCGAGTGGGGCCTGATCCGAAGCGCTGTGTTTGTGAAGGGTACCTCCAGCCGGAGGGTTTAGAATCGCGCCGACTTTCTGGCTTGCTAGGGACCCTGCGCAGGTTTGCCTAGCCGATGCGGCGGTTCCTGGCTTTGGCCCAAGCCAACCGAACCCAGGTGTCCGCCCTGTCGCGCAACGATTTTATGCAAACCTCTCCCAACCCCGTGGGGCGCTCGAAACCGTGGATGCGATGTGCGGCCGCCTTCGCGGTCATGCTGTTGCTCGCATTGCCGGCGACCGCGCAGGACGGTTCGCTGATGCTTGCGCGCAACGGCCGGGTGATCTCGCTCGTTCCCTACGCCCCCAATATCGTGCGAATCACCCTCAGCACCGTCCAGTCCGCGGCCACCGACGGCCCGGGCTACGGCGTGGTGGCGCAACCGTCCCCTGAGGGGTGGCGGCACGAGCATGAGGCGGACGGAGGGGAGGTCTTCCGGTCTGCGGCGATGGTCGTCCGGGTGGCTCCGGCGGATCTGGGCAAAAAACAGTTGCCCCAGCCAATGCCCCTCGACGCCCTGAACCAGCAGCTTCGCGACCGGTACTTCGGGGGCCTGTTCGACCACGACGGTCCGCACGAGGACGCTGTGCGGGTGTTGAGCCCCGACGGCCAGGTGCTTCTGCAGATGCGGAATTGGACGACGGCCCCGGAGACTCCGGAAGTCGCCCGAGCCCATCCAGGCGACAAGGGATCTCGGATCGGCGCACTCTTCGACTCCCCGGCCGGGGAGCATTACTACGGGCTCGGGCAACAGCAGAAGGGCTGGATGGACCTGCGGGATCACGAGATCCACTGCTGGCACGAGTACTCCGCGATCGGCGGCCAGGATGTCGGGGTCCCGTTCATGGTGTCCAGCCGCGGGTATGGGCTGATTTGGGACAATCCGTCGAAGACCACCGTGGATCTGGGTTTCAACCAGCGAAACACGTGGTCCTCGGAGGTGGGAGACCGCGTGTCGTATTTTGTGATCGCCGGACGTTCAAGCGACGAAATCTACCAAGGCTACCGCCGGCTGACCGGTGTCACGCACCTGCTGCCGCGGGCGGCCTACGGGTACATCCAGAGCAAGGCGATCTATCCCACCCAGGAGCAGATCCTGGATCTCGCCCACAAATACCGGTCCAAGAAACTGCCACTCGATGTGGTCGTCGTGGATTTCCTAAACATGACCCGGCAGGGGGAGATGGACCTGGACCCGAAACGCTGGCCCGATCCTGCGGCGATGAACCGGGAACTACATGCCATGGATGTGCGCTCGCTCCTGAGCGTCTGGCCCCATTTCGCACCGGGGACGCAGTTCTACGACATGCTCCAAAGCCGGGGATGGCTCATTCACCGGCCGGACGGGAGTCCGGACCTGGGGTGGGGCCCGAAGACGATCGGCCCCAATCTCGACTCCACGAACCCCGCCGCGGCGCGGTGGTTCTGGGACCAGATCCGCGACCGGTACGTGAAGCCGTATGGGTTCGACTACCTCTGGCTCGATGAAACCGAGCCGGACATCGACCCCGAGCCGGACGTTTTCGCGATAGGCTCGGGCGCGCGCTACTACAACGTGTACCCGCTGTTCCACACAGCAGCGGTCTATGAGGGGTTCCGGCGGGATTTCGGCGACACCCGGCGCGTCATGATTCTTGCGCGGGCGGCCTACCTGGGCGCCCAGCGCAATGGGACCGTGTTCTGGTCGAGCGACATCCTGGCGACCTGGGACATGCTCAAGCGCTCGATTCCGGCGGGCCTGAATTTTGCGGCAACCGGCTTCCCGTATTGGGACACGGATATCGCCGGGTTCTTTTCCCCCGCAATTCCTCCGGATTACCACGCCGCCCATCGGCCCCTGGTCGACGGATCGGATGCGCGCGAGGTCATCGGGCCGTACGAGGACTATCCCGAGCTGTTTGTTCGGTGGTTCGAGTGGGGTGCCTTCCAACCGGTCATGCGGGCGCATGGCGAACGGATGCACAACGAAGTGTGGTCGTATGGCCGGGAGGCGGAGCCGATCCTCGCCCGCTACCTGAGGCTTCGGTATCAGCTTCTGCCCTATGCCTACTCGAACGCGTACCGGAGCTACCAAACCGGCGCGCCGTACATGCGGGCTCTCTTCATGGACTTTCCGGCCGATCCCAAGGCTGCGGATATCCCGGACGAGTACATGTATGGGCAGGCCTTCCTGGTGGCGCCGGTCACCGAACAGGGCGCGACCCAGCGGGCGGTGTACCTCCCGGCTGGATGCGACTGGTACAACTACTGGACCAATGAGCGGCTGCATGGCGGGCAGACAATCGTGGCGGAATCCCCCATCGATGTCCTGCCGTTGTTTGTCAGGGCCGGGAGCATCGTGCCGCTGGGTTCGGAGGTGCAAAGCGCCCAGCAGCCGCAGACGATCGCCTCGGTCAGGGTCTATCCCGGGGCGAATGGCCGTTTCGAGCTCTTTGGCGACGACGGCACGACCTATGGCTATGAAAGCACGGGCGGCCACGTCACCCACCTGGTTTGGGATGACGCTGCCCGGCACCTCACCGGCTCGGAGCAGGTACCCGTCACGGTCGCAGGCCAATAGGGTTTTACGGCTCGTGTCCCTTTATGACCGGAAACCACGCAGGTCGGCAGTAATGGAAAGCAGGGACGCGCGGCCCCATGCCCGCGTTGGGAAGGTAGGGACGTGCGGCCCGCGCGTCCGGTCCTACGGATGACCCTTTGAATCGGGATTCCCGGCGGGTAAGACCCCATGGCCGGCTAGGTCCACGTCCGGTATTCTCCGGGAGCCCCGCGAACCACGGCTCCCAACCCCATGTTGTTACAAGACACCCAGGCACTCTACCGCAAGAACCTCTCGGCAACGGACGGTCCCATCGGCCATGTGAAGGATTTCTACTTCGACGACGTCCTCTGGGTGATCCGCTACGTCATTGTGGATACGGGTTCCTGGCTGTCGGGGCGCCTCGTTCTGCTCTCGCCCCACGCCTTCGGGAAACTCGACCAGACCAAGGATGCGCTCCCGGTTAACCTGAGCAAAAAGCAGATCCAGGACAGTCCGTTGATCTCCGCGCACGAGACGGTTTCCCGGCAGTTCGAGGAAGACTACTACCGGTCCTATGGCTGGCCCCCCTACTGGCAGGGAGGCAAGATGTGGGGTTATAGCGGCACCCCGCTTGTCTCGCATCCGCTGCCCGGGGATGTCGCCGTTCGCAAGGCGCTGGAGCCGTCCGAAGACCGACACCTGCAGGGTACCCAGGCAGTAACCGGCTACAAGGTCCAGGCGGTTGACGGGCCGATCGGCCACGTCACCGGGTTCCAAGTCGATCCCGAGAGCTGGACCCTCCACGACTTGGCTGTGGAAACCGGGCACTGGCACCTGGGCGCATCTATCTTGGTTTCGCCGGCGGTGGTCGAGAGGGTCGGCTTTGTGGAGAAAACGGTCTTTTTGAAGGTGACCAAGGCACAGGTCCGGGGCGGCTGACTCCGTCCATTCGACAAGATCGCCTTGGGATCCAGCCAACCGACCCGGGTCGGAAGCGCCTTTTGTCGAGAGCCTCGACGTGACTCCTTGGACCGGTTGCCGCATGAGCGCGGGCGGGGCACCGTAGGAACACACCCCATACCCGCTCGATCGCATTCCCGGTAGGCTGTCCACGTCGGCGAATTCCACACCGTCTCCCATGCCGGAGGATAGGCAACGCCGGGTCGGCCCGCTTTCCATGAAAAATCACGTCTATAAGCTAGTCGAACTTACGGGCACCTCCAGTGTCTCGATCGAGGATGCGGTTGCCGGAGCCCTTAAGAGGGCGCACAAAACCACGAAGAACCTGCGCTGGTTCCAGGTGCTGGAAGCCCGAGGTGACATCGACAATGGCAAGGTGGACCACTGGCAGGTGACCATCAAAGTCGGCCACACCCTGGACGCGTGAACCCCTGAAGGCCGGAACCCTCACCGTGGGATTTGACGATCACGATGGCCAGCCTCTGGTGCGGCCGCGCAGATGGGGGACTAGGGTGAATTTCGGGATGGTTCTAGGCATCATCCTTTTTCTGACCCTCGGGGCAATTGCGGCCTGGCGGTTTGATCACAGGGGGCCCGTCCTGTCCTCCAATCCCCCCGTCAAAGCTGAATTGAATCCTCCCTAACCGGGTTTCAATGCGAACCTGTCCCTTATTGCACCCTGTCCCTTATTGCACCCCTCGGACCTTTCTTACCGAATGTGGCACCGCATGAGGCAGGTAGCCGCCTCGGCAGAGGGAATTGAGCGCAGCAGCGTGCCCGGATCCGTCGGATTCACGTTGCGGAACGCAGCGACAACAGTGCCGTTGTAATTGGTGGCATCGACCCGGATGGAGTCAAAATCGCCGCCCTTGGCGCTGACCGTCAGCCAATAGTCCCCATGGTTCTCCACCAAGATGTTGCCGGTGATGGAGAAGCGATTTCCGGGCTCCCGGTAGTAGATCACGGTCATGCCCTCGCGAAGATGCTCCCACTTCAGGCGCTGCATCACGAGAACCGTGCCCTCTGGGTAGAACGGGAGCATGCCTTCGCCGTGCCCGACAAAGAGCATGCTGTTGGGCACCTTCGCGGCGAGTTTCTCGGCGGCCTGCCAGGGGTCGCCCGAAATGACCGCGGTCGGGGGGGTGTAGGTGGTCGCGGGACGGTCCGAGCCAACGCAAGCCTCGAGTATCAGGGTCGCCGAGCACACGGCCATTCCCCAGAGGCCTGCGCGGAACTCCAGCTTTCTCATGGAGAAATATTAGTCGCTAGCCACCGGGTTTGCCGCCCAACCGTTGCCGAATGCTGCGCACTTCTTGCCGTCCGCAAGTTTGTGAGCAGCCATATCTCGAAGTGCGTTTGTTCGGTGCAACCATGTCCCAACCGCAGCAAATCAAGTACGGCAAGATATCCAATCAACAATGCGTGTTATTTCAGGTCGATAATAACTGAGATCAGCCACGCGCCCTGCCTTCCATCGTATCAGGTGTGCTAAGGTGATGTCGTTGGACCGGGAGCGCCCATGTGCCTGGTCCGCGACTCAAGGAACGCCACGAGGTCCTTGATTTCCCCGGGTTTCAGGGTGGTGCCGAAGGCGGGCATGTTTACGCCGCCGTTGACGATGCGGATGATCATGTCGCTCGGTCTCAATTTGTCGGCGATGAAGGTGAGATCGGGCCCGCGACGGCCGCCACAGTCCTGAATGAGATGGCAGTTGAGGCAGGATTTCTCCTGAAACAGTCGCGCGCCGGCGAAGACCGGCCCGCTCGTCGCGCCGACGATCCCGGCGGTCAACGGTTTGGGATTGAAATTCGGCGACCAGGGAGACTTTTCCCCCTCGATCCACAGCACGGCGATTGCGGTCACGGTCAGGAGGACCCCGGCTACCGCCCAGGGACGCCGCCGGAAGCTGCGTTCGCCGCTTGGGGCGATAAAGGGAAGGGCGATCAGCAGCAAGCCGGCCGTCACCGGGCCGAACACCATGAACACCTGCTCCGTGCCGTGAGGCAAGAGCGCGAGCACGGCAAAATACCAGAGCAGATACCAGTCCGGACGGGGATCGGCGGCAATGATGCTGGGGTCGGGTGGCTTGCCCAGCTCCGGAGCGCCAAAGATCGCGGCTAACAACGCGATGACCCCGATCATGCCAACCGCAAAGGCGATATCCCGCCAAGCCGCGTCGGGCCAGAAGGGCCGGCCGCTCTTTTTCAAGAGCGCCTGATATTTGTCCCGGTAGGTTCTTGGGTCGACGGGTTCGCCGGCCTTCGGCGGCTCGGCTATGCCGTGGCGCAGCACCAGCAGAAGGTGCAACCCTATGAAGGCGAACATCAGCCCCGGCACGACAAAAACGTGGATCGCAAAAAATCGGTTGAGCGTTGCTCCTCCCACCGTTCCGCCCCCAAGGGTGAAGCGGGCCAACCAACCTCCGATCAGGGGGATGCGTCCAACCTGCTCCGCCGCGATCACGACCGACCAGACGGCGGTCTGGTCCCAGCGCAGGAGCTGGCCGGTGAAACCCATCAACAGGGTGAATCCGAGCAAAAGGACGCCGGTGATCCAATTCATCTCACGGGGGAACTTGTAGGACCCGAAGAGGAAGACCTGGGCCATGTGGAGGCCCACCATCAAAACCATCGCCGAGGCTCCGAAATAGTGCAGGCCGCGCAAAAAGTGCCCGAACGGCGCGTCGTGCGTTATGAACTGGAGGGTGGGGTAGGCGTCCGTGGCGGAGGGGATGTAGGCAAACGCAAGCGCCACCCCGCTGACCACCTGGACCATGAACGCGCACATCGTCGCGCTGCCGAATACATACCACCAACGCGCATCGTGGGGTGCGAGATGGCGCAGGACCGGGCCCAGGGTGGCGGACAGCCCGATGCGGTCGTCGATCCAGTGGACCGCCCTTTTTACCGTTTTCGGAAGCATCGTCACCTCAGGCTCGCTGAATGACGGTCGGCTTGGTCTGGATCTGGACCTCGCCCTCCCGCACACGGACGGGGTAGCGCCCAAGCGGCGCCGGCGGAGGCCCTGCGGCGACCGTGCCGTCCGCATAGTAGACGCCGCCATGACAGGGACACATGAACAACTGCGCGGACTGCTGCCAGCGGACCGGGCAGCCCAAATGGCTGCAATTGATGGCGAAGGCGATAAACTCCTTCTCGGAGGTGCGCCGCAGCCACGCGGCGTTCTTGGCCGCAATGCCCGCCCAAGGCAGCGGGGAAGAATCCAGAAACTCGACAGCGGTGGTCTCGCCCACCTTAAAGCTTCCGACCGCGCCGATGGTGCGCCAGACGCCAGGGTCCCTGCGGAACAACGGTGCGAAGATGAATCCGATCAACGGAACCGTGACAACCGCACCTCCCAGTCCGATCAGGGAAAGGGATATCCTCGAAAGAAACTTCCGGCGCGTGATCTCCTCCGGCGTCGCGCCGGGGCATGGTTCAGGCGGGTCAGCGTTGCTTTCGTTCATTGAGAATTTCTGCGATCCAGCCGCCCAGCGTGACCGTAAACAGGCCAGCCCCGACAACCAGAATGACCCAGGAGGTGATCACGCTCCAGAAAATAAGCGCGACGCCCATCGCCATTCCGGCGGGAAAGCAGGTTCGGCGGGGGGGGCGCTCGGGTGGAAGCGGTTCCCAATCCGCATGAGTCAGCTGGGATTCTTGGTCCATCACATTTGTCCGGTTGCCGGGACAACCGGCTCGGCGTACCAGCGGGCGATCTGGGCAACGATCGCGCCCAGGTAAATCAGGCACATGGGCACCCACATCAAAAGGCCGCCGATTTGCTGATCCCGCTCCGGCGTCAGGCCCCAGCCAGAGCGAATGGTCTGGAGCAGGCCGAAACCGTCAGCCGGCTGCCCGGCGTAAATCGAACACACCGTGACCGGCGAAAACGTGATGATGATCCCGAGGACGCCGCAGGCCACGCATGCGCTGAACAGGTACAGGATCGCACCAGGTGGCGCGAGCCGCTCCTGCTCGCGCGGCGCCAGGATCTGGCGCCAGAACACGATGCCAAGAACGACCAGCGAAACCGTTTGCAGGGCATGGACGGGCCGTGAGGCGACTGCGGCGTTGCACAGCACCGGAACGTGCCAGAACCACATGCTGCCGACACCGGCAATCCAGCCGACCAAGGGATGCCCGAGGACGCGTGGTCGCACCTCCAGCGAGAGCGACCGTGGAAGGCCAAGAATCAACAACGCCGGAACAACCAGCAGCAACAGGATATGCTGCAGCATGTGCGCACTGAACAGATACCCGTCGGCGAGCGCGTTGATCGGTGAAACCAGGGTTAACACGGCGACTGCGAGCGCCGCCGCGAAATATCCGAAGCGCGGCCCAACCCCAAACACCGCGACATACAGGGCCGCGGCGACGGCACAGATCGTCGTGGACGCGCCGTTCCACGCCCAGCCTGAAACCACAAAATGTCCGGTGGTCATTGGAGATGCGGCAAAAGATAGACCGTCGAGAAGACCACGACCCACACGAGATCGACAAAGTGCCAGTAAAGGCCGACGGCCTTGAGCGCAGGCGAAGGGCGTCGCGTCAAGTCGTCGGTCAGCGCCAGCCCGAGCACGACCAGCAGCGCGATCAAACCGGCGCAGACGTGGAGCCCGTGAAATCCGGTGAGGGTGAAGAATGCGGTCGTGAACAGATTCGAACCCACGCTTACGCCGCCCTTGAACAGAGTCCAGTACTCGAGCCCCTGGCCGCCAAGGAAGATGCCGCCCAGCAGGATCGTTGCCGCCAGCCAGCCCCGCATCGCCCGGTGGCTGCCCTTGAGAAGGCTGCATTCGGAACGCCAGAGGGTGAAGCTGCTCGCGAACAGGCAAAGACTGAAGAGGCCGGTCTTTGCCATGCTCAGGTCGCGGACACCCGGCCCCGGCTGCGGCGTCGCGTTAGAGAAAAGATAGGCGAGAACGAGAACCCCGAAGAAGGCGGTTTCAGAGATGATGAAGGCGAGGACGGCGGTCTTGTTCTTCTCCGGGACAAAGTTGTCCGCCTTACCCTTCGTGCCGACCGCCGGATCGGGCCGATCCGGGTTCGCATCGTCCCACAGCGGGCGCCGGCTGCGGATCGGCGGAAGCCGGCTGAAATTGTCGACGGGCGGCGGCGAGGTGGTCGCCCATTCGAGCGTCCAGGCATTCCAGGGGTTGTCGCCTGCAGGTTTGCCATGCAGGAGGCTCGCCACCAGGTTCCAGACGAACAAGAGCGACGCGGCCGCCATGACGAAGGCACCGAGGGTAGAAACCATGTTCATCCAGCCCCATCCCGGCAGGTCGGCATAGGTATAGACGCGCCGCGGCATGCCGGCCAGCCCGAGAAAATGCTGGATGATGAAGGTCAGGTTGAAACCGATCGTCATCAGCCAAAACGTCCATTTTCCGAGCCGCTCCGAGAGCATGCGCCCGCTCATTTTCGGGAACCAGTAATGCAGCGCCCCCAGAATGGCGAAGACGATCAGGCCTACAAAGACGAAGTGGAAGTGCGCGACCAGATAATAGCTGTTCTTCGTCTGCCAATCGAGGGCCGCGGAGGCGAGGCTGACGCCGGTCAGTCCTGCGAGGAGAAACTGGACCAGCGCCGCGATGCAGAACAGCATCGGCGTATCCAGACGGATCCTGCCGCCGACCATGGTGGCGCTCCAGGCGAGGACCTTCACCCCGGTCGGGATTGCGATCAGCATGCTGGACGCGACAAAGAACAGGTCCACGGTATGCCCGAGGCCGATCGTGAACATGTGATGAGCCCACACGAGGACGCTCAGGAAGGCGATCGCGACCGTCGAGCCGGCGACAAACTCATAACCGAAGATCGGCTTTCGCGAGAAAACCGGGATCACCTCCGAAAGGATCCCAAATGCCGGGATTGCGACGATATAGACCTCCGGATGCCCGAACGCCCAGAAGATGTGCTGCCATAGGATCGCCGAACCGCCGCCGGGCGGCAGGAAAAAATGCGCATTGAGGAGCCGGTCGATGAGCAGCATCACGAGTGCCGCGTTGAGGACCGGCAGCGCCAGGATGACGAGGAAGGAGTTGACGAAGACCATCCATGAGAAGAGCGGCAGGCGGCGCAGCGTCATGCTCTTCGCCCGCTGGGTCAGGACGGTGGCGATGAGATTGATCGATGTGCCGACCGATCCGATGCCGAGGACCAGCAGCGCCAGGGCCCAATAGTCCACACCGGGCTGCGGGGAGTAGGGTGTCTCGCTCAGGGGCGCATAGGAGAACCAGCCGACTGCCGGCGCGCCGCCAGCGAGCAGGCTGAAGTGCAGCAGGAGCCCGCCGAACGGCACAAGCCAGAAGCTGAACGCGTTCAGGCGCGGGAACGCCATGTCGCGCGCGCCGATCTGCAGCGGAACCAGGTAGTTGGCCAGTCCGAAGAGGGCCGGCATTGCGACCAGGAAAATCATCGTGGTCCCGTGCATCGTGAACACCTGGTTGTAGGTGTCAGGGGACAGGAAGCCGTTGCGCGGAACGGCGAGCTGGAGCCGGATGAGCATCGCCTCGATGCCTCCGACGACAAAAAAGAAAAGCGCGGTGACCATGTACAGGATGCCGATCCGCTTGTGATCGACCGTGGAAATCCACGCCATCGCCCAGTGTTCCCTTCGCAGGGGGGTCAGGAGGCCGGCGCCGGCAGCACCTGTCATCAGTTCGCTCATTTCAGGGTCTCGAAGTAGTCGACGAGCTGCGTGAGCTGCCCGTCCGTCAGGTTGAAGTCCGGCATCTTCGCGCCGGGCTTGATCTGCTGCGGGTCGGCCAGCCAGCGTCGGAGGTTCCCCGGCGTGTTCTCGGCGATCCCGGCGCCGAGCTGGAGGCGGCTGGCGAAGTGCGTGAGATCCGGGGCGACCCGTGCGCCGTCGTCGATCCCCTTGATCGAGTGGCAGGTCACGCAACTTGTCTGCTCGAAGAATGCCAGGCCCCTCCTCGCGTCGGCTCCGGCCGGCCGGGCCGCCGGCCGGAGTTGTGCCCGCTGCCAGGCCTCGAGATCCGGCTGGGATTCCGCTATGACGATAAAGTGCATCCAGGCATGCTCCGTCCCGCAAAATTCCGAGCAGACTCCGAGGTAGGTTCCCGGTTTGTCGGCCTCGATCCAGATATGGTTCGGGTGCCCCGGAACGGCCGACATCTTCCGCGCCAGCTGCGGCACCCAGAACTCATGCAGAACATCGGTCGATTCGAGCCGCACCGACAACGCCCGGCCGACGGGAATGTGGATCTCATTGGCCGTGACGACGCCGGATTTCGGATACCGCACCTCCCACCACCATTGGTGGCCGATCACGATCAGGTCCGGCTCCGGCGCCGGCGCCGGATCGGAGACATTCATTGTCCGGGCCGTGAGGGCGAAGAGTGCGACGACGATCACGCACGGGATCGCCGTCCATGTGATCTCGGCAGCCCTGCTCCCGGCGAACTGATGCGGATCGGCCTCGCCTTCGCACCAGCGGAAGCGCATGAGCGCGTAAACGATGATTCCGGCCACGATCGCGAAAATGGCCGCGAAGACGACGCTCGCCTCGACGCCGAGGTCGAAGATGGCGCGAGCCTGGGGCGAGTTGGGATGGAAGACCTGCAGGACGGTGCCAAAGACCGGAGACATGCATCCTTCGCAATTCATGTAGGTTCTTTTTCGATCCCGAGCCGCTAAACCAAGGTCCGGCTTGCCCCATCGATCACAACGGCAAAGTCCCGCCCTTCCCAACGATCAGCATCTGCCCAATGGAACGTAAAGGCAACCGTGCTTCCGCCCGGCAGCCCCTCGGTTGGCAGATCCGCCCAATTCAATCCGAGGCCGCAGTTCCGCGTGGGCGTGTCCTTTGCGGTCACCCATCCATCGAAGCTCCAATGAATCGTGGCCGCTGGTCCGGTGATCATGCGCAGGCGTTTGCCCTTTCCGACCTGCTTCACCTGATGGGCAAACGTCCACATCTCCATTTTGCTGCCTTTCCTGGCCTTGGCGTAGCGTTCGTGGACCGGCTCGATGCGGTCGAAACAAACGCCGTCATGACAGCTGCGCACGAGTGAAACGTATTCCGCATGCGCCCAGCACAGCGGCATGGCTGAGCCGGTGGGACCGCCAAACTTCAAATCGCGCTTGTGCAGGTCTTCCGCATCCCAGAGTTGCTCCGGCAGCATGCCGCCCGCGTTGGCGAACCCCTCCATCGCCGCAATGAACGGCATGGGATCGCGTCCGGCCGCCAGTTCGTAATGACCGCGCTCACCCGTCAGGATGGGCCAGGAACGACCTACGCCCGTTCCATCGAAGGCGCTCCCGTCGTCCTTTTGACCGTACCCGTCGTGATTGTAACGGCGCCAGCACGGACCCTGAGGCAGGTCGTGTTTGAGCACGTGATCGAGGACCGCGAGGGAATCCGTGATCAACGGATCATCCGCCGCCCGTACTCCCAGCCGGACCAGCTGGAGAAAATCGCCGCCGATGACATTGCGGGCGGGATGCCTGCCGCCGCCGTTGGCTATCTCGATCATGGCATTGTCCGGATCCGCCGTCGCCAGGGCCTCGTGGGGGACAGCCGGGGTGATCCGCAGGTAGTGCCGGGGCTTGCCCTTCATGAGGTCCCCGCGACCGGTGACCGTCCATGCCTCAAGGCTTGAGGAAAGCCAGTCCGCATAATCGAGCAGGAAGTCCGCCTCCATTTGCTCCTTTCGTTCGCTCGCAAACTCCGCCGCACAGACCAGGCTGGCGATGATCGTCGCCAGCGTTGAAGGCGAGTAGCCGGCATTTTCCTCCCATCTTTCCTGCGCGGTCACCGGTCCCTGAAGTACCACATAGCCCGCAGCACGCGAAACCAGCGTCCACGGGTCGAACTGCCGCAGGGCCCCCGCTTTCCGCAGCCGCCACGCGAGCAGGATCGGCACCGCCACCTCATCCATTTGGATGCCTTCCCAAAAGGGCTTGCCGGTGATTGAACTGTTTTGCGGCATGCTGCCATCGGCGCGCTGAACGCATGCCAGCCAGATGAGCGCGCGCAGAGCCGACTCGGTCCGCCCGCAGCCAAGCAGCGCCGTGGCGGTTTGCACCATGTCGCGTGTCCAGACCAGATGATACCCTCCGCGATCCCTGTCATCCTTCGTCTCGCCCCAGGGAATGCTCAACGACGCCACAAACGCGCCGGGAAACGTCTTGTCTTCATGAGCCAGCAGAATGCATTGGCTCAACCGCATCAGGTGCGCCCCATCCTTGGTCTGGGCGGCCAGATCTTCGTTGGAGCGGGTGCGTTGCCATTGCCTGACATATTTCCCGCGCTGGTCAGCGAAGGGCGTGGCCAGTGCCTGCAGGAGCTTGGTCGCAGCGCTTTGGGCGCTCCGCCCAAAGGCGAGGGCCACGATGAACTCCAGTCCACGGGACAGATCGATTTCTCCGGTCAGCGCAAGATTGCCGTCCTGGGCCTGGCTATACTCCCAATCCATCTTGAAGTTATCCATCAGGTCCTGCCATCCGTCGCTGTGCCCTGCGTAGCCGACGGAGCGCCGCGTGAAGTCAGGCGCGCCGCCAAAGACCAGGTGGACGCCGTGGCGCGAAGCCTGGAAAAGCTTTCGCCCTTCGATGTCGCGCCACCTTGCCGAGTTCCCTTTTCCGGTTCCGTCCAGATGCGGCGCAAGAAGCGCATAGAGGCGGAGCCTGCCGCGCAGCGTTGGGTCCAGGATTTCGAGCCGGGTGTGGATCAGCAGTACCGACGAGTGCGGTTCTCCGATGATCTCCTTGACGATGCGGTAGCGGCCTCCGCGGTCCGAGTTGGTCAGGCGATAAAGGAGCGCGCCTTTCTCCGGATATTCGATCAGGTGGTCGAGATCGCGCTTCTCCTCGTGGCAAAAGGTGGCGCCGTCGGTGATGAGGTACTCCAGATCGCGCGTATTCGGCTTATCCACATGGGGATAATAGACCTCATTGACGATGCCGTGGCTCAAGGTGAACCAGAGATGGGAACTGGTGCTGTAGGCCGTCCCGACGCCGTCCTTCGCGCTGGATGTCCAATGCGGCTCGATACCGGGAGCGCCGGGTGCGTAGCCAGGGGTTGTGCTCATGAAGCTTCTCTGTAGGTGGCGCTCTCAGCCGCCGTGGGTGAAGGCGGGATAATCCATCATGCCGCCATCCACGAAGATCGTGCGCCCAGTCACGTAGGAGGCGGCGTCCGAAACAAGCATCACCACCATGCTGGCGACTTCGTCGGGTTTACCCATGCGGTGGAGCGGGACTTTCCCCAGCAAGTCTTTCAACCTCCTGGAATTGCTCCAGACCGAGCGGTTGATCTCCGTCTTGATTGCCCCTGGGCCGACCGCCAGCACGCGCACTCCGTGTGCCGCCGCTTCCTGGGCCAGGGTCTTGGTCAGCATGCTGATGGCCGCCTTGCTGGCCGTGTAGGCGCTGTGCCCGGACCAGGCTATCTCCTCGTGCACCGAACTGGTGAACAGCACAACCCCGCCCTTCTGATGCACCATGCGCTTCAGGGCTTCGCGGGCGCAGTAGAAGGCTCCAAACAGATTGACTTCGATCACTTCCCGCCAGGCGGCGATATCGGCATCCCATGCCGGGGAACGTGCGCCGTCCATGCCCGCATTGCTGATCACTATATCGATCCCGCTCCACGCCGCATCGAGCTGCCGAAACATCCTCCCGACCGCCTTGGGATCGGAAACATCCGCCTGAATCGCAAGCGCTTCTCCATTTTTCCGATTGATGGTCCGAACGAGCTTTTCCGCCGCTCCGGGCCGGGTCACATAGTTGATCGCCACCTTTGCCCCGGCATCGGCAAGACCAAGGGCGATTGCCTCGCCGATCCCCGAATTGGCGCCCGTCACGAGTGCGCGTTTGCCCTCAAGTCGGATATTCATGTCAACCCTTGATGCCTTCACGCGGCGTCAACCGAAGCTGAACGATGTTGGGTGGAAACGGGATGGCGCATGCCCAGCCCAGCGCCACCTCAAGCTTGCGGCTAAGCGTCGGCAGCTTTGACAGGTAGATCCCACGCCATAGGAACCATGCGATGAATCCCGAAAGCCTGATTCCGTAGATTTCCGCCACGGCGTTGCGATGCCCGATGGAGGCGAGCATGCCTCGTGGACGGAAAGCAAAAGGCTTTGTCGCTGCGCCTTGGAAGACGCGCTCAAGATTCCTCGCCAACTGGCGTGCCTGCTCAACGGCAAACTGGGCGGTGGCAGGACAGGGCCGGCCATTGTACGCATTGGGAACGAGCGAACAGTCGCCGAGTGTCCAGAGATTCTCCGCGCCCTTGATCCTCATGTCCGGGTCGGTCTTCAGTCTGCCCTTTTCCAGCGGGAATCCCAGGCCCTTGATCAGCGGATGCGTCTCCGTGCCCACCGTGCAGACGATCATTCCTGCCTCGATCCGCTCCCCGGAGGTCAATTGCACAGCGACGGAGGTGGCCTTCTCGGCTGCTGTCTTCAGGCGCACCTCGATCTTGTTTTCGCGGAGCTTCCGAAGCGTGAAACCAGATAAGGATGGGCGATTCAATTCCGGCAACAGGTGGTCTCCCTTGTGAAGAAGGACGATGCGATGCTGCGTGCCCTTCAGCTCCGGATAGAATCGGCGGATGGCCCGCATCAGATCCGCGATATGTCCGGCGACCTCCACGCCGCTGAATCCTCCACCGATGACGACCATGGTCAGCAGGCGCTCGCGCACTCCGGCGTCGGGCTCGGAAACGGCACGTTCAAAGTTGCCGATCAGATCGTCTCCCAAGTTGATCGCGTCGACGACCGTCTTCAACGCATAGCCCCGGGAGCCCAGGCCTGGAATCTCCGACAAATCCGCCGCCGCACCGCAAGCCAGCACCAGATGGGTGTACTGCATGGTGCCCACTGTCCCGTCCTTTCGGACATAATGTGCCTCATTCCTTTCGCGGTCGATTCGGCTGACGCCAGCCTCGACCCACCTGGTGCGCCCCGTCAGCGTGCGGCCGGCCACGACGACGTCGAAGGGGGAGATGGTCCGCCCGACCACCTCCGGAAGCATGGGAGTAAAGACCAGGTGATTCTCCGTGCTGAGGACGACTATTTCCACCTGCGCCGGCAGCAGGTGCTCGAGGCGTTGCGCCACAGTCATTCCGGCAAAACCACCCCCGACGATGACAAATCTCTTGATATCCTCCGCCATGATGATCCTCCGGGCATTCACCCCGCCTTCACCCTTCCGGGCCGGTCCCAGAGCGTGAACCCGCCGAGAACGCCGTCCTGGTTGGAGATGAGTTCAATGCTGGCGCTTGGCTTGAAGGTGATATGCCGCGAGTTTCCCCCGCCGATATAGAGCCTATCGAAGTTGAACAGCTCGTGCAAAATCCCGATCATGCGTTGCACGCGCCGGTTCCATCTTTTTGTGCCGACCCTCTTTAACGCATTCTTGCCAAGATATCCGTTGTAGTCGTCTCGTTTGTGTACCGGATGATGGGCCAGTTCCAGATGCGGCATGAGCTCGCCGTCGCGAAACAGCGCCGTGCCCACGCCCGTGCCGAGAGTCACGACAAGTTCCAATCCCTTGCCTCGGATCACAGGGAGCCCCTGCATGTCCGCGTCGTTGAGGAGCCGAACCGGCTTGCCCAATCTCACCTTGAGCGCCCGGACCAGGTCGAATCCCCGCCAGGCGCCGTTGCCGAACTCCGGGGCAGTGACCACCATGTCACCCCGAACATAACCGGGAAATCCGACCGAGACCCGGTCGAAAGGCGGCAGCAGTTTCGCCATGCCAACGAGTTCCCTCACAAGAACCTGTGGCGGACAGGGGTGGGGCGTGTCGACCCAGTTGCGAGGCACGATCATCCTGCCCCGGCCATTGAGGACGGAGGCTTTGAGCCCAGTGCCCCCAACGTCGAGTGCCAGGGTTCTCGGGGAATGCGGGGGATTCACTCGTTTCCCCATTGAGTGCGTGATCCGAGACGGTCGCGTTGCGCCGGGACTAAATTCGAGCGATCTTGACCGAAGTCGGTGATCGTTTCCACGGCCGCCATCCTATCGTTGGCGGTTCGTCATGGGTATGGGGTCTAACCCGCCCATGGCTGTCGGTTGCCCGCTGGGCAAGCGGGGCATAGGACATCACCCCATGGTTTGTGCGAGGCAATCGATGTAGGGTGACCCCGCCGCGAACCTACGTTCGCGGAATCCCGAACCGCCCGATAAAACCCTCGATCCAACCATCCATCATGGCCTCCCTACCGACCCTTCATGCCCTCCTTATCGACGAACTCGAAGATCTCCTCTTTGCAGAAAAACAATTGGTGAAGGCATTGCCCAAGATGGCCAAAGCCGCGTCCAACGCAGATCTCAAGGCGGGCTTCACGGGCCATCTTGCCCAGACCCGCATTCACGTCGAGCGCCTCGGCGAAGCCCTGCGAACGCTCGGTTCCTCTGCAAGCGACAAGACTTGCCAGGCGATGCTCGGCTTGGTGGCGGAAGGTGGGGAAGCCATAGACACGGAGGGTCCGGCCGCGGTCCGGGACGCCAATTTGATCGGGGCGGCGGTCCGGGTGGAGCACTATGAGATCGCAGCCTACGGCACCGCCCGGGCCTTTGCGAAGGCGTTGGGAGAGGACAAGGTTGCCGGTCTCCTCCAGGAAACCCTGGACGAGGAGGGTGCAACCAACAAGAAGCTGGTAAAAATCGCGGGCAAGGTGAATGCCGACGCCCTGGCGATCGACGAGCACGTTTCCGCCGCCGCAAGTTAAGTTCAAACCCGGACCCTGTCAGGGGGCGGGCCGGTCACCGGGGTCGTCAGAAAGCCTTGCTCACCTCGAACCATCCCCGGGCGGATCCGGGATCCGCCACCAACACCGGGATCGCGCCGACGCGCGCGGCGATGCACAGCTTGGCGCTCAATTGACTTGGTCCCGCCCAGTTGAGACCCACGCCCGCCCCGCTGAGGGTGGCTGTGTTCGCACCCGGGCTCCATACGGCCCTGTTGATGGTCACCTGCGCGCTGTCACAAAATGCCACCGCCTGCCACTGCGCACGCCAGGCGGAACCCAGGTCATGCCGGAACTCGGCGGTCTCCAGGTATCCGATGTCGCCCGAGACTGCGCCCAGATCGTAGGCACGCACCGTGTAAGGGCCGCCCGAATCCATCTGCTCCGCCGAATCGAGATTGGAATCGGTCCACTGGCCGGAGAAGGCGAGATACAGCCCGTCCCTCGGGCCCAGACTTTGCAGACGGCAGACGTTCACTTCCCATTTCGAGAATCCGCCCTGGATCCTCGCGGTTTCGGCATCCGCCAACCCCGCATCCTCGTTGTCGAAGTCTACGCGTCCGGCTGTCCAATCCAGCCTCCAGACCGTTGTGCCGCCAAAGAGGAGCGCGTCCCGTTCATCCCCGGCAAGACTGGCCGTCCAGGTATCCAGATGCCGATCGGTCTGAATCGCGCTTGCGTCGATATGGTCCCGCAGTTGCAGCTGGTCATATTGGAGTTGCGCGTGGAGATCGAAGTTCCGGCTGCGCACGAGCGGGTGCTTCACCCACAGGCTTTTTACCTGGGCGATGCCGTGTGCGTCGAGGGACGCGAGAGGCCCCCCAAGAATATAGTGCAGCGTTGAATACGATCCGCCCGCCTGGGCGCCGTCCCCGCCCCAAAACGACTCATAGGCGATGCGCCCATAATTGATTCCCCTTCCCGAACTGAGGTCGCTCATGCTCAGGACATCGCCTTGGTGGAGGGGGTCGATAAAGTTCACCGTGCCGCCGATCCGCTCCCTTCCGGTATAGCGGTCGCCGTAATCGTCGATCACCACATCTCCCGTGACTGCCGGAGCGGCCGTGGTGTTCACGAGCAGGTCCGATGTCCCGGAGTTTTCGCCCGGCTTCAAGGTCGCGTTGACCACAACTCCCGGAACATCGGAAAGCAACAGGAGGGTATGGTCCAGTCCCGCCTGGCCGATGGGTTGCCCGCTATCCAGGCCGGGCGAGAGCATGCGCTGGAGCAACGGATTGCTTGCCCGGCTGTGGTTGGCGAGCACGACCTTGCCATAGTGCGCCTCGGTAATCTCAATCGCCACCACTCCATCCCGGATCACCTGCGCCGGAATCAGCGCCCGGGCAAAGGGGTATCCGTGGCTTTGGTAATAGCTGGTGATTCGATCCGACAGCGCACCCAGCTGGGACAGGGTGAGGAACTTCCCGTCCGCATCGGCCACCAGAGCCTGCAGCGTCGCCGTATCGAACACGGAATTGCCTGATATCCGGATGCTCTTGACCAGGAAAGGCAGGCTCTGGGGAAGACCGCCTTCGTTTTTCCGTTCGATTGTCAGCCCCGAGCCTATGGACGAGGGGGAAAGGGGCGCGACCGGCTGACTTTGCTGCAGGATCGAGCCGACATCAGGAGGAACCGGGCCGGCTGCACGGGCGGCCAGTGAGAGGACCGCCCCAAGCAGCGGCGCAAGCAGTGGTTTCACAGTTAGCACCAGTCTATTGGGCGAAACCCACGACGAATATCTTGTTCATCAAGGCGTGCCATTGTTTCAGCGGTTGAACTCCGCCATGCACGGCCACCGGTACCGGACTCCTCCTTCCGATTGCATGATGACCGATGGAAGGAGGGGGCGCTATTTCGCCACCACGCCGGAGGTGATGTTTGCCACGGCGGTCGGCTCGACAATCGTGTAGTCGAAGTCGTCGCCGCCACAGAGGGTGTAGCCGGTGACGGCGACAGCGATCCCGGTGCCGACGTTCTTTGTGGCAAAGGTGCCGATGCCCTTTCCGCGCACGAAAATCACATCGTTGCCGAGGGCGTCAACGGTCGCAATGCCCGCCAGGGTTGCGGCGGTCGTGCCATTGTACACCTTGTTTTCAGCGGTTATGCCAGTGACGTACAGGAGGGCCGGAGTGATGGCGGCTTCCACGGCGGTTGGCTGGACAATCGTGTAGTCGTAGGCACTGGCGCCATAGAGGGTGTAGCCGGTAACGGCGACAGCGAGCCCGCAGCCGACGTTCTTGGTGGCAAAGGTGCCGATACCCGTTCCGTGCACGGAGACCACATCGGTGCCGAGCGCGTCCACGGTGGCAACGCCCGCCAGGGTGGCGGCGGTCGTGGCATTGTACACCTTGTTGTCAGCGGTTATGCCAGTGACGTACAGGCGGGCCGGAGTGATGGTGGCCTTCACGCCGGTCGGCTGGACAATCGTGTAGTCGTAGGCGTTGGCGCCAGAGAGGGTATAGCCGGTGACGGCTACAGCGATCCCGGTGCCGACGTTCTTTGTGGCAAAGGTGCCGATGCCCGTTCCGTGGACGGAAACCACATCCTTGCCGAAGGCGTCAACGGTGGCGGTGCCTGCCAGGGTTGCGGCGGTCGTGGCATTGTACACCTTGTTGTCAGCGGTTATTCCGATGACGTCCAGCAACGCGGGGGTGATGGTGCTCGTGGTGTTGTTGGCCTGGGTGAGGATGTAGTTACCGCCCCCGTTGCCATCTTTCACGGTAATGCCGGACACATCGACCACCTTGTTGCCGGAGCCGACATTGGCGTTTGCGAAGGCGAACGAGCCACCGCTGAGGGCATCGAGCGCTCCTCCGTTGCTTGCATTGGCGTAGAGAGTGCCGTGGGTGACGACGGCCGAGCCGAGCGCCGCAACCGTGCCATTATAGGTCTTGGTGACGTTGCAGGTGCTCACCGTCAGCAGGGCCGGGGTGATGGTGCTCGTGGTGTTGTTGGCCTGCGTAAGCATGTAGTTACCGCCCCCGTTGCCATCTTTCACGGTAATGCCGGACACATCGACCACCTTGTTGCCGGAGCCGGCATTGGCGTTTGCGAAGGCGAACGAGCCACCGCTGAGGGCATCGAGCGCTCCTCCGTTGCTTGCATTGGCGTAGAGGGTGCCATGGGTGACGACGGCTGAGCCGAGCGCTGCAACCGTGCCATTATAGGTCTTGGTGACGTTGCCGGTACTCACCGTCAGCAGGGCCGGGGTGATGGTGCTGGCGGTGTTGTTGGCCTGGGTGACGATGTAATTACCCCCGCTGTTGCCATCGTTCACGGTGATGCCGGAGACATTGACAACCTTGTTCCCGGTGCCGGCATTGG
>Ga0302319_10001444_pt1 | contig 52970 bp, 44 predicted proteins | sample Bog_T0_2_FD_203319 | JGI IMG/M metagenome (GOLD analysis project Ga0302319, IMG submission 203319) | Peat permafrost microbial communities from Stordalen Mire near Abisko, Sweden - Bog_T0_2 | ecosystem: Environmental > Terrestrial > Soil > Wetlands > Peat | place: Sweden: Abisko, Stordalen Mire... | reverse complement strand
GACCGCAAATACGAGTGCACGCCCTGGGGATCGCCCGCCTACAACATCTTCGGCTGGCAGCGGCCCTGCTACCTGCTTCAGGACGGCTATGCCGACAGCTTCAAGGAACTGATGGAAACGACCAAGTGGGCGGAGTACGGAGTCGCCTCGGGCAACCCAAAGTGCGCCAACTGCATGGTCAGTTGCGGCTACGAGCCGACGGCGGTGATCGAAGGCTTCGGGTCTCTGAAAGGATTCTGGGCCATGGTGCGCGGCAACTTCAGCCTGTATAAGGACGACACCGCGCTGCGGCTTCTCAACGAGCCCGCGCCCCACGGCCCCGCAACGCTGGTGCAGATCGCAGAGCCCGCACCAGCTCTTGAGGAGACCCACGCATAGCCGGTGCGACGCAAAAAGCTCCGTGCCCCATCCATTATGTCATCCTGAGCGGAGCGTAGCGGAGTCGAAGGACCTGCTTCTTGTAACCCTGGCGAATGGGTGGGAAACCACGAACCCCACCGGCCAATGAGAGGAAAATAGAGCATGACCGCTGAAGTCCTGAAGTACACGCTCGCACAGGTTGAGGCATTGGAACTGGCTCCCGGCACGGAGCACGAGAAATTGGAAGGCTGGGTTCCCGCCGTGGCCGGCGAGGAAGAACTGCGCCAGGCTCTCGAGAAGGCCTTCGACTATCGCGGCGACGTGACTCTCACTCTCAAGTCCGGCGAACGCATTGAAGCCTATATCCTCAACCGCTATAACGGCCCCACGCTGGCTGAATCCTGGGTGCAGTACTTTACCCCCGCCGCGCCCGACAAGCGCAAGGTGAGCTACGCAGAGATCGCCCGCCTCGAATTCAGCGGAAAAGACCGCGCCGCCGGCAAGCATTGGGAAGACTGGATCAAGGCCTACAACGAAAAGAAAGCCGCCGGAGAAAAGAACATCGCCCTGGTGCCGGAGAAGCTGGAGTAAGCCTTAGATCGCCGCAGACTGGGTGCAGAGTATTGGCGGACGCAATCCCGAAGATGCTCAGTCCCTCATTTCAGTGAGCATTTAGCATTTTCAGGATGATTCGGTAGCCAATAGACGGTGCATTGGGTTGGATGCGTGGCCAACTTTAAAATTATGGCTTCGCGCGGCAGATCGTCCGAGGCTCGCATCCAGCGGTCCACCAGCTGTCCATCCGCCACATATTGAACGTGCGCTTCAACGCCGTAGATGATCTTGCCGCCGTAGAGGCTGTCGACAGTCTTGTCGACGACTTCCCTGATCTCAAGAACTTTCCCGGTGGCTCTTTCGTAGGCCGGAGGAAATGAACGAAACCATATGATAACCAAAAATAGGGCCACGGACACGAATGCGAGACCAACGCAGGCTAAAGCAACTTTCCACCAGATAACTGGTTCGGGCTGTGCGGACTTTCTGATGTGACCCTGACTCATAGATCCGTTCGGTCTCGTCCACAACGTTGGCTCGATTGTCTTCCCCGCGCACGAACATCATAACTGTTCCGGAGACGATTGCGCCAATCGACATCATCGCTGAGCCGCCTGTCGAACCTCTCGCGCACGTTGAGTAGCCTTTTCACCTTTAGCGCAGAATTGGTTGCCTTTATCGGCGCGGGATCGAAATGATTGGTTTGACAGTCGACAAAATCCTTCAAGAACCGCCTACAATGGTGGAGATTCAATTCACTTCTCCATGCGTATCTTTGTCACAGGCGCCACCGGATTTGTCGGCCACCACGTGGCCCGCGCCCTCGCCGCCGAAGGCGCTCAACTCCGTCTCCTCATCCGCAAGACCAGCAACCTCGCCAACATTGAAGGCATCGTCGGCGATACTCACCTGGGCGATCTTGCCGATCCGGAATCCCTCCGTCCAGCCATCGCGGGCTGCGATTCCGTCGTTCACGTCGCCGCCGACTACCGCCTCTGGATTCGCGATCCCGAAGCAATGTACAGCGCCAACGTCGATGGGACCCGCGACCTGTTGAGACTGGCCCGCGAGGCGGGCGTCAAGCGCGTCGTCTACACCTCCAGCGTCGCCACCATGCACTTCCGTCGCGACGGTATGGTCATTAACGAAGACACGCCAGTTTCCATTAAAGACATGGTCGGCCACTACAAGCGGTCAAAATTCATGGCCGAGCAGCAGGCCATCGCCGCCGCTGAGGACGGCCAGCAGGTCATCATCCTCAACCCCACCACCCCCATCGGCCCCAACGACGCGAAGCCCACGCCCACCGGCCGCATCTTTGTAGATTTTTTGAACGGCAAATTCCCCGCCTACATGGACACTGGCCTCAATCTCGTCGACGTAGCCGAGGTCGCCCGCGCCCACGTCTCCGCGCTGACCAAAGGCAAGCGCGGCCACCGCTACATCCTTGGCGGCGAAAACCTCACCCTCAAGCAGATCCTCGACAAGATGGCCGAGATCACCGGCCTGCCCTCGCCCACCATGAAGATCCCATTCGCAGTGGCCGCGACCTATGCCTTCTTTGAGGAGTGGATCACCGGCCGCATCCGTGGCCGCGAACCCCGCGCGACGCTGGAAGAGGTCCGCATGGGCCGCAAGAAGATGTATGCCTCGAGCGCCCACGCCCAGCAGGAGCTAGGCTTCCGCCTCCTCCCTGTTAACCCCGCAATGAAAGCAGCAATTGACTGGTTTCGCGCCAACGGCTACGCGCCATGAGTGAGTGAAAGGAGCCGCAGTGAACAACTTTCTTCGCAAAGTAACGCGCCCGGTGGGTCGAGGGCGATTTGCAGAAGCAGTATTCTTTTCTTTATATCCAGTTACGGCGATGGCAGGCTACAGAGGATCGGAACCACATGCGTACTATGTTTTCGTTTTGGTCTTGGCCATCGTTTGGGTACCTTTATGGGGAATCGCATCAGTTGGACGGCTTGCCGACCTTCGGTGGAATCGATGGCTAGCTCTTCTGCTGGTAATCCCGTGGAGCGTGTTTATGTCGGAAATCTCGCGAATGAGCGTTAGGGGATTCTTCACTACGCTGACAATTCTAATTGCCGTGCAATTGCCGCTCATGCTAATGCCAGGTCAGAATCAAAGGGAAGACGGCGAGAAAGCTGATCAATTGCACTCATGACCCGTACCGCCATCATTGCCGCCATGTCCGCCGAACTGAAGCCGCTAACCCGCGGCTGGCAACACCAACGCCAAAACGGCGTCGATCTCTGGCGTTGGAGCTTCGACGATGGCGAATGGATAGCCGCCTGTGCCGGAGCCGGCATCCAGGCAGCCACACGCGCCTTCGCCGAAGTCGAAAAGACCGGCCCAATCGACCAGCTCATCTCCTCCGGCTGGGCCGGAGCACTCCGCGGAGAACTCGCTCCCGGCCAGGCTTGTGACGTCTCAGCCGTCATCGACGCCCATACCGGCGAGCGCCACGTCACCGCCGTCCCCATTCACGACTGCTGCCTCGTCACAAACCCAAAGGTCGCCGACGCCCACGAAAAGCTCCGTCTCGCCGAAACCTACTCGGCCTCCCTGGTCGACATGGAGGCCTCGGCAATAGCCCGCCTCGCCCAGATGCGCGGCATCCCTTTTTATTGCATCAAAGGGATCAGCGACGGCTATACCGAACAACTGCCTGATTTCAATCGCTTTATCTCGCCTAATGGCCAGTTCCGGACCCTCCGCTTCGTCCTATTCGCGATCTTGAGACCCAAGCACTGGCCCGCCCTCATCCGGATGGGCGAAAATAGTAGAAAGGCCGCGCGAAGCATCGCAGACTCCCTGCTCGATCTTTTGGATAAAAACGGTCAAATCAGGAAACAGAATGGCTACCCAAACCACAAACGCTGAGTCCCAAGTCGAAAATGCAATCCCCGCCACCATGCGCGCCGTCGTCTATCGCGGCATCAACGACATGCGCGTCGAGACCGTCCCCGTTCCCGAGATCGGTCCGGGCGAGTTGCTGGTGAAAGTCGCCACCTGCGGCGTCTGCGGGACCGATCTGAAGAAAATCCACACCGGCTCGCACTCCGCTCCGCGCATCTTCGGCCACGAGATGGCCGGAACCGTCGTTCGGCTCGGCGAGGGCATGACCAGATTCCGGCTCGGAGACCGGGTCGTCGTCCACCATCACGTCCCCTGCGGCGAGTGCTACTACTGCCGCAAACAGACCCCGGCCCAATGCAAGCTCTACAAAAGAGTCGGCTCGACAGCCGGTTTTGAACCCTCAGGCGGCGGCTTTGCGGAATATATCCGCGTGATGGACTGGATCGCCTCCAGTCGCGGCGTTGTGCCCATTCCCGACGGCGTTCCCTTCGAACAGGCAGCATTCCTGGAGCCGGTCAACACCGTTCTGAAGGGCGTAAAGATGCTCAACCTGGCCGCCGACGATACGGTGCTGGTCATCGGCCAGGGTCCCATCGGCCTGATGCACGCCGCGCTCGCCAGCCGCACCGGAGCCCGCGTCCTCACCTCCGATCTCTATCCCGAGCGCCACGCCATCGCCCAAAAATTCGGCCTCCACAACCCGATCCACGCCGGCACAGAGAACGTCGTCGAACGGGTCTTTGCCGAGACCGAAGGTCGTGGTGCGGACGCAGTAATCCTTGCCGTGGGCGGCAATGCGCTGATCAAAACCTGCATGGCCGCGGTCCGTCCCGGCGGCAATGTGATGCTCTTTGCCCAAACCCAGTACGGCGAAGCCACCTTCGATCCCGGCCAGGTCTGCATGGACGAGAAGACCCTGCTCGGCTCCTATTCCTCCTCCTTCGAGGTACTGGATGAAGTTACCGGCCTGGTCTTCGGCGGCTATCGCGATGGGTTCGATTTGACGCAACTGATCTCCCACCGTTTTCCGCTCGAAAATGCAGTCGAAGCGATTGATGTCGCTTCAACCCCCAAAGCCGACTCCATGAAGATTATGATTGAGCCTGTGCCTGGCGCAGGCGTGAACCGATGAGGTCCAGCTCGGAAGTTCAGGCCAGTCACCAAATGGCAACTTGTTGCCGGCTCCTTTCCATGGATTGGGCCGCATAAAGCTACAGCTGGAAGACTTAGCAGCTTCGTAGCAGCTCGATGAGGGATCGATGCCAAAGAGCGTAAAGGACGCCATTCAACGAGGCCGTACGACGGTTGAGGACGTTCTGCAGGTTGGCCGAAACACGGTTGAAGACGTTCTGAAGGTCGGCCGCAACACGGTTGGAGAAGTGCTCCATGTTGGCCGGAACACGGTTGAGGACGTTCTGCAGGTCGGCCGCAAGACCGTGGACGATGTGCTGCAGGTTGGCCGCGGAACCATGAATGCGGCAGTTCTGCATGGACGCGAGGATGTGCGCATTGAGCAGGTCCCGGTTCCCGAGGCCGGGCCGGGTGAATTGGTTCTAACCGTCGGCGCTGCGCTCACCTGCGGAACGGACCTCAAGGTCTTCCGCCGCGGCTATCATGCGCGCATGATTGTGCCTCCCGCCCTCTTTGGTCATGAGCTGGCCGGAACCGTAGTCCAGGCCGGTGAGGGTGTCGAGGGCTTTCTCTCCGGCGACCGCGTGGTGGCTCTTAACTCCGCGCCGTGTGGCCAGTGCTACTTCTGCGCGCGCGGCCAGGAGAACCTCTGCGACGATCTGCTCTTCAACAACGGCGCCTATGCCGAATTCATTCGCATCCCGGCTCGCATCGTAGCCCAGAATACCCTCCGCATTCCCGACCATGTCCCGCTGGAGCATGCGGCTTTAACTGAGCCTCTGGCCTGCGCAGTTCACGGCTTTGAGGACTCGCGCCCCCATCCCGGCGACATCGTTGCCATCATCGGCGGCGGCCCTCTGGGGCTGATGATCCTTCACGTAGCAGCCCTGGCCGGTTGCGAGGTCATCGCCGTTGTCAAACACGACGGCCAGGTCGAGGCTGCTCGTCAGCTGGGCGCGGCTCACGTGGTGCAGACCACCAATATTCGCACGGCCATCCGCGAGGTTCGCGCGCTTACCTCGAAGAGCCGCGGAGTGGACATTGCCATCGAAGCCGTTGGCGTCCCCGAGGCCTGGGAAGAGGCCGTCGAAATGGTGCGAAAGGGCGGCACGGTGAACTTCTTCGGGGGATGCGCCGTCGGCACGCATGTCACCCTCGACACCAACCGCATCCACTACTCCGACATCACCCTTCGCGCCACCTTCCACCACACTCCGGCCATCTGCCGCAAGGCCCTCGACCTGATCGCCGGCGGCCGCTTCCAGGCCGGCGCCTTCATCACCGGCCACGCCCACCTCTACGAACTCAACCGCGTCTTTGAGAAGCTGATGAAGCGCTCAAGCGAGATCAAGACCGCCATTGTGCCCTGAGCAGCTCAGATCGTTTCAATTGTGGTAAATGGGTACGGGTTTCAGTGAAGGGTACAGGCTTTAGTGAAGGGTACGGGCTTTAGCCCGTACATAAATGCAATAATATCGGCGGGGCTTTAGCCCCTGAGGGAAGGCTTGGGTTGCCAGAAAGATACCTCAACGGCGAAAAGATCACCGCAGCGACCCCGTCGCCAGAGCGGGACGCAGAGCGTCTCGAACTGCTCCTTCAGCGCGGCTGGTCCGCGCTGCCTGAGAGCTATCGCATCCCCGCGACCGCGCCCACGCTCGAAGAGGCTCGAAGCTGGTGCCGGCATTTGGCCGAGTCCCATTACGAGAACTTCCACGTCGCCACCTGGTTCCTGCCCAAGGCTCTGCGCCCGCACTTTCACGCGATCTATGCCTACTGCCGTGTCTCCGACGACTTGGGCGATGAGGTGCTCGACCCGGAGCAGGCTCTTGCGCTGCTTGACCTATGGGGCAATGAACTCGATGCCTGCTACGAGGGGCGCACGCGCCACCCGGTCTTCGTCGCGCTGGCCCAGACCATCCGCGAGTGCTCGATCCCCAAAGAACCCTTTGCCGATCTGCTGGTCGCCTTCCGCCAGGACCAGACCAAGACCCGTTTCAAGACCATGGAAGACGTGCTGGCCTACTGCCGCTATTCGGCCAACCCCGTCGGCCAATTGGTCCTTTATGTCTGCGGCGAGCACGGCGAAGAGAATGTCCGCCTCTCCGACGCAACCTGCACCGCGCTCCAGTTGGCTAACTTCTGGCAGGATGTGAGTCGCGACCTCGCCAAAGGACGCATCTATATCCCCCAAAAGGATATGGAGTCCTTCGGAGTCACCGAGGAGTATCTTGCCGATGGCGTCGTCACTCCGGGCTTTCGCGCCCTGATGCGTTGCGAGGTCGAATATGCGCACAATCTCTTTGAAGAGGGGCTTCCGCTGATCGGGAGGGTGAACCGCCATCTGGCGGTGGAGCTGGACCTCTTCAGCCGGGGCGGCCTGGAGATTCTGCGAGCCATCGAGAACCGGGGCTATGACGTGCTCAGCAAGCGGCCCTCCATCTCGAAAGCCACAAAACTTGGTCTGCTTCTACGCGCCGTCAGCGGCAAGCTCCTGCCCTTTTTGCGCCTTGGCCACGGGAGTTGAGGGCTGACCGATTGACGCACGATCCCAAACTGAATGAAGCATACGCCCTCTGCCGCGCCATTGCCCGCCGCGAGGCCAAGAACTTCTACTACGCATTCGTCGCGCTGCCCGAGCCGCGACGAAACGCCATCTGTGCCATCTACGCCTTCATGCGCCAGGCCGACGACCTGGCCGATGACGAGAGCCTGCCGCGCGAGGAGCGCCGCCGCCGTCTCGACGCCTGGCAGGCAGACTGGCGCGGCGTCTGCCACGGCGGCGACTCTTCTGATCTCGTTTTTTTCGCCGTGCGCGATGCAATCGAGCGTTTCTCCATCCCGCTCAATCTGCTCGATGAACTGATCGCCGGCGTGACGATGGACCTCGATTGGCCCATTTCAGACTGTCATCCTGAGCGAGCGAAGCGAGTCGAAGGACCTGCTTCTTGTATTTCTGGCGCCGGGTGCCCCATCCTTTCCGCGCCTCTTGCGGAAAGGGTGGGAAACAAGGACGCAGCGGGGCACAACATAACCGGAAATGAATCGCCCGACACCTACGCCACCTTCGCCGACCTCTACCGCTACTGCTATCTAGTCGCTTCCGTCGTCGGCCTGGTCTGCATTCGCATCTTCGGCTACACCGACCCCCGCGCCGAGAAGCTCGCCGAAGAGACCGGCATTGCATTCCAACTCACCAACATTCTCCGCGACGTTGCCGAAGATGCCGAACGCAATCGTGTCTATCTGCCTCTCGAAGACCTTGCTGCTCACAACGTCTCACTTGACTCTCTTCTTCATCGCACACCCGGCACACCGCCCACCGCCAACGAGCGCACGTTGTTGGCCGCCATTGCCCAGCGCGCCGAAGACTTCTATCAATCCGCACGAGAACTGCTGCCGCTGATCGACCGCGAGAGTCGCCCGGCGCTCTGGGTGCTGGTCTCCATCTATCACGGCCTGCTCAAACGCATGCATCGCACGGACTATGACGTGTTTTCCACCCGCGCCGCCGTCCCCATGCCGCAAAAGCTCAGCATTCTTGCCTTGGGTCTCGCGCGCATGGGATGGGCGCGCCTGCTTGCTTAGGGATGTTTCAAGAAACCGCCTTGTATCAGGGCACGACTTCAGTCGTGCCATAGATGCGCCAAAATGAATCTGGGCTTTAGCCCCTGAAGGAATGGGATGCATTCCGGGCAAGAGACATTTCGACAAAGCTCGGAAAAGACCGTCGCCGTCATCGGCGCCGGCGTAGCCGGCATGAGCGCGGCCTGCGCCCTGGCTGAGGCTGGTTTTCGGGTGCAGCTCGTCGAACGCCGCAGTTATCTAGGCGGCCGCGCAAGCTCCTATCTGCATCCCGGCGTCGGTGAAGTCATCGATAACTGCCAGCACGTCCTCTTCGGCTGCTGCACCAATCTCATCGGCTTCTATCGCCGCATCGGAGTCGCGAATCGCATCTACTGGACCAGCGAGATGACCATGATTGAGCCCGGCGGCCGCCGCTCGCGCCTCGGACCCTTCAAGTTAGGTCCACTAAGCCTGCCGGCCCCGCTGCACAGCGCGCCGAGCTTCCTCAACGCACGAGCCTTCACGTTCGCCGACAAGCTATCCCTGGGCCGTGCGATGCGCGCGATGATGCAGCCAGCCGCGATGGAAGACACGCGCGAGTCTTTGGCAGACTGGCTCCGCCGCCACAAACAAACCGAAGGCGCGATCAATCGTTTCTGGCGTCTCGTGATCGCCAGCGCCTTGAACGCGGAGCTGGATTCAATTTCCGTTCCTTACGCCGCCAAAGTGATTCGCGAATTGTTTTTGAATTCCGCCGAGGCAGGCAGAATGGGAATGAGCACTGTTCCGCTGAGTGAGTTATATGCTGGTGTAACTCCATTCCTCAGCGAGCGCGGCGGCTCTGTTCTTCTGAACACACACGTCGAAGGCGCAGCCTGGGATGAGACGAGCAAAAAGTGGCTGATCTGCACGCGCACGGGTGAGTTGATCTCGGATTACATGATCCTGGCTCTGCCCTTTGAGGCCACGCAGAAGTTATTACCCCACCTGCCCGCCGAAGAGGGCGCAGAGAAGCTGGCTCGCCAGATCGAGCGCCACGAGCATTGGCCCCTCTGCAGCGTTCATCTCTGGTTTGACCGCGAAGTGACTGACCTCGAACACGCAGTGCTTCTGGACCGCGAGATTCACTGGATGTACAACAAGTCGCGTCTGTACACCGGGCGTGGCGGCCAAACCATCGAGTTAGTTGTCAGCGCCACGCGCGCCTTTGCGGCCCTCTCGCGCGAGGCCGCGATCCAGCAGGCGCTCACCGAGCTTGCGGAGTTTTTCCCGTCCGTGAAAGAAGCAAAGCTGGAAAAGGTAGCCCTGGTGAAGGAAGTCAACGCCACCTTCGGCGTACCTCCCGGCATCGACGCCGCGCGTCCCACAGCTCTCTCGCCCTGGCCCAACTGCTTCCTGGCAGGCGACTGGACCGCGACCGGCTGGCCGTCGACAATGGAGAGCGCCGCGCGTTCTGGCCACCTGGCTGCGCAAGAGCTTGGCCTGGGCGCAGAGAATCCGCTGCACTGCCTGGAGCCGGACCTGAAGCCACAAGGGTTCATGCGCCTACTGAGCGCCGGGAATAGCCGTTAGTTTCTAGCTCGGTTGATCGTGGCAAGGATCCCTGCACTGCTTGCAAAGAGCTGAAAGCTGACAGCTAGAGGCTGGAAGCTGCTCTTCAGTGCGCCAAAAAATACACTCCAACACACACCAGTACAGCCGAAGCCCAGCGACGCCGGTCGACATTCTCTTTGAGGAAGAGCTTGGCGGCAATGGCATTGGTGACCAGCGTAAGCGAGGCCGAGGCTGGAGCAACCAGACTCAGGGCCATGTGATTCAGCGCCAAGAGCAGAGAAAAGAAGGCCAGCGCAAGAAAGACAATCCCAGTAAAGAAGAGCGGGGAAGTGAGAACAGCGCGGATGGCGCCCATCAGCCCCGAGCGTGCGCGAATCTCGTCCAGGTCGCCAATCGACTTCATCGCGGCGGCGGTCAGCACCTCGCCGGCCGTGGAGGTGAGCACAATGGCGGCAATCATCGCAGTTGCGGCCCAGAAACCGGGCTGCGAAGCGGAGAAGGGAATCGTCATTGCGCCTGCTCCTCCAGGAGGGGTTGTTGAACTTCGGCAGGAACCGGCGCTTCAGCCGTTGGCCTTTCAGTCAACGATGGCCCCTGCGCCACAAAACCGACGCCGATGGTGACGAGCACAATGCCGGCCCAGCGTTCCAATGAAATTGCCTCATGCAGCCAAAAGCGCGAGAGCAGCGCGAGGATCACATTGCCCAAGCCTGCCGCCGGCATTACAAAGGTCAGATCGGCCCAGGAAAGCGCGGTTAGATAGCTTGCGAAATAGCCAATCAGCAACGCGATGCCAAGGACGATCCAGGGAGTGAAGACCGCAGTGATGAGCGAGGCTGGATGGGTCAGCGAGATAGGCGGTATACGGGCCATGCCGCGCCGCAGGCAGCTATCTCCCAGTGGAGTGCACACCGAAACAAGACCCAGGATCATGTACTGCCGAAGAGAAAGTCTGTGATGAGCCATTAGTGCTTCGATCTTTCCTGGATCAGGCTTCACGAAGTCGAGGGCGGACCCTAAGGCGCCGCCCCCGCTGGGATAAACAGAATCCGCTGCTACGCGCCGGCGCTTGCCGGAGCGGGCGGGTCGGCGGCATGACTGCGCGCTGTCTTCACCATCTTGTTGCGTTGCGCGCGCAGCTTCATGAAGGCCTTGGCCTCGACGTAAAGCCGGGGCAGGTCGCGATTCACAAACGCCTTCCAGACCACGCGGAAAGCGGCCTTGGGCCGGAAGTAATATTCGTCGTAGAAGCGATGCACCATTTCGAGCACATAGTCGGTGGGCAGGCCGGGATACTCGATGTGCGCCATCTGGTGGCCGCCCTCATCCATCATCGCCGCGGTGTTGACGATGAAGCCGTTGGACTTGGCGTAGTCGTAGAACTCCGTCCCCGGATAGGCGTGCGCGATCGAAACCTGGATCGTCTCGCAATCGAGAGTCTTGGCAAAGTTGATGGTGTTGCGGATCGACTCCTTGGTCTCGCCGGGCAGGCCGAGGATGAAATCGCCGTGAACGGTCAGGCCCAGGTCGTGGCAATCCTTGGCAAAGGCGCGCGCACGCTCCACGGTGGCGCCCTTCTTGATGTTCTTCAAAATCTGAGGGTCGCCCGACTCAAAGCCCACGATCAGGAGCCGGCAGCCGGCCTCTTTCATCGCCTTCAGCGTTTCGCGGTCCGTCGTCACACGCGACGTGCAGCTCCATGTGATGCCCAGCGGCTTCAGCTTTGCACACAGCTCAACGGTCCGCGGCTTCTGAATGTTGAAGGTGTCGTCGTCGAAGAAGAACTCCTTCACGTTGGGAAAGTTCTGCTTGGCCCAGGCCAGCTCGGCGGCGACGTCGTCGGTAGACCGCTTGCGCCATGCGTGCCCGCTCAGCGTCTGCGGCCACAGGCAGAAGGTGCACTGCGCCGGGCAGCCGCGCGTCGAGTAGAGCGCGATGAAGGGATGCAGCAGGAAGGGCACTGTATAGCGCGTTACGTCCATGTCCCGCTTGTAGATCTTGGTGGCCCACGGCATCGCGTCCAGATCCTCGACCTGGGGCCGGTCGGGGTTGTGAACGATCTTGCCGTCGAGCCGGTAGCTGATGCCGAGAATCTCGTTCAGCGGCTTGCCCTGCGCAAACTCCACCACGGAATAATCGAACTCGCGGCGGCAGATGAAGTCCAACGCGGCGCACTCGTTCAGGGCGCGGTCCGGGTCAGTGGTTACCGGTGGCCCGACAAATGCGATGTGCATCGATGGATTGGCGGCCTTGATGGCTTCGGCCAGGTGTTGATCGCTTATCCAGCCCACCGTCGAGGTGAATAGCACCAGGAACTCGTACTCCTTGCAGATCTTGATGGTCTCTTCGGCGGAGACATGATGCGGGGGCGCGTCAAGCAGCCGGGAACCCTCGAGCAATCCAGCCGGGTAAGTCAGCCAGACAGGGTACCAGTAGGATTCGATCTCGCGCGTGGCCGGCCAGCGCGAACCTGCGCCACCGTCAAAACCCTCAAAAGAGGGCGGATTCAGAAACAGCGTTTTCAGAGGCATAGGCATCCCCTTTATTCTAACATTTCGTCGTTTTTCAAATGATTCGGCAGGCCTTCCGCCGCCGTCTTGCGCTCGCGGCTGACTTTCCGCGCGATTCGGAGCTTACTTTCCGTGCAGCACCAGGCTTACTTTTGGTGCAATTCGCCCAGCCAGTCTTCCATGTGGCCCAAGGCGCGCAGCAGGCTCAGCCGCGCTTTGGCCAGATCGAAACCAGCGTCCAGCGCGTCCTCAAACTTCTGTCGTTCGTCGATGCGCGCCAGCTGTTCAGCCTTGGGACTCAATTGCGGCTGAGCGCCAGGGCCAGTGCCCGCGCCGTTGCCTAACTCCAGTTGAGTCAACACGGCCTTGAGCTGCTCATCGGCGATCTGCTGTTTTAGACTCGCAACCTCCGCCAGAGTATCCAACTCGCGCAGGCTGCCCGTCAATTCGGCAATCTGCACATCGTTCTGGCGCTGAGCCTGCTCGGCTTCCACCGTGGCTCGCAGGGCTTCAGCCGCGGTTTCCTTGGCTTTTGCACGAATCGCAAAGTCAAAAAATGGAAACGTGACCTGGAGGCCGAAGCTGACGTTGTTCGGAGTGAAGTTCTGGTAGTAGGTACTGTAGCTGTTCAGCTCGTTGGAGTCGTAGTTGTACACGGCCCCGAATCCGATCTGGGGCCTGCGCCAGGCAAGGTCGTCTCCCTTCGCCTGCAGCTGCTTGGAGCGTGCAAGTGAACCTGCGGCGTCAATCCCGAGGAGCCTGCGGGGTGCTTCGTTCGCGGTGACGGCTGGAATCTCGGGGATACTGGAGCGGTCCGGCAGGATCGAGCCGGTGGGCATGGCGGTCAGAACGGCAATCCGCTTGGCAAGCGTGCCGGCGCGGGTTTCAAGGTGAAGTCGCTTCAGCTTGAGCTGTGCGGCGGTGAGACGGGCTTCGAGCACTTCGAGCGCGGAGTCAACGCCCGCATCGACACGCTGCTGCTCGATCTTCACAAGATCCGCGGCAAAGGACTCCTGTTGCTGGGCCGCCTCGAGTTCACGATTGACCGTGTCGAGCTCGATATACGTGCTGGAGGCATCGAGAGCAGCTTCTTCGCGCGCGTCCTTGAGCCGCAGGTTGGCAGCATCAAACCCGGCGCGGGCGGCTTTAAGGTACTGTCGCTGAGAATAGCTGAACACCAGCGATTGCATGGTTGCGTTTCCAACGGACGGCTGGCCGGTAGGGAAGCCATGAGAGTAACCGACCATGGAGCCGATCACGAAATTCGGGATATATGCGTCCTCCGTCTGAGCCAGGGCAGCCTGTGCCTTCTGCAAATCCGCCTCGGCCAGCTTGACCGCGCTCGAGTTGTGCTGCGCCAGATCCACCACGGTGGCCAGCGAGACCTGGGCCAGCGCCGGCGCTGCCGCCAGCGCTGCTGCCACCAGCATCGCTGCCCAGACCTTCAGCGGATTGTTGCCGTTCCTCACGCGCTCTCGACCCCTCAATGCTTCAAATCAATGTTTCAGATCTAGCGCCGGCTTGTACTCATGCGCCAGTGCCAACGCAGCCGCGCGCTCCCGGCTGGCGGCAGCTGCGTCTCCAAGCTGCTCCTTCAACCGGGCCAGCCACGTATGCGCCTCGAATGCCGGCGCCTCCTCGGTCTTTCCCGAGCTTGCCAGATACTCCTCGAGCATCTTTACTGCGCGTGGCGTGCCTCGATTGGCGTGGCGCAGCACATTCGCCCCATTGAAGAGCGCGACCGAGGCGCGCTTGTCCCGCTCCGCGGCGCTCTGGCCGCTGCTCACCGCCGACTCCATCTCCGTCCAGCGCTCACGGCGATGGTAGAAGCCGGCCAGCGCCATCCATTGAAAGGCCGGATGCGGCGACTTCGCGATCGCCAGCTTGAACTCACGCTCGGCTGTACCGTAGTCCTTGCGCTCCTCGGCGATCTGGCCCCGCAGTTCGATGGCGCGGACGGTGTCGATCTTGTCCAATTGCGCGGCCACTCCCTCTGCCTTGGCCATGCCCCCGCCCACCACTCCAGGCGCTTCATAATAAAACTGCCCCAGGTCGGCCAGTGCCGCTCCATTGCCGGGATTCAGCCGTGCCGCCTCTTCAAACTCCGCCCGGACCCGTTTGCCCAGCGAATACGCACTCATAAACGACGCCCGGCTAGCCTTTTCACCCAGAGCACGAGCCAGCCACATATGATTGTCTGAGTTTTGCCCGTCCAGCTTGACGGCTTGCTCGCAGTCGTTCGCGGCTCGATCCCATTGCTCCAGCGTAAGCTCCACACGGCATCTCAGGTTGTAGGCGTCGGCACTTCGGCTACCTTGAGCCGGCGGGTTCAGCAGCGCCAGCGCCTTGTCCGCCTCTCCGGCCTGCAATGCCGCGTTGGCCTGCGCAAGCTGCGTGTTCCCTGGGCCTTGCGCGAGCGCAGAAACTCCCGCGGCTGCCGCCAGGCCTAGCCCCGCCAGCATGAGTCCCGCAAGTGCCTTCACCGCACAACCTTGATGGGAACGCCCTCCTGCAAAGGCTGTCCGCTGGATGTCCCTGTAGCCACAGAATCCCCCTCCTCTAGTCCGGAGAGAATCGGCGCCAAGGTCAGATTCGGGGTTCCGATGGTGACCGGGGTCCTCTGCAATTCGTCTTTCACGACCTTGTAGACGTAGGTTTTGCCGTTCTCCGAGCGAAGCGCCTCGCGCGGCACGCTCAGTACGTTGGGATCGCTCGAGGTAGTCACCGTCACCGTCACATTGGTGTCCGGAAGCAGTCCGCCATCCGAATCGTCGATCTTGACCAGAACCTCGCCCACGCTGCGCGTGCCCAGGTTGATCACCGTGACGGGCGTCCGTTCGATGTGTCCGTTCCAGATGCGGCCCGGTTTGGCGTCCCACTTGATCTGAATCTTCTGGCCCGCCGCCAGCCGCCCGAGCTCTGGCTCGTCAAAATAAGCACGTATGCGCTCGTGGTGCAGGTCGGCCACTTGAAGCAGCAGCTTGCCCTCTTCAACAAAATCGGTTCGCCCCGCATCGAGGCTATAGACCGTCCCTGCCGCCGGAGCATGAATCGACGTCTGCGCCACCACTTGCCGCGCTGCCGTGAAATTCGCCTCCGCGTCGGCCAGCGCCGCCCGCGCGCGCTCAACCTCGGCCGGCGAATAGCGGCTCGTCGACGTCTGATCCAACGCATGGAGGCTTGCTTCCGCCTCGTCCAGCCTCTGGCGCGCCGCGGCTACCTCGCTGATTGAAGCCGCGCCCGCCGAGTTTAGCTTGGTCAGCGCATCCAGACTCCGGCGGGCCTCATCGCGTTCGAGGCGCGCGCGTGCGCCATCGGCTGCCGTCATCTGCCGCTCCTGCTGGCTTCCGTTGTGGGTCGCGGCCTCCATGGCTGCCTGCGCGGCCTTCACACCGCTCGCTGCGGTAGCTTCGCGGGCTCGCGCCTGCACGTCGTCCAGCACCATCAGCAGCTTGCCCGCCGCCACCTCGTCGCCCGGCTGCACATAGACCGCCTTGACCGTGGTCGCAATCGGGCTGTGGACCTCGTAATTCAACTCCGGCTCAACCCTGCCATTGGTGCTGATCGTGCTCACCAGTGACACATGAGCCGCCGCGGCCACACGCACCGGCAGGCGATCCCGGGTCAGTGAACGCACCGAGAAAAACACCGCAATCGTCAGCAGGAGTGCGCCCAGCCAAAGCCAGCGCCGGTCCAATCGCTTTCTTTCTTGAGTCATTCAGGCAACCTGAGTCAGTATATAGGACTCAGACCCATGGCTTTGGGACGCGGAAAGCCAAGCCCGCGCGAATCTGGCCAGCCACTGCCGATCCTCGTACAATCGGACTATGCCCGTAGAACCAAACCAAACCCCGCGCTATACTGACGATCACGCAAAAGCCGGCCTCGATTTCCCCTTTCCCGCCATCGAAACCTGGCCAAACCAGTTTCCCGGCTATGAGATCCTGATCGACGATCCGGAACTGACCTCCGTCTGTCCCAAGACCGGCCTGCCCGACTTCGGCCTCCTCACCATCCGTTACATGCCGCGCCTTCGCTGCCTCGAACTGAAATCGCTCAAGGAGTACCTTTTCAGTTACCGCAATCTCGGAATCTTCCAGGAAAACATCGTCAACCAGGTCCTGGAAGACGTGGTCAAGGCCTGTGATCCGGTCTGGGCGGTGGTCAAAGGAGAGTTCCGTCCCCGTGGCGGCATCGGCACCACCGTGGAAGCTCGCTGGCCCCGGCCAAAAGATTCAGTCGCCCCATAAACCCTCCGTGCCCCATCCATTCCGTGTCTTTTTGCGGAATGGGTGGGAAACCACGATCCCAGGATGTCGGATACCGCGAAACCCAAAAGCAAGCCGTGGGCAATTCCCACTCAAGTGTGCTATTCGTGAGGAAGCGCGAAACCGACTCCTTTGGCAGCCACCTCCAGCGCGTTCCGCCCCCGCATCACCCCCGCCCGGGGGACGCTGCTGCTGCTCATCGCCCTCAACCTGCTCAATTACATCGACCGTTACATCCTCCCCGGCGAACTCTCGCTCGTCCAGCGTGAATTCCACTCCACCGATCAGCAGATGGGAGCCCTCACTACGGCACTATTTGCGGTCTACATGCTTGTAGCGCCGCTCACCGGCTGGCTCGGCGACCGATTTCCGCGCAAGCCGCTCATCATCGCCGGAGCAGTGCTCTGGAGCGTGGCCACGCTCGGCACCGCCTGGGTTCACGACTACACGACCCTCTACATTCGCCATGCCCTGGTCGGCGTCGGCGAGGCCACCTTCGGCATCTTCGCCCCCGCGGTGCTGGCCGACTTCTACCGCGAACGCGACCGCAATCGCATCCTCTCCATCTTTTATCTGGCGATTCCCGTTGGCGCGGCTCTTGGCTATCTGGCAGGAGGGCAACTTGGCACCCTCTGGGGTTGGCGCGCGCCCTTCTTCGTCTGCGCAATTCCCGGTCTCGTAATCGCGGCGCTCTACGGATGGTTCGGCCGCGAGCCCGTGCGCGGCTCCTCCGACCACATCCGCACCACCCTCAACCGCACCACCTTCCGCGGACTCTTCACCAACCCGGCCTATCTCACCGCCACCTTCGGCCTGGCCGCTCTCACCTTTGCCATGGGCGGCATCTCGAATTGGGTGCCCACATTTCTGGAACGCTTCGGCGGCTTTTCTCTGCCTCGCGCAACCACAATCGTAGGAGCCATCACCGTGATCGACGGCATCGCCGGAACCCTGATCGGCGGCTGGATCGCCCAGCGCTGGCTGCGCACGAATCACCGCGCCCTCTACCTGCTCTCCTTCTGGAGCGTCGCCCTCACTCTGCCTTGCGGAATCCTGGTCTTCTTCGGTCCGCCGGCATGGTCCGTTCCTGCCCTTTTTGCCGCCGAATTCTTCCTCTTCCTCAACACCGGCCCGCTCAACGCCGCCATCGTCAACTCGGTCAACGGCCCCATCCGCGCCACCGCCATCGCCTGCAATCTCTTCATCATTCACTGCTTCGGAGACACCTTCTCCCCGCAGATCATCGGATTCATCTCCGACCGCGCCGGCAGCCTCCGTCTCGGCCTGGGAGCCACCCTGATCGCCCTGGTAGTCTCCTGCATCATCCTCCGTGCCGGCGCCCGCTTCGCCCCGCCGCTGGAAGAGGCCGGCTACTAGCTTCTAGCTGTTAGCTGTTAGCCGTTAGCTTCTGGCTTTCAACTGTTAGTGAAATGGCGAATTTTAATAAGGCCGTCAAAGCTGAACCACGCTACGAACGGGCTAATAGCTAACAGCTAACAGCTAATAGCTAATAGCTAACAGCTTTCTTCACTTTCCCGGCAGCGTCTCAGTATCCCGACTATTCATAAATGCCCGTCCGCCACCCTGCGAGCGCAGGTTGGGATCGTTGACCGGCGGCCGGCTCTCGTCGGCATTGAAGCCCCGCGCCAGCCTGGGGTTAGGCCTGAACTTCGGCGGCCCGCCATGAAACTGCCGCGCATGGCTCACCACCATCCCCGCCCGCCCGTGCATCGGCCGCACGATTCCCCTCACCTTCACGTTCATGTCGCGGTACTTGCGCAGCTCACCCACCTCCTCGCGATCCGCCCACAGACTCACAAGGGTGAACCGGCACTGAACATCCGGCGTCTCCGGCGCGCACAGATCCAGAAATCGCGTCCCATCCGGCAACTCCACCACGTCATAGACATGCGCCGTAACGCAGACATCCTTGTCGACAAGCTTGGTAGCCTCCTCAGCCGTAACGCAAGTCTTCGGCGACCCGGCAAGAGCCAGCATTGGCGAAACCGCAACAAACAGCAAAACCCAACCCAATCGCCGCAGCACCACGCCAAACCCCCAAAGAAGATTGCCGCAATCCTACCGCGAATTAGTCGGGAATGGAAGCGAAACCTGACGCAATCCCCGCCCATGCCGATTTACAGTTAGAAGGGATCAGATGGAGGGCGACAATGAAGATTGGAAAACGCGGAAGTGGTCTAGCGATCCGAATTCCTTCCTCGGTTGTGAAAGAACTCAATTTGAACGCCGGGGAGGAGATGGAGATCACTGTGACCGGGGAGCATCGGTTCGAGGTGAGTCGTGACAGAAAGCGACTCGAAGCCCTCGATAAGATGCGCAAGATGCGTTTTGTTCTTCCCGACGACTATGTCTTCAATCGCGATGAGATTTACGACCGGCAATGAACCTCAGAAAAGAATGAAAGGATGGATGCGGTACTCTTCTATGCTCGCGACTTTTCTCGCTGAGACTGGATCAGTTGATATACATTTCGCGCATCATCGATATCGAAGAACGCCAGCCTTGCGAGGTCGATGCCAATCTGATACCCACCCCTGCGGCTGTTCCTGCTGCCCCACCCGGATTGCGATTGAGGCTCGGGCGCAAACTCGATTGTGCCATTCCCATCGGTACGAGTCGTCAGGGAGACTGAATCGATGTTGGAGAAATAAGCGTCAGTGACCCTGCGGTTGCTTCCAGCGTTCAAAACCAAAACGCGCTTATATGTTACCCCGTAATATGTCCGTGCCTTCTTCCATCCGGTATGGAGGAAACGTCCCCAGATTAAATACTGTCCCATGACGACGAACGGAATTCCCCAAAGAACAAAGAAACCCGGGGCCGCATGTGAGCTTCCGGAGTTGCCCCAAGGTCCGGTGACGCCCCACTCCCAGAATATGGCGAATCCGCCCCACATCAAGCTGAATGGAATTGCAAAGCAATCTTGCTGGTGAAAGATGACTTTTTGCTGCGGCTGTCCTGACCATAGCAACGACTCTCCTGCGCTCATTTCAGTTTGGAGTTCGGATGCGCTGATGTGATAATCGCTAGCTGAAAATGTCCCCACGTTCGCCCCTACTTTCAACAAACGGGCTAATACCCCGGCAATGAGTGTAACCTCAAAAGTCCGAGCCGCCTACGGTCAATCCTACCGCGCCCCCACCAACTCCGAGCTCTTAGCCCCTTGCCCGTAGTGGCTCTCGACATACTTATCCAATATCGCTTTGAACTCCGCCACAATCGTATCGCCCTTCAGCGTCGTATACAGCTTCCCGTCGACATAAACCGGTGCCTTCGGCTCTTCAAACGTCCCCGGCAAGCTGATGCCTAGATTGGCATGCTTCGATTCGCCGGGGCCATTGACGACGCAGCCCATCACGGCCAGCTTCAGTTCTTCCACGCCGGGATACATCTTCCGCCACTCCGGCATCGAGACGCGCAGATAGCTTTGAATCTGCTCGGCCAGTTCTTGAAAATACGTGCTGGTCGTGCGCCCGCATCCGGGGCAACTCGTCACCTGGGGCGAGAAGCTGCGAATCGAGAGCGACTGCAACACCTGTTGCGCAGCCAGAACCTCTTCCGTTCGGTCGCCTCCCGGCTTGGGCGTGAGGCTCACACGAATCGTGTCGCCGATCCCGGCCAGCAACAGCGGCGCAAGCCCCGCCGTCGAGGCGATCAGCCCCTTCGATCCCATCCCCGCCTCGGTCAGGCCGAGGTGCAGCGGATAATCGCAGCGGGCAGCGAGATTGGTATAGACATCGATGAGGTCGCGCACGCCGCTGACCTTGGCCGAGAGAATGATCTGGTCATGCCCCAGCCCGTAGCGCTCGGCGGCGGCGGCCGAGTCCAGTGCGCTACGCACCATCGCCTCCATCATCACCTCGCGCGCCGGCACGGGCTGCGGCAGGCGGCTGTTCTCGTCCATCAGGCGCGTCAGCAGTTGCTGATCGAGCGAACCCCAGTTGACGCCGATGCGGACCGGCTTCTGGTTTTCGATGGCGCACTCGATCATGACCTGAAAGTTGTCGTTATCTTTTTTGCCGATCGACGCGTTGCCGGGATTGATGCGGTACTTGGCCAGCGCCCGAGCCGTGGCAGGGAACTTCTTCAAGAGCAGGTGCCCGTTGTAGTGGAAGTCGCCCACGATCGGCACGCGGAGGCCGCGCTTGTCGAGGCCTTCAACGATAGCCGGAACGGCCGCCGCAGCCTCTTCGTTGTTGACCGTGACGCGCACGATCTCTGAGCCGGCCAGCGCCAGAGCCGAAACCTGTTCGATCGTGCCCGCAATGTCCGCCGTGTCGGTGTTGGTCATCGACTGCACGACGACCGGAACCTCCCAGCCCACGCGAACCTGTCCGATTTTGACCGTCCCTGTTTTCCTGCGCTGTATCTCCGCCATATCTCTAGTTTACCCGCAAACCTCTCCGGAGTCGTCCCTCCCTTCGCGCCTACTCCCCGATTCCGCTCAGCCTGATCAGCAGCCATTCCAGCAGCTTCGATGGCAGCACACCCTTGAGCAGCAGACCCAACTTCGCATCCCCGCCGAAGACATACCTCAAACGGGGGCGCGGGTCGTCGAGAATAGCCGCAATGCCGTCGGCAACCATCTGCGGATTGGCCTTCGGCTTGCGCGCCTCACGGCTGTTCAGCAGGCGCGCGGTACGAGCGGCATTGGGCGAGTTCGCATCCTGCGCGCCCGCAGAGAAGATTGCGTTGCGGGTCCAGATGTCGGTCTCAAACGACCCCGGCTCAACCAGAACAATCTGCACTCCCAGCGGTTTCATCTCCAGCCGCAACGTTTCGGCCCAGCCTTCGAGCGCAAACTTCGAGGCCGAATAGCTGCTGACGCCCGGAAAGCCCATCCGCCCCGAGATCGAAGTAATCATCACAACGTGCCCCGAACCCTGTCGCCGCAGCAGCGGCAAGAAAGCCCGCGTCACCGCCGCAGCCCCAAAAAAGTTCGTATCAAACTGCTTCCGCAGCTCTGCGTCGGTCACGTCTTCGCCAAACCCTGCCATCGCAAATCCAGCATTGTTGACAATCGCATCCAACCGCGACAGGCGAGCCGCAATTGAAGCAGCCAACTCGGCAATCTGCGCGTTGTCAGTCACATCCAACGCAAGCAACTCGATGCGGTCAAGCACGCCAGCCGCCCGCGCAGCATCCTCCAGCCTCCCACGCCGCGAAAGGTCGCGCATCGTAGCAAGCACCCGCCATCCCCGCCGTGCCAGCGTAACGGCAGTCAGCAGCCCAAAGCCGCTCGCCGCGCCGGTGATGAGTGCGGTTCGTCCGGAACAATGATTGCGGCTTCCTGTGAATGGCGCTGGCAATGTAGTCATCACTTTGTATGGATCATAAAGAGAATTCTTCCGCTGGCCTTGTCTATCTCCACGATTACTGTTCCCCCAGCACATAGGTCGCAGTGAAGCGTCCCAAGAACAATCCACACGCCATATTTAAGTTCTGCACGGAAAGGCAATTCTTCGTCCATTTGTTTCTTTCCGTAGACCGGAACTGCGACAGCGTAAGCGACTGCAAAAGCAGTATCTTTGTCGGGTACATAGCCGTTCTTTGGGAAGGCCTCGTGCGCTGACTTTGTCAGTTTGAATTGATTTCGGACCCAATCAAAATCATCTCGGTCGCGCGTACTTTGTGCAGAAGCAGCCACACAAATCGCTAAGAATGCAGTGGCAAGGTAGGCTTTCATCTTAATCCTCGTCAAAAGCTGCCCGTGCATCGCGGCTGGTGTGAAGAACCCGGAGTATTCGAATCTCTTCCGGATTCACGCTGTAGAAGATCAGATAATTGCTGACTGGAAATGTGCGAATATCGGGGCGCAACTCAGATTCCATGCTCTTGCCAATATGCGGAAATTTAATGAAAAGCCCGAACTTATCCGTCACCAGGTTAACTACGCGCGTCGCAAGTTCCTGATTGCCGCTCTCTTGCGCGAGATAAAACCAGATTGCGTCGAGATCGGCTCTGGCCTGCGGAGCCAAACGGATGCGCATTATCGACCATCGAGCCGTGCCGTGCCGCGCCGCGCTCTTTGACGGAGGCAACTAACTCGTGAAGTGTCTCCGCGGTGTAACTCTCGCCCTCGCCGGCACTCAACGATTGCTCGGCCAGGTCAAGCGAGGCCAGCAGCTCAACGCGTGCGCGCTCTCGTTTCTCCCACTGCGCAAGAGCCTGCCGCACGGCCTCATCGGAATCGCGGAAGCGGCCTTCCTGGATTCCTAGGTCAACAAAAGTACTCTGCTCTGGTGTGAGTTGAACCTGCATACTCTTAGCGTAGGACCGGAACGGGTCCATGTCAACCAATGTCGAGAGTCCTCGTTGCTTTGTTCTATTCTGTTCCCTGATCCTTGCTTCTAGATCAACTCCACACCCCACAAATCATGCAGATGCAGCACGCCTTCGACGATCCCCTCGCCATCCACAACCACCAGCGAAGTAATCTTCCGCTCCTCCAGAATCGCCAGCGCCGTCGCAGCCAGCTCTCCAGCGCCTATCGTCCGCGGATGAGCATTCATCGCCTCGCCGGCCGTCCGGCAGAGCGCCGCGCCGCCCTCGCGCTCCAGCAGCCTCCGAAGATCGCCGTCGCTGATCACCCCGCGCAACAGGCCCTGCTCCTGCACCGTTGTGATCCCGAGCTTCTTCGAAGACATCTCATAAATCACATCGCTCATCGGCGTCGAAGTCGCCACCACCGGCACGGCATCGCCCGAGTGCATCAGGTCGCGCACCTTCGCCAGCTGCTTGCCCAGCTTGCCGCCCGGATGCAACTCCGCAAAATCCTCCGCCTTGAATCCCTTGCGCAGACTTACAGCGATGGCCAGCGCATCGCCCAGCGCCAGCATGGTGGTCGTGGAGGCCGTCGGTGCCAGATTCAGCCCACAGGCCTCGCGCTCCACGCAACAATCGAGAGCCACATCGCTCGCCCCGGCCAGAGTCGAATCCAGCCTGCACGTAAAGCTGATCAGAGCGCCGCCCTTGCGCTTCAACATAGCCAGCAGCCGCAGTATCTCCTCTGTCTCGCCGCTCGCCGACAGCGCCACCACCACGTCACCCGCCATCAGCACGCCTAGGTCGCCATGCACCGCCTCGGCCGGATGCAGAAACAAGGCCGGCGAACCGGTCGAACTGAGCGTCGCGGCGATCTTCTGCGCGATGATTCCGCTCTTGCCCATGCCGGTCACAACGACCCGCCCCCGCTCCTCGCCGCAATGCAGAATCAGCTCGACTGCCCGGTCAAAGGCCGCCGCCATCGGCCCGTCGAGGCGCGTAGCCAGAGCCTCCAGAGCCGCCGCCTCGGTGCGCACCAGTGCCGCCGGTTCAGTGCCGCGGCCTGCCTTGCCATCTTCAGGGTTGCGCTGTTTTCCTTCTTCGCTCATCGGTTTCTGATGGTATCAGTTTCCACCTGCGAGGGACCGGAGTAATTGGCCCCGCCCTTCATCTGTGGCCGCACAAGCGGCGGCCGGCCCCACCGCAGGTGGAACGTACAATAGAGCCAAGAGGTCCGTTCCCCGTGAAGCGCAACACACTCGTCATCTCCGCCGTTCTCTTCATCCTGGCCACCTTCTCATGGGCCGGCTGGGCCAACTTCGAGTACCGCAAGCAAGCCTCCGAGCGATTGCTTGCCTCTACCGCGAAGGGCGAATTCGTGATCGATCCCGCCGGCGGCGAGCCCCAGTACCTCTCTCCGCTCCAGGGCAAGCCCGCGCCCGATTTCACCCTCGAAGACGTTAACGGCAAGAAGCTCTCGCTGGCCAACTACAAGGGCAAGGCTCTCCTCATAAACTTCTGGGCCACCTGGTGCGCTCCGTGCAAGATCGAGACCCCGTGGCTGGTCGAACTCCGCAACCAGTACGCCGCGCAAGGTTTTGAGATCCTGGGCATCTCCATGGACGACATCGACCGCGGCGACCCGGAAAAGCTGAGCGGCGAAAAGAAGGAGATCGCGCGCTTTGTCCAGCTGCAGCACATGCCCTATCCGGTGCTGATCGAGGGCGATTCGATCAGCAAGCCCTACGGTGGCCTCGACGATCTGCCCACCTCATTTTTCGTAGACCGCAACGGAACCGTGGTAGCCGCCCAACTGGGTTTGACCTCAAAGGACGAGATTGAAGCCAACATCAAGAAATCGCTGGGGAAATAGAGAGGCGGGATCGATGATTGGGAGAGGCACTGGAGTTCGCACCGCCATTGTGACGGCTCTGGCTTTTGCCTCTGCGCTGGCCCACGCGCAGACGCCTTCAATCGTTGTCCCTGCCCGCCCTGCATCCAAGCCCCCGGCCGTTCAGTACCTTTATCCCGAACAGGTCACCCTCCGCGCCGGCAAGGCGACTACAATCGCCCTCCACTTTCGCATCGCCCCCGGCCTGCACATCAACTCCCACACCCCAAGCGAAGAGGAACTCATCCCCACCACCCTCTCCATCCCGGATGCCTCCGGCCTGCGCCTCGAAGGGGCCGTCTACCCGCCGGGCACCGACTTCGCCCTGCCCCTCGACCCCAAAACCAGGCTCAGCGTATACACCGGCGAATTTACCATTAAGGCGCGCGTCGTGGCCGAGGCCGGCAGTCACCTGGTCGAGGCCAGGCTTCGTTACCAGGCCTGTGACAACAACGCCTGCATGCCCCCCAAGACGATTACCGCAGCGATTGATGTCCTAGGTAACTAATGTCATTCGTCGCGCCGATTTGCCGCTCGGGAACACGCGCAATTTTCATCTCGTCCTGATATTGTGTTTGCCGAGGGCATTTTTAATGCGGTTCGGTGTCGAAACAGTGTGTGGGCTGGTATTTGTGTCGTTGGCGGCCGGATTGACCGGCGGGATTCGTGCGGAATCTCAGGTCGTGGCTACCGAACAGGGCAAGGTGCGCGGCAAGTCCATCAATGAAGGCAAGGTCAAGGCGTTTCTCGGCCTGCCCTACGCAGCCCCGCCGGTTGGCGACCTGCGCTGGCGGCCGCCGCAACCCCCCGCCAAATGGAAAGGCGATCGCGACGCGACCCAGTTTGGCGCGCGTTGCGCCCAGGGCCATGTCTACGATGACATGGAGTTCCTCGACCCTGGAGAGAGCGAGGATTGCCTCTTCCTGAACGTCTACGCCCCAGCCGGCGCCAAGGCCAAAGGCAAGCTCCCCGTCATGTTCTGGATTCACGGCGGCGGTTACAGGGCTGGCGCAAGCTCCGAGCCGCGCCACGGCGGCGATTTTCTCCCCCTCAAGGGCGTTGTCCTGGTCACCATCAACTACCGGCTCGGCGTCTTCGGCTTTCTGGCCACAAACGACCTGGGCAAAGAGGAAACTGGCGCGGCAGGCAACTATGGCCTGCTCGACATGGTGGCCGCGCTTCGCTGGGTCAATGCCAACATCGCGGAGTTCGGCGGCAATCCGGACAACGTGACCATCTTCGGTGAGAGTGCCGGCTCCTTTGCCGTGAGCACGCTGATGGCCTCCCGGCTTACAGTCGGACTTTTTCACAAGGCCATCGGCGAAAGCGGCGCAGCCTTCTCTGGCGCCCCGCCAACCGGCTCCCAGGAATCGAAAGAGGAGAAAGACGGCGCATGGGTGGCATCGCTCGGCGTCGCCTCCACTCAGGAGCTGCGCTCCTGGCCTACTGAGAAGATACTGGAAGCCGCCAAAGATCAGAAGATCGGCGGTATCCCGACTTGTGTCGACGGCAAACTGCTTACCGAGCCGGTCGAAGGCACATTCGCCGCCGGAAAGCAGGCGCACGTGCCGCTGCTGGCTGGCTGGAATCGTGACGAGTACCCCTTCCTGAGCAACGGCATGACGGCAAAGAAGTGGACAGCCTATGCGGCCGAACACTTCAACGACCGTGCCGCGGAATTCCTCAAGCTCTATCCCGGCGACACGGATGAACAAGCAGCCCGCTCGTCGATCGACTACGGCAGCGACGACTTCATTGCCTTCGCCACCTGGAGTTGGCTTGATGCACATAGGGAAACGGGCTTTTCGCCTGTCTACCGCTACCATTTCGAGCTGCCCGCCCTGCCTAGCAAGCACCACCTGGGAACATTCGCCTTTCACTCCGATGAAATTGAATACGTTTTCGGGACGCTCGATACTCGTCCCGGCGAAATCGTCCGCGAAGAGGACCGCAAGCTGAGCGAACAGATGATGAGCTACTGGACCAACTTCGCCAAGACCGGCGACCCCAACGGCAAGGGCCTGCCCGAGTGGCCCAGGTATGGCACGGCCGACCGGCTCATTCACCTCGACAGCATCATCAACTCAGGCCCGGACACGCTGCGCCCGCGCTACGAATTCCTGATGAGAGCAATGCCGCCGCTGTAAGCAGTGTTTGATGAATAACAAATCGAGCTGCTTTGTATCAGGGCACGACTTCACAGGCTGCGGAAAAACTCATTCGGGCGGTAGGCCGGGGATTCATCCCCGGTATAAAGACAATGAAATCAGCGGTGGCTTTAGCCACTGAGGTATGTTTTTGCGGCGAATCTCCAGAGATTAGGCCTTTTCCTCAGCCTGTAAAGTCGTGCCGAAAGCCCTGAAAATGCAACGGGGCTTTAGCCCCTGAGGCACCTCTGATTGCAAGAGTGACTTTTCAGAGGTCTCTTCGCTCTGATCGCAGCCAGGGGGATGTTTGACAAGCCTTCTCCTAGTGGCGCCATTCACGAAAGGACTATCAACCCAATGAGACCTCTTTTGGCATTCCTTGCCACTACCATTGTGCTGTCCGTTGCGGCAACCGCCCAGCCGTCGCCCCAAGTGATCCCCCTCTGGAAAAACGGCGCGCCGGGATTCGAGAATCGCAAGGATGTGCCGGAACAGGCCCAGGATTACTGGGTCCGCAACGTCAACAATCCCTCGATCACAGTGTTTCTTCCGCCCAAAGAGAAAGCGACGAGCGCCGCGGTAGTCATTGCTCCCGGCGGAGGTTTTCGCGAGCTGGTCTTCAACGCCGAGGGCAGGCAGGCCGCGGAGTTCCTGAACAGCATCGGCGTGGCCGCTTTTGCGCTGAAGTATCGCCTGCCGGGCGAAAAGGACTCCCCCTACACCATGGACAATGTGCGCCAGGATGCTTATCGCGCCATGAGGCTTGTGCGCAGCCGCGCCAAAGAATGGAACATCGATCCGCACCGCGTCGGGATGCTTGGTTTCTCCGCTGGCGGCGCTGTCATTTCTCTGGTCGCCTATGCGCCGGGCGACGGCGACCCGGCCGCGGCCGATCCCATCGATCGGCTCAACGGCAGACCCGACTTTCAGATGCTGGTCTATCCCGGCGGTAAGACTCCCGATACGATTCCGCCCGATGCGCCGCCGGCCTTTATGGTGGTCGCCAACGACGATGACTACGGATGCGACAAGGTCACCCTCGATCTCTATCAGAAGATGCGGGCTGCGGGCGTTTCGGTCGAGGCGATCTTCCTGGCCAAAGGCAGGCACGCCTTCAACATGGGCGATCGCTCAAAGCTGGTGACCGTCAACACCTGGCCCCAGCGCATGGCCGACTGGCTAAGCGACAGCGGCTTTCTTAACCCGGCAAGCGAGCCGAAGGCTCCTCAAAAACCTTAAGTGCCACAGTTGTAAATCGAAGATTCCGGAGGGAGCAGAGGGCTTCAGCCCTCTGAATGAGGGCGTGTTTGCAGGGCCTTCAGGCCCGGCCCTTTGCTGTTTTTCTCGGACATGCAGGAAGTATTAGGAACTTGTTGAAAAACCGTGGCCTTGTGTCAGGGCACGACTTCAGTCGTGCCGAAAATGCTGCACAATACGGGCGGGCTTTAGCCCTGTGGAGATCCGCAAGTACAAGCATGAATTGTCCAGAAGTTGCTCAGATCGTCTCTCGCCAATATCTTCGGGAATGAGCAGTCTACTGCTTCACTCCCGCTGCCTCTGCAAATCCAGCCGACACCGCCGGAGGAATCGTGCTGGCCGGCGGTGGCGCGCCAAAGGAGGAGTCCTTGGCGTTGATCGCATTCGAGTAGTCGGGACCGAGACCGAGTTTCTTCAGCGCCCGCGAGTCGGGCATCAGTTTTGTCTGCCAGCCCTGGTCGCCCTGGAACTTTTGCATCGCCGCTCTGGTCGTTTCGTCCCATTCGCCATTTGCCTCGCCGGTAAGATAATGTGCGCGAATGAGGGCCTGCTGGATCTCGGTCACCCTGGCTGGATCGATGGCCTGCTGGCCGTGCAGCCGGTGCGATTTTGCCACGGCTTTATGAGAGCCGTGTCTGCTGTGGGCGCTGGAGTTGGCATGGTGCGCCGCAGGTGTATGGCGGGCTGTGGTCGCGTGATGACGAGTGGAGGCGAAGACCGGCGACGCGGCCAAAACCGCAGACAGAACAATCGCCAGGCTTGCTCGAAAAGAAAGCACTCTGGTTCACCTCAAAAACAACCGTTTCTCACCGGACCTTGGGTTAAAGTCTAGCGAATTGTACCGCATTGCGGCAAGAAAAAAATCGATTCGGTAAGGAGATGGCGCAAAAAGGGCGCCGGTAGCGAAATCGCCGCCGGCGCCCCTTTTGAACCGTTACTCCAGCGTTCCGCCCACGTAATTGATGCCATCGTTGGGACGGCGCGGGTCCATGACCTCGAAGACCACGTCATCGCCAATCTTGAGCTTGCTCACAACGGCGTCGAACTGCTCTCTTGTGCCGGCGGCCTGCTTATTGATGCGCGTAATGACCAAACCAGGCTCGAGTCCCTGCAAGTCGGCAAACGAACCGGAGCGCACCGATTGAATCACCATGCCGGGGGTGTGCAGCTTGGCGACTGTGGCCGGCGTTTCCTCGCGGACCACAATACCCAGTTTGGCCTCGCCCACGTCGCCCTTCTCGTCGGAGTTGGGCTCGACCTGCTGATTGCCCAACTCGGCAAAGACCTTCTCCCGGTCACCGATGGTCACCGTGGCATCGGCCTGCTTGCCTTCTCTCAGGTAGCCCAGGCGGACGCTCGAACCCGGTCTGCGGCTGGCAATCTCGTTCACCAGGTCGTCGCCGTCTTTGATCGGCCGGCCGTCGATCGAGGAGATGATGTCGCCCGCCTTCAGCCCAGCCTTCTCTGCCGGGCCGCCTGGCGTGATCTCCTGCACCAGTACGCCGTTCTTGAAGCCGTAGACGCGGTTGACCGCACCCGACAGCCCCACTTTGAAGACAATGCCGATCGACCCGCGCGTCACCTTGTGACTCGGGCTGATCAGGTCGTTATAGATCTCCGCCACGGTATTCGAAGGCATGGCGAATCCCAGACCCTGGTAGCCGCCCGACTGGGTGAAGATGGCCGTATTGACCCCGATTACTTCGCCGTTCATATTCAGCAACGGTCCGCCCGAGTTGCCCGGATTGATCGCCGCGTCGGTCTGGATAAAGTGCTGGAACTGGCCGCTCGCGCCCGGCTCGATGGTCCTGTTCTTGGCCGAGATGATGCCGGCGGTGACGGTCTGCGCCAGCGCAAACGGGCTGCCGATCGCCTCCACCCAGTCGCCCACCTGCGTCGTTTCGGAGTTGCCCAGCTTCACCGTCGGCAGCGGCGAACTGGTGTCGATCTTGATCACCGCCAGATCCGTGGCCTTGTCGAAGCCGATCACATGCGCCGGCCGGCCCATATCCTGGCCGTCGGGATCGGTTGAAAGCTTGACGTAAACTTGGTCGGCCTTTTCGACTACGTGATAGTTGGTGATGATGTATCCCTTGGGGTCGACGATGAAGCCCGAGCCCAGTGACTCGCGAACCTGGCCGTCATCCCCGCCGCCTTCCTGGTCGGGCATCTGCCCGCCAAAGAAGCGGTTGAAGAACTCCTGGAAGTCGCCCTGCCCCTGACCCTGGCCTTGACCTTGTCCCTGCGGTTGCTGCTGATCCTGGTCCTGGTCGTCGTCGCCGCCCGGTTGCTGCGGGCTGGGCATGGTGTGCATGTGGAAGTTGCGCCGCCCCTTGCCGCTCGACTGCTTCGGCAGTGTCCGTGTATTGATGTTCACGACCGCCGGACCAACCTCTTTGGCAATCGTCACAAACTTGTTTTCAGGAACGGTGGAGTTGACCACCTTGAGTGGAGTGGCATCGGCGCTGGCATTCTGCTTCTCCTCTCCGCGAACGCCGTGCGCGGCAAAGGAACCGGCCACAATTGCGGCCGAGAGTGTGGCAAGCAAGACAAACACTGATGCGAGACGGCGCGAGCGTAGCCGTTCAAAAAGCGATTTCATAGCTTCGTTTGACCTCTTCATAGGGCTTCAGCCTTTTGGGCTGGATGATTGATTGCTCCAACTACCAGTATAGCCAGCGGCACAGTATCTCTGGCTGGCGGTTCCCGTGCGCCAGAGCCCCGGAAGTGCCGGTTTTCCCTGGGTTTGTTCCAGTCTGCGGATCTTCCTGGGCAAGGCCAAAAGTGAACCCTCCCACTCGTATAGACGCGATCTGGCCCAAAGTGTCGCAAAAGCTCCTCTGCTAGCATCCGCCATGGACCTCGCCGGGAAGGGCAGGGAACCCGCCAACAAGCGAACTTGCTCACCCCGCGAAGCGAGGGCCAACTTGCTGCTCTTGTCAGAATCGCAGCCGCAACCGGCCCCCAACACCCCTATGAGAAAATAGAACTGCATCGTATCTCCGGGCAGCCCGCGTGTGCGAGCCCCAAACCAAGACCAACCCCCAGCGCCACCCGGCCCGCAAAGCCGTCACCCGCCTGCGGCCCGCATATAGGAACTCAATAACAATGATCAGCGTCAGCAATGTCTCCATGCGCTACGGCTCAAAGGTCCTCTTCGAAGACGTCAGCGTAGCCTTCATCCCCGGCCGCCGCTACGGACTCACCGGCCCCAATGGCTCCGGCAAGTCTACTTTTATGAAGATCCTCACCGGCGAGCTCGACGCCCAGAAGGGCACCGTTGTCCGCCCCCGCAAGCTCGGAGTTCTCCGCCAGGATCAGTTCGCCTTCGACGCCTTCCGCGTCATCGACACCGTCATCATGGGCAACAAGCCCCTCTGGGCAGCCCTCGCGGAGCGCGACCGCATCTACGAGAAGCCCGAGCTTTCCGACGCCGACGGAATGCGTCTCGGCGAGCTCGAAGGCACCATCGGCGACGAGGACGGCTACACCGCCGAATCCGATGCGGCCGTCCTGCTCGACGGCCTCGACATCGCCGAGTCCATCCACGAGCGACTCATGGGCGAACTCCAGGGCGGCCAAAAGATCCGCGTCCTCCTCGCCCAGGCCCTCTTCGGCAAGCCCCAGGCCCTGCTCCTCGACGAGCCCACCAACTATCTCGATCTCGAATCCATTCACTGGTTGCAAGACTTCCTCCAGAACTACGACGGCACCCTCATCGCCATCTCCCACGACCGGCACTTCCTCAACTCGGTCACCACGCACACGGCCGACATCGACTACGAGACGATCATTACCTATACGGGTGGGTATGACGAGATGGTCATGGCCAAGACCCAGATCCGCTCCACTCTTGAATCGCAAAACGCCCAGCGCGAAAAGAAGATCTCTCAGCTCAACGACTTCATCGCCCGCTTCTCAGCCGGAACCCGCTCCTCACAAGTTACCAGTAGACGCAAAGAGGTTGAACGCCTTCAGACCAACGACCTGGCCCGCTCCAACATCGCCCGGCCCTTCATCAAATTCGATCAGGTGCGCCCCAGCGGCAAGCATGTTCTCGAATTCAAGCACCTGACCAAGATTTATGGCGACCACAAGGTCCTCGACGGATTCACCGCCAACGTCCTCCGCGGCGAAAGAATCTGTCTCATGGGCCGCAACGGGGCAGGGAAGACCACCGTACTCAAGAGCCTCCTCAATAACTATCCCGGCCTCGCCGACAAGGACTTCGAGTTGGACTCGGGCTCCGTCTTCTGGGGCCACGAAGCCCAGATCGGCTACTTCCCCCAGGATGTAGGCTCGACCATCGAACCGGGCCTGCCCATCGCCGAGTGGCTCCATCGCTGGAAGCCCGACGCCCACGTCGAAGACATCCGCGGCATCCTCGGCCAGATGCTCTTCAGCGGCGAAGAGGGCGACAAGCAGACGAAAGCATTATCCGGTGGCGAACAAGCCCGCCTGGCTTTTTGTAAGTTGATCCTGACCAAGCCGAATATCTTGATCTTTGACGAGCCGACCAATCACTTGGACTTGGAAGCTATCAACGCCCTGAACATAGCTCTCCAGCGCTACGAAGGCACAGTCTTGTTAGTAACTCACGACCACGATCTGATCGACGAAGTAGCCACGAGGTTATGGGTATTCAGGGAAGACGGCATAGAAGACTTCCAAGGCCCCTACGCCGAGTGGAAGGGCAAACACAATTAAGCAATTGCGGCCGGTGGCCCAGGACGGCGCTCCAAATGGAGGCCGAGTACACCAACGTGTATTGCGCGACCCGGGAACCGAGTCTACAATACCCGCAATGACTCCAGATAGATGGATTGCCGCAGGAAGTCTGATCATCGGAATAATCGGCATTGTCGCGGCAGTGTTCTTTCACCGGCGGACAGAAAAGAAGCGGATTCCAACGTTCATGGTGAATCCGTCGCGGAGGAGCCTAGTTGAGCCCGAACTTGCGAAGTTCGCCAAGTTCTCCCTTCACTTCGAGGGAACAGAGGTTGGAAAACGTGGAATTACTGCGATACAAGTATATTTTTGGAACAGCGGCTCGCTGGAGATTCTTTCATCCCAAGTTCTAAAACCGTATTCGATCTCGATTTCAGATGGGCGAATTCTTAGCTGGTCCATCATCAAAACAAACCGTGGCGTGATTCAGCCTCAACTTGTTAGGGCCGATGAGAATTTCAATTCCCTTGACCTTTCCTTCGCGGTTCTGGAGCCTGGAGACGGAGCCATATTTGAAATTGTGTATGACGGGCCACCTGCCGCCAAGGTCGAAATCGATGGAGTTTGCGTTGGATCGCATAGACCAACGGTATTACCATCAGATGGACGTTCCTTCTCAACAAGACCCAAACAGATTCTCGATGCTTATATGGATTTCATCATGCCGATACTAATATTCGGTACACTGGGTCCAATAATTTACGCGGTCATTTGGATTGCCCAAAAGCTGTTCAGCGAAAGAACCATCTTGATAGCAGCCTCGGTGCTTTTGGGCTGCCTTGTGGCCTCTTTGATCTGGGTTTTCATCCGGGATCAATATCTCAGAGTAACGAGACGGTACGTACCCCCCGATATCAGGCCTGATTGAGTTGTTGGGGGGCTACCATCCACCAAGCTACCTACGAGGGTTGTGCCAAATGACTGCGCCACAAATCGTCCAGAGCATCGTCGTTATTTTCGCTCTGCTTTCGGCCTGGGCCTGGGCAAAGAGTGCGATGCTTCAAATTCGTCCGGATCACAAATCCGGCTGGATTGACTCGCACTTAAATCGTATTTCTCGCCAGTCGAGTGTTTGGAATGCGATAGCAGCATTCTTGGCAGCTTTCGCTGCGATAACAGCGGCCATGGGATATTTGATCACGATGCCGCGTTGAAGAGGACTAGGAGGGCGGCCCACCCCCAAACCAACTACAGACCTCCGGGTGCCCCATCCTTCGCTTTTTTCTGGCGAAGGGTGGGAGACCACGAACCTCCAGCCGCCAATTCTCCCGGCAGAGAGAACACGAAAATAGCCCAGAGCCGGGGATTTATCTCCGGCAATCGTTGGTAGCGCCGGTCTCCAGGCCGGCTGTCACGCGGGCGTCCTCGCCCGCGCTCCAAATCCACTTCCACCCCTTCAACCCTGCTCTTTCCGGATTATTCATCAAATAGCGAACGGCACGCTCCAACTCATTCTCATTGCGAATGAGCCGGTCATAATACTCCCGCTGCCAGAAGACTCCGCTGCGACCGAGAATTTCGTTCGCCCTTCGGGCCGTAAAGGACTTCCAGCCGTGCAGCACCTTGCTCAATTCCTGCCCCGGCAGCAACCGGCAAACAACATGCACGTGATTGGGCATGACACACCAGGCCACGAGCCGATACCGCTTTCCCTGCCAGAAATCGAGAGCGTCGGCCATCAGCTCGCCAATGCGTGGATCGCGCAGGAAACATGCACCCGAGCCGCGATCAAAATACTCTTCCAGTTTTGCCGTGCTGAATTCGGCAACCAGCACCTCCTGGGACGGCGACAGGTGAGCGCCCACGCGCTTTGCCGCGATCAGAATGCGGTTGCGCTCCGCTATCTTCTTGAGGACCGGCAGCGGCAGCGAGTCCGCCAAATGAAAGGTAAGGAAATACAGGCCTGCGTCCTTTTCCCAATGGGGCAGGCGTCCGCGCTGCCGAATGCGCACTTCACCGAACCGAGGTTGTACCGCCCCCTGAACGGCGTCAGCGGTTGCAGGCTGAGGACCAGCGATTGGTTTGGCCATAACTGCGAATTCTACGCCTGATGGATGGGTGCGGGCGAGACGCCCGCACAACAGCCGGTCTGGAGACCGGCGCTACCGTGTTGGCCACTACCGTCTTGGCCTGGGATGCCTTGATATCGCCGAGGGCGGGCGGTCCATGTCTCGATTTTGAGTCCTGAGAGACCACGAACCTCCAGCCGCCAATTCTCCCGGCAGGGAGAACACGAAAATAGCCCAGGGTAGAACCCTGGGTCAGCGTCCCCCTATCGATCCAGCGTCCCGTAGGGCTGCTGCGAAGGCCGACCCGGCAATTCAACACCTCATCATCAAAGGACTGGAACTTCCGGTCCTCCCAGGCCGTATCCCCTTGCACGCCGGGGTGCGCACACCTTCCCTCCCGGCAAGCTCTTCCATTCGTGTCCTCTACCCATTCCCCAGCGAGGCGATCCAATGATCGAATCGATTCGGCAACTCTCACCGTGCTTCTGGGCCAGGCTCGCCGGCGCCCTTTATCTGCTCAGCATTGTGACTGGCCTCACCGGGGCCCTCGTTGGCAGCGGACACGAGTCTCTCGCCGACGCCGCAAACCTCACCGGAATCGTATGCTATATCGCGGTAACGCTGATCCTCTATGGCATCTTCAAACCGGTGAATAAAATCCTCTCGCTGCTCGCGGCTCTCTTCAGCCTCATGGGCTGCGTTCTCTTGCCGCTCACCCAGATGCACCTCGCCACTTTGCCCATCAATCCCATGGTCTGTTTCGGCGTCTACTGCCTTCTGATCGGCTACCTCATCATCCGGTCGGAGTTCATGCCGCGCGTTGTGGGTGTATTGATGGCGCTCACCGGTTTGGGTTGGCTCACCTTCATTTCAAAGCCGCTCGCGGACCATACCTCCCGCTACGTCATGGCCTTGGGTCTTCTCGGTGAAGGATCGCTGACCCTCTGGCTCCTTGCGATGGGCGTGAACACTGAAAGATGGAGAGAGCAGGCCATGCGCCCGGTGGCCCACCCCTAAGTCCGCCACAAACCTGCAACCACGACGCGGCAATCCATCGCAGCCGTTTGCAGATCATTTTCCCTCGCCGGCGCACAATAGAAAGAGTCGGCAGAGAGGGGCTTTGCTGACCGCTGGCGGCTGAAAGCTGACCGCTGACCTCTGAACTTCACCCCACGAAAAAAAGACGGCGTTTTCGACGGTGAAACTGTGAGACCCCATCTAACCAATGCGAAATCAGCAATTTACAGAAGCAATCTCCACTGAATCACATAAAGTGTGCTTCAGTGAAACTGTGACCAAGTATCGAAATAATTGATAATAAACAGCTTACAGTTCACAGCTTCACGGCGCACAATTCCTGTGATTCGGTGAAACTGTGGACCTTTCCCAAACTGCGACTATGAGCTTCCTGCCTCGCATCAATCTTCCGGCCGCTGACCCGCTCGCCTTCCGGTTTGCCCTCAACCGCAGCCGCTCATTATCCTTCTTCCGTGCCCAATACTCTCGTTGAATGCGTTCCCAATTTCTCCGAAGGCCGCGATCCCGCCAAAGTCGATGCCATCGTCGAAGCCATGCGGATTCCCGGCGTCTATCTTCTTGACCGCGAAATGGACTCCGACCACAACCGCTGCGTCATCACGCTCGTCGGCGATCGCGAAGCCATCCAGGAAGCCGCGATTCGCGGCGTAGGCAAAGCCGCCGAACTCATCGACCTGACTCATCATCAGGGAGCGCATCCGCGCATGGGCGCAGCCGACGTCATTCCCTTCATCCCCATCGACGGCGTCACGCTTGATGACTGCGTCGCCATCGCCCGCCACGTAGGCGTCGAAATCGCGCGCCGATTCGAGATCCCGGTCTATCTCTACGAGGCCGCCGCGACAACACCTGAACGGCAGAATCTCGAGAATGTCAGGCGCGGCCAGTTCGAGGGAATCCGCGACGAAATCGCCACCAATCCCGCCCGCAAACCCGACTTCGGCGAGGCGCGCGTGCATCCCACCGCTGGAGCCACCGTGGTCGGCGCGCGCAAGCCGCTTATCGCGTATAACATCTTCCTTAACACGCCCGACGTCGCCATCGCCAAGAAGATCGCCAAAACCGTGCGCTTCTCCTCGGGCGGCCTGCGATACGTCAAGGGGGCCGGATTCCTGGTGCGCGGCATGGCCCAGGTATCGATGAACCTGACTGATTTTGAACAAACTCCGATCCACCGCGTCTTCGAGTTTGTAAAACGCGAGGCAGCCCGCTACGGCTTAACTCCAGTTTCGAGCGAGATTGTAGGGCTGATTCCAAAACTGGCTTTGGAGCAGGCCGCAGAGTGGTTCCTGCAAGTGGAGAACTTCGATTCCTCGCTCATCCTGGAGAACCGCCTCGCCGCGGTCATGACCGGCAAGGTCGCCGCAGGTTCCCTGAGCGCCGGAATTGCCCCTTTCATCGAACAATTGGCCGCCCCCACAGCGACTCCTGGAGGAGGCAGCGCCGCCGCCGCCAGCGGGGCAATGGCCGCCGGCCTTGCTGTTATGGTCGCGTCCATGTCGCGCGGCAAGAAAGCGTACCAGCAGCACGAAAGCCAACTGGGCGAGGCGATCACCAGGCTCACTGAGTTGCGCGAGGAACTAAAGTCAGCGATCGACGCCGATGCCGAGTCCTACAACGCTGTGATGAAGGCTTATAAGGCTGCGAAGGAGTCTGCCAACGGCGGCCCGGCAATCAACGCCGCGCTCATTCAGGCGGCCAGCGTGCCTTTAGGCGTGGCCGAAAAAGCCGTCGAAGTGGCGGAGATCGCTGCCAGTTTGAGGCCGATCTCCAGCCCAATGATGCGCTCCGATCTGACGACCGCAATCGCACTGTCAAGAGCCGCCGTCGAAGGAGCGCTCGCCAACGTCGCCGTCAACGTTGATTCCATCCAGGCAGATTCGCCCGAAGACGTGGCCTTCGTCAACCAGGCGCGCAACCGCGCAGAGGCGCTGAAGGTCGAGCCCTAAGCGGTCCCTGCGGAAATGGGCCGACATGCAGAATGGCGGTTGGGCCGAGTTATGCTCAGACGAGGGCTGCTCCCCCCGCTCGGATGCGGTGACTAAACCGACCTTGCCTTGATTTCCTTATGCCATCCTTATTCGGGATCGACCGCCAATGTGTTAATATTTCTGCAATCTCATAAATCAGAAGCTCCAGGAGCACCGCCCGATGAGAAGCATTTCGATTGCTGCACTGTCTGTGCTTTTTTCCCTCATCTTCGTCTGTACTTCAAATGCTCAGACCTTCCGCGGAAGCATCCAAGGCACCATCACGGACAGCACCGGAGCAGCCATACCCGGCGCGCAGGTGAAGGTTTTCAGCCCGGGCACTGGGCTGACCCGCACCGTCACCACCAATGACCTGGGCGGGTATGTGGCCTCGGAGCTGCCGCTGGGCACCTACAGCGTCACCGTCGAGAAGGATGGCTTCGGCACCACGACGCTGACTAATATTCCCGTCAGTGTAGGCACGCCGACTCGCGCCGACGCCAAGCTCGCTACCGGGGCGGTGCAGGAAGTGGTCCAGGTCACCGCCGAGGTTCCCCTGGTGGAGACAACCAACAACACGACCGGCGGTTCGATCGAGGCCGCTCAGGTTGCCGAGTTGCCAACGAACGGACGCGACTACACCAAATTGTTAGAACTGGTTCCGGGCACGACCAGCGATCCTGTGGGATCCACCGAATCTGCAGGCTCCTACGGATTGTTCAGCTTGAACGGCAATCGTGGCCGCTCGAACAACTACCTGCTCGACGGTACGGATATGAATGACGGCTACCGCAACTTGCCTGCGGTCAACCAGGCGGGCGTGTGGGGCTGTCCAGGGACCATTCTTCCCGAGGATGCACTGGCCGAGATTCCAGTGACGGGCAACTCGGAGGCGGAGTTTGGCCGCAGTGCGGGAGCGACCGTCAACATCGTGACCAAGAGCGGAACCAATGACTATCATGGCAGCGCATTCGAATACTTCCGTAATGACTCGCTGACCGCACGCAATTACTTCAACACCGTCAATCAGGCCAAGAACTCGTTTTCCAACCATCAATTTGGCGGGATGATCGATGGTCCCATCGTCAAAGACATGTCGTTCTTTACGCTGGCCTATGAAGGCCAGAGAGAAGATGGTGGGCTGCCTCAACTGGGCACGGTGCTCTCGCAAGAGGAGATCAGCGCCAATACCCCTGCAGGCGGAATCAACCCGGTGATTGCCAGCCTGCTGGCGAGCAAACCGTGGGGAAACCTGCCAGCAACCGGAGAAGATGAAACGTTTACGACACCCTTCAGCAATGTCAGCGACAACGTCATCGTCAAGGCCGATCAGCATCTCAAGCTCTTCAGTCCCGGCGACCTGCTGACCGCCCGCTACTTCTACGCCCACGGCACGCAGAGCTTCCCGCTGGGAATGCTCTACACGGGTTCGACCGCACCGGGATTCAACACCGTGACGCCGACCCACGTCAACATCGCTTCGATCTCCTATACTTCGATTCCGAAACCGAACCTGATTGTCGAGGTTCGCGGCGGTTACAACCGCTTCATCAACCAATTCCTGCCGCAGGACCTCGGCTTAAACCCAAACACCGCCTTCGGCATGAATACGCTCACGCCGGGCTACACACGGTACGATCTGGGATTGCCGGCCATCGGCGTCTACCACTCGATGGTTGGCGGCGCTCTGTCTGGCGCCTTCAGTCCGATCGGCGCCACCTCCAGCGATTCGCGCGGCCGCATCGACACCAACTACCAGCTCTTCGGCAACGTCTCGCTCACCAAAGGCCGGCATAGTTACAAGGCCGGCTATGAGTGGCGGCGCACTTTCATCAACAGCTTCATCGATTCCGGGCACCGCGGCAAGCTTGTCTTCGACAGCATTGAAGATTTTCTGGCGGGCAGCGTCAATCCCAATTCATCCAACTCCGCAACTGGAGCAGGCACACGCTACTCCTATCAGAATGACAGCGGGGCTTATTTCCTTGATTCCTGGCACATGAGCAGTAAGATTACGATCAATTATGGCCTCCGCTGGGATTACTTCGGAGTGATCGGAGCCAAGAACAACGCCTTCAGCCTCTTCAACGTGAAAACCGTCGGACTTGAAACGGTAGGCGCCGCAGGCGGGCCCTCCTCGCTCTATCCGAAGGACTTGCATGACTTTGCGCCGCGGTTTAGCGTGGCCGACGATCTGCTCGGCAATGGCAAACTGGTTGTTCGAAGCGGCGTCGGAATCTTCTACGACGGCGCGTCGCAGGACTTTTTCGTCGGCAACCAGGCTTACAACACCTATGGTGCGGACGCCGGGCCAGTCTTCAATAGCATCGGTATCGCATGGCCTACAGCCAATGGAGTTGACGCCGCGGGCAATCCGGTGATGACCATGTCCTCTGGCGTTCCAATCTTTAGCGGCTACCAGCCAAACAGCATTTTCACCGTGGATCAGAAACTGGTGACGCCAAGATATGTCTCCTACAACCTCAACATAGAATCCCAGGTATCCAAGAAGGTAGCTCTCCAGCTCGGATACGTCGGCTCGCAGGGTCGACATCTATTCCACTTCCGCGATCTCGACCAGTACAACATGGTAAATGGCAGCGTCGACCAGTGCGGAAATGGCCAGACGGTCACGTATGGCAATTCGTGTTTCCCCAATTACCTGTCTGGCCCTTACGCCGGCGATTCGCTGTGGTACGTGAACCAGATCGAGACCAGCGCAATTTCCAATTACAACTCACTACAGACCACGCTGAAGATGCTGAACCTGTATGGTCTCACCTCAACGTTGAACTACACATGGGCGCACTCAATCGACACGGCCAGCGACGGCTTGGATTTCGTGCCCAACGCGGCCATGCCCGACGACAGCTTCAATCCTCATGCCGAACGCGCCAGTTCCAACTTTGACGTACGGAATCGCGTGCAATGGTTCTGGACTTACAACTTTCACAACTTCGACCACGCCAAGAAGATACTCAATGGCTGGGCTTTGGACGGCATGTACAACTATGCCACCGGCCAGCCCTACACGGTGAGCTTCATAGGCGAAGCCAACTACAACGGCAGCGATGAGTATGTAGGCCGGCCGGACATCATCGGCGATCCGCACAAAGGCGTAGTCGGCCGCGCCAACCTGCTCAACCTGGCGGCCTTTGCCGCGCCCTGCACAATTGACCTCGACCCGAAGAGCCCGACCTACAACCAATGCATGGGGCATCCAGGCAGCGAAGGACGCAACGCCTTCAAGTCGCCGACTTTTACGAACTACGATTTTTCGCTTACCAAGACGACGCACCTGACTGAAAAGATCGCGATGGAGTTTCGCGCCGACTTCTTCAACATCTTCAATCATCCGAACCTCAGCAATCCATTGATGCCAGGCTTTGGCGCCGATATCTTCACCAGCAGCCACATATCCGCCGATGGAAGTCGCATAATGCCCGGCGCGGACCCTAGCACCAGTGGGACCCAATATCTATCAACAACGGCAACCCCGGATGTGGGCACCGGCAACCCGTACCTGGGTGGAGGCGGTCCGCGCAGTATGCAGTTGGCGGCTCACTTCACTTTCTAGAGGTGAACTTTCAAGCTGCGTCTGTCCTTCGCCAAGACTCCATCTGACCCGAAGATGGTCTGTCCTTGGCGGCTACAGTGAAACCACGATCGGTGAACCCCAGGCCATTGCTCTAAGGTGCTGACTTCCTCAAGAAGTCAGCACCGTTCATAAATCGGTCGGGCGCATGGTCATCGTGGCTTCGCTCTGAGAATCTCTCCCGTCATTCATGAATGCGCTGGAGTTCCCGCTCACGCAGCCAGGTGAAGATCACAGGTGTCACAATCAGCACGTGAAGCAGGGAGCTGACCATTCCCCCCAGCACAGGCGCAGCGAGTGGCTTCATGAATTCGGCACCGGTGCGCGTGGACCAAAGCAGCGGCAATAGGCCGGCAACCACCGTGGCTACCGTCATCACCTTGGGGCGAAGCCTCAGCAGAGCGCCTTCCATCACGGCTGCGTGAAGGCCTGCGCGGGTCAGCCGTCCGTCGGCCGCCGTGCGCCGGGCAACCGCGTCTTCAAGATAAATGACCATCACCACGCCGGTTTGCACTGCGGTTCCAAACAATGCGATGAAACCAACCCACACGGCAACCGAAAAATTGAGTCCCATTGCCTTGACCATAAAGACGCCGCCGGTCAATGCGAAGGGCACCGCCAGCAGGACATGGGCGGCTTCTTTGGCGGAACCATAGGTGCGATAGAGCAGCACGAAAATCACCACGAGAACAAGTGGAATCACCATCTCAAGACGTTTACGCGCGCTGATTTCATTTTCGTATTGGCCGCTCCACTCGATGTAGTAACCTGGCGGCATCTTGACCTGCTGAGCAACGACTCGTTGAGCTTGGTCAACGAAGCGACCCACGTCGCGGCCACGCACATTCAACAAGACTGACCCTCGCAAGAGGCCGTTCTCGCTGCTGATCATGGAGGGTCCCATTGTGGTTTTGATTGCGACGACTTTGTTGAGCGGCACCTGCGCTCCATTGCTGCCGGCTACGAGCACGTCGCCAAGTTGCTGCGGGTTTTCGCGGAAGTCGCGCGCATACCGCACCCTGACCGGAAAACGCTGCCGGCCCTCGATCGTTGTGGTCAGATTCTTGCCGCCTATAGCGGTTTCAATTGCGTCCTCCACGTCGGCAACATTCAAGCCATAGCGGTCGGCAGCCGGCCGATCGACTGTCATCTCCAGATATGGCGAGCCCGTCGTGCGTTCTGCATAGAGATCGGTTGCTCCGGGCACTTGACTCACTACTTCCTTGATCTCTTCCGACTTCTGTTCGATTACATTCAGATCTGGCCCGAAGACCTTGATGCCGATTTGAGTGCGGATGCCTGTGGAGAGCATGTCGATGCGATTGCGAATCGGCTGCGTCCAAATGTTCGTCACGCCGGGGATCTGTAGCTTCTCATCGAGCCGGGCCAGGATTGCGTCTTTCGTCAGGCCTTTGGGCCACTGGTCTTTGGGCTTGAAGGTGATCGTCGTTTCGCTCATGTTTACAGGCGCTGGATCGGTCGACGTTTCCGCGCGACCGACTTTGCCGACCACCATGGCGACGGCGGGGTCCGCGGCGATAATTCGATCTTGTTGACGAAGAATCTCCGTGGCTTTGGTGAGCGAGATACGCGGATCGGTAATGGGCATGAAGAGCGCCGTCTCCTCATCGAGCGGTGGCATGAACTCCGACCCGATGGTTGTCGCGGTATAAACGGCCGCGCAGAAGAGCGCCAGCGCCAGCAAGAGCGTAATCGCCCTGTGGCGCAGCGCCCACCCCAGAACTGGTTTATAAATAGCCCGCAGCAGGCGCATCACCGGATTATCTTCTTCGCGGTGCAGCTTGCCGCGGATAAGAAACGTGCATAACACCGGCACCAGCGTGATGGCCAGGATGGTGGAACCCACCATGGCAAAGGTCTTGGTGAAGGCAAGCGGATGAAACATCTTGCCTTCCATGCCGGTGAGCGCGAAGACGGGAACGAAGGCAAGAATGATGATGACCATTGCAAACGAAATGGGCCTGCCCACCAGCCGCGCCGCGTTGAGCGTGATTTCAAAGATGTGTTCGCGATAGTTGCCGTGCTCGTGTTCGTATTGCTCTGCCTGTCGAATCACATTCTCTGTCATCACGATGCCCGCATCGACGAGCACGCCGATGGCAATCGCGATTCCGCCCAATGACATGATGTTCGACGAGATGCCTGCGCCATTCATCAACAGAAATGAGCCGAGCACCGCGAGCGGCAGCGGGATCGTAACGACCAGTATGCTCCGGAAGTGCCACAGGAAAAGCACGTGCGCCAGAGTGACAAGGATTATTTCCTCAATAAGCGCATGGCGCAGCGTGCCCACGGCGTGATCAATCAGAACGCTGCGATCATAAAAGGGAACGATGGTAACTCCCGTAGGAAGCCCCGGCTGAATCTCGCCGATCTTTTTCTTTACCGCCTCGATGACCTCGCGCGCATTTGCGCCGTAGCGAATCACGACCACTCCGCCGACTGCTTCCTTGCCGCCCTTGTCGAGCACGCCGCGTCGAAACTCGGGACCTAACTGCACGCTGGCGACGTTGCCTACGGTGACCGGGGTGCCGTTGTAAGCTCCGAGCGAAATGTTTTCTATGTCTTTCAGTCCGCCGATCAGTCCAATGCCGCGCACCATGTCCTCGGTATCGCCGGCCTCGATCACCTTTGCGCCGACATTGTTGTTGCTGCGCTCGACCGCGCCGACAACATCTTTTAGGGCGACGTTATATGCGCGCATCTTGATCGGATCTAGATCGATCTGGTACTGCTTGACGAATCCGCCGACACTGGCAACCTCGGCGACGCCTGGCACGGAGTTGAGTTGGTACTTGATGAACCAGTCCTGAATGGAGTGCAATGTACCACTGTCGTAAGGCCCCTCGACCGTGTACCAGAAGACCTGGCCCACTCCCGTTGCATCCGGCCCCATCATCGGTGTTACACCTGCGGGCAGAAAGCTTCCCGCAAGGCTCAGCCGTTCGAGCACCCGAGTGCGCGCGAAGTAGATGTCCACCTTGTCTTCGAAGATGACGTTCACCATCGAGAAGCCGAAGGCCGACGACGAGCGGACCGTGCGCACATGCGGCAATCCTTGCAGGTTGACGGTGAGCGGATAGGTGATCTGATCCTCCACTTCCTGCGGACTGCGGCCCGGCCATTCGGTGAATACGATCACCTGGTTCTCGCTCAGGTCGGGGATTGCATCGATTGGCGTGTGGATGAGCGCCCAGTAGCCCCAGACCGCCAGCGCGGAATAGACGCCCAGAATCAGCCAGCGGTTCTTCATTGAAAACTCGATAATGCGGTTAATCATGGCTGGCTCCTACCTGGCGCTCAGGTGCGTGTGGAAAGTTGCAATCACTTGGCCGTTCTTGCGCGCCTCGACAAACACGGTCCACATTCCCGGCGTCGGCGCCTGGCCCTTGCCCATGTACATTTGCTGGCCTGCTGTCCACGGAAGATCGATGGAAGTTTTCATCTCCGGCATATTCATCGCCGGCATGGCGGGCATGATCAGCTTTACATTGACATTCGCGTCGCTGATCGGCTTGCCTTGCGCGTCCGTCAGAGTTACGTGAAACTGATTGTCTTCACCGGCCTTCAGAGGCTCGGGCTCCGCGTGGAAGGCGATCTTTGCCGCACTTGTTTCCGCGCCTGATTTCGCTGTCGCCGCGGGCGCTCCGGCAAATTCCTTCGACCCGCCATAGAGCCCCGACATGCCGGAACTCAGGTGTGCCTGCGAGTCGATGAGGAAGTTGCCGTTGAGCACAACCTTGTCGCCCAGTGCAAGTCCGCTGGTCACTGGAAACAGATCTTCCGCGGGCGCTCCCACCTGCACTTCGCGCGCTTCAAAGACGCCGTCAGGCTTGGCCAGATAGACAATCTTTCGTGTGCCCGTGTCGAGCACAGCCGAGCGCGGAATCACCAGAACCGGCTGTGCGCTGTGGCTCAAGAAACTGGCGCTGACAAACATGCCCGGCAGCAAGCGCATTCCCGGATTGCCGAGATGCACATGAACCGGCACAGTACGCGTCTGAGGATTTGTCGTCGGTTCAATGAACTCGACATGGCCGTGCAGAGTCTGGCCAGGCAGCGCCTCGGCGGTGACGGCTACCTCTTGCCCTTGGTGGATCTGCGGCAGTTGTTCTTCGTAGACATCGGCCTTGATCCATACCTCGCTCAGGTCGGCCACGGTCAGCAACGTATCGCCTGCGTTCACATACTGGCCTTGCGTCACCTTGCGCTCAACGACGCTTCCCGCGGCGTTGGAATAGATGGTGACATGCGGCACACCCGCTGTTGCCGGTGCGTTGAACTGCTTCTCCGCAATCCCCCATAGCTCCAGGCGGCGCCGGCTCGCGTTCACCAGAGCTTCGGCCTGCGTTTTTGCGGATGCATCGTCGGACTGGCGAAGCTGGTTGCGATTCTCCTCAGCCAGCCGGTACTCCTCGATTGCCGTCGCTACTTCGGGAGAATATAAGTCGGCCACAGCCTGGCCGCGCCCCACGCGTTCGCCGGTGTATTGAACGTAGAGCTTGTCCACGCGGCCGCCAACCCATGCGCTCACAGCGGATAGTTGCGACTCCGGCTGCTCGACGCGGCCGAAGGTGTCAATACCGCTCTTCAACATAGCGGTTCGCACCTCGGCCACTTGTACGCCCGCCGCGGTAATCTCTGCCGGAGTCAACTCGACCGTCGTGCCGGGCTCAGTGCCTTGTTGCCCGTTCTGTCCCGCGCTCGATCGAACGGCAACGGCTGGACCCGACGATGCGGCAGCGCTGCGCATCTCGCGCACGGCGATCACCCCAACGACCAGGACGGCAAACAGAACCCCAACGCCGCCACCCAATGCAAAGATCTTCTTTTCTGTCGGTGTCATTTGCTTGTTCCCCCTGTGCCTTGTCTTGCTGAATCCGGTATCTGCGTGCCGATGGCGCGTTCCAGTTGAGCCACGCTCGCGTCAGTGGCCGCCGATGCCTTGTAGTAGGCGGTCTGAATATCGAGCAGCAGGTTCTGCGCGTCGATCAGGCTCATGAACTCGGCGCGATTGTTCTGGTATGCGGCGGTGGATGCTTTGAACGATGCCTCAGCTTGCGGCAGCAGCGTATCGCGATAGAGCTTGACGCGTTTCTCGGCCGACAACACCGCAATCTGCGCCTGCCGAATCTCAAGGAACACGGTTGATGCGCGCGCATCAAGCATTGCCTGCGAAACATCGGTTGCCGCATCGGCCTGTTTCGCCTCGCCCTCGTGGCGCTTGCGATTCAACTGCGGCAGGTTCATCGATAACTCGGCCATGTATGCGTTGCGCGACGACGAACCGGTCGGCATCAACATATAGCCGAGGCCAACAGTGAAGTCGGGCTTCGCCGCCAACCGAGTCAGCTTGCTTTGGTCCCTCGATTCTGCAATCTCAGAACGGAGCGCGGCAAGCTCCGGCCGATGCTCGATAGCTATTCGCTCCAACTCCTCGATCATGGGCAAGACCGCGGGAGTTCCGTAATTGCCTGCAATATCGATATCCTCGTCCGGACTGCGGCCCATCAGCGCATTCAACTGAGCACGCGCCGTGTCCCGCTCTTCTTCAAGCTCAATGAGTTGCTCACTCAGCCGTGTCAGCGCCATCTGCGCGCGCAGCACATCGGCTTGCGGAACCTTGCCAGTGGTGTACTGCGCCAGCGCGACGGCCAAAGCCTCCTTGAGCAGCGATGCCTGGCGCTCGTGCAACTTCATCTCGTCGGCATTGCGCATCAGGTCCGAGCAGAGTTTGCGGGTCTCCGCCGAGACCTCCTGGCGCAAGGTCTCCAGATCGATGGCCGCTTCGCCGGCGTCGTCTTCCGCCAGCTTGGCGCGCATCTCCCGCTTCTCACGGCTGGGGAAGGTCTGCTGCACTGCGAACATGAGCTGCGCCTGGTTCAGATCCCACGGCTTGCGCAGCGGAGTGCCCCAGTCGCGCACCATCAGCATAGGGTCGTCCAGACTGCGGGCGGTTTCCGTTTTCATCTTGGCAAGAGACAGGCGACGTACAGCCGCTCGAATCTCCGGGTTGCCTTCAAGAGAAGAGGCAACCGCATCATCGACCGATAGGGAATGGGTGCTCAAGCCTGAAGCGGCAGCCGCGCCCGGCCCAGACTGCCCAAAGCAGGCAATCGACAGCGCCAGCCAATATGGCGCAAGAATATGGATAGATTTCACTCTTCAACTCCGCGAGATCAGGCAAAAGAGACAAGGCCAAGGCGCAAAAATACACACCCTGGAAAGCCACGGCGGAAGTTGAGATTTAAATTCTTAAGATGAATGCGCCCGTAGGCGGAGACTGCGGCGGGGTCACAGCCAATACTCGGAAATCACTCGGTGAAGAGAGTTGATCCGAAGAGAGGAACCCCTGCGCGACCGTAACCGAGGTCGAACCCGAAAGGTTGGGCGCGACAACAACGGCTGGCAGTGGAGCGCTGGCGACGCAGCAATTGGTCTGAGCAGTTTTGCTGGGCTGCGATGCTTGAGAGCAGCAACTGTGCGCTGTCTTGTGCGTCCGCTGCTGGCAGGTTCCAAAGGGCGCAAGCAGAGATCCCATCAAAACGATGGTCATCGTCGTCCGTTGGAAAGCGCCCTTCAGCATAATGTCAGCCTACCATAGAATTCGATTCTCGCGGTGATATGGATCACTACGCTACGCACCTGCTGGAGAAGTGTTGGATCAGATTCTTGCCGCCGTGGACCCATTGAGCGAGGTACTCGCGGAGAGCCCTATTTCGGTACATCCGCGTTGGCTCCCGGTAGAGTGCGCGGGTGCCTTGTTGGGCCGCATCTGGTTTGAGTGCCAACCTTTGGCCATCATCGAACCATATTCAAGCACGAGGAAATGAGATCACTATGGAGAGCAAAACAGTTGTGAAAGATCCCGTTTGCTGCATGGAGATAGAAACAGCTACTGCCGCTGGACACACCGAGCACGCTGGACAAACGTATTACTCTTGCGGCCCCAAATTCAAAGAGAGGTTCGATCATGATCCTGCGCAATACCTGATCAAGTCTGCGGACAAGCCCAAGAGTGGCCACCGGGTCGCGGTTAATCCACAGAACAACGCAGGTCAAGGCTGTGGCCGGTTGGCCCAGAGATGCTTTGCTTCATGCTTTGTCACGAAGCCCACCAACCAGGACAGGCTCGTACGCTGGCGCATCAGTGCGGGCTTCCGTTGCCGAACGCTGTAATGGCGGGAATGTGGATTTGGGAGAAGCCATGGAAACAGTGTGGATTGCCTGGTATTCCCGGCGACGATCCTTAAGGAATTGCTAAAGGGAACGGCCCGCAGAGGCAAACGGGCAATTGACGTTTCTACGACCGCTCTTGAACCATGGACTGGCGACTTTGCACTCGCTGAGATTTCGAAGCACAATCTCAGATCGCCGATGGGTCATTATTTGTGGAACAAGACTGCATATTCAACCCATTCCGCATCTGCATTCGAGAAGACCTCAAGAGCGACGGTTCTAGTTGAAAGCGCTGGGCCGCAGCGAATCGGCGCGCGGCCCAGAGTGAGTCGGTTTTCCTGGAGCAATTCTCCCGAAGAACTCAGCTAGATTCAGTCATTGCCCTCAACCACGGCAACCCCGTTGGCTCCAGCCGCCATCGTGTTCGCGATTGTGAGTTTCAGATTGCCTTCTGTATCAACCTTGAAGATTGACAGATGCGAGACCGTCCCGTTGCCGTCAATGACCCCCACCAGTCCATCTCCTGAAGCGATGTCCGCGGGATTGCCGTTGAAGGATGCGGCAACAGCGGCGTCCTGAACGATCTTGTCTCCAAAGACAACGTAGCGCGAGACGCTCTTGCTCGGCGAGTTAGCGGAGAAGAGGAAGGGGCCAACCAGAGTTACCCAGCAAGGCGCGCTCTGGGTGCCGGAACCGGTGACGGTCAGAACCTCATCGTGGCGAACGAGGCTAATCTCATTGGCGTGTGCGATGGTCACATAAGCCTTGTCTCCACGAGTGACCAGTCCAAACGGCGCATTGACGTTGGATGGGATGTTGCTCACGAGCGTTGGGAATCCAGTGACGGCTCCGTCGGACAACTCCACAGTCTCGATGACGTTGCTCTTCTCTGAGATGATCAGTTGGTTGGGCAAAACACCCACCTGAGCGGCAGAGCCATCTGCTTTGAGCAGAGTTGCCACTCCGTCGGCGCTGTTGCTAACCTCATGCCCATAAATCGGATGCGATTCAATGGTGGTCGTACCGAGAACATAGAGATGGTCCTCGCCAAACGCGACGCTCAGCGGACTGGTGACGGTTGAGACAACCTGCGACAAATGCAGCCCGTCCTCTCGACGCTCGAAGATCGAGACAGATTGAGAACCGAAGTTGACGGCAGCAACCATGCCGTCCTTTGCTTCAATGCCGCCGGCATTGCCGCTGGCGCCTCCCTTACCCTCTGTTGAGAGAGACTGCAGCAGCGTGCCGTTTGCGGAGTAAACAAGGATCTGGTTCTCGGCGGCGTTTGTAGCCGTCACGACAAGGGGTTTTGGGGTTTGCGCTCGGAGGGTTGCCGTTGCTCCGAGGAGCAACATTGCGAGGGCGGGCAGCAAGCGTTCGCGGGTTTTGCAAAGAATCATTTTGATCTCCTTTGAATTAGGGGTGTCTCAGCCCCGGTTAAGACTTTGGGGAACTCCAGGGGCGAAGCAGGTTCACTGATGGGGTATTCGCTTGAGAAGAAGAGAAAGTTACGGTCTCAAATGAGAAACTTTGCTCGCGGCATGAATTGCAGAAAGAGCGAAGGCGCCGTAACTTTTCGGCTCTCCGAAGCGAATGACTGTCAAAGGGGGTGTCGATTGCCGGTGACAGGAATGTCAAGCTTCAGATGGGCCTCATCATGATAGAACTTGTGAGAGGACTCTCTGCGCCATGCCGCCGGACGGCAATTTGGAAACATTGATGGCTGCTTATCAGGGTGGCGACTTCGGCGCGGCAACCGTGCTGATCGAGCAACTGAGTCCGAAGTTGCACCGGTTCTTTGTGGGCCAGCTTGCGAGTCGCAAAGATGCCGACGACCTGCTTCAGGAGACATGGCTGCTCATTCATAAGGTGCGTCACACCTACCGCGTGGGCGAGCCAGTGATGCCATGGTTCTACGGTATTGCTCGCCATGTGCGAGTAAACCATTACCGCAAGACGAGCCGAGTTGCGCTGCACGAGGAGCAGGTGGAGGCACCATCGGAGTTGCCGGCCCCAACGCCTGAGATACCGGGCACGACGGCGGAGATGGCGGACCTTCTTGCGCCGCTGCCTGAGAGCCAGCGAGAGGTCATCCTGATGTTGAAGGTTGAGGGGATGAGCATGGAAGAGGTAGCGCGCGCCACATCGTCCACCGTGGGGTCAGTGAAACAGAAGGCGCACCGCGGGTATGAAGGATTGAGGGAGCGGATGGCAGCGATGCGATTGTCGCAACGCCGCAGGGGAGGGCTCTCGTGAAGGAGAGAGAGATTGACGAAGTTCTCGCGCAGGCCGCAAAGGATGCGCCCGCGGTGTCCCGTGCCGTGCTCGAAAGCATCGCGGGTTCGATCAAGCCCTTGCTGCGTCCCGTCCGTCCCATGCCCCCTGCATGGCTGCTCACCGTAAGTCTGATTCTGGTTGCTGCCGCTGTGGCGCTGGCCGGCGCCGCGCACGCCGGACTCTACGGAATCGAACGTCTCACTGTTTTCGAGCGCATCCTTATCTTCCCAGCGCTCGTTCTTCTTCTATGGGCCGCCGCCGCGGAGTTCGCGGCCTCCATGGTTCCCGGCAGTAAACGTCGCGTTCACCCCGGTGTGCTGCTGGTACTCAGTTGCCTAGTATTGGTGGGCGTATTCGCGATCGTATTCCGCGACTACCACACCACTCACTTTGTCTCGGCGGGCATCGCCTGTCTCGTTGGCGGACTCGCTCACGCCGTCCCGGTAGCGCTCCTAAGCTGGCTGCTCTTGAGACGCGGCTTTGCTCTGAATCCCGTTGCTGCGGGAGCCGTAGCGGGCACGCTGGCAGGCCTCGCCGGTGTAACGATGCTTGAGCTTCATTGCCCCAACTTCCAAGTGCTGCATGTCCTTGTCTGGCATATCGCGGTCGTGCCGGTCGCGGGTGCTGCCGGAGCCTTGCTAGCGTGGGCGCTCCAACTTAGGGCAGACTTCCGGGTGCGCTAACCAGGCTGCCCTCAATGAATAGACGGCTTTGAATGCGTTGATCAACTGCTCGCGTAAACTGTCCATATGCCCTCTATCGGAGCCGAGAACGAACCGGAAAAGAAGTGGCCGGCAGTTCTTGTTTCGCGCTTGATCACGCACCTCCAGCAGCGTGAGGAGCTGGTATTTCTTCTTCTGTCGCTGATGATTGGAGCGTTTACCGGGCTCGCGGTGGTCGCGTTTATCGTCCTTACGGAGCGGTTGGGGATGCGCCTCTATCCGGTGGGCGGCGCGGCATGGAGGCGCGTATTAGTCCCCGTGGCAGGATCTCTCGCCATGGGTGTGCTGCTTTATCGCTTTTTCCCCAACGCTAGAGGCAGCGGTGTACCCCAGACCAAGGCTGCTCTCTTTGCGCGGGATGGGTTCATCTCACTGCGAACAGTTCTGGGCAAGTTTTTCTGCACAGCAACCACGCTCGCGAGCGGGATCCCGCTTGGCCGTGAGGGACCATCTGCCCAGGTGGGCGCAGGAATCGGATCGGTTCTCGGCCGATGGCTCGGTTTGCGCCCGGAAAAGGTAAAAGCTCTGATTCCCGTGGGAGCCGCTGCCGCCATTGCCGCGGCATTCAATACGCCGATGGCGGCTGTGTTGTTTTCCCTCGAAGAAGTGATGGGTGACATGCACGCGCCGATCCTTGGCTCGGTCGTGCTCGCCTCTGCCACCTCCTGGGCAGTCTTGCGCCTCCTGCTTGGCAATAACCCGCTGTTTCAAGTTCCACAATACACTCTTGTGCATCCGCTTGAACTCGCCATTTACGCCCTATTGGGCATTGCCGGCGGTTTTCTGTCTGTTGCCTTCACCCGGTTTCTGTTGGGAATGCGTAAGTTCTTTCTTCATCTGCCCGAGAGGACGCGCTGGTGGCATCCCGTAGCAGGCGGGGTAACGGTTGGGTTGATGGGCTGGTTTGTGCCCCAGGTCTAAGCCGGTTTCGGGAATTCGGACAGCGGGATGAGTGGAAGGATTGTTCCTCAGCCAGCCATTAAGATGGCAGAAAAGAGGAGCAACGATGGCACGACGTCCACGCAGAAATCACACAGCGGCTTT